>JACCDV010133749.1_pt1 | contig 29387 bp, 30 predicted proteins | sample 7446131 | NCBI WGS metagenome assembly JACCDV01 (sample SAMN15323448, study PRJNA562643) | freshwater metagenome | isolation source: river surface water | place: USA:Blue River Watershed | collected 2017-08-17 | reverse complement strand
TGGGCTCGATCCACAGCAGCAAATGGATACACTACAAGCCTTGAGTAAAGTACGTGTCAAAGGACATCTAGAAGATTATAGTGGTGCAGTGTTGACCAGTTGGAATGGCGTACTAACGCCAACCGTTTTCGATAAGAAGAAAATTCAAAGTACATTGGCCCAAGACGAGGGGTCGCCACTTCTTACTTTTGAGCAACAAACCAACCGCATCTACCGCGGGCAAAGTAGCATTACGAATGGCTATTTTGACTTTGAATTTGTAGTTCCCAAAGACATCGCACTAAATGTAGGCTTCGGAAAAATCTCTTATTATGGCCACAACGGACAAATCGATGCACAAGGCTATGACACCACTTTTTATGTGGGTGGAATTGATCCGAATGGCGTTTCAGATGAGCAAGGTCCTGCCATTCAGCTTTACATGAATCAAGAAGGATTTGTAAATGGTTCGGTTACCGATGAGAACCCCGTCTTGTTGGCAAAGGTTGCCGATGATAACGGTATCAATACCGTTGGAAATGGCATAGGGCATGATATAGTTGCTGTCTTGGATGGGCAAACTGCTCAGCCTTTCGTGCTCAATGATTTTTACGCAGCTAATTTGGATTCTTATCAGTCTGGCGAAGTGCGTTATCAGTTTCAGAATCTAAGCCCTGGGCCGCACACGCTATCGCTCAAAGTTTGGGATGTCAATAACAATTCCTCAACAGCTCAAATTGAGTTTACAGTGCAAGCTAAGGAAGAGCCGGTCTTGCAGCATGTGCTCAATTACCCAAATCCGTTTACAACACGTACAGAATTTATGTTTGAGCACAACCAGTCTTGCTCTTCTTTAGATGTGCAAATTCAGGTTTTTACGGTTTCTGGTCGTTTGGTCAAAACCATCGCAGAAGAGGTGCCAACTAGTGGCTTTAGAGTATCAGGTATCTTCTGGGATGGCAAAGATGATTTTGGCGACGAATTAGCGCGCGGCACCTATCTTTATCGTTTGCGCGTTCAGACCCCAGATGGTGCTTATGCAGAGCAAACAGAAAAACTTGTGATCTTAAAATAGAAATTCCCTATCTTTACCTCTTATATGAAAAGTCCACGATTTTATAAGTTATTGCTCGCTATTGGTTCGTTATTGGTTTACCAATCTGCACTGGCACAACCAACTGGCGGCTCTGGTGTTTCTGACAACGATTTACAGCTCAACACCTTAACTACTTCTTTGCCTTTTATGGCAATTACGCCTGATTCCAGAGCGGGTGGTATGGGCGATGCCGGTACTGCGTTAAGTGCCAATTCCACCTCGGTATATTGGAATACATCCTTACTCAGTTTTGCAAAGGAAAAATCTGAAGTGAGCCTTTCCTATACGCCTTGGTTGCGTCAACTTACCAACGATATCCATTTATCTTACTTAGCGGGTTACAAGCAATTGAATAAAGTACACTCTATCGGTGGTGCACTTCGCTATTTTAGCCTCGGCGAAATCACTTTTACCGATATCAACGGTGATGTCTTACGCGACGACAAGCCTAGCGAGTTTGAATTAGTGGGTGCATATGCCTTTAAATTGGCCGATCGCTTTAGCATCGGTGTCAATGGTAAATTTGCATACTCGAACCTAACTGGTGGCTTAACAGTAGCAGGTGTCAATACCAAACCAGGTGTTGTTGGTGCAGCAGATTTATCATTTAGTTATTTCAACGACGACGCACACATCGGAAAAACAGACGGCACCTATACTTTTGGCCTTACCATTAACAATATCGGCAACAAAGTGTCTTACTCTGAGTTGTCTCGCCGCGACTTCATTCCAATGAACCTCAAAATTGGCAACAGCTTTTTGGCTGATTTTGATGAGTACAACAAAGTCACCTTTTCTATAGACCTTCAGCGTTTGTTGGTCCCGACACCTGCCATTTATAAACTTATCAACGGCGATTACGTAATGTTAGCAGGTATGGATGGCGATGTAGGTATTATCACTTCCATGATGCAATCTTTTTACGATGCGCCAGGTGTATTAGCTGAAGACCAAGACGGCAATTTTATTCAGAATCAAGATGGTTCTTACCAAGTTGTGAAAGGAACACGTTTGAAAGAAGAATTAGCTGAAATCAATATCGCAGCTGGTGCAGAGTGGTGGTACAGCAATGTGCTCGCTCTAAGAGGTGGAGTTTTTTATGAAAACAAAAACAAAGGTAACCGTCAGTTTTTGAATTTAGGTGCTTCGCTCAAATACAACATGTTTACCATTGACTTCTCCTATTTAGCTTCGCTGAATGGTCGTCAGAGCCCACTCGCAAATACTTTGCGCTTTACTTTGCGCCTCAACCTTGGCGGTAACTAAATGCAGCACAAACCCAAATTGCGTATTGGCTACGGCGTAGATGTCCATCAGTTAGCGGCGGGTTATCCGCTCTGGATCGGTGGCGTTCAATTGCCTTCAGAACTTGGCGCAGTTGGGCATTCCGATGCCGACGTACTCATTCACGCCATTTGCGATGCTTTACTTGGAGCTTTGGCACTGCGAGATATCGGCTATCACTTTTCCGATCAGGACCCCCAATTCAAAGGCATTGACTCCAAAATTCTCTTAAAGCGCGTTCATGAGTTGGTAGTCCAAAAAGGTTATGGCATTGTCAATATAGACGCAACTGTCATTTTAGAAACGCCCAAAGTGAATCCGCACATCGAAAAAATGCAAGTTGTTTTAACGGATATTTTAGGCTTGGAAATCGATGAGATGAGCATCAAAGCTACCACCCATGAAAAAGTCGATTCTTTTGGTGAAAAGCGCGCTATAAAAGCATACGCAACTGCATTGTTGTATCAAATGTAGTCAGCTACCATTAGGTTGCTCAAGGTACCAACTGAACGTACACCACTTTTTTTGTTTCGAAGAATTCTTCCTTGTAAAATTCGGAAATCGGATACTCTTTAACCGGATAGCGCAACCCTGCTAACTCTTCACTGAGGTCACCACCTTTTAAATACAGCACCCCATTCTTCAAATTGTGTAGGTTTTTTTTGGCACTTTTTCCTTTTACCCAAGTTAGAAATACGGGCATTTGGGTAACAGCTCTACTCACAATAAAATCATAGCGGTCCTTGATTGTTTCCGCTCTGGCATGGCTGGCCTGCACATTTTGTAGACCTAAGCTGGCAGCAACTTCTTGAACAACTTTTATTTTCTTTCCTATAGAATCGACCAAATGAAACTGGACCTCTGGAAAGAGTATAGCTAATGGTATGCCGGGAAAACCACCGCCGGTACCGATGTCTAAAACCGAAGAACCAGGCAAGAATTGGACAATTTTGGCAATGGCCAACGAATGCAAGACATGTCGTTCATAAAAGTGCTCGGTGTCTTTTCTTGAAATGACGTTGATTTGGGCATTCCAGGTTTGATACAAACCTTCTAAGGCCTCAAATTGTCGAATTTGTTCTGGGCTTAAATCAGGAAAATAAGAAGAGAGTAGGGTCATTAAATGCTGTCTTTGGTCTGCTGCATCATGGCTGCTAAGAAATCTCGTGCGCGAAATAACTGTGCCTTCACGGTGCCCAAAGGTAGGTTGAGTTCTTCTGCAATTTCTTCATAGCTCTTTTCTTCAAAGTAGCGTTTCTCGACGAGTTCTCGGTATTTGGGTTTGAGTTTGCTTACGAGTAAGCGCATATGCACCAATCTTTGCCCTTGGATAATTGTTTCTTCTGGATTGAGCGTTTGTGATTTCGCATCAATGTGCATGCGCTCGCCATCGCTGGTGGTGATGCCACGGTCAATGGAAGTAACCTCAACGCGTTTCTTTCTGATAAAATCGATACAGTTATTGGATGCAATCTTGAAAAGCCAGGTGCTGAATGCAAAACTTGGCGAATATTGGTCTAAGCGCGCAAATGCTTTTCCGAAGGCTTCTATGGTGAGGTCGTCGGCGTCATCGGAGTTCTTGACCATCTTGAGCATCATGAAGTAAATTGAGTCGCGGTAACGCTCCATGAGGTCGGCATAGGCAGCTTGGCTTCCACCTTTGGCTGCTGCAACCAATTGGAGATCGTGTTTGGCTTTCTCAGATAAATGCTCGTTTTCTACCATCGGTAATATTTTTGCCTTTCGGAAATGTAATAAACGATGGGCATCAGAATGCTGTAGAAAAGATCCCAAATTGGAAAGAAGAACATGAGTTTCTTTTCGCCAAGTCGGTTTAGACACCTACCCTGAAGCCACCATTTAATTGCAATAATGCCAATAAAAATACTTGCACTAAGAGGCAGGTAATTCAAATTAACACACAAAGCAACAAAAGAAATCCACATCAAAATGAGGCTCAGTGGATAGATTCCTAACAATACTTTTTTAATAACAGGGTAACGTGCAGAACTGATGTGGTATTTAGCCTTCTGCCGAAACCAGTTGGTCCAGCTCGATGGCGCAGCTGAGCGCACAAAAGAGCTCGGCTCATCCATGATACTCACCTTGGTAAATTGAATGGCATCTTGCAAGAGGAGGTCGTCGTCACCGGGGCTAATTGCGTAATGTGATTTGAAGCCGTTGACTTTCTGAAAGAGTTGTTTGGAGTAGGCAATATTGCGACCGCTGGCCTTGAAAGGTCGGTCGGCGAGTGCATAGGCATAGGCATTGACACCCATCCAGACGTTGTCAAAGCGAACGAGTTTGTTCAAAAAACCCTTCGTTTTTGTAAATGGACTATAACCAATCGTAAACTGACGCTCTGCCGACAAACTGCTCATCATATTCTTGAGCCACTGGTTACTTTGAGGCTGACAATCGGCATCGGTGAGTACAAAAAACTCGTGAGAAGCAGCTTTGATGCCGAGTGTTATCGGAAGTTTTTTGCCAGGCTTGAGGTGTGGACTGCGCGAAATTTCAACTACTTTTAATTGAGGAAATTGTTGTGCAAAGGCGGTTAAAATCCAATTGCTGTCGTCGATACTTTGGTTATTGACGACAATTACTTCATAGTTTGGATAGTCTTGACTTAAAATAGTCGGGAGGTGTTCGTAGAGGTTGTCTGATTCATTTCGTGCGGCAATAATCACTGAAATTGGAGGGTACTGACCTTGTTTTTCGGCCGCTTTACTTTTCCTGTAAGCGAATCTTGCGTAGAAATTGAACACATAAAATAGCTGTATAGCACCTAATATAATGGCGCTCAGAAGCAGGTAAGCCCAAAAGTCGTTTTGAATGTGCGGTAAGTACGTCATCTCTGAGTACAAAGATGTCTAGGGAATTTAAATACCCGTATCTTTGTTCAAGGTATTTTTCAACATTGTTATGCACTTTGACCTCTTAAAGACAGATTCTCAATCTAAAGCCCGACTCGGTAGGCTGCACACTGCTCATGGCACCATAGAAACACCCATTTTTATGCCGGTTGGCACGGTTGGTTCTGTCAAAGGTGTGCATCAGCAAGAACTTCGAGATGATATCAATGCGCAAATTATTTTGGGCAATACCTACCATTTGTTTTTGCGTCCAGGCACCGAAGTTTTGGAAGCAGCTGGTGGTTTACACCAGTTTATCGGATGGGAACGCCCCATTTTAACGGATAGCGGTGGTTATCAGGTTTATTCTTTATCAGGCTCTCGTAAAATACAGGAAGAAGGTGTAAAGTTTCAATCCCATATAGACGGTAGTTATCATTTCTTTACACCAGAACGCGCGATAGAAATTCAGCGCAGTATTGGTGCAGATATCATCATGGCATTTGACGAATGCACACCTTATCCTTGCGACTACGCATATGCCAAGCGCTCCATGCACCTTACGCACCGTTGGTTGGCACGCTGCTTTACCGCGATGGATCAGACCGAACCAAAATATGGTTACGAGCAAGCGCTTTTTCCTATTGTTCAGGGCAGTACTTATAAGGATTTAAGAGAAGAATCAGCCAATGCAATTGCTTCTTTTGATGCTGTGGGCAATGCAATTGGCGGTTTGTCTGTAGGAGAACCCGACGATGAACTCTACGAGATGACCGATTTAGTATGCGGAATTTTACCAACTGAAAAACCACGCTACCTCATGGGTGTCGGAACCCCGATCAATTTGTTGGAGTCTATTGCCTTGGGCGTCGATATGTTCGATTGCGTAATGCCGAGTAGAAACGCCCGACATGGTTTGCTTTACACCTGGGAAGGCACCATTAATATCAAAAATGAAAAATGGGCCAAAGATTTCAGTCAGCTCGACCCAACAAGTAAAGTTTGGGTAGATCAAGTCTACACCAAAGCATATTTGCGTCACCTAATTAAGACAGGAGAGTACCTCGGTATCCAAATTGCCACTATTCACAATTTGGCTTTTTACCTCGAACTCATGCGTGTAGCCCGCGAGAAAATCGCTTCAGGAGAATTTGTAGCCTGGAAAAATCAAGTGGTCACTAAACTTGGTCAGCGTCTATAAGAAATGCTCAAACGCATAGACCGCTATATCATCAAGAAGTTCTTAAGCACGTTCTTTTTCATGCTTGGTCTTATTATGCTCTTTTCGGTCGTTTTTGATATTTCAGAAAAACTAAGCGAGTTTATCAGTAACAAAGCACCGCTTCAAGAAATTTTCTTCAGTTATTACGTTACCTTTATCCTCTATTACGGCAATACGTTTTCCTCCATGATCATTTTCTTGTCGGTCATTTGGTTTACGGGTAAAATGGCACAGAATACAGAAATTATCCCAATTTGGTTTTCTGGCCGTCCGGTTGCACGCTTTTTAAGACCCTATTTTATTGGCGCAACACTGCTCACAATTTTGTCTTTGGTACTCAACCACTTAATTATTCCGCGCACCAACAAAGTACGTTTGGCTTTTGAAGAGCGCTATTACCGAGACGTCCTGACAGTCAATAATTATCAAGCTGAATACCCTGGAAATGAACTGGTTTACTTTTCGAATTACGCTGCTCAAGAACAACGCGTCAATGATTTAACCATTCAAAAATGGAGCAAAAACAACCAACCTGAGTATTTTTTACGTGCGCGCTTTGCTAAAAACAAGCCGGGAACCAATAAATGGGAGCTCACCGATTACTATGAGAAGGATTACAAGTTTCCGAAAGCGAAGCTCATTCATGGCAGACACAAAGACACCACATTTGTGTACCGCATCGAAGAAATGGCCCAACGCGATAACGCTGCGCAGGCCCTGACCTACACTGAACTTAAAAACGCCATTGAACGAGAAAAATTAAAAGGATCAAAGTTGGTTCCTGAATTTGAGATAGAACTCCACCAAAGAACTGCATTTCCTTTTGCTACCTATATCTTGACAATAATTGGTGTTTCTGTGGCTTCTCAGAAAAAAAGAGGCGGCCAAGGAATGAACATCGCTATTGGCTTGGCGTTTATTTTCGTCTATATTTTTGCCATGAAAATGCTGACGGTAGCAGCTGTAAAAGTTGGTTTCCCTACACTTTGGTCCGTTTGGTTGCCGAACGCTATTTTTGCTCTGGTGGCGCTAGTTTTTTATCAGCGTTCCCAAAAATAGGCAGCCATTTCCCAAGAACAATATGCATGCCGTCTTCTGCGGCAGCTACATTTGAATGCATCTGGCGTGCTTCGTCTAGATGCTGTTCTGTGTCGTCGTAGCGCGAAGAAAAATGCCCAAGTAAGAGGTGCTTGCAGTTGGCGTTGCTTGCTTGTTGGGCTGCTTGTTGGGCTGTAGAATGGAAAGTGCTTTTGGCACGCTCGAGGTGCTGTTGGGTAAAGGTGGCCTCGTGGTATAATAAATCTACGCCGTCAATGGCCTCTAAATAGTTCGGACTGGGTTTTGTGTCTGAGCAATAGGCATAACTGTAGGTGGCCTGCGCTGGTAGCGTATATTTTTTGTAATTGTATTTTTTGCCGTCTCTTTCGATGGAAATCCCTGCTTTTAATTTTGGGAGGTCTTCGATGCGCAAACCAGCAGCTGCAACGGCCGCTTTATCGAGGTTGAGCAATTTAGGTTTTTCATCGATGCGGTAACCGATTGTAGGGATGCGGTGTTTGAGCGCAAAGGCATGGATGGCGATGAGCCGATCTTCAAAAATGAGTTGTTTGGGGCCTGGCTCAACGGTTTGAAAAGTGATGTCAAACTGTAATGGATGACCACCAGCAGCAAGCATAGCTTTCATTAATGTTTCGAGACCTGGAGGGCCGAAAATATGCAATTTTTTGTTGCGCCCTAGTAAATGCATTGTGGACAATAATCCGGGCAAACCAAAGAAATGGTCGCCGTGCAGGTGCGAAATCAGTATAAATTGGATTTTCTGAAGCTTCAGGCTGTATTTGCGCAGCTGTTGTTGGGTGCCTTCTGCACAATCAATTAAAATGTGTCGTTCGTTACAATTGATATACTGTGCTGTTGCCTGTCTTTTAGCGGTAGGCAGCGCTGCACCAGAACCGAGTATGTGGAGTTCAAAACTCACTTTGCGAGTAGATCTAAAGCGGCATTTTTTGAATTTCCGATGGTCAGGACTTTGTCGAGCTGCGCAATTTGGATCAGTTTGAGCACACTTGGCTGCAAACCAGCTAAAGCAAACTTGCCATTGGTGTCTTTACAGAGGCGGTTGGCAATTAGTACTGCAGATAAGCCTGAGGAGTCGCAGTATTTGGTTTTGCTTAGGTCTAGGACAATATAGTTGGTGCCAACTTTATTGAGCTGCAAGAAGTGGGCTTTGAGTTCAGGGGCATTGCTGGAATCAAGTTTCTCAACTTCAGTACTCACAACAACAATTTGGCCCTGTGGGTCCACGGAGAAATTCATAGCAATGATTTGCTCAAAAATAACTAAATTATCTTTCGATTTTAGCTGCCAACAAATAAATAACAGCCATGCGCACTGCAACGCCGTTCTCGACCTGATCTAAGATGATACTTTGTGAAGAATCGGCAACATCTGAAGAAATTTCGACACCGCGGTTAATTGGTCCAGGGTGCATGATGACAATTTCTTTGGAAAGGCTTTCGAGTAAGGCCTTATCGAGGCCAAAAAGTTGGGCGTATTCACGCAAAGAAGGGAAGTATTTGATGTCTTGGCGTTCTAGTTGAATGCGCAACATATTAGCGACATCACACCATTCTAAAGCTTCGCGGAGGTTGTGCGAGACCTTGACGCCGAGTTCACCGATGTATTTAGGAATGAGTGTGCTAGGGCCGCAAACCATGACTTCTGCGCCGAGTTTTTGAAGGCAGTAGATATTGCTGAGTGCTACCCTAGAGTGTAGGATGTCTCCGACAATCACTACTTTTTTACCTTCTACTGTCCCGAGTTTTTCTTGAATGGAGAAAGCATCAAGCAAAGCTTGGGTAGGGTGTTCGTGTGTGCCATCGCCAGCATTGACCACTCTAGCTTTGATTTTTTGTGACAAAAACTTAGCCGCTCCAGGATTGGGGTGGCGCATCACGACCATGTCTACTTTCATGGCGAGGATGTTGTTGACGGTGTCTACGAGTGTTTCACCTTTTTTAACTGAAGAGCTTGCTGCGCTGAAATTAACGACATCAGCTGAAAGTCTTTTTTGCGCGAGCTCAAAGGAGAGACGTGTTCTGGTAGAATTTTCAAAAAAAACGTTGGCAATGGTGATATCGCGAAGTGAAGGCACTTTCTTAATTGGGCGATTGATCACTTCTTTGAAACGAGCAGCGGTTTCGAGTATGAGTTCGATGTCTTGACGCGTGAGGTCTACGATGCCAGTAAGGTGATCAACGCTGAGCTGCTTCATGTCCTTCTTTTGTGAATAATAAAATTTGGTCTTGTCCTTCGCTTTCCTTCCATTCAACAGCGACGCGTTCGGATGCGAGAGTATCTACTGTTTTTCCGATGTAGTCGGCTTGAATAGGGAGGTCACGGCTGAAGCGTCTGTCGATAAGTGCTAAAAGTTGCACTTGTGAGGGACGTCCGAAAGTAAGTAAGGCATCTAAGCCTGCACGGATGGTTCTGCCAGTAAACAAGACGTCATCTATGAGAATAATGCGTTTGTTCTCAATAGAGAAGTCGATGTTGGTGATGCTCGGAAGCAAAGGTGTTTCTCTGCGGCGGAAGTCGTCGCGGTGAAAAGTGATGTCGAGGTTGCCCGCTTGGATTTCATGACCCAAAATGAATTCAAGCATGGTTTTGAGGCGGGTTGTGACGTGGATTCCACGCGGCTGAAGCCCTATTAAAACAGAGTTTTCGAAGTTGCCGTGGGTTTCAATGAGTTCATGGGAAAGCCGTTTGAGCGTCAGTTCGAGCTGGGTGGCATTGAGGATGACTTGCTTTTCCATTACTGCAAAGATACTTTAAAAAATCTTTTTCTCGGTGGGTAAGTCCGAGATTAAGAAAAAACTGCCTGTAACCCAAAGTAAGTCGGTAGGCTGCATTTGTTTTTTGATGTCTTCTATGGCTAACGGAAGGTTGTCGTAAACAGTCTGAACACCTAATGCCTGCCAATCTTCAAGATTTTTAGACCTTGGATTGCTAAAAATACAAGCTGCAACTTTTGCTTGACTTGGAAACAAGGCTAGAATTTCACTGGCATCTTTGTCTTTGGCAGCACCATATAATATATAAAGCTGCCCTTTACATTCTTTTTCGATTAGCGGAAGCGTTGCTTTTACCCCAGCTGGGTTGTGCGATACATCAATGATGATTTTTGGCTCGTTTTGTAAGACTTCTAAACGACCAAAAAATCCTGTGTTGCTTCTGAGGTTCTCTAGCGCAGACAGCTGTTGTTCAAATGAAAAGGTAAAACCTATTGTTTGTAGGGCAAGCAAGGCGGTATTGAAATTGTTTTTTTGATAACCCAATAATGGAAGAGGTGCTAGTTCAGATTGAAAATCTTCCGAAAAGTAGATTGGAGCGTTCAGAAGGCTAGCTTTTTCTTGAAATATGGTTTGGGTAGCAGGTGTTTTATCTCCAATAACAAGCGGAGTTTGGTCCTTGATAATTCCGGCTTTTTCAAAAGCAATTTGACCAATGGTGTCGCCAAGTAGGTCTTGATGATCGAGCGCGATATTGGTGATGATGCTTACCTCTGGCATCAAAACATTGGTGGCATCTAAGCGGCCACCCAGCCCTGTTTCTACAACGATGTAGTTGCAGTTTTCTGCTTGAAAATGGGTGAGGGCCATAGCGAAGGTGAGTTCAAAAAAACTGGCGTCAATGGTTGAATTCAGATGTCGGAAGCGTTGGCAAAAATCAATAACTGCCCCTTGGCTTATAGGCAGGCCATTGACGCGTATGCGTTCCGAAAAATCGTAGATGTGCGGTGAAGTAAAAAGGCCCACCCTGAAACCTTTTTCTGTTAACAAGCTTGAGCAGTAAGCCGCTGTGCTGCCTTTTCCGTTGGTTCCGGCTACATGAATACTTGGTAAATGCTGTGCGTCAATGTCAAGTAGGTCAAGCAATTGATAGACGCGCTCTAAGCCTGGTTTATAGGCTGCCGCACCAAGGTTTTGATAAGAAGGAAAGCGCGAAAAAAGCCAAGCAATGTTTTCTTGATATGTACTGATTTGTTCCATTGTTTAGAGCAGCAAAAAAGTCAGTACACCGCCGATATAACCAGCTAAAGCAAGTAAAGAAATGCGTTTGAGATACCAACCAAAGCCAATGTTTTCCATGCCCATGGCAACTACTCCTGCTGCTGAGCCAATAATGAGAATAGAACCACCAGTGCCTGCGGTGTAGGCAATAAAGTGCCATGCGTCGGCATCCATACCGTCTTTGAACATGCCAATACTTGCTGCAACAAGCGGAACGTTGTCAATGATGGCAGAGGCAAGTCCTAAAAAGGTAATGTAGATTTCTTGAGAAATTCCGGCTGCCAAAACATTTTCGCCGAGCTGTTCAATCATGCCGAGCTCCTCCATTCCTGCAACGGTCATGAGAATACCCAAGAAAAATAAAATGGAGGGCATTTCTATCTTGCTGAGTGCTTTGAGCGTTGGGCCGACATGTCCGCTTTGATTCTGCTCGTCTAGAGAGCTGAGGTTCAATTGGCGTTTACTTGCCAGCTCGCCTACGATGGCAAAAATGGCTAATGAAAACATCATGCCCATATAGGGAGGTAGGTGCGTAATGGTTTTGAAGATGGGCACAAAAATGATGAGGGTCAAGCCGCTGATTAATATGTAACCAGCAACTTTATTTTTTTTAATTTCTTTTCTTTCAGGGAGTTTTGTTTTGAAGACAGACATCTTGGCGGCTATTGCTAATGGTATGGCAAGTGTTACAACTGATGGAACAAAAACATGTTCGATGAGTTTGACGGAACTCACCTTGCCCGCTATCCAGAGCATGGTGGTGGTAACATCTCCAATTGGCGACCACGCGCCGCCTGCATTTGCAGCTATTATAACAAAACCGGCCATCCACATGCGGAGTTCTTTGTCTGGGACCATTTTGCGCAAAATGGAAATCATGACAATTGTAGCGGTAAGGTTGTCAATGATAGCAGATAAAACGAAAGCAAGAACGGAAACCACAATTAAAAGTTGGTAGGCCGTTTTGACTTTGATCAAGGCTTGCACACTTTTAAAACCATCGAAGTAATCAATCATTTCAACAATGGCCATAGCGCCCATCAGAAAGATGAGGATTTCAGTAGTTTTCCCGAAATGCTGCAACAAATTTTCGCCAAGAATATGACTATCTGAAGAATTGAAAGCAATGAGCGCCCAGGAAAGCGTCATCATGAGCAATGCTGGTATGAGCTTGTCTATCTTAAGCGCATGCTCGAAGCTGATTGCGGCATAGCCAAAGATAAAGATGAGTACCAGCGTGAGTTCCATGCTAATTTATTTAGACAAGTTGCTTGAGTGCAATTTCAAATGCTGTTTTGGCAATGCCTCTTGATGTGGAGTTCAATTTATGGGTGTCGAGCAAGGCTTTGCGGATGGTTTGGCTGGCGTCTTCAAAAATAAGTGCGTCGTCTAGGGCAGGGAGGTCGGAGCTCATGAGGTAGGCAAATACCCGCGCCATGCCGCAGTTGGCAATGAAGTCTGGAATAAGTGCCAAAGATGCGTCAGCTTTTTCGGCAATGGGGCCAAAGAAAATTTCTTGGTCGGCAAATGGCACGTTGGCTCCTGAAGAGATGACGCTTACGCCTGCCGCCAAGAGTTGTTCAAGTTGATTTTCGGTAATCATGCGGCTGCCTGCGCAAGGAATAAAGATATCGGCAGGAGTAGACCAAAATGACGCATTGACGTCGTCGTAGCTCAATAAATTGGGCGCGTTGAGTTCGTTGCCATTTTTTGTAATGAAGAGCGCTAAGATTTGCTCGAAACTGAAGCCTTCAGTTTGAATAAGCCCACCAACGCGGTCAATAATGCCGACAATAATGGCGCCTTGTTGAGCGAGATAGTACGCTGCAGCTGAACCTACATTGCCCCAACCTTGCACTAATGCGCGTTTACCAGCTAATTCGCCACCCCAAATGTTGTAGTAGTGGGCAATAGAGGCAGCAACACCATAGCCGGTGATCATGTCTGCGACGAGGTAATTGTTGCTGATTTTTGGACTGTATTTTTCGTTGTCTAAAACTTTAGAAACGCCGCGTTGTAATTGGCCAATGCGGTTGATTTTTTGAGAATCGTTGGGTTTGAAGTGCCCGTTAAAAACGCCTTCTTGTGGATGCCAAACGCCAAATTCTTCGGTCATGGGGATGACCTCATGGATTTCGTCGACGTTGAGGTCGCCGCCCGTGCCGTAATAGGTTTTGAGCAACGGAGATACGGCTGCAAACCATCTTTTGAGTACTTCTTTTTTGCGAGGGTCTTTGGGGTCAAAATTGATACCTGATTTGGCACCGCCAATGGCAGGCCCAGCAACTGTAAACTTAACCTCCATGGTTTTAGCCAAAGATTCTACCTCTCGTTTATCTAGGCCAACGCGCATTCTTGTTCCTCCGCCTGCAGCCCCTCCTCTTAAAGAGTTGATGACGACCCATCCTTCTGCATCAGTTTGTGAATCTTTCCATTCAAAAACGATTTCGGGTCTTTTATTTTCAAATTTGGAGAGGAGTTCTTTCATGGGGAATGTGAATTTTGTTAGCGGTACAAAAATACCAAATTTGAGCGGGTTTGGCCTTCTTTTTTAACCAAGACTTGCTTGAAAATCATGTAAAACACCTGTTCGGAGTGCTTCAGTTGCACCCGTAACAGCACTAATTGTAGTGGTTTCGTTTCTTAGAAAGCGCGCGCCCAAAAAAGCAAAAATAATGGCTTCTTTGTAATTGATGATGTCGGCATCTGGAATGATCAGTTTCCCTTTAAATTCGGCTGCAAGGAGTTCGATAAAGTAGTCGTTAAAGGCACCTCCGCCGGTAACGTAAACGCTTGTTATTCCTAAATCTTGAAATACTCGAATGCAAAGAGTTTTCAAGACTTCTAAATGGGTTCTGAGTTTGTCCGGAATGCTGCCATTTTCAAAACAGGGCATGTAAGCACTTTCCAACCATTCTGTACCCAACGACTTAGGCCCCTCATGACGAAAAAAGTCTAACGCAAGTACTTTTGATAGTATCTCTTCGTTGATTTTACCTTCCCGAGCGAGCTCTCCATTGGCGTCGTAGGCCCTACCCAGCTGCTGCATCCACTGATTCATAGGCAAATTGGCCGGTGCGATATCGTAAGCTATTGAGCTTGAGTTTTGTTGTGTCGAGATGTTTGCAAAACCACCTAAATTGAGAAATCCATCTGCAAACGGAGCAAACAATAGTGCATCGCCTAACGGAACTAATGGTGCTCCTTGGCCACCTGCGCTCACATCGAGCTGCCTAAATTGATTGACAACTGGAATTTTAGTCAGGTAGTTGAGCGTGCTCCCGCAACCAATTTGAGTCGTGTAGCCTTTGTTTGGCTGATGAAAAATCGTCTGGCCATGGGAGGCGATAGCCGTAATTTCAGTTTGCTTGATGTTGTTTTCCGCGATGAATTGCGCGATACAAGCGGCATAAAAATGAGCTAATTCTTGATCGAGTTCAAAAATAGCCATTGCACTCATTGAAAAGACATTAGTTAGCTTTTCAAATATAGGTTCGGGTAAAGCGTAAGTTTTGCAGTTAATGAGTTGAAAATCAATATTATGATTACTTGAAAAATCGAAAGATACCTGCGCTATATCAAGCCCATCTAAAGAGGTTCCAGACATGAGGCCCAATAACTGCAGATTATTGTAGGATTTTGCTTTCAAGAGTATAGGAATTCGTTTATTTTTGTCAAAATTAAAATAAATCAGTTAACATGAATTTTGAACTCACTGAAGAGCACCTCGCCGTCAAAGAAGCCGCCCGAGATTTCGCACAAAACATCTTAAAACCAGGCGTTATCGAACGCGACAACCAACAGAAGTTTCCAGTAGAAGAAATGAAACAACTTGGTGAACTTGGTTTCTTAGGCATGATGGTTGATCCAAAATACGGAGGCAGCGGAATGGATACTCTTTCTTATGTTTTGGCAATGGAAGAAATCTCTAAGATAGATGCTTCCGCTTCAGTGTGTATGTCTGTCAACAACTCATTAGTTTGTTGGGGTCTAGAAACATTTGGCTCTGAAGAACAAAAACAAAAATACCTCGTTCCGCTTGCAAAAGGTGAAAAAATCGGTGCGTTTTGCTTGTCTGAACCTGAAGCTGGTTCTGATGCAACTTCACAGCGTACCACTGCAATTGACATGGGCGACTACTACCTTTTGAACGGTACCAAAAACTGGATCACCAATGGTTCTTCAGCTTCTGTTTACCTCGTTATTGCCCAAACCAATGCAGAGCTTGGTCATAAAGGCATCAATGCACTTATCGTTGAGCGCGGAATGGAGGGTTTTGTCGTTGGCGCTAAAGAAGACAAAATGGGTATCCGCGGAAGCGACACCCACACTTTGTTGTTCAACGATGTGAAGGTTCCGAAAGAAAACCGCATTGGCGAAGACGGCTTTGGCTTCAAGTTTGCCATGAAAACTCTTTCTGGAGGGCGCATCGGTATTGCAGCGCAAGCTTTAGGAATTGCCGCTGGTGGCCTTGAGTTAGCACTCGCTTATTCTAAAGAGCGCTCTGCTTTCGGTAAAGAAATTTACAAGCACCAAGCTATCGCCTTCAAATTAGCCGACATGGCTACCGAAATTGAAGCAGCACGCTTGTTGGTTTACAAAGCAGCTCAAGACAAAGATGCAGGTCGCAACTACGATCAATCAGGTGCAATGGCTAAACTTTATGCATCTAAAGTAGCAATGGAACAAACAGTCGAGGCAGTTCAGATCCACGGGGGTTATGGTTTTGTGAAAGAATACCACGTAGAACGCCTCATGCGCGATGCAAAAATTACCCAAATTTACGAGGGCACATCTGAAGTGCAAAAAATCGTTATTTCAAGAGGAATTCTCAACGCCTAAATTGTAGCTTATGCTCGCTCCTTTTAACCTTCAGCAATGGATCGATGAAAATCGTGATTTGCTCAAGCCACCTGTGTCCAATAAAAACTTGTACAAAGAGGCCGGTGATTTCATCGTCATGGTAGTAGCGGGGCCAAATGCGCGCAAAGATTACCATTTCAACGAAAGCGAGGAGTTATTTTACCAACTGGAAGGCGATATCAATGTGCGCATTCAGCACGAGGGTCAGGCAAAAGACATCATTGTTAAACAAGGCGAAATGTTTTTATTGCCAGCCAACACACCGCATTCACCGGCAAGAGGTGCCAACACGATTGGTTTGGTTATTGAACGCGTGCGAAGAGGCACAGATCTTCAAGATGGCCTGATGTGGTTTTGTGAACAATGCAATCACCACCTCCATACCTACCGATTCCCGTTGGAGAACATTGAAAAGGATTTCCTTCCACGTTTCAAAGAATTTTATGGGTCAGAAGACCTCCGCACCTGTAAAGCTTGCGGCCATATAATGGAAGTGGATCCTAATTTTGTTTAGGATCCACTTCTTTTTACTTCAATCTTATGTTTTACAGGCGTCAGCCTTTTTCAGCAGTTTACTGCTGAATGAAGGTCATGCGGTGTTGGTCACCAGTTTGGAAGATTTCTTCTTCAAGAACCAAACGTTTGTTGCGCAATTCTTTGATGCTGTATTCGTGAATAGGGTCTACGGTAGTGGTGTCAGCGTAAAAGAAAACTGTAGTTTCATCTTCTCCAAAAGCCCAAGTGCCGTGACTGTAGGTGCCTTGAATTTGACCTAACTCATTGGTGTAATTCGAGATAGAATAGGTTCCATCTTTATCAATGCTCATTTTGGTAGTTATGCTCGGGTCAAACACATCATTTCCATTCAAGATATAATTGGAAAGCTTCCAGTCATTACACAAACGCGCTTTTCTTGTATGTATTGAAAACGATGGGCCTTCGCTGTATTTTGAACAGCCTGCAAGGCCTAGTGTCAATAAAGAAAGTGAAAAGAGAACAGACTTCATTTTTTGTTTTTTTTCAAATGTACTACTTTTTGCGCAATAAAAAAGCCGCAACGAATTGCGGCTTTAAAATGTAAGATACAATAAGCTTACTGTGCTGTGTAGGTTTGAATAACAACGTCTGAACCGTCAACTGTTTTCAATTTCAACTCTTTGCCAGCCAAACGCACAATAGTTTGTGTGTCTGTACCTGTTAAACCGTCAACTGTTGTGATGAGTTGTTTTTTGTCGTCAGAAAACTCCCAAGTTCCAGTGAAGTCGTTGGTGTAATTGAACCCCATGTAGCTGTAAGAAATAATAGTGCTGTACTTTCCGTCTTTGTTGATTTCCATTGTTTGGGTCAATCCTGTAAGTACATCAGCCACACCGTTGGTAGTTTGCGCAGTTAATTTCCAAGAGCCCGTGAGGCGACCTGTTTTAGACGCAAGGGTCAAAGATGGGCCTTCTTCGTATTTACTACAAGATGTCAAAGTTGCCGAACCAACAGCAAGAGTGGCTAGGCCAATAAAAAATAGTCTTTTCATAATTTTCAAGTTTGAACAAATCTAAGTAAAGACTTGAACATTCGCAATATCCTGACTAATTTTGTTTCATGAAATTAATTCTACTTCCGACCCTTCTTATTCTTTTCATTTCTTGTAGTCAAACAAATACAAAAAATGAGCAAAACGAACCTCAAGCAAAAGTTTGTAAAAGTGTTAAAGCCAATACCACACAAGAAATCGGTGTGAAGGGTATGGTTTGTCAGATGGGTTGTGGTGGCAGCATTCGCAAGGCTTTAAAGCAAACTTGTGCGGTTGAACGCGTGGAAGTCAATTACATCGATTCACTCGAAGAACAGGTCATAAAAGTTCATTATAACCGCGAGCAAATTGCACCTAAGCAAATGCTTCAAGTACTTTCAGGGCTCAATGACCATCAATTTACAGTTAGAACGTTAGGTTCTCCTCAAGCGCTCAAATGATACTTTACCACAAACAATTCGGTCAGGGTAAACCATTTGTCATACTTCATGGGCTTTTTGGTTCTTCTGACAATTGGCAAACACACGCCAAAAAGTTCGCTGAGTACTACCATGTAACACTTATTGACTTGCGCAATCACGGACACTCCCCTTGGTCAACAGAATTTTCTTATGCACTCATGGTGCAAGATCTTCACGAATTGTTTTCGGAGCTCCAGCTAGAAAAACCTATTGTATTGGGTCACTCTATGGGAGGCAAACTCGCAATGCATTTTGATCACGCGTTTCCAGGCTTTATCGAAAAGCTCATTGTGGTAGATATGGGCGTGAAAGCCTATCCTCCGCATCATGCACATATTCTTGCGGCCATTCATGCCATTGACCTTTCAAAGCTGAGTGCAAGAAGCGAGGCAGAAGCAATTCTTCGAACTTTTGTGGAGTCGGATGGGGTAAGACAGTTCTTATTAAAGAACCTCTATTGGGAAGAAAAAGGAAAATTGGCATGGAGGGTAAACTTTCCGGTGTTGGAGGCCAGTATGTCTGAAATTCTCCGTGAGTTGCCCGAGCAAGAATCTTTTACCCCTGTATTATTTATCCGCGGCTTACTTTCGAATTATATCCTAGACGAAGATATTTCTATTTTAGAAAGTTATTATCCAGATTTTCAATTGGCATCTATTTCTAATGCTGGGCACTGGGTACATGCCGAGGCGCCCGAACCTTTTTTAGATGCGGTGTTGTCATTTAGTCTGAGGTGAAAACCCGATAGGTTAGAGGTAGCGTAAGTAAAGCTATTCTTCTAAATGAAAATTAAATATCAATAAACAAAAAAAAGGGAGCCCGAGGGCTCCCTTTTCATTTCCAGAAGGAAAAGCTTATTTGCGTACCGCTAATTTTTGGCTTACAGCTGTGCCGTTAGCAGTTACGTTAACTGTGTACATACCGCTGTTCAAAGCACTTGTATTGATTTCAACAGCTTGTGTGCCGTTTACACCAGACAACGTTTGAGTAGCAACAACTTTACCAGCCATGTCAATTACAGTGATGCTTGCATCAGATGTGTTTTTAACGGTGAAAGTAACAGTAGTTGCATCTGCAGCAGGGTTTGGAGCTACTTCAAGACCAAATGTGTTGTTTGCTTCTTTCACACCTAAAGCTGGATCGAAGTTCATGCGAACCATTGGTTGTGAAGTTGTGTAGTACCAAGTAAGGTCTGTCATGTCGTAGTAGTAGCATGTTTGAACTGGAGCTGGGCCAGCTGTACCAACAACGAGGTCGTTGGTTGCACCACCGTCACCGTTAGAACCAGCAACCAAAAGGTAAGCTTCACCTGCGTTAAGTGGGTAGTTACCACCTAAGAAAGAAAGTGTTACTTCAGCATCGATATCGTTTGCAGTAAGAACATAAGGACCGGTTTCGTCAACGTATACGAAGTCACCAGTAGCTGGGTCGATAGAATACAATTTTAAGTAGATTTCTGCACCTACTTCAGCAGCACCACTGATGTATACTGAACCACCACCAATAGTTGTGTTGGCAAAGATGTCGAAGATGTTACCAACTTCGAAGCCCATACCTTGGTTGAATGAACCGCTCAACGCTGTACCGTTGTCACGGGAATAAACGTAAGGGTTAATGGCAATAGAAGCAAAGTTTGCTAGGGTGTTGTTAGATGGATCTCCTTCTGTGTTGCCGATTGCAACTGTTCCAGACAAAGAAAGCGTAGCTGTTGCTGACCCAGGTGTAAAGGATGCATTACAGGCAAGTGTGTCGACGTTGCCAACCAATACTGGTGTAGCAGCAGAAGCACTAGAGAAAGCACCTACAGTTGCGGTAAAGACTGCATCTTGCTGATCTTGAGCTCCAACGTTTTCAACCACACCTGAGAAATCGATAGCAGTTACTTGTGAAGCTGGAACTTGGTAGTAAGCTAAGCGCTCAGCCCAAAAACCTGTTGAACCCCAGTAAATACCATTTAGTTTAAGGTCGTTGGCTTCTGGTACGTATAATTCTACGTCGTCAACTGCCCAATACCAACCCCAGTAGTCGTTATCGTTGTAGTAGAACTGTACTTTCACTTGTGAAGAACCTGCAGCTACTGAAGAAACGTCTAGAATTGTTACTTCTGGGTTTGCAGAGTTTTGGTTAGGTGTAAAGTAATCAACTTCGTCAGAAATTAAGAATTCAGTCCAAGTTGCACCGTTGTCACCAGAAACGCGAACGCCGCGAGTATCATGCCACCAACGGAAGTTGTGGTTGTACTTTAACTTCACTACGCTGTGTGCAGAGCAGTCAATAGTACCTACGTTAGTAGCAGTTGTGATAATTGGTGTACCATCCATGTCACCAGTGTTGTTGGCGTCAGAGTTGACAAATAAGAAACCGTTTGCTGCTGTTGGTGACGCAAAAGGGCTTAGTACTGATACTGGAATATCTGTAGGATCTGTTGAGAAGTTCCATTGCTCTGGGTTAGAACCAGTGCTTCCGATAGTCCAGTTGGCTGCAGTAGAAAAGTTGTCAGACCAAATGGTGGTTGCTTTAGCCACATTTGTCGGTTTGTGTGCCGCTGTAGTTGAGCCAACTTCGATTGAAGCCTTTTTTTCAAGACGCGGTGCGTTGATGCTTTTCACTTGTGCGTGAAAAGTACCGGCTGCCATTAAGGCAATAAACGATACGTAAAGTTTTTTCATTGTTGATATTTTAGATAGTTCCTACAAATATAAGCAAAATTGAAAAAAAAGCAGATTTAATGCGTCCTAGCAAATAAAAATTCGGCAAGTTCTTCTAATTCTGATTTGGTGCCGTTTATTTCTATTCTAGAAAGCGCAGCAAGAGCTTTCTGGTGATGTGCTTTCATTTGTTCTTCGCAATAATAGCGTGCACCCAAGGCTGTGTAAAGTTCTTTGGTTTGTTCTACTTTGAGCAGCGGATCTTGTAATTGTTCTAAAGCTGCTAAAGTTTGTAATTGGGTGCTGTCAGCAACTTTCTTTGCACGAATAGAGAGGAGTGTTTTTTTGTTCGCTAAGACATCTCCACCAACTTGTTTACCGACTTGTGCGCTGTCTCCGTATAGATCAAGAATATCGTCTTGGATTTGAAAAGCCAAGCCAAGTTCTTCGCCAAAAGAATAAAGTAATTGTGCGTCTTTTTGACTTGCGCCGCCGACTATGCCGCCCATTTGCAAAGCACAGCCTAAGAGCACGGATGTTTTGAGGCGAATCATTTCGAGGTATTCAGCTTCGCTTACTTCGTTGCGCAACTCAAAATCCATGTCCATTTGTTGGCCTTCGCAAACTTCGATTGCCGTTTTGTTAAAAACATTAAAAAGTTCATGAAATGTGCTGGAATTGTATTTGGCTAGCTGTTCATAAGCCTTAACCAATAAAACATCTCCTGAGAGAATCGCTATATTGGCATTCCATTTTTCATGAACGGTTGCCTGCCCTCTTCGAATAGGAGCAGCGTCCATGATATCGTCGTGTATCAATGAAAAATTATGGAAATATTCTACCGCCAATGCTGCAGGTAAGGCTTTTACAAAGTCTGATCCCGTCATTTTGCAAGCCATCAGGCTGAGCATTGGGCGCATGCGTTTACCCCCAAGTTGTAGGAAGTAGCGCAGTGGGTCGTAAAGATGAGCTGGTTGTGCTGGAAAGTGCTCCTTATGGAGAACGTTTTCAAGGTAGGTGCTATAGGTGGTTAGACTTTTCATTTATTTGTTGAGCAGTTCGAGTAAATAGGTTCCGTAACCGCTTTTAACAAGACCAGAGGCCAATTGTTTGAGTTGAGTGGCATCGATGAAACCATTTTGATAAGCTACTTCTTCAATACAGCCAATTTTAAGTCCTTGCCTTTCTTCGATGACCTGTACAAACTGCCCAGCTTGCATCAAAGAACCAAAGGTGCCAGTATCTAGCCAAGCTGTTCCACGGTCAAGTATGGCCACTTTGAGTTGTCCTCTGCGGAGGTATTCGGCATTGATATCAGTGATTTCGTATTCTCCTCTGGCTGAAGGCTGCAAGTTTTTGGCAATTTCAATAACTGAATTATCGTAAAAATAAAGCCCTGGCACCGCGTAGTTAGATTTGGGTTGCAAAGGCTTTTCTTCAATGGATACAACGCGGTTGTTTTGGTCAAATTCAACTACGCCATAGCGTTCGGGGTCAGAGACATGATAGGCGTAAACAACACCTCCGTTTGGATTATTGTTTTCTTTCAAGAGGGTGTCCATGCCCACGCCATAAAAGATGTTGTCACCTAGAATGAGGGCAACTTTATCGGTTCCAATGAATTCTGCACCAATGACAAATGCTTGAGCAAGGCCATTGGGTACCTCTTGAACGGCATATTCAAAATGACAACCAAGACTTGTTCCATCACCCAGTAATTTTTCAAATTGGGGAAGGTCGGCTGGTGTTGAAATGATCAGAATTTCTCGGATTCCGGCGCTCATTAAAATAGAGAGCGGGTAATAAATCATTGGCTTGTCATAGACAGGCATGAGTTGTTTGGACACCGCGAGGGTCAAAGGATGCAAGCGTGTTCCGGATCCGCCGGCTAAAATGATACCTTTCATTGTCAGTTTAATGCGCTAAATTTAGGGAAAGCTATTGGCCTGAACAAATCAAAGCCAACGGAAGAGGTCGTCAAAAAGGCGCTTGCCCCATGGGGTGTTACCGTATTCTTTTTCAATTTTTTGACGCAATTCAGCAATGGTAAATACTTTGTTTTTACCGGGGTTCAAGAGTAATTCTTCTTTTTTGGGAGCCACTAAATCAATCTTTTTAGCGAAGTATACAATACCGCCATCTTCAGTTGCTAGGCCGAGAATGGTACCGGGTAATCCACAAAATCCTTCGGGTCCAACAGATGGTGTTAGCATAGGTGTGTACCAAGCGTAGAGGCGCGTACTGTCATTTTTTTGGTAAATGGCTTTTCTACACTCGTATCCGCAAATGGTGCGCTTACCATCTGTGATTTTCCAGGTGCGCACAGGTAAGCTATCTTGAACATATACATTTTGACCAAACACAGCTAGCATCATGAGTTGCTGACCATCTTTGAGGTTTTGATAGTAGGCATTTTTGGTGGTTAACCAGGCCATTTCTTCTGGTTCATTGCTAGGTACTACGGCAAAATAGGATGCGGTGTCGTTGAAATAGAGCATGAAAGGCTCGGTGCGGATCTTGTTTTCTTCAGTTACAAAGCGTTTCATGCGCTCATCTTTGAAGCGTTTTTCAAGGTTAGTGCGGCGTTCAAAGGTGATCTTGCCAGCATGAATGTATTCGGTTTGTGCCCAAGTCTGTAGACTGAGCAACAAGGCACTAATGCCACATACGAAGATCTTCTTCACGGGTTTTGTTGTTGTTAAATTTGTAAGTCAAGCGCAATAGGAAATAGCGCGTAATGATGCGGGTGTAGTTGTCGGTGATCATGTTGCCGCTGACCGTGCGTTGCAAGTTGATATTTTGGTTGAGTAAGTCGTTGATAGACAAACCAAGGATAAGGTTTTCGGTTTTTAAGAACGCTTTTTGAACTTCTAGGTCGACAATAAAGATATCCCGGTTAAAGGCGTCCGCACGACCGCGGTTCATGGTGTAATTGAGTTCCCATTTGAATCTGAAATGTGCAGGGAAGCGCCAGTCACCGGTCATGAAATAATTTTGAGTCGAGTAGGGTTGGTTAGAGAAAGCGCTCAATGTAGTAACAGGATTTACGTAGGTGTAGTCTGTTCCGACGTTAAGTTCGAGGCTATCCAAACTCAATTCTATGGAGAATGATCCATTTAAAGTAGTGGTACTTGTTGCATTGAGTTGGTTGTTGATGAAATTGTTGTTTCGGAAATACGATGCATTGAAGCTCGGTTCAAAAGTCAGTTTTCGATTCAAAATAGGGTAGCCACCACCTGCGTAAATGGTAGCAAACATGTTGCCATCGACATTTACTGTTTTGGAGATGGTGCGACCAAGTTGGTCAAATGTGGTGCTATTCCCGAAGGCATTTTGGGTAAAGGTGGCATTCCCGCCCGACCAAATATAACGGCCTGTCATGGCTTGCCAAATATTGGCATTGAAATTCAGTTGATGCTGATAGTTGGGTTTGAGGTCGGGGTTTCCTTCTTGAATACGATTGGGGTTGGTGTTGTCTCTAACTGGTTGGAGGTCGTTGGCACTTGGTGGGGCAGAGTAGGTGCTATAACGGATGTTAATGCGTTTGGCCATACTCGGCTTGAACTGATATGCGAAATTAGGCAAGAAGTTGGAGATGTCTTGGTTGATGCCCACTTGAGTAAACTGATTGATGTTGTCGATTTGGATATTTCTGAAACCCAAACCACCTGTGATGCGGTGACTTTTATAAAGGTAAGTAAGCATCATGGTGCCGCGTTGCTGAAAACGCTCATTGACGAAGTCGTTGGTGAAGAGGCTGTCTATGACATTGAATTGATTATTAACGTCAGGGTTGAAGGTGTAGCGCGCTTGGTTGGAATTGCCAAATTCCAAAAAGTATTCTGTGGTGAGCAAGAAGCTTTTGGAGAGTGGTTCGGTATACGTAAGCGTTGCATATTGTGTATTGCTGAGGTTGTTGTTCGATTTGCGTTGGTCAATGATGGTATCGAAGGTGAGCGAATTGGTATTAGTGACCAATTGCCCGTCTGATGTGTTGTCGTTGTAACGCAAGATGTATTTGGCTTCTAATTCGCGGTCTTTTTTACCAAATTTTCTTCGGAGGATGGCTTCAGAATTGCTGCTGATGCCTTTCGAGTCGTATTTATTGTTGATATTGGTGAGGAGGTATGAGGAAAAGTTGTCGTCACGGAAATCGTTGACGGAGGTGTTGTCTTGGGTACCTTCGTCAAAATGAACATTTGGTTTGAGCTCGAGCTTGGTTAAGGAGTCGATGTCAATTTGTAAATTCATATTGAAGCGATGCGAGCTACTGATACTTTGGTTGTTGGTAGAGTCTTTGGTGTAGTAAGAGCTATCGGCGAGGAAATATTGGGTTTGTGAGCTAGAATTCGCTTGCAAACGGCTGTCGTAATATGCATAATTGACGCCTAGTTTGACTTTCTCGGAAAGGCGGTCGTTGTAGTAAATTCCAGTTTTAAGGGTTTGTGGAATACCTGAGTTGTCGCCGCGAGAGTCGCGGTCCCAGAAGTTCATGCCACTTGCGTCTCTTTCGTTGTCTAGGCCAAATTTGTTCATGTCGCCAAAGCCAAAGCTCGATTTTGGCGTGTTAGATGCCAACATAAATACCGATATTTTTTGGGTTTTATCGAACTTATTGAAAAGGAGTTCAGACTCATAGAAAGCTTCGTCGGCCGCACCTTGGTTGAGGTCAGAGGCTACGGCTGCTTTGCCGAAGTAGCCACGTTTGGCTTCGTCCTTAAGCTTAAGGTCTAGTACTTGAATTTTGTCGTCTTCACCGGCGGCAGCATCTTCGTTTTTCTTTTCATAAACTTGAACAGATTCTACGCCATTTGCTGCTAGATTTTTGGTAGCAATTGTGGGGTCTGATCCAAAAAACTCGTCGCCATCTACCAAAACTTGGCTAATTTCCTTTCCTTGTGAGGTAATGCTTCCGTCGTCTTCTACCTTGATACCTGGTAATTTTTTGAGGAGGTCCTCAACAACTGCATTTTCGGCAACTTTGAAGGAGTCGGCCACATAAACGAGGGTGTCACCACTGAAATACATGGCGTTTCGGTTGCGCGTGACCACAATATCTTTGACATCTTGCACTTTTGGATAAAGTCTGATATCGGGGAGTTCAAAGTTTGTTTTTTTGCTTGAGCCCATCAAGTAGATGCTGCGTGGGGTCCAGTTGCTGTGTTCGATGATGATTTGAAATGAATCGAGCGGAAGGTCGGTCATGGAAAATTCACCGTTGCTGTTACTTCTGGTGTAGCGCACCAAAACAGAATCTCTGAGGTGAATGGCCATAATACTGGCCTGATGTATTGGTGTTAGGCCTGATGTATCGACAACGCGTCCTGTGACTTTCATGTTTTGGGCGAAGAGCACAGAGCAGAAAAGAAGGGAAAAACTAAGGAGTAAGATTTTTTTCATGAAATAAGGGTCAGTACAACATACTAAGACGATTAAAGACCTTAATTTGTTGCATTAGTTTTTTTAATTCCTGTTAAAATTTGATACTGAAGCCCTGAAGCTTCTTGTATTTGTTGGTATTGCAGTTCAAAAGTTTGCTGCGCATAAGCATTAGGATTTTTCTCCAAAGCCATAATGACCGATTCATTGGGCGCGTAAGCTAGGTTGCTTGAAAATGTTGTGTTGCCAAACTGAACAAATTTCTTATTGAAGGCTTCGTCAAAACCTTGAAAATAAAGTGCAAAGGCACCTTGTTGGTTTTGCATGTCGGAAAGCGCGTTGAGGTCGTTTTGAATTGCCTCGTGCTGCTTGGTCGATAAATTCGCGCGCTTGAAAACGCTTGATCGATCACCTCTCTCTAAAATACGGTTGTAAGCAGCAATTGGCCTTTGGTCTGCATCGTAAAAAACACGCGTTTGGTGCATTTCAAGCCTTGATAGACGTAAATTTTCTTCGTTTACTTGAACCATACTTAGTACCTCTTTGAGGAAATAAAAAGTAGTGCTCACTTTTACTCCGTTGGTATCGATGCGTTCTTGGATGGCCTTTAAAATTTCGCCGTTTGCATCTAGGAAAACTTTGGATTGCAGGGAGTAGCCAGTTTTGTGCGTAAAAAGCAAGGAGGGCAAGGTCTTTAGATCCTTTTTTTGCTCGATTTTTTCTTGATAATTTAGAAAGGCATCGAGCCCGTCGAATTTTGGTTTGAAAACAAGCTGGTCCTTTTTTTGGAGGTTTTCTTTCGGGTTCTCGTTACACGAAAACAAACACGCACTCAGTAAGCAAAATAAAATAATGATTTTCACGTCGTAAAATTACAAATACTTCGTTGAAACCCACTAATTCTGAGCAGAAACTCCATGCTGCTGCGGTAAAACTCCGTATTTTTGACCGATGTCTGTAGTACTTTGTATTGATTTCGGCCTCAAGCGTTGTGGCTTGGCAATTAGTGATCCAAATCGCATCATTGCCAGCCCTTTACAAACCATCGCTTCTTCAACCCTCGAGAACTGGCTCGAGTCAGAAATCCCTAAACGTCAAATTGCCGAAATCGTACTCGGATATCCCACACGGCTAGATGGCTCTGACTCCCATGTCACCGAAAATATCCGTTTGTTAAAAGCAGTTTTAGAAGCAAAATTCTCAACAATACCAATTCACTTGTTCGACGAGCGTTTTTCTTCCAAAATGGCTAGTTCTGCTATTGCTCAAATGGGTCACAAAAAAAAGAAGCAAGATAAAGGCCTTATTGATCAAGTAGCTGCCGCCATGATTTTACAAGAATACTTGGGCCAAAGCTAATCCTTATTAAATTTGCACCATGATTTTACCAATAGTAGCCTACGGAGACGCCGTCTTGAAAAAAGAAGCTGAAGAAATCGACCAAAACTATCCCGATTTGCAGAAGCTTATTGCCGACATGTTCGAAACCATGTATCATGCAAAGGGTGTTGGTTTAGCAGCGCCTCAAATTGGCAAGAGCATCCGCCTTTTTATCGTAGATGGTAGCCCTTTTGCCGACGAAGAAGACGAAGAACCAGACCCAAAGGCGGCAGGTATTGAACATTTTAAAAAGGTGTTCATCAATCCAATTATCGAAGAAGAAAGCGGAGCCAAATGGGCTTTTCAAGAAGGCTGTTTGTCTATACCTGGTATCCGTGAAAACGTGCAGCGTCAAGAAAAAGTCCTCATCACATACTACGATGAAAATTGGGAGTTCCACGAAGAAACCTACGACGGCTATGCCGCGCGTATCATTCAGCACGAGTACGATCATATCGAAGGGGTACTCTTCACTGATCACCTGAGTCCACTCAAGAAAAAATTACTGCTCAAACGCTTAGGAAATATCACACTTGGCGCCATTAACGTCGACTACAAAATGAGCTTTCCTGGCAGCAAGAAGCAACGCATGATCTAACATTAACTTATGAAAACACTTCTTTCCTTACTTCTTTTTGCTGGACTGATTTTGACATCTTGTAATAGCAATTCAGCAAAACAATCAAAGAAAACTGAATTGCGCGAGCGCATTACTCAGTACGAAGATTCGTTGGCCCAATTGCAAAAAGACCCTCAAAAAGCTGCCAAAATCACGAGTTTGGCACAAATTGAGCTCATCAACCGTTTGTTGGCCTATAGTAATGCTTTCCCAAAAGACAGCTTTTCAGCAGACTGCCTATTTAAAACCCACATGATATACGAACATTTGCGTGCGCCACGCGAAGCTAGAGCTTATGGAGATACGTTATTACAGCGCTTTCCAGACTACAAGAACAGCTTGTTGGTAATTGAAAGTATGGGCAGTTCTTATGACATCAACTCGCCACGCGATACCACAATGGTCAGAAAGTACTATACACAATTGTTACAGAGCCCTAAAGTTTCCTCACAAAAAAAGAAAGACATCAAAGCGCGCTTGGCAAAGCTAGAGCTTACTTTTGAGGAATACATTTTAAAAGGCGACGCAGGTTTTCTAGTTGGTCAAGGAAACTAAGCTTGGGTAAGGCGTTGAAAATCTGCTACAAAACCCGGATAGGATTTCTCAATAGCCGAAACAGCGTCTATCTCTTGTCCTTCTGCGCAAAGTAAACTCGCTACACAGCCCGCCATTACAATTCGGTGGTCGTTGTATGTTCTTATAGTTCCACTATTTACTTTTCCAACTCCGAAAATGTCAATTTGCTCTCCTTTAATTTGGTAGTGCACTCCCCAAGAAGTTAAGGCTTTGCACATAACCATTAAGCGGTCAGATTCTTTGTTTTTCAAACGATGGATGCCTTTTATACTGCTTTTGCCGTTGGCCGCACAGGCCAAAACTACCAAAACAGGGAATAAATCGGGTTGTTGTGTGCAATCGAAGTCAAAAGGAGTTTTGTCTTTGCTGTTTTTAATGTGTAGCTCGCTGTTTTCCCATTTGCAAGCGGCGCCAAATTGCTCTAG
>JACCDV010288191.1_pt1 | contig 29394 bp, 26 predicted proteins | sample 7446131 | NCBI WGS metagenome assembly JACCDV01 (sample SAMN15323448, study PRJNA562643) | freshwater metagenome | isolation source: river surface water | place: USA:Blue River Watershed | collected 2017-08-17 | reverse complement strand
CCACCCAGCGGGATCAGGTCGTCGTTGAAGTCGTAGCTCGGGTTGTGCAGCGTGCAGGGGCCGCCGCCGTGGCCCATTTCGCGGTGCGCGCCGTCACCGTTGCTGATGAACACGTAGGCGCCTGGCTTGACCTGCAGCATGTAGGAGAAATCTTCCGCGCCCATGGTGGGCTCCTGCAGCATGACGTTGGCTTCACCGACGATGGCCTGCATCACCTGGCGCGCGAACTCGGCTTCGGCCGGGGTGTTGACGGTGGGCGGGTAGTTGCGCACGAACTCGAATTCGCACTGGGCGCCAAAGGCTTCGCTGATGGACTCGGCAATCTGTTTCATGCGGGCTTCGATCAGGTCGAGCACCTCGATGGTGAAGGTGCGCACCGTGCCCTGCAGTTCGCAGAAGTCCGGCACCACGTTGGTGGCTTCACCGGCGTGGATCATGGTCACCGAGATCACACCTGCGTCCACCGGCTTCTTGTTGCGGGTGATGATGGTCTGAAAGCCCTGCACCATCTGGCAGGCGATTGGCACAGGGTCGATGCCGTTGTGGGGCAAGGCCGCATGGCTGCCCTTGCCGCGGATGGTGATCTTGAATTCGTTGCTCGACGCCATGACCGGGCCGGGGCTGACCGCGAACGTGCCGACGGCTGCGCCGGGCCAGTTGTGCATGCCGAAGACCGCCTGCATCGGGAATTTCTCGAACAAGCCGTCCTTGATCATCTCGCGTGCGCCACCGCCGCCTTCTTCTGCCGGCTGGAAGATGAGGTAGACCGTGCCGTCAAAGTTGCGGTGCTGGCTCAGGTGTTTGGCCGCGGCCAGCAGCATGGCCGTGTGGCCGTCGTGACCGCAAGCATGCATCTTGCCCGCGTGCTGGCTGGCATGGGCGAAGGTGTTGAACTCCTGCATGGGCAGGGCGTCCATGTCGGCACGCAGGCCCACGGCACGGCCGCAGGCGCCACCGTCACGTCCATGCACGATGCCGACCACGCCCGTGGTGCCCATGCCCCGGTGAATGGGGATGCCCCATTCGGTGAGCTTGGCGGCCACCACATCGGCGGTGCGAACCTCTTCGAAACACAACTCAGGATGAGCGTGAATGTCTTTGCGGATGGCCGCGATGCTGGCGGCGTCGGACAGGATGGATTCGTTCAGTTTCATGTCAGCCAGTCTAGCGGCCCTTTGTGCCCCCTGCGCTTTATGCGGGTTTGAATAAGGGTTTTTACGGGGCTGGTTTCTGGTCTGATCTGAGTCGTGGATTTGTGGAGGGCAACTTCAAGGCGCAACCGCAGTCTGCGCCAAAATGCCCGCATGACCGAATCTGCTGCCCAAGTGGTGCGTGGCGCCTGCCCGCACGATTGCCCCGACACCTGCGCCTTGCTCACGACCGTGGAAAACGGCCGCGCCATCAAGGTGCAGGGCAACCCCGCCCACCCCATGACCGATGGCGTGCTCTGCGCCAAGGTCTCTCGCTACACCGAGCGCACCTACCACCCCGAACGCATCCTCACGCCGTTGCGGCGCACCGGGCCCAAAGGGTCTGGCCAGTTTGAGCCGGTGGGCTGGGATGAGGCCCTGGACGACATCGCCAGGCGCCTGCAGACGATCGCGGCGCGCGACCCGCAGGCGATCCTGCCCTACAGCTACGCGGGCACCATGGGCCTGGTGCAGGGCGAGTCGATCTCGGCGCGCTTTTTCCACCGGCTGGGCGCCTCCTTGCTGGACCGCACCATCTGCGCATCGGCCGGGGCCGAAGCACTCACGCAGACGCTGGGCAACAAGGTCGGCATGAAGGTGCAGTTCTTCGCCGAGTCCAAACTCATCGTCATCTGGGGCAGCAATTCGATTGGCTCCAACCTGCATTTCTGGCGCATTGCCCAAGAGGCCAAGCGCAACGGTGCGCGGCTGGTCTGCATCGACCCGCGCAAGAGCGAGACGGCCGACAAATGCCACGAACACATCGCCTTGCTGCCCGGCACCGACGCGGCGCTGGCGCTGGCCGTGATGCATGAACTGATCCTTCACGGCTGGCTCGACCAGGACTACATCGACCGTTACACCCTGGGCTGGGAGGGCCTGCGAGCGCGCGCCCTGCAGTGGCCGCCCGAGCGGGCTGCCCAGGTCTGCGGTGTGCCGGTCGAGCAGATCCGTCGCCTTGCGCGCGACTGGGGCACCACGACGCCCGCCGCGATTCGCCTGAACTACGGCATGCAGCGCGTGCGCGGCGGCGGCAACGCGGTGCGCGCCATCGCCTGCCTGCCCGCGCTCACGGGGGCCTGGCGCCACCGCGCCGGTGGCCTGCTCATGTCCAGCTCCGGGCACTTTCCGGTGCGCCGCGCCGCCTTGCAGCGGCCCGACCTGCTGGGCGAGCGGCGCCCCCGCACCCTCAACATGAGCACGATCGGTGACGCTCTGCTGCGCCCGGCCTCGCCCGGGTTTGGCCCGAAGATCGAGGCGCTGGTGGTCTACAACAGCAACCCGGTGGCGGTGGCGCCGCAGTCGGGCCGCGTGGTGCAGGGCTTTGCGCGTGAAGACCTGTTCACCGTGGTGCTGGAGCATTTCCGCACCGACACGGCGGATTACGCCGACTACATCCTGCCCGCCACCACGCAGCTGGAACACTGGGACATCCACACCACCTACGGCCACACCGATGTGCTGCTGAACCGGCCCGCCATTGCCCCCGTGGGGCTGGCGTGGACCAACACCGAGGTGTTTCGCGCGCTGGCGCAGCGCATGGGCTTTGACGATCCGTGTTTTGCCGACACCGACGAACAGCTGTGCCGCATGGCCCTGGGTGACGACAAGGATTTCGAAGTCCTGCTCGAACACGGCTTTGCCAGCCTGCCGGTGCCCGAGGCGCCTTTTGCACAGGGCCAGTTCCCCACGCCTTCAGGCCGATGCGAGTTCTTCAGCCAGCGCCTGGCCGACCAGGGGCTGGACGGTCTGCCCGACCACCTGCCCAACCACGAAGTGCCGGGCAGCGATGCGCGTTACCCCCTGGCCATGATTTCTCCACCGGCGCGCAACTTCCTCAATTCCACCTTCGTCAACGTGCAAAGCCTGCGCGACATCGAGGCCGAGCCGCTGCTCGAAATCCATCCGCATGATGCCGCAGCGCGCGGCATTGCCGACGGAGCGGTGGTCGAGGTCTTCAATGACCGTGGCCGCTACCGCTGCAAGGCGCATGTGTGCGAACGCGCCCGCCCCGGGGTGGTCAATGGCCTGGGCATCTGGTGGCGCAAGCTGGGCCTGAACGGCACCAATGTGAACGAAGTCACCAGCCAGAAGCTGACCGATCTGGGCCGCGCCCCGGTTTTCTACGATTGTCTGGTGGATGTGAGTCCGATGTAGGAGGCCGCCCCTGCGGCCGAGCCTCAAGGCAGTTCGGTGTTTTCTGCGGGCGCACTGGATGAGCGTGGTCCCACCTTCCCCAGCCGCGCCTTGAGCGACTGCGGCTTGCCGGTGATGATGGCCGCGTAGTTGGTGGCGTTGGAAACGACTTTCTTCACGTAGTCGCGTGTTTCCTGGAAAGGCACGTTTTCGGCCCAGATGGCGCCCTCCAGCATCGGGCCTTCGCGCCAGCGACGTGGACGGCTGGGCCCCGCGTTGTAAGCGGCAGCGGCCATGGGCATGGAGCCCCCGAAGTCGTCGAGCACCAGCTTGAGGTAGCCGGTGCCAATGGTCACATTGGTTTCCTTGTCGGTGATCTGGTCCGGGGTGAAGCTGCTCAAGCCGATCTTTTTGGCGGTCCATTTGGCGGTGGCGGGCATGACCTGCATCAGGCCCGAGGCGCCCACATGCGAGCGGGCGTCCATGACAAAGCGGCTTTCCTGCCGGATCAGGCCGTACACATACGCGGGGTCCAGGCCAATGCCGTTGGCGCGGCGGATCACGATCTCGCGCAGCGGCATCGGGAAGCGCTGCTCGAAATCGACCACGCCCTTGGTGCGCTCGCTGGTGTTGATGCAGCGGTCCCAGACCTGCCGCTGGCAAGCCAGATCGGCCGCAGCCAGCAGGTCGCGGTCGTTCATGCCGCCAGGGGTGTGCAGGTTGGTGGTGTAGTTCCATTCCCGGTTGCCTTCGGCGCGCAGGCCGATCTGGATGGCGTAAAGCGCTCGCTGCAGTCCGGGGTTGGAAAAAGCCTGGGCTTTTTCCAGCGGGGTCAGTGCGGGCGGGGTGGGGGGCACGGCAATGCTCTGGCCCAGTTCTTCAAGAGCCAGCTGTTCATAGAAACCACGCACGCTGGCGATGCCACGCAGCAACTCCTGAGCCTGCAGGCGCTGGGCATCCCCAGTGGCCGTGGCCAGCAGGGCGCGGGCGCGCCAGTAGGTCCAGGTGGGGTCTTTCTGGGCTTCGGGGCTCATCGCCTCGGTGGCGCTGAGCACCTGCCGCCACTGGCCGCTGCGCAGTGCGGCCCGCACTTTCCAGATCAGCAGCTCGTCGGTCAGATCGCTGTCCTTGTGCACTTTGCCGAAATAGTCGCTCGCGTTGTCCTGCAATTTGAAGGCGGCCTGTTTGCCAATGGCGCCCCAGGTCCAGTTCTTTTCTTCACTGGACAGCATCAGGCCCCAGCGCTTGTCGAGCAGGCTTGCAGCCTTGTCGGGGTCGCTCGCTGCCAGCCGGATCAGGGCCAGCACGGCCAGCTCCTTGCGGCTGCGGGTCACGGCCAGGATGCGCTTGTCCAGGTATTTGGCCGGGTCGTTCACGATCAATGTGACCTGTTCGGACAGGCGGGGCGCCTCGATGTCGACCGCATCCTTGGCCGCGCGGGGCTTGTTGGCGTCCATGGCGATGCGTGCGCGGCGCCACAGGTCCAGGCCGTTGATCTTCTTGCCCGAATGCAGGTGCTCAGCCAGCCAGGTGCAGCCATCGTCCGCATCGCGCTGGGCATACCAAAGGCGCAGGGCGTCCTGGCTCACGTCCTTTTTGCTGAGCACGGCATCGGCGGCCAGGGCATAGCAGCGCACCTCGCGGTCGTCCTGCATGCGGTATTTCGGAAATTCGGCCGCAATCGTGCTCCAGTCACGCCGACGACCCAGCTGCAGCAGCCAGTCGTTGCGCAAGCGGTCTTCGTAATAGGTACCGGCATAGCGGGTCAGGAAATTCTGGATTTCGCCCTCGCTGGCAGTGTCCAGGCGGTTGCGCAACTCCCAGTAGGCCGCCAGGGGTTCGAGGGTGTGGCCCTGCACTTGGGGCAGCAGGGCGGCGAGGCGGTTGCGGTCGGTTTTGCGGAAGGCCTGGTGCATCTCCAGAACTGCGTCGTCGCCCCGGGTTTGGGCAAAAGACGAGCAGCCGCTGAGGCTGGACAGGGAAAGGACACCGAGCAGTGTCAGAATGGAAGGCAAACGCTTGAATGAAGGCATGCCCGATTATGGACAAAGCAGAAGCCAAGAAGGCCCTGCGCAAGGCGCTGATTGAAGAAAGACTGAACCTGCCAGACCGACTGGAGCGGGCTGAGGCGCTGCAACGCGTGATGCGCATCTGGCTGGTGGGCAGACCCGACACAGTGATCGGTGCCTACTGGCCCATCAAGGGCGAGTTTGATCCGCTGCCGGTGCTGCATCGCTGGAAGGAAGACGGCGAGCTCATGGACCAGCCGCAGCGCCGCCGCATTGGACTGCCCGTGGTCAACAAGGTGCACAAGACCTTGACCTTCCACGCCTGGTACCCCGGCTGCCCGATGGAAGAAGATGCGTACGGCATTCCCAAGCCCAAGGACACCGAGATCATCGTGCCCACGCTGCTGTTTGTGCCCTGCGTGGGATATGGTGCGGGCGGTTACCGCCTGGGTTACGGCGGCGGTTTTTACGACCGTACCCTGGCCACGCTGCAACCCAAACCTTTCACGGTCGGGTTGGGCTACACCCAGGGCTATGTGGACGACCTCGAGCCCGAGACCCACGACGAGCCGCTGGACGCCATCCTCAACGACAACGGCGTGGTCTGGCCGGTCTGATTACAAAATACCCATGGCCCGCCCCAAGTCCGCCACCCACGACATCAAACGCGACGCGATCCTCGACATCGCGGCGCAGTGTTTTGCCGACCGCAGCTACCCCGCCGCGAGCATGAACGAGATCGCTGCTGCCTGCGGCACCTCCAAGGCCCGGCTCTACCACTATTACGAGAGCAAGGACGCGATCCTGTTTGACCTGCTCGATCGCCACACCCAGCGCCTGCTGGCCCTGATTGCCCAGACCGAAGCCAAGGCACAGCGCCAGAACCTGGACGATCGGGCTGCCCTGCACGAACTGGTGAGGGCTTTTCTGCAGGAATACGAAAGCTCGGCCACTCGGCACGCGGCGCTGCTCAACGACACCAAATTCCTCAGCGGCGAGCCCGACCCGGCGCTGGACGGCACTTCGCCGTGCGAACTGATCCTGAACCGCCAGCGTGACATCGTGGCGGCCATGACCCGCTTTCTGAAACGGGCCTATCCCGCACGCCTGACACCGGCCAACCAGACCGCCCTGACCATGATGCTGCTTGGCATGATCAACTGGACCTTCACCTGGCTGCGCCCAGGCGGCCCGATGAGCTACGCGGCTTTTGCCGAAGAGGTGGTGGCCATGCTGGAAAAGGGCCTGGGGTAATTCAACAATCCGTAACGCGTTACGTTTAGGTAAAATTCGGCGATTCCATCCTTCCACGGAGACACCATGTCCAAAGCCTTTGCCAGCCAGGCCGACCTGCAAGACAAGAAGATCACCTTCGAACAACTCAGCAAGCACTGCTGGGCCTATACCGCCGAAGGCGACCCGAACTCAGGCGTCATCATCGGTGACCGCTACATCATGGTCAGCGACGCCACCGCCACCCCGGCCATGGCGCAAGACCTGATCAAGAAGATCCGCACCGTCAGCGATCTGCCCATCAAGTACGTGCTGCTCACGCACTACCACGCGGTGCGCGTGCTGGGTGCCTACGCTTATGCCGCCGAAGGCGCGACCGAAATCATCGCCAGCCAGGGCACGCTCGAACTCATCCAGGAGCGTGGCGCGCAGGACATGAAGAGCGAGATGGAGCGTTTCCCGCGCTTGTTCCGCGGTGCCGACACGGTGCCCGGCTTGACCTGGCCGACCATGGTGGTCGGTGGCGGCAACCCCACCCAGGGCGAAGTGCCCGGCAAGCTCAGCATCAACCTGGGCGGCGTGGTGGTGCAGATCTGGCACCCAGGCCCAGGCCATACCCGCGGCGACACGATTGCCTGGGTCGAAGAAGAAAAAGTCCTGTTCAGTGGCGACCTGGTGGAATACGAAGCCGGTGTCTACACCGGTGACGCCCAGCTCGAAGAGTGGCCCGCCACGCTGGAGGCCCTGCGAGCACTGAACGCCGAATACATCGTCCCCGGTCGCGGCGAAGCCATGAAGGGCAACGCCGACGTGAACAAGGCGCTGGACTACACCAAGCGCTGGGTGGAAACGCTGTACCAGGCGGGCAAGGAAGCTGTGGCTGCTGGCATGGACCTCAAGGCCGCCATGGACCACGCCCGCAAAAGCATGGACCCGGTGTTTGGCCATGTGTTCATCTACGAGCACTGCCTGCCGTTTGATGTGTCACGCGCCTACGACGAGGCCAGCGGCATCAAGAACCCGCGCATCTGGACGGCCGAGCGCGACATGGAGATGTGGAAGTCATTGCAGGCCTGAGCGGATTCGCGCACAGGGGTGCGCTCCCACAATACGCCATCCCCTGTAGGAGGCCACCCCCGTGGCCGAATGCCGGGGTGTTTTTGAACCTGCTGATTCGACCACAGGGGGCGCCCCCAGACTGGGCGCGTGGACGATCAAGACCTGCCGGCGAGTTCGCGCAGGTCTCTTTCATAGGCGCGCAGGCGGCGCGCTGCACGCTGACGCTGTTCGGGGCTGGTGCTGTTGTGCAGCTCGGCCAGATTCCTGCAGCCTTGCTCCAGCCAGCCCTGCCAGCGCTGCCGGTCCATTTCAGAGCCGGGCACCAGCCAGCGGTCCCACACGCCATGGAGCACGGCTTCGATCTGGCGCGCAGAGGGCTTGTCCTGCTCGATGCGCATCAGGGCCGTCAGCAGGTCGCGTTGCTGGCGTAGCCTCTCCTGCCGTCCCCATTCCGGGGTCCATGAAGAAAGCTCCATCTGTCTGCGCAACAGGGCTGTCTGTGCGCTTCCGAGGTTGCCGTAAAAATCGCTGTAGCGATCGAGCGATTTGTCCAGGCGGCGCTGCAGGCGTGAAGCGGCTGAACCCTGCAGCCATTGCTCTTCCCACTGGTTGTTTTTGTCTTCAAGCTGTTTGCTCAGATGCCTGATCTGGCGGGACTGCACCTGGCCCACCAGCGGCGCAAATTGGCGAATCGACTCCCGCATCAGCATGTTCAGGCGTGACTGGATGTCCTGGCTGATCTGACAGACTTGTTCGGCCTGCACCTGTCCCTCGGCCAGGCTGGCCATGCGCGAGAGCAGATCGGCATAGACCGGCAGTTCGCTTTGGCGATGCCATGCCTGCAGCCGATCCAGCGCTTCGCGTGCTTGGGGTGCCTGGGCATCGCTGAAGTCCAGATGCCCGTCCAGCCACCAGTACAGCAGGGACGGTGCCTGTCCGTAGCCCAGCTTGACCGCGCTGCAGCCGCTGAGCGCCAGCACACTCAGCAAGGCCAGTGCCAGGCACCGTTGTCGGATAATCTTTGAAAGCAAAAGGAACACGTTATGACGACAAAGCTCGATGTGGTGATCATGGCAGCAGGCAAGGGCACACGCATGAAAAGCAGTTTGCCCAAGGTGCTGCACACCCTGGCGGGCAAGGCGCTGGTGCAGCATGTCATTGACACCGCCCGTCAGCTCCATGCCCGCCACACCATTGTGATCACAGGGCACGGTGCCGATCAAGTCGAGTCCTTCCTTGGGCTTGCTTATGGTCAATCAGGACTCGAATTCGCACGCCAGATGCCCCAGCTGGGCACCGGACATGCCGTCCAGCAGGCTGTGCCTGCCTTGCCTGACGATGGTGTGGTGGTCGTGCTTTCGGGTGATGTGCCCCTGACCCAGCCCCAAACCTTGCAGACGCTGGTGCAAGCCTGCGGGGGTGACAAGCTGGCCTTGCTGACCATCGAGTTCGAAGACCCGACGGGTTACGGGCGGATTGTGCGCAGCCCCAGTGGTCAGGTGCATGCGATTGTCGAGCACAAGGATGCCAACGAGGCCCAGCGCGCCATCCGCGAGGTCTACAGCGGCATCATGGCGGTCCCTGCCAGGCAGCTCAAAGCCTGGCTGAGCCGCCTGGACAACAAGAATGCCCAGCAGGAGTACTACCTGACGGATGTGGTCAAGTTTGCCGAGGCCGATGGCGTGCCGGTGGTGGCCCACAAGATCACCGATGCGGCCGAGGTAGCCGGTATCAACAGTCCTGCCCAGCTGGCCGAACTCGAGCGGGCTTACCAGCAGCGCCGTGCCCAGGCATTGATGGCCGACGGTGTGCGCATCATGGACCCGGCGCGCTTTGATGTGCGCGGTGAGCTGGTCTGCGCGCAGGATGTGCAGATCGATGTGAACTGCATTTTTGAGGGCCGCGTGCAACTGGGGCAGGGCGTCAAGATCGGCGCCAACTGCGTGCTGGCCAACTGCAGCATCGAGGCCGGTGCGGTCATCCATCCTTTCACCCACATCGACGGCGAAAAGCTGGGTGTGACAGTGGGCGAGGGCGCGTTGATCGGTCCGTTTGCCCGCCTGCGCCCGGGTGCCCAGCTGGGCGCCGAGGTGCACATTGGCAACTTTGTCGAGGTGAAAAACTCGACCCTGGCCAAAGGTGCCAAGGCCAACCATCTGGCCTACCTGGGTGACGCCACCGTGGGTGAACGCGTGAACTATGGCGCAGGCAGCATCACCGCCAATTACGACGGTGCCAACAAGCACCGCACCGTGATCGAGGCCGATGTGCATATCGGCAGCAACTGCGTGCTGGTGGCCCCGGTCACCATCGGGGCGGGCGGTACGGTGGGCGGTGGCTCCACCATCACCAAGAGCACAGAGCCTGGTGCGCTGAGTGTGGCGCGGGGCAAGCAGGTCAGCATTGCCAACTGGCAGCGCCCCACCAAGAAAAAGTAAGGGGCGGCTGCGCTGCCATGGCGCAGGAGGCCGCCTCTGCGGCCGAAGCCTCAGTCGGGCAGCGCCAACTGGGTGCCGAACTTGGCGCGCTTGGTGGCAAAGAAGGCCTTCACATTGCGCACATTGGCGTCCTGTGTGAACAGGCGCTGCGTCACGGCCAGGTAAGCGGGCATGTCGTGGGCCTGGATCACCAGCACAAAGTCCGGGCCGGGCGAGACGCGCCAGCACTGCTGCACCGCATCGTCAGCCACGGCGCGTGCCTCAAAGGCGTCCAGATGTTCGGCGCCCTGGCGGTCCAGCGTCACCTCCACCAAGGCTTGCAGTCCCGCGCCCAGCTTGTCCCGGCTGAGGATGGCCACCTGCCGCTCGATCCAGCCGCCTTCCATCAGCCGCTTGACGCGCCGCAGGCAGGTGGGTGGCGACACATGCACCCGCTCGGCCAGTGCCACATTGCTCAGGCTGGCGTCTTCCTGCAGTGCGGCCAGCAACAAAAGGTCTGTCTGATCGAGTTCTGAAAATTCCATATAAGACAAATTTCTGGAACAAAAATTCAATTTCAAAAGAGTATAAATTTTTATTTCTTTAAACGTAAAAAAATAATCTGAAATTTCTTGTTGGTCAGCCTACGATACCATCCATTCTTCGTTCAAGGAACCTTCACCATGTGTGGCATCGTCGGCGCCGTTTCTTCCCGCAACATCGTTCCCGTGCTGGTGCAAGGCCTGCAGCGGCTCGAATACCGGGGTTATGACTCCTGCGGCGTGGCGGTGCATGCGGCCAGCCTGGGTGGCAGTGGGGGTTTGCAGCGCGCCCGCAGCACCTCGCGTGTGGCCGAACTCATGGACCAGGTCAGCGCTGACAAGGTCGAAGGCGGCACCGGCATCGCCCACACCCGCTGGGCCACGCACGGCGCGCCTGCGGTGCACAACGCACACCCGCACTTCAGCCACGGCCCTGGCGCGACGGATGGCAAGCCGGGTCGTGTCGCCCTGGTGCACAACGGCATCATCGAAAACCACGAAGAGCTGCGCGCCGCCCTGCAGGCCAAGGGCTATGTGTTCTCCAGCCAGACCGACACCGAAGTCATTGCCCATCTGGTGGACAGCGTGTATGACGGTGACCTGTTCGAGGCTGTGAAAACCGCGGTCAAACAGCTGCACGGGGCGTATGCGATTGCTGTTTTCCACAAGGACGAGCCGCAACGCGTGATCGGCGCGCGTGCGGGCTCGCCGCTGATTCTGGGCGTGGGCCAGGGCGAAACCTTTTTGGCCAGCGACGCCATGGCCCTGGCCGGTGTGACCGACCAGATCGTCTATCTGGAAGAGGGCGATGTGGTCGATATCCAGCTGGGCAAGTACTGGATCGTGGGCCGTGACCACAAGAGCGTGGAGCGCGCCGTGAAAACCGTGCATGCCCACAGCGGCGCGGCCGACCTCGGCCCGTATCGCCATTACATGCAAAAGGAAATCTTCGAGCAGCCGCGCGCCATTGCCGACACACTCGAAGGTGTGGAAGGCATCACGCCCGAGCTGTTTGGCGACGGTGCGTATTCCACCTTCAAGGCCATCGACAAGGTGCTGATCCTGGCCTGCGGCACCAGCTACTACAGCGGCTGCGTGGCCAAATACTGGATCGAGGCGATTGCCAAAGTGCCTTGCCAGGTCGAAATTGCCAGCGAATACCGCTACCGCGAATCGGTGCCCGACCCCAAAACCCTGATCGTCACCATCACCCAGAGCGGCGAGACCGCTGACACCCTGGCAGCGCTGCGCCACGCGCAGGGCCTTGGCATGATGCAGACCCTCACCATCTGCAACGTGGCCACCAGCGCCATGGTGCGCGAATGCAAGCACGCCTATGTGACGCGTGCTGGCGCTGAAATTGGCGTGGCCTCCACCAAGGCCTTCACCACGCAGCTGGCGGGTTTGTTCCTGCTGACGCTGGCGCTGGCGCAGGTCAACGGCCGTCTGTCTGACGCTGAAGAAGCCGCCCACATCAAGGCCATGCGCCACCTGCCCGCTGCGCTGCAGGCGGTGCTGGCGCTGGAGCCGCAGATCATCAGCTGGGCCGAAGAATTTGCCAGCAAGGAAAACGCGCTCTTTTTGGGCCGTGGCACGCACTACCCCATTGCGCTGGAAGGTGCGCTCAAGCTCAAGGAGATCACCTACATCCACGCCGAGGCCTATGCCGCAGGCGAGCTCAAGCACGGCCCGCTGGCCCTGGTGACCAGCGCCATGCCGGTCGTGACCGTGGCACCCAACGACGTGCTGCTCGAAAAGCTCAAGAGCAATATGCAGGAAGTGCGTGCCCGTGGCGGCGTGCTCTATGTGCTGGCCGACGGCGACACGCGGATCGAAAGCAGCGAAGGCGTCAACGTCATCCGCATGCCTGAACACTACGGCGTGCTGTCACCCATCCTGCATGTGGTGCCGCTGCAGTTGCTGAGCTATCACACGGCGTGTGCACGAGGCACGGATGTCGACAAGCCACGCAATCTGGCCAAGAGCGTGACAGTGGAATGAGTTTCATATAACACATCAAGTACAGGATATAGTACTTATGTTTACAATATCAATGACAACAAGGCAGTTGTCATTGAACTTTCTCTCTGATTCAAGGCGATATAGGCACGACCTAATTTGGCAAATGGTCGCTAAAGGCTTCACGAATCAGCGAATGTCAGATGTACTGAACAGACTTGGGATTAAGACTCCGAGTGGCAAGGAGTACTACGCAAAGCTGATGGGTGCGACAGTAAGCAAGTTAAGAAAAAGAGAAGCGAGATTCTTTGCAAATACTATAAAGTTGGAAGAGGTGGGGCTTTATAGAAACGAGGATCCCGAAAATGAGCACGAAGGCAGAACTTCAGAAGGCACTTGATAGACTGATTGGGGATGCTGATGAACAGACCCAACTCTATGAGAGCAGCATTCAGCGTCTTTACAAGACACTTGGAGAGGTCTACCTGTGGTGGCGTGAGGCAAAAAAGTACGATGGCTTTCTAGAAGAGCTATACGCCAAGCGAAATCTCGTTCAACGAGGTCAAGAAGAAAAGTTCACTCGTCTTGTCAGCCTTGTGTGGCAGATGGATTGGAGTGGTCACGAAGCCCCCAAGCTGCAAAATTGGGCAAAAGCTCTTCGTGGACTTCACCATGAGTATGAGACAAACAGAGACGCATACCAAGTTCAGGATGCGTCAGAGAAGATCAGACAGTTCTTCAATGCAATGGGTGGCATTGGAGCAGTTGGAAGACTTGTCTCTCCACTTCAACAAACAGATGATGAAGTTGGTAGTGGAAACCAAAAAGCAGCAAAGCCCAAAAAGAAGTCTGAGTTTGATGCACTGAATGAGCAGCAAGTCCGTTCAAAACACATTGAACTAGGCGAACGATACTTTTCCAACGAAGACCCTTACATTAAAAATATAGTAAGCAAGGAGAAACGACTCAATGTCACTCGCAAAGGATACGCTGTCGCATTAGTCAGGAGAACAGCAAGTGGCAACCTAGATATTTTGAGTCTCACGAACAATGACTCCATCGTTCATGACACCATTGTTGAAACATACAAGCGCAATGATGACGCTTTGCCACAGATTCTTCGCACATTGAGCGAGACCATCAAAACTCAGACACTGCCCATTCAACTTGAGAAGCATCGTCAAGGCTTGAACGATGTGACAGATGAATTTGGTGCTGATGGAAAAACGAAGCTCAGAACAGTCAAGCGTCTGTTGCTCAGACCCAAGACCAAAGACATTCTGTTGAGCGAGTGTCGTACAGATTGCTCAGTGGTCACGCTTGTCAAACCAAAAAGATTCCCAAGCAATGTCACTGAGGACATAACGCTTCGTGCAGTCAATCACAAGTACATTGAGCAGAACATGCTTCAAACAAGGGACTTGTGCTTCTACACGACAGAGACAAAGCAGCTTGAAACAGTGACGGACGAAGCACTGAAGGCAAGTCATAGACTGAGGACAAAGAACACAGTCACTGACCGAATTCACAATCTGTACTTCTACAAGCTGTCGTCACAACCTGATGGGAGCAAGCCACAAGCTGAAATCAATCACTCAGCACTTGGTGCGCCAACATGGATGGCAACAGTCAATAAAGAGTGGGTTGAGGACTTGCAGTCAATCTGTGTGGGAAATTGGCTGCGTGAATTCGGTCCTCAGTGGAACAGAGACCGTCATAAGCAAGTGATGCTGAAGCTGTCAAAGTCATTTGAAATCAGCTATGACGGCACTCGTGGACATTACACGAAGACCGAGACGAACATTCCAAAACCAAAGACAGATCGGCAGTCCAAATCCTTGCAGTTCCATGTGCGATCCAAAGACATTTTCACTGTCTTCAATTCGTTAGCACAGCAAGAAATTCAAGGTGACATTGAACTCGCTGCCAATGAGCATGTGTTCACAATCTGTTTTAAGAATAGTCATGCTTCGTATGTGATTGCCGTGCCCACATGCAATGACAGAGGTCATTTGGACAGAACTGCGTTCAAGTCTAGCGAGGCATGACATGGCAATTGATCTGACACCACGATGGAATGACTTCGCTGTCTACTTGCCTGCGATTCAGAGTTGGTACTCACAGCATGTCTTTTCAGACAGAGGCAGAAAGAAAGATCGTCCATTTCCCAAAGGCATCACACTCAAAGACCTTGATTACTTGAACCCAAAGAGCAAGCTGTGGCACTACGGCTATGGGTTGTACTCAGCAGGACTGTTCAGTGATGATAGACCTCGTGCATGTTCCGTTGCGAATCGGGAGAAGTCATGCACAACGATTCTTGGTGACAGTGGTGGCTATCAGATTGGCATCGGCACATTTCCTGGTACACAGCACATCAAGCGTGAAAAAACTGCCGATGGCGTTGTTCGTGCGTGGACTGAATGTGGCGATGTGCGTAAGCGTGTGTTGAATTGGCTTGAGTCCAATAGCGATTACGCAATGACGATTGACATGCCACTTTGGGCAAGAACATCTGAGCAGTCAACGAGTCCATTCAAGATTTGTACAGAGCAACAGTTACTTGACATGACCATTGAGAATCTGAAGTTCATCAATCGTCACAAGCGAGGCAACACCAAGTGGCTCAATGTCATACAAGGAACAGACGACAGGAACAGCAAGATTTGGTGGGATGCTGTCAAAAAGTATCGCTTCGGTGGATGGGCGCTCGCAGGCTCAGTAGGTTGGCGAGGTGGTCTTGACTCAGTTCTTCACAATGTCTTGATGATGCGTGATGAAGGCGCATTTGAAGATGGTCAAGATTGGCTTCATGTGCTCGGCGTATCGCAGCCGACATGGGCTGTCTTGTTCACTGCGATTCAGCGTGAACTTAGAAAAGGCAATCCCAAGCTGCGTATCAGCTACGACAGTGCAAGTCCATTTCAGATGGTTGGCAAGTACCATGACACAGTGCGATACCCCAAGCTCACAAAAGAGTTGAAGTCGTGGGTGATGAGTGCAAGCGAGGTACAGACAAACTCTGTCTATGCAAACACGAACGGAAAGTTTCATTTCCCGTTTTCATCACCTCTTGGTGAGTTGATGACGCTAGATCACATCAATGTGAATGGTGGTGCGTATCAAGGAAAGCCAACAGATCACATCTCTTGGCTCTTGATGATTAATCACACGCTGTATGTCTATGTGAGAGCATTCCTTGAAGCCAATGAGCTAGTCTTCTTGGATCGCATTCAAGCGCAGAACTGTGCGCCCAAAGAAATCCTAGAGGTTGTTGACTTCATTGAACATGTTTTTAGCGTGAAGAATTGGAAGCCTGTGCTAAAGAAGAACAAGCCCATGCTTGATGATGTGTTCAAGAAGATCACGCCAAAGAGTGAGATCAAGAAAGACCCAACGAACGAAGCTCCGATTGAAGGTTGAAGATGGAAATCAAAAGCGTCAGAAGCTACTTTGTTCATCCGTCAAAGAATGAAGATGAACAAAAGAAGATCACCTCAACGGCAGTGCCTAAGAAGAATCAAGTATTTGACATGCTTGACTCCATATTCAAGAAGTCAGATCAAGAGTGCCTCATCAACATCGTCTTTAAGCCTGATGAAAACGGAAAGCAGAAGAATGCTTTCAAAGACTTGCTTATTGACTATGCTACCCACGATACAACAGCACATGGCTTGAGAATTGCTGAAGCACTCCAATCCGTGACTACCAAGAGATCAGGACTAGGACTCCTGTTCATCGTGCTTGCATCTGATGGTGCTAAGAGCAAGATCATGCTTTCACGCTTTGCAGCGGATCAAGGCATATCCGCGTATGAAGCAGAAGACAAATTGAGCGTTGAGTTCGTTCAAAATGTATTCATGAAAAACGCTACAGCGTACAAGTCAGCGATCTTTAACGGCACATCTTATTTGAAGCACATTTCAGGTGGCAAGGCAGTAGACAAGCAAATGAATGGCTTGCCTGACAACATTGCGAATTATTGGATTTCAAATTTCATGCAATGCTCTTTGCAGACCACTTCAGCAACAGGAAGTAATCGTCTCGCCACGAGAATCAAAGAGGCGATCAATGCTGTATCTGACCCTGAAGTCAAAGGTGAAATTATTTCTGCAGCTTCGCTACTCAAGAATGTCAACAATCAGCCATTTTCAGGAAAGATTTTTTGCGATAAGTACACCTTGTCAGAAAAAGCAGAGGATGCGTTGAAGCACTCATTTAAGAGTGATGACTTATTCAATGAGAGCTTCATCTTCAACACACAAGAGTTTCAGAAGATCCTCTCGTACAAATCAATTGAACTTGACAACGGAGCCTTCATCTCAGCCAATGCTTTTTCATTCAATGAAATTGTCACCATTTCGCCACTTGATGGAGAAGAGAACATAGGCTCTGTTAGGGTTTCAACTAGTGGCAAGATTGTTAATGAAAAACTAACTAAGGCTGCATCATGAATATTCTCAAAGAGGCGTACATTGAGAAGTATCAGAATTTTCTAAGTCCTGCAGCAAAGAGACTTGAAGGGTACTTCAAAGAACTTCTGAGTGGAGTTGAACGAATTGACAACATCTGTACTCGCGCCAAGTCAGTGGATCGCTTCGTAGCTAAAGCGATAAAGATTGATGAGAAAAGTAATGTTCCTAAATACACTGAACCCTTAGAGGAAATCCAAGATCAGATAGGTGCTCGTATTGTTGTTTTCTATCTTTCTGATGTCCAACGAGTCTCTGAAATAATAAAAACGCGCTTTGCATACTTGGAGAACAGCAAGAAGGCACCTGAATCTGACAAAGAATTCGGTTATTTCGGTGAGCATTTCATTCTTGCCTTGCCTACTGATGTGACTGATGGTCTTCATACAGAGACTAATAGACTTTTTGAATTGCAGATTAAGACACTTTTCCAACATGCATGGTCTGAAGCTGAGCACGATACCTCTTATAAAGCACCTGCAGAAATGACTAGTGAGGAGAAGCGATTGATGGCACTGACTTCTGCGAATGCTTGGAGCGCAGATCAAATCTTTGATCGGTTTTATAAGTCCATTACTGCACGATCAAACGAATCAGCCTGATCTGAATGATCTTTGGGTTGACTGAGTTCTCAGCCCCCTCATTGTTGAGTGCATTGAAACTTCACGCTTGCAGAAGGTGCACGCCCAAAAAAAGGGTCTACCTTATCTACAGAGATGACCTTTAGCGTCTGCGATCTTTGGCGACAAAACGCAGTTGCAGATTGAACAGCTTTTATTTCTTCTGCTGAAGCTGCGCCGTTTCCTACAATGCCATGCGAAGAAACGATGTATTTGTCGGCACTAACTGCCACAACATCGGAAACGGTGCCACATGCAGTCATCATCACTGTGATAAGCGCCATGAGTATGGATGTGATTTTGTTCATGTGAGAATCCTCGTTGACCTGTACAGTTACGACAACAACTCTACTGCATTTCTCATGCTCTTGGGTGAGACTTCACAGTAGAGCATGGTTGTCTGAAGCTGCCTATGTCCAAGCAATTTCTGAATGATCTTGGGGTTGACGGAGTTCTCTGACAGATGGGTAGCAAAGAAGCGACGACCACTGTGACTTGATGCGCCCTCAATGCCACTTTCACGATAGATGCGTCCGTACCACTGTGCGAGTGTGTTCGCATCAAAGCCATTGACATGTGACTTCTGCGAGTAGAAGAGGGCTCTTGTCATGTCTGTGTAGTGCAAGACATGCAAGTCCTTTGCCTTCAGCTTGAAACGAGCAGACAGATAGTCACTGAGTTCTTCACGCAGCTTTTCAGGCAACAAGACTGTGCGACCACGATTGCCCTTTGTCTCGTCAGCAGAGAGATAGACCTCGTCTTTGATCGTGCCATCCTCGTTCAAGACATGCTTAAGCGTCAGACTTGCAATCTCGCCCACACGCAGACCACCCAAGTGCGACATGAACAACATGCATTTGTTTCGTGCGTGGTGCGTTTTCTTTGCGATGTGGAGTAGGACTTTGCGATATTCACGATCAGTGAGGATTCGTGCTTGGCTCATGTGTTTTCCTTACGAATGTAACTATTTATGAGCTAAACGATATTCCCAAACATTAGGTAGGACAACCTTTTGCCTAATCCCATGCCATTTACTTGGAAATCAACGAGTTACGCCAACAATGTTGAAGAATGTCTATTAGTCAACATTTTGGGGAAGAAAGACGCTGTGAGCGTTTGACAGTCCAAGACTGACACTGAGTCACTGACCAAGAAATAATCGCTTGTGCTTGGATCTGATGCGTGTGTCAGTGACTTGCTGACATGCCTCTGCGCTAGCCAACGCAGAAAACGCTGAGCAGAGGCAAATGGAAAGTTCTACTTTGTTGTCAAAACGCTCTCAGCAGCCCCAAATCAATGCGTTCCGTATATGGTCCGTATACAAGTGAAAAAAGAGCGTGTGCTTGGATCTATGCACTTTGTGGCGTACTATAGAAATATAGTAATGACCACTTTTGGATGGAACCTCACATGACCACTGTCGCCCAACTTCTCGCTCAGAAAGCTGCTCTTGAAGCCCAAATTGAAGCTGCTCAGAAAGCACATGTAGCTGAGGGTATCGCCAAAGCCAAAGCGATCATCGCTGAGTTCAACTTGACCAAAGAAGATGTGTTTGGTGATGCGAAGCGTGAACGCAAAGCGAAGAGCACTGAAAGCAAAGTTGCAGCCAAGTACAAGGACCCAATCAGTGGAAAGACATGGAGTGGTCGTGGCTTGGCTCCTAAGTGGCTTGAGGGCAAAGATCGCAGTCAATTCGCTATCTGAGAGTAATTGAGCATGAGTAAATATTTAATATTTTTGGCGACTCTTTTGATTTCAGGGGCTACTTGGTCTAACGAATTGTCACTATCATGCGATATTAAATCCACATACAACGCAAGTAACGGCGATGTAGTCAAATCATCAGGCAAAGCAATCATAGAAGTAACTGATGACACAAATTTCAGAGTAATTACTATTTCCTCAGATGTAGAGGACGCGAACAGCGTGACGGTCGCCACTAGATTGCCTTCAAATATGCGAGGCGATATCTCTGACTTCACCACTAAATCAAAATGGGATATTCAGAATGTTATTGAGAGAGATGAGGGAAAGATGACAAATAGAGTAATTATTGATAGGGTCACAGGAATGTTAGTGGTTAATGTTGAGGCTCAAATTAAAGGTAGAGTTTCAAGGGTAAATATTGGAGGCAATTGCAAGAAAATGGATACGAATAACAGAAAATTTTGATTGCCTAAAATGACTAGTGTTTCAACTTATAGAGTTTACAGAACAACTTGCTGCAGTGATGTTTTTGATGAGCCAATTTATTCCTCAGCCAACTCAAGCACTGTTTTTGACTACATTGTTGATGTGAAATGTGTGTGTGGAAAAAATACCATATAGATGATCTTGAATTTCTTGGGATACGCAGATCAACTATTGATGAGTTGGCTTTGGGTGGAATTGCAGAGATTCAGATACCTGCTTTTCTGAGAAAGAAGTAATTGATCTAATTTCTCAATTATTATCAACCTCAATCAAATTAATTACATATGAAAACTTACCATCTAATTACATTTGCACTCTCGTGTTTCTCTTTTTCTGCAAATGCACTTGAAAATCAATTTATTTGCACCTTCGGAAATACAGTTAAAATAGCATCAAAAAATATCACAAATCCACAGCCAATTGTTGATAAATCCAAATCCGATAGATTTACATTCGTCATTGATTCAGTCAGTCCTTTTAGGGCGTCATATATAAATCTCAATAATGGCTTGAAAATCCCATTGTATGCAACAAAAAATGGAAGCACTTACATTTTTGTTGAGTCAAATTATGGTGGAAATCAATTTCTTGTCAGCATTTTTACTGAAAAGAAGTTGATAGATGGATATAACGCTATCATGTCTTTTCACAATGAAAATCCAACTGATTCAGATGACTTTTTTGCACAATCAATCAGAACTGGAAGATGCTACTAAGGAAGTGCTGAAATGAATGCGATAAATTATTGGGGTTTAGAACTTAAAGATTGGGCAGTGGTGGTCTCTACACTCTTGGGTCCAATTCTAGCTGTCCAAGCTCAGAAATGGTTGGAGAGCATTAGGTCAAGCAAGTCAAGAAAGGTGCTAATTTTTGAACAGTTAATGGCGACGAGGAACTCCCGAATCTCCGTTGAGCATGTTCGTTCATTAAATATGATTGATTTAGTCTTCAATGGATCAATGTGGTTTGGATTTACTCTTAGAAGTCGTAGTGAAAAGAAAGTCCTAGATTCATGGCGTGAATATTTGGATCATCTAAATAATAAAGGAGGAATGGATGTTCATCATTGGTTCTCCGTTGGGGATGATCTGCTAACCAATCTGCTCTTTGCTATTGGAAATGATGTTGGGTATAAATTTGACAAAATACATATTAAGCGTGGAATTTATTCTCCAATCGCTCATGGCGAAATTGAGAACGAATTGACCGACATAAGAAAGTCGCTGCTATCTCTCTTTAGAGGCGAATCCTCATTGAAAATGAATGTTGTTGGGTTTCCAATTGATAAAGATGCACTAGACGCCAACAAAAATTTAATCAAAAATCTCAATGAGATTACATCAGAAGGCTTGTTGAAAGTGAAGATCAATGATGAATAATATCGGAAGCGTTTTCCTCAAGCAACATTGAAACATTTAAGGTAGGAATTATTTGGATTTGGGAGCAAAGTTCTATGCATGAACACAAAAGAACTTCTCTCAAGTCTCAGTCAATTCATTGGCACTGAAAGATACTATCGCATCACGCATCGTCACTTGCTGACTGATGGAACCAAATACCTCGCTGAACAAGCTGAGTGCTTTTGGTTGATGGCTGCAATCGCCTCACATCTACCTAAGCAGTTTCACGACTACTTTGCTGTTGTCAATCTCACAGTGACTAACAGTGCAGCACAGTTGACACTAGATGATGGAAATGGAAATGTCTTTGCTCAGCAGTACATTGAGTACACAGACTTCCCACTGTCTGAACTGAAGCTGTACTGTGCTTTTGATGGAGAGTATTGGGTAATCATGCTGCCAAGCGAATACTGATCACTTTAGAATCTCTTTGGCTTGCATTTTTCTGATTCTTGAATCAGTCTCTTCAATTTTTTTATCAAATATTTCCTTGGCGTACTTTAATTCAAAATTAACTCTATTGCCCATATTGTTTATATTTAAAATCCTTTCTTCAGTTCTGAAAGTGCAGCTGTGAAGTTCTGATTTATGGTCATCGTGTGATTCTGTTTTCTTCCCAATATCTGCTTCAAATGTATGACACATATCAACAGCCCAATAATATGCGGTGCTATCATCTTTAAGTTTGTTTGACCAATCAATCTGTGCAATTTCTGCAGTATCAAATTTTAATTTTTTGAGCTCATCCATAGTTGCTACAGATTTGGGAATTATGGGAAGTAGGTAGAGGTGGTATGTTGTTGTGAAGTACTCGTCTGAAACATTCTTCTTGTTTTCTATGTATTCAAATTTGGGATTTTCATTTAATGGTTGAAAATAAAGATGTTGCCCAATGGTGAACGATGCTTCAATTCCACCAATTTTTTTGATTGGCAAATTTCCAACGCTATTCCGTGAGCCATCGCCCAAGTTATAAATATTACCTAGCTTTATCCCAAAAAGTTCTGTTGGAACAGCATTATTCTTTTCTGAGCAGCCCATTAAAAATAACACTAATATTAGTGTTGTGATTTTAGTAACATTGAATTTATGGCTTGATTTTTTCATTTTTTCGGAATTCTGAAGGGTTAGTTGGTTGTACCTCAGTCCATAGACCTATCCTAGCGATCCTAGCTTCCTTCTCAGCATCTGCATAGCGTGATCTGTCGTCAACTGACTGCTCACGCTCATACTGCTTGTAGTGCCAAGCTAGTCCACGCTTGATCTGCTCAAGACATACATCTGTGTCATCTACACGCACTTGCCCAACTGTGCGCCCATAGCGATCTTTCTTGAACCAAGTGACAGACACATCTCTGTCAAAGACTAGGTCAGACAATGATTGCTTCGCCTTCTGCCCAAATGCTTGTGCTTTTTCAGGTGCATCTATGCCCATGAGTCTTACGACATGTCGTTGCTTCGTGTCATCTAGGACTGTGATCGTGTCTCCATCTGACACACCTATGACATGACCAAGTAGGACATCTGCATGAGCTACCCATTGCAGTTCTATCAAGAGAACTAGAGCTATCCATCTTGTCAGTTTCATCTTTCAAGTTTGTCATATTTCTTGAAAGTATCAACCTTGTCAGTCTTGAATGTGAAGTGTTTAGGATGAGAAATATTTAGACATAGCTTCGCTATTAAAGGTCTTCTGAGAGACCTTTTTCTTGATGCGAGAGACTAACAAAATGTGATCCATTCACGACATGGAATCACGGTCAATAACGCATTTGGCAATCACCACAGAATCTTGTCTGTGTTGTCCTTGCCCACTTCCTTCGTAATGTATTCAATCCATCCACTATCGCAAATCTGCTCATCATGCTCCACATCTATTTCGTAGCATTCTCTAGCAGCTTTCTCAATCAGTTTGGGCAATGAGTTTAATTTGAAGTCTTTTGGGAAATTGCCTAAAGCTGCGTGAAGATGAATTCTTTTACTTCCTTGTCCATCCTCCCAAGCCTTCAAAAACCTAATTCCTTCTTCCTTGTGTCTGTAGAACTTCTGCTTCCAAACTAATTTATTCAACTTGTACTCAAATCTTTCGTAGATTTTGGGTATGTCGTCTTTGGTCAAATAGTGCTCTACACGCATTTTCCCATTCTTGTTGAACCATTTCTGTTTGAGTGTCAGAGTCAGTGCAACTTGGTACTGAGAAGCAGTTCCAAGTAAGAATTGACGAGCCAAATCCTTGCAATTTGGCTTATCCAATTGATTCTTGATGAGCTGTTCTCTAATTTCCAATAGTTTCATGTCTGTATTTATCATAATGTACAGAAACCATATAGAAATGTGTAGATTTTTGGGTAAATTGGCTAGGAATTAAATAGCTTTGGAAAAAAAATAGAGTCTTCATTTATTGATTTATGGAGAAATCACATGAGTTCTATTTTGAACAGTTTCAAGTTTGTCAATGCAAAGCGTCCAAATGCACTTGATCCAATTCAATTTCGTCGCCAAAAATTGAGTGAGAAAATTGGGCATCAAATTGCGCTTGCAATTGCTCTCAAGAATGGAGAGACATACACAGTGAAGCGTCAGCGCAATGTGCGTGATGAAGCTAGTGGACTGTCTACGACTGTAGAAGTCTCAAAGAAGGTGAAGCAATGGTGGTTCGTCAACAACGACACAAAGAAAGTCGCTGTGCAGCTTCGCTATGGTAGTCGTGTTATTGACTTCGCTAAGGGCAAAAATGCGATTGAAGTCAATGATGGTGATGAACTGATCCAAGCACTGACCAAATTGCGTGAAGCAGTGCTTGGTGGTGAGCTAGACGCTCAGATTGGGATTGTAGCGATGGCAATCAAAGCTAGATTTATTTAATCTTTTATTTTTGAAAAAATGATCAAATGTTGATGCGATGCGATGCGCTGCAATGTACATACAATAAAACTGTACTTTGCGTATTCATTTTCATTTGATGTTATTGAACTCTTTGCTTGTTTTGTCATACCACATTGAATTTCTCATATTAGATAGTGATAAATAGAATACAAATGATTTCCCATCGCAGATATCATTGATTTCGTAATCTTCTGAGAAATCACCTAAGCACTTTTTCCCTTTTGGGGTTTCGTATGAGTACATTCTATATTTTTGGCAATCCTTGTCTGCGCACCAATAATACTCAGGCATTGCGATTATATTATTGAATGTATTAATTTTTGTAGTCTTCCCAAACCGACTTTCATAAATTTCAAGAATTTGGTATGGAGTCATATTTTCACTTATCCAATATGACCGTATTGAGCTTATCTTCTCATTTGAATTTATTGAATATTTTGTTGCGCCATTTTCATTTTTATTGATGCATGTAAACTCGTTCGTGTTTTTCTTGCACTTCATATTTGGATACTTCTTCAGAAGTTCCGAATAACTGTCTTCAAGAGAAATTCCATCATATGATAATGGATCATTCTCTTTATTTTTGCAACCCAAAAGCATCATTGAAATTAATGAGGCAAATAGAAGTGTAATTTTGATTTTCATAAATATATAGATGCGTTTCAAAGAATTTTATTCACCACTTAAGCCATTCAAAGCTACAGTCAAGCTGCTGCAGCAAAAGTCAGTTGTTACAACTATATTCTTTTCCGATACCTCAAGCAACTTGCGAAAGCTGCTCAGTGAGCTTTTTGGTAAGAGCAATGTTGTCAGTGTGTCAGAGATCATGCACGAGTCCCCTCAGAGCGATCAGATCCAACTTGAAGCGACTTTCGCTGCAGCATCAATGCAAGCACAGCAGCCCAAGCTGAAAAGCGCTCAGATCCAAGATGTTTCAGTTTCTGAGGGGACGAAGACGCTCAGTCCCCAAGAACTTCAAGTGAAGTCGCTTGCTGACAAGGCAGAGGACTACAAGCAGCAAGCTAAGGCGATGAAGGCGCGTCAGCAGATGGCTAAAGCACAGCAAGACTTGATGAAGGCTCAAAAAAAGGGGAAGAGCTGAAAAGTAGGTTGATTTCCTATGTCTGTGGCGTTACTATAAATTTATAGTTCAAAACGGAATAGGTTTCATGTGACGCTTGCCCAATCGTTAGTTCCCAAACTTCACATCTACATTCGTGTCTCCACTGTCGCTCAAGAGGCAGCTACTTCAATTGAGACGCAGCAAGAGCTTGGTATGGCTCAAGCAAAAGCACTTGGATGCGACTATCAAATTTGGAACGAAGGTGGGCAATCAAGCAGTGGCGATGATCTGAGCAACAGACCTGTCTTGCTTGGTCTCTTAGAAGAGATTGAGAAGGGGAGTGTCTCTAGACTGTTCGTTTTCAATACGGACAGACTGTCACGCAACGAAGAAACTTGGAGCTTCATACGACTGAAGTTAGTCAAGAATAATGTTGCTCTGTACACGCACAGTGGCAATTTCAGCCTAGACAACCCCCTAGACAAGCTGATGCTCACACTGATGAGTGGTATCAGTGCATACGACAACACCATCAGAGCAGAGCGCAGCAGACTTGGCAAACTGAAGAAGGTCAAGCAAGGAGGGTGGCTAGGTGGACCACCTCCGTTTGGGTACTCACTTGAAGACAGTAAGTTAGTTGAGAACAAAGAAGAATCCAAGTGGGTCAACTACATCTTTCAAGCGTACAGCAGCAACAAGACGCCAAGAGAAATCAGACAACATTTGCTCAAACATGGAGTCAAGACGAGGCGAGGCAACTTGATGTGGTCGCTTGGTTCAATTGAGAAGCTGTTGACCAACACTCACTACGGTGGCTATCACTATGTGACAGACAGCAAAACGAAAGAGCAGTTTCGTGTTGAGTGCCCTCAGATCGTTCCTAGTTCGCTTGTACTTGCTGTTGAAGAGTCTAGAAAGAGTAGAACGAGGCAGACAAGAGTTTCTGAGTCGCAACAGAAGAACTTCTATCTACTCAAGGAATTCATGTTCTGCGCTCAATGTGGTTCACGCTACAGCGGTCGCTTGTTTCCTGAGCAGTATCGTGCAGTCTATTACTGTCCCAAGATGGAACGGAACTATGCGTCAACAAAAGGCGAGTCCAACAAAAAATGTGAGAACAGACGCTATCTGAAAATTCAAGAGACAGACAATCTTGTATGGGACACTGTCGTTGAAGTGCTGTCTAAGTCGCACTTGTTCAAAGAAGAAATCAAGAAGCAAGTGAAGGGCGAGGATAACAGTGGCGAACTGTTGTCTAGAAGCGATCAGATCAATGACCTAAAGAAGAAGAACAAGCAGCTTCAGAAGGAAATTGAGGACATCACGAAGACCCTCGTGAATCTTGAAACGGACAACATTCTGAAGCGTAGGAATGCAAGCGAACTGCAAGCGATCATTCAGAATGTTGAAGCAGAGCGCACACGACTTCAAGCAGTCAAAGAGCAAAACGCTCTTCAGATTCACATCCTTGAGAGCAAGTCAAAGTGGCTTGATTGGTTCAGCAAATTTGGCGAGAAGATTGAAAAGATGCAAGGCTTCTCTGAAACAGAGAAGCAACTGTTTTTGCGAGGTGTCGTTGAGAAGATCAGCGTTTCAACACTAGACAAGCAAGCCCATGAGGTTCAAATCAAATTCAAGATCCCCTATGTGAATGACACTTTTCAGTGGAAGAACCCTCGTGCAAAAGGGCAAGGCTACATCTTGGGTGAAGGGACAAAAGAGGTGTCTGTTGATCTTGATTCCCAAAAAAAAACGCCAACCCTCAAGGCTTAGATGTATGTCATACGAAACTTACTCCGTTACCGTGGAGTAGTTCAGCTAGTGAGTAATTTTGACGATCTGACGAGAGTTGTCATGGTCGTCAAACTCAGTAGCAAGGCGCTTTTCATTGGACCCTACTCAAGCAGTCAGCAACGGCTGTTTGACAGGGTCTTTTTGTTGCGTGAGCGTGAACGATTGACGTTTGAGGCAATTGCTGTGTTGTTGACGAAGTCAGGCACACGCTCGGTCAATGGCTGCTTGCTGGGTGCTGAGCATGTTTTTTCCATATACAAGAAAGGCAAAGCCAGGCAAGAACGACTGTCAGTGAAGGTTGAACCAGAATTGTTGGACCTGTGGTTTGAATGAAGTTGATGGTGTCGTCATGTCCTTTCGAAGGACAAGACCGTCTAAAACGGGACGGTGTGAGATTCATTCCGACTGATTGGTGGTAAAAACTAGAAGTGATTAATTAATGAGGAAATACGATGAAATACGTTGGTGTTTTGCTAGTTTTCTTTTTCGGCAACGCTTTGGCTCAGAGTCAGTGCGTACCGTCATCGCCAGAAAACACAAAAGTGGTGGCTTCTGGAAGTTTGAAAACGGTGGAAGGCACATTGGCAGATTTCGACCCCTGCCATCGATCCGTCCAGTTGAATACGCCTTCACTTTTTGCCAAGAAGCGAGGGGATAAACCACCAGTTGTGATCATTGTTCACGGTGGTGGCGGCATAGGCGGCTATGAGCGAGAGTTCGCAAAGCTGATGAATCAAAATGGCTTTGCGACATTGCTGTATGACGCATTCGAAATGAATGGGCTGACATCTGGCTCTAACCTATTGTTGAACGAGATGCGCAACTCAGCCCGTCAGCGCATGATTTACAAAGCGACAGTGGGCGCTTATCAGTGGGTGCTGAAAAATGACAAAGTCGATGTGAATAAGATATTTGTTCAAGGCTTGTCAAACGGTGGCAGTGTTGCGATCAACATGGCGGCATCGACCGACGGAAAGAATTTGAAAGGGGTCATTGCGGAAGGTGCCCCAGCTGCTGGAATTGGATTTCCGAATGCGATCAATGTGCCACTGTTGATGCTTTATGGATCAGCCGATGTCTATGGCGGAACAAGAGCCGATGACTACATGCCTTTTCGAGGCAATGCGTGTCTTCAGAACGATTTCTATGAGTTAGCACCTAAAGGTTTTTCGGAAACTTGTAATAGGAATTTAAATGCCAATGAACTTATGCCTAATCCAAAGGCGTGGTACGAAAAAATGAAAAGTGATGGTGCCGATGTCAGATTCGAGTTGATAGATGGTGGCGGGCACGGAATGATGTTCGATAGCTACTCGGCATCGGTGAGACCGTTACCAGGGGGGCGCAGTATGTACACATCACGGGGCGCCAGTGGTGATGCCAGAACACGATTGGAGAAAATGGTCATCGAATTCTTTGAGTCTAAGTTGTGAAGAGAAAATGGAACAACCGAGAAAATAGAAAAGGCACAAACAACACGAGCCTCAACGGGACAGCTTCGGCGTTGTGCTAGCTTTTCGTAATTTGTCTTGAGCATTCTGAAACTTCGTCTGTGCCTTCTTCAATTTCGCTTGCTGATTGAGTCTTGTGGCTTGGTCAGCAAGAGATTTCACTTGAAGTTCCGCAGGACTCAACACCCGAGTGTCAGCTCCAGCTTCTGACACGCACGAGATCTCAGTAGGACCAGTTTTTCTGGCTTGACGCTGTCTCTGTATTCCGTGGCGTGGAAAAGTTGCTTGTGCTTGGATCTCAGAAGTCCTAGCTGCCTCGCTGACGATTTCACTGATCGTCAAGACATTCCCAGCCCCATACAACAAAGTCAACATCAGTCTTACTTGTTGCTGGTTGTCGGCTGTGATCGTGGTTCTTGCTGTACTGCCTGTACCGTTGATGACAACACGGACAGTGGCAATGTAGGACTTGAGTGGGTTGGTGACTTCATTGATCTTCATACTTGTATTTAGCTGAGCATGAAGTGTGGAGCCAGCGCTAGCTGGTGGATGTCATTTCAAAGGACAAGGTGAGCGTCCCTTAACTGGACGCTCATTCATAAGTTCATAAAGCAATCACTTGGCAAATCTAGCCTTCACCGAATCCGCTGCCTGTTCGATCTGAACATCCAGTGAACCATCAAGCACCGCTTGCTGTAGACGAGTAAGCACACTAATCAGTTCATCACCGTTGGCAACTTCCACTGCGTTCTTGCCCTTTGCCAGGTTGATGACTTTGTTGCCATAGAAGATTTGAACGGCAACACTCTTCGTGTCGTTGTTCGTGAACCACCAAGTCTTCAGTGAATCGACCCGGATCTACTAGACACTTCCGAGCTGTTGGGATTGGCGTTTTTCGAACTCTACCGGAGATACGCCGCCAGACGTGTTGTGGCGACGCTTGGGGTTGTAGAACATCTCAATGTAGTTG
>JACCDV010736444.1_pt1 | contig 29397 bp, 27 predicted proteins | sample 7446131 | NCBI WGS metagenome assembly JACCDV01 (sample SAMN15323448, study PRJNA562643) | freshwater metagenome | isolation source: river surface water | place: USA:Blue River Watershed | collected 2017-08-17 | reverse complement strand
TTTTTGCAGGTTTGAAGTCTTCAGATAATATAAAATTATCCATCTTTTCGCTTTTATTTAAAAAATCTAATAAAATTTCGTCGTTATGTAAAGTCTTCAAATGTTTAAATAATAGTTTCTTATCTCCATCTAAATTTAAAGTTAAGTGCATTACGATTAATTCTGTAGTAGAAGCTAACAAGACGTCAGATAAGCAAATAGTTAAAACATTTTCCATCAATTTAAAATTATTTTGTATATGAGAACATCTTTTAGATTCGCAATAATTTTCGTGCTCGTCGTGTAATTTTTTAATTTCATCTTCTACTCTTTTTTTAAATTTTGGAACATAGTCCATCAAATCGGCATCTTCATTCTCCATCTGCGCTATTGCTAATTTCTGTAGACAATTAGTTAGCTTGTTGTTTTTCAAATCATCTAATCTCATTTCAAACGATTTCATATCTTCTGGATTTTGAATATTCACATTTATAATTATTTGCTGGTTTTCAATATTATTCTGAGTTTGGATATTATTCTGCGTTTGGATATTTTGATTATTGTTAGATATATGTATGAGCATGTATTCTTCTCTACATTTATTCTCGTGTCTATTTTTATTAGATTTTGTTGAAAACACTTTCTTACAGATAGAACAAACATTTTTATTGTTAAAATTACTGATATGTTTGTTAGTCTTTAAATGTTCATCATAGTTTGATTTTTTATTAGAGCAAAAATTACAGACCTTGCATTCATACATTGTTAAGAGTTAATAACAGCAGTTATATGATATTATAATTATATTTCTAATTGATATAGCGCGTAATCTAAAATGAATCACGGCGTTTCGTCGTCGTGAAATATATAGAATAGAATGACAGAATTGTCTAACAGAACCCCGGCATTTTTCACAGCTGGCGCTGGTTTTTTGCTGGTATATTAATATGGTCGTTTTAAAGGAAACTTAAGTATATGATTAGCAGATTTAGATTTTAGGATTATTTTGATTAATCTTTATATGGGTGTGTCCAACCAAGAGACAAAGTCTTCCAGACAGGTGTTATCACGCACCCGCCCATCCCGTATTCAGCATAAAGAAATTAATACAACAGATACTATTATTTCTTTAGGCGAAAAACAAAACTCATTAGATAAATGTAAAACAAATAAGCAATCCCCAAGATTTCCCAACTTCTATTTTATAAAATATGCAAAATCTTACTCTGTTGTTATATAAAATACAAATTCTTTATCATATGATGGGTTTGAAAAATAAAAATATTCATCCCCAAGAATGATGATAAAATGTTGGGGATTTTCTAACTCATAGTGTTAATGAATTGATTAAAATTTATATTCATGTCCAAATAAATAATGATATGTGTTTGGCATGATGAATCATTGTATCACAGCATATGGGGGTGTGTGTCCAACCGGAGACAAAGTCTTCCGGACAGGTGTTGCCACATACCCCGCCTATTATATTTATTCAGTATAAAGAAAATAATACATCGTGTAATCAAAAATGAATCATGGTGTTTTGGCGACATGGGATATATAAATCAGAATATCAGAATTGTCTAACAGAGCCCCGGCATTTTTTGTTGCTGGAGCTGGTTTTTTGCTGGGATATTAATGTTGTCGGTTTGGAGGAAACTTACACATTTGAATGGTTATTTTAGTTTTTAGGATTATTTTGATTAATCTTCATATGGGTGTGTGTGTCTCTCTTGTAGAAGTTAGCGCTTTGGCCAGTCGTGTCTAACCACCCACCAGATCCGTTGGATGGGTTATTATTAATGTGGATAAACGATTTGAACAAGTGGATAAACGATTTGAACATATTGAAAACGAAATTAAGGAAATTAGAAAAGATAATGAAGAAATTAAAAAGATTATAATTGATGGATTCTCTAAGAATAAACAATAAATAGATAATTTTATTTTATGTATATTTTTTTAAATCTTGAATTTTCATGTTTTGGCCTATAGATAAAAAAGTGCTATTGGAATTAAAAAATATATATTATTTTATAGTTTTTATATTATATAGATTTGTTAAAATGAGCTCCCTTTATAATTATAAAATTCCTACCCAAGGCGCCAATTCGGATATGGACCAAAAACATGTAAATTTGAAATTAAAAAAAAATATGATAGATGAAGTTGGTGATATGAATCGCAAAATGCGACTTAGACATGCTTCTGTTCCTGAAGATAATTTTAGCGCCTCTGTGGCTAATCAGCGTCTTATAAATACCGGGCGTCCTTCTAAAGAGACAATGGTTTCTCGTAAGAATCTTATGTTTGAGAGCTTAGTAGAATAATCAGCACGTAATTGTCGAAAAGTATAAATCTTCGGTTGTAATGACATTTTTCTTCATTTCCAGATCTATGATAATATTTTCATTATAATGATTATCATCTTCAACGAAGAGAAATAAATATCGCCCTTTACATTTTTTTTGGTCTAAACATTTCATCACATCTGAGACTTTAATAGAATTTAGCGCATAGCTTAATAAAATTAATTTATATTTAATACTTTGTCTTAATACAACCTCTCCATTTTTATCCATATCAAAAGTAAATCCACATTTTAAGTTAAATTTTTTATAGAATGAGTTTCCAATCTTTACTGAGTTTTTTTTATATTTTCCTTTATTCATTCTTCCTGTATTAATAGACATTTCTCTTTTTATATATTTATATAGCTCAATGTCTTCACAATCGCTGTAATCGCTTTCACTTTCATAGCCGTTAGATAATAAAGTGTTTTGTTCTTTCAAATAAAAAATTGGCTTATGTATCAATTCTAACATATCAACCACAAACTCGCAGTGTTTTTCACTCATTTTAATAACTAACTGGCAATATAAATTAATAAATACATTTACGACGTATATATATATGTATAGCAGGTATAATAACATTTTATATTCTTAATATTATATTGAATTAAAATTGATTTTCAAATAAATAATATACCTGTTTAGTAGTCTCAAGTGTATAAAGATGGACATCGAAGAGCACAAATTCAGTGACGAAGAAGATTACAATTCTGATATTGATACCTATGAAGATGAAGATAAAGAAGAAGTAAAAAAAATAGATAAAGATAATAAATCTAAAGATGATGATGATGATGAAATTGTGGAAGATGATGATGCTATGTTAGATAAAGAGACTGAAGAAGATGATAATGATAATGATAACTATGACGATGAAGATGATGAAGATATTCATGCTGACGACGATGATATAATTTTAGATGACGAGACGCCTGATGATACTATTGAATACATTGTTAAAGAAGAAGATAGAATTACAAGTGATTATCTTAGCAAGTATGAGATGATTGAATTAATAAATATCCGCGCTACTCAAATTAGTAAAGGAGACTATCCATTTACCGATGTAAAGAATCTTCGAGACCCCATTTCTATGGCAAAAAAAGAAGTTTATGATAATAGATGCCCTTTATTGGTTAAACGAGCTATTGGTAATAATAAGTTTGAAATTTGGAATCCTAACCTTATGTTCAAACCTAAGATTTAAATAGATAACTGTAGTAGTAATCTACATATTTAATATTAATTAAGAAGTCATACAAGATGTCCCAACCTTCTGGAGACATGATATTAATTTTTTTGTCTTTAATGAATGATACCATGATAATTGTAAGATTCTTTAGCTTAATATTATATTCAAATTCATTGTGTTCATCAACTGGAAATAGAGTAATGTGTTCTGTGTTTTTGATATCAATTCCTTCAATTTGTTTATATAAAGAAGTATAATTCCGCATAATCAGTTTTGTAAGGAAAATGATAAATAAGTTATAATTGTTAAATTCATGTTTAAACTGAGGGAATAGACTTAAAAATGTAGAATTTTTTCTTTGTAGGAAGATATGAAGTTTATTAATTTCCATCAAGTTATAATAATTAGAATCAGCAATGCATTGTCCTGTATTGTTAAAATCTAAAGAGTCATGATACTTTAATGTCTTTGTGAAGGTAAAGTTATAAATAAAGTTGCGGATTGTTGACATTAGATTACTTTCAATCAGAATATCTCTATATTCAATAGGCACCGATGAATCAACCGCTCTTAGAATAACTCCTAAAAATGGTTTATAGTTAATATTATTACACTCTTTTTTGAATTTATTAATAGACGTTTGGATGTTGTTATTCAGCGGTTTCCAAGCAACACATTCTTTTGAATTTGAAATTCCAATATCTGTATTCCATGTGATTTGCGCAGTGCTTAAGTTAACGCTTCGCATGATAACAATTTTATTTGTGTCTTTATGCGAGTTAAAGAAATGAAATTTAGAATACTTAATCAAAATTGTATAACAATGACTTGTGTCCAGTTCTTCCATCTTTAGATTATTATGAGAATATGACATTAATTCTTCTAAAATATTACCATATGTTTTTCCGTCGCAAAACAATAAATCGGTAGCATCATATGCTTTATTAGTAGAAATACGCCAGCGATTCTTGTAATAATATAGATTTAGAATAGTGCCATCCATGACTGGAAATACATTATACTTACCTTCTTTATAAAGAGTAGCAATATTATTTTTTACTAACTTTTGCGAATTAAATAAATTGGTCGGAATGACTAATGGCTTAAATGTAAAATCAGTCGTATTGAATTCATAAATGGCGCCATTACACTCCGCAGTGATTGGGTTAGTAAAGTCGCTTTTAAATCGATTTCCAATAAACATCATTCGAAAACCATTTTCTTTAGGACAGTCTTCAATGACCGTCTTAATGTAATTTTTAAATAAAATACTTCTAATGGAAGAAATAGATTCTTCTAAATTATTAGAATTAATTTTATTGTTGATAAAGTTAGAAATATGAAGCATTTCGATTTATATCCTTTATTTGTGATACTATAACCTATATATTTCATATCTCTAATTAATATTATCTTCTACTCACAATTTCCATATTTTCTGTATTCATCTCCTCTCTGTCTATTTTGTCTCTTATAAATTTAGAACCCATTTTTCCAACAACCCCGGCCGCCATTTTTGTTTCCCTTTGGTCGTAATGAGATGGTTTTTGCTCCATTTCCGAGTTTTCTACATTCTGTATTTCGTATCCAACAGCTCCCGATTTATTTCCGTGTTTATCCATTGTAAATGACTCTTTAGTATGTGAATATAATCCAATTTCCATTTCTCCTGCGTTTTCTACAAATTTAATTTTTTCTGGCTGTTTAGATTTGTAGTTGTAAATAAACAACTCATCCCTGCCTTTTTTAGTAGAGTCCATATCGGGATTCATGATGGCGAACTTTAAGACTTCTTGAGACTGATTTAGAATTTTATTAGAGCCTTTAGAAAAAATAGCTTGGTTGTGTTCCTTTGAATCGTGCTGTCTTCTATCTCCGGTAAAAGTAGATAATCTAATAATATTTTTTACTTCTTCCATAGACACTTTTTTGGCGACTGGATTCAGTTCTTTAGAATTGTGATATTTTATTTTATGCGTAAGGGAGTTGCCATCTCTATTTACCATAGATTCGTGCTGTTTAGTTATTAAATTATTTCTATTTAACCTTTCGAGTAAAAACTTGCTTGCGTTTGCTATCTTATGAGATTGCTCCACATCTCCCATATCTTGCCTGACATCTCTTATATTATCTTTATTCTTGTTATTTTTTTCTAATTTTATATAATTATCTTTAGAGGTTAATTTTGCATTATCTAATGATTCTAATTTTCTTTCCACGAAATTAGAGATACTTGGCCTTTCTGATTTAAAATGGTCGACGCTATTTATTTTATTTCTTTCGTCTATTTGGTTGATATTATGCGATATGTTAGAATTTCTTGAATTTTTTGAAATTTGAAAAGGAGACATTATTTTTACACCGCCGTATACATTATCGGCATGTATTTCTTCTCTACTTTTTTTGCCTGAAGAATAATCAATAAATCCGTCATTTCCGTTATGGGAGAACTCTTTTAGCCATTTTCCATTCTTATTCTTTTTGTCCCTATTTGTATATGTGTCTTTATGAGTATTTATTATATAATCGACAGCACTTACATTTTTATCTAAATTACTCCCGCCGTTAGATAAATTAAATAGGCTTTTGCCGTGTTTTATCCCTTCTATGCTATTTTCATAATTTGTGTATTTTTCTTTCTTTCTACGGAATGCCTCATCTTTATTGCGTCTTGCCTCTGCGTGTGTCATTGTTTTACTATTAACAGCCAAGTTATCGTCGTTTAGCAAATTCACCTTAAGTGCTTCTTTTCTATGTTCCATAAACTTTCTAAATCCATTTAAATCCGCGCTATCCGCTAACGATCTTGGGTCTTTAGACAAATCACCTAAAAATAAATCTGGTTTATAGATGTCATTATCTGTCTTTCTTCCATAGCGTCTATCAATTACTCCATTTGCTTCACTGCTTTTGCGATTAAACTCATGTTCTCTCGTAGGGGCGTCATTTCTGAAATCCTTTAGAGTATTCATCATATACTCTTTCATGTATTCATCATCCTCTATTATAGGAGTTAATTCATATTTTTTTTGTATTCTTTCATCGCTAATATATCTACCGCTTTTAGTCATCTTATAATAGTTTATATATAATAGTATATATTAAAACATATTTGTAAGTTCTTTAAAAATAAATGTCCTCATACAAATCAGATGATTTAATTAGCTGGGAGACTAAATCTCGGTTGTCCGACATTATGGATTCTCCAAATATACCAGTTCTTGATTTCAACACTCCTGAAGATTATTATAGAATAGGTGATAATTATTTAGAGGAGTTTGACATGAAAGCTCCAAAAAAAAAACATAGACATTATTATCTTTATCAAAAAAGATTTAATAAAATTATTTTAGACATCAACCACATGAGTCTCTTTGATAAAATTAAACTAAAATACATAAGCTAATTAGTATTTGAAATTTTATAATTAACAAAATTAAATAGACGCTCTACAATATTGTCGTCCAGCTTATTCAAATTAATTTTAATTCCATCTTTATTTTGAGAAAAAAGTTTATGATTAACATGCTCTCGGTGTAAAAAATTAAGAACATCTACTAATTCTTCTTTATTCATAGTCAAACAGGAATCGCAAATAAATCTTTTTTTTTCACTACTCATTATTGATTATTTTTAATTTAGCTTCGCTATATAATTCTTTATTCTTAAAATCTTTAACTTGTTTTTTAATTATATATATGTCAGATACAATTTCAAAAAGAGATTTATAATTCATATCTATAGCGGAATTAACGTTTTTATTTCCAACTATTTTGTATTTCCAATCGCCATCTTTTACTTGGTCTATAGAAATAATAATATAATCACTTTTCATATCTTTGGAGAATCTATCCTTTAATCCTTGTAATAAATGAGAATTATTTAGCTTAGACAAATTTACAATGTCGCTAACCGGAATTTCATGTAATACTCTTTCAATGTCCCCAGACAATACAAAATCTTTTGAGATTTTATAATCCGATTGTTTAATATTAATTGTCTCATTTAAAGGAGTATTAAATGATACACAACCTATTTTTATTTTATCTGAAACAGGTTCGTATATACATCTGCCAGCTCTTACAGGAAAGTAATCTCCTTTTTCAAATCCTTTTATTAGCTCTCCTACATTCTCTCCATTTGCTGGTTTCAAAACTGCTATTTTATTAGAAGAACCCAGAGTAATCGCATTTTGTCTAATATTTAGAATTTTCATATCTAATATAGGTTCCATGGTTTGATAATACTCACAGTAAACTTCAAATAAAACATTTACATTAAAAGAACAATTGACAACGTCGTTTTGATTACTCTCGATATCGCCAATGTTAATTAGTCTTAATACTTCTATAATGAAACATTTCATATAACAAATATTTTCAAACTTATTTTTAACTAAGTTAAATATCACATTATCAATATTTTTAGACCTTAGAGTCTGAAAGTCATCAATAGTAATAGTCGTGCTAATAGCTCTCTTTACAAACATATTTTAGGTTAGTAGATAGAAATATATAGCGCCTTTGATTATATATAATAAATTAAATTCAATTTTATATTTTAAAAATAAGTATGATTGTCGTATATGGAGCATCCGGATTTGTAGGGCAGTATATTACAAAGCATCTTGTAAATGAGGGAGAGTTCTATATGTCCAGTAAAACAAGAATTCACAACTATGAAGAAATTAAGAAAGAGCTCAAATTATATAAGCCCACACATGTAATTAGCGCTGCCGGATACTCGACTCCTAATAATATTGATTTTTATGAAAAGAATAAAAGTAATCTTCTTCTTGTTAATACCGCTGGGAATATTATATTAGCTAATATTTGTAAAGAGTTAGATATCCACCTCACCATCATAATGTCCGGATGTATTTATAATAGTTCTTTAGTCAACGCAAAAGGTCAAAAATATGATAAAATATTTAAAGATATAGACGAACCAAACTTTTTGGCCAGCTATTATAGTTCTAATAGAGTATATACCGAAAGCCTATTGTCTATTTACGACAACCTATGTTTATTAAGAATCAGAATGCCGATTTCTTCTACAATGCATCCTAAATCTCTTATTACTAAACTTATTAATTACAGGAACATAACAAATATCCCAAATTCTGTGACCATAATGGATGATATGATACCTTATATTTCTAAAGTCTTAAGAAATAAAATAACAGGTAAAATAAATTTAGTAAATGAAGGGTCTATAACAAACTCTCACATTCTGTATTTATATAAAAAAAATGTAAACCGGAGATTTGAATATGAAGTAGTGGAGCTGGAAGATGTTGAAAAAAACCAGCTGGCTAAACGGTCAAATTGTATAATACAACCATCTACGCAATTAGGGTTTGTTCCAAATGTACGACACTCCATCATTACAATTATGAAAAATTTAAAAAAAATAAAAGATATATATTGCTAAATATACTCATCAGAAAAAGTATCAATTATGTTCAAACACCCAGCCTGTCTGGCATTACTAATTTTTATTAATATAAACTTTGCTCTATCTAAATTTTGCACCTTTTCATCTAAAGAAAAATATACAGGCAATGATAATATTAACAAATTTATGTCAGAACAACCACTGGCTCACTGGATGACAGATAGAGAAGGGTCTTTAGACAATGCTAATAATAATCTAAACAAATTTATTAAAGGCTGTGGAAACAACGAGCCCATCATAGTAGTCTATGGACTGCCTAATAAAGATTGCGACGCTGGCGAATCTTCCAGTGGATTTAATAAAAACGAAGGAGACTATATTAATTTCTTACAAACCGCTAAGAAAACTATAGGAAACTCACCAGCTACTGTTATTTTAGAGCCAGATGCGCTGGCCTTAACAGTAGATGGGAGTAAATGCGGACTGTCAAAAGGATATAAAAATAATTTAAAGAAGTCTATAGAAATATTAGGAGATGCTGGGTATAAATTATATTTAGACGTGGGACACTGGATTGTAATTTATGGAGATGAAAAAATTAAACAAATGCTACAAACCGTAAATGAAATAGACCCTAATAATAAATTAAAAGGATTCACACTTAATTTATCTAACTACAGAAAAACTGAAGAAATGGTAGATGCGTGTAAAAATATTAGAAAAAATAGTGGTAAGGATTATAAATGTATAATTGACACGAGTAGAAACAATAATGGCCCCAGTAGTCAAGGCACTTGGTGTAATTATAAAAATGCCGGAATCGGAATGAGTGGAAATGATATTAGTGTAGGAAAAGATAGCTCTATAGATGCGTATGTATGGATTAAACCCGCGGCCGAATTAGACGGAAACTGTCATGGAATCCCAGAAAGCTATCAATCAAATAAAGGAGCTGGCGCCTTTGATTCCGATTGGCTACAAATTTTGTGGAGTAATGGATTTTATAAAAACAATCAAATATCTGGCAATAATCCAGCTCCGGCGAGTAATCCAGCTCCTGCGAGTAATCCAGCTCCGGCGAGTAATCCAGCTCCGGCGAGTAATCCAGCGCTGGCGATCGTAGATTATAAAAAAAACAGTATAAACATATGCAAAGCGTAGTATTATTTATCTAACGACTCAATCATATCGCTCATTTTAGAAATTTCATCTTTTTTATCCGAATTTTCTAATTCTTTTAAAATTCTAAGAAAATTACTTTGTACGTCGGAATACAATTCTTTTTTTTTGTTAGCGTATTCTATTAATTCTTTATACTTTAATACAATATCTTCTTTAGATAAACTATTGTCTGCGTGTTTATGTAATAGTTTCCTCTGGAGTTTTAACTTACACATGTTATAATTATCAATTTCGTTAGTATAAAGAAGAATAGGGCTTATCTCCATAAATTTAATAAAATATTCATCAATATCATACATTTCGTATTTTCTTAAGTTAGACATAGTTAATATATCTATTAAAAAAAAATCAATTTTTTTTATTGAATTCAACTACTAATCGCGAAAATGCGATTCTATTATTTTTTCTATATTCTTTGGGTGATACTTAATCGCTGAATAGTATTCTGCGATTTTCCACAATGTAGGTATTTTTTTATTTAGTCTATAGAAATTATATTTTCTTTGTATAATCCTTGCACTTTTGTCATACAGGGGGCATTGCTCTCTCATTTTTATCCATACACCAGCGCCTACATGTCTTCCAACGCCACACGTTCTACATATATTGTTTCTGAATCTATGATAGAAAAACATTCTTCTTTCTTTCTCTATTATAGATAATATATTCATTGTATATTATTCATTATTCTTTTCTAATTGAATTTTTTTACGAAGTTGTTCTACAATTTTCTGCTTGCGGTATTCAACATTTTCTTCTTCTCTCTTCTCCACATCTGCCTTTGATTTCTCATACATTGAAAAGAACATTTCAGTTTCTTTATTCAAATCGGTATATGTCATTTCATATACCCTGTTAATTTCCTTAAGACTATCATGTGGATTTTTGTCTTGATACAGAAACTTAACATACACAGCGTAAATATACTTGTTTTTAAATTTTTCCTGCTCCATTTGATTTCCAGATAGACGTTTGCGTAAATCATCCGAAGGTCTTATTTTGGCCTTCCAGTCCATATATTTTAATAACGCCTTTGAAGAAAATAATCCATACGCGACGATATATTTAGAAACGATTGGAAATTCCATACAGAAAGCTTTATAATCATCGCTGTTTTGTATATTTTTGATTCTATCTTCAATTGAAAGCTTTGCGTAATCGCCTCCTTTTAAAAGTTCATCTCTGTTATACTTTAAGAGTTCTAACGCTTTTTTCACTCTGTTTCTGTTATACTCATCTACCTTAGCCTTTTCTTCATCTGAATATTTATATTCGGCTAACTTATATTCTTCTTTGTCCATCTTATTTATACTTATATGTTATTTTCAATTATTTTTATTATCTTTTTCTTATCATGTATAAGCAGATTTATAGAATTTGGTTTAATTTTTTTTACAGACACAATCCCTGATTTTATGTATATTAGTTTATAATTGTATTCTTTTTCGTCTAAAGAATCTAAAAAATCAATCACACCAAGCGCTTCTGTTTTACTGTATATGTTGGTTTCAATGACAGTAATGCTTTTAAAATTTAATATTGCTTGAAATAGTTTTAGGCTCAGTTTTGGAGATTTTAAAATCACAACGGTATCTTCTAATATTTTATACCCATTGTTATATTCCTCTCCATTTATGAGAACATCACCGTAATTCATTTCTATTATTTCTTTATTCTTGATAAGATTAATAAGATATCTGATGTTTGCGTTTTTAAGTATCTCCCTGTGTAAATATATTGTTTTCATATAATTTCTTTATATAAAGTAAAAAATTAGAATTAGAAAATAAATGAAAACAAAGCACTCCACTGTATGTTAGAACTGATATGTCTTCCACTTAGAGTTCTAAGATAGAAATTTACGAATAATGCGTTGTTGTTAAAATTTCTATTTTTATATGAAAGACTAAAATTAGAGTTTGCTATATTTACTCTATATAACTCCGACTGTATCGGTCTAAAATTTCTGCTCATAGTGTATGGTATCGCAAATAGTGCGTTAGTGTTTTTAACCTCGTTTGAATTGCCTATTCCTAAAACTCCTAAATCGGCGGCTGAATTTCCAAAATTACTACAAAGTAGAATATAATCATCCGGAAATGTGTTTTCAAACGTTTTTGAAGGGTTTGGCGAAATAAACTCTGTGTTATTTAAATATATTTTATTCTCAAACCCAAGAACACTATGTAGAGACCCTGAAGTTACGTTCCCAGTTTCTTTTTTGATGTCAAATCCAATGCCAAAACGAGCCCCTGTTGTGTTCTTTATACTTACTCTTTTTGTATTATAATCAAAATTGACATCAAAATTAGCTTCCGGCGTAAAGTATGATTTATAAGCCTCCATATGATTTTCTATGGTCAAAAGAAGGTTTCCTATACTTTCATATTTCATCAACCCATAGTTAGGATTAATTGAAATAGTGCTGTCTAAAGGGTCTGAAGAATTTGGTATATAATTACCATTGCTATCGTATAGGCACATTTTACAATTAAAATCGCTATAGTTAGGATATTCTTTAGTGTCGCCAGATTCATTAAAAGATTCTATATAATTATAAGTGTTTATACTTTGAGTAGACGTCCCGCTGATGTTTAATACATTTACATAACGACCAGTTCCAAACCCTATCAATGGCCCTATTGAATCTTTATGGTCAAATAATATATCAACAACTTCTGTGCATTTAATGGAATATGAAGTAGTTGAGGAGTCCACTTCTATTTTAACATTAGATACCACATTTAAAATTGAGCTTTCTGTAACGTCGAAAGATAAATTAGGTTTCTCCTGGTATTCGTTGTTATTTAGAGCCAGTTTAATTGCCTGGCATAAATCATAATCTGTTTTTATTTCTTCAGAAAATTCAATCATAATATCATATCTGATGTCTTCTCCATTTTCAAGTTTATACCCCACACTGATAATATTATTAGAATTTCCGAATAATGTGATTTCGGCAATCATATCAAAATTAATAAGTTCTATAAAGTTAGGAGATTTGAAGAATAGACTGGAAGGAAAAGATAACTGGACGTCATTATTTAAATCGTATAGAACACTTTTATTAGCATTACTAACAAGAATATTTTGTCTTAAGGCCATTTAAAAAGTGCTATTTAAATATGTTAGAGATAAAATACTTTATATCTATTTATATATATTGTATTGTATAGAAAATATGACAATAGCTAATCAAATAATATCCTTTAAACTATCAGGTATTAACTACATAGGTACCTCCACCCAGCTAAATTACACTGCTGGTGTCATAGCAGGAACTGCTCTTGCAAGTAAGGCATTAGTCCTAGACTCTAATAAAAATTTAACAGGAATTACCACACTGACTATTGATAATTTAATAGCATCGTCGTCCATTTCTGGAAATATAGTGACCGCTAATCAGCCAAATATTACACAGTTAGGAACACTAAATTCTTTAAATGTAAATGGAGTTCTAAATCTCCCGCAACATAATGGCGTAAGCAATGGCCTTCAGCTAAATGGAACACTCGTAACATCTTCGGCAACAGAGTTAAATTTTCTCTCGGGTGCTTCTCAAGGTTCTGCTGTTGCTGGTAAAGCTTTAGTTGTAAACTCTGGTAGAAATATTGGAAACATTAATACTATAACATGTTCTGCCATATCGGTGGGCTCTACAATTTCAATAAATAATGTAGCCATTACGGCATCTGCGTCTGAGATAAATTACGTTAGAACGTCTCCTGGAGTCGTGGAGGAAAACAAAGCAGTTGTTGTAGATTCTTCTAAAAACATTACAGGATTTAATTCTATAACATCTAATACTATAGTATCGTCAAATATGTCAGGGACCATCAGCACTGCTAACCAGCCAAATATCACACAGTTAGGAACATTAACTTCTTTAAATTTAAATGGTAGCATAAGCGGAGCAGTCAATATATCACTAACTGGAAATATATCAGGGGCTGTTAGTGTATCTGCGACTAACTTATCTGGTACAATCGCAACGCCAGCACAGCCCAACATTACGTCTTTAGGAACTATTACTAATTTAACAGTGGGTGGTAGAATGACTACAACAAATGCGACTATAAACTCACTAACTTTAGGAAGCACTATCGTAAACGCAACTGGTGACGAACTTAATAATTTAGCAGGTGCCACTCCTGGAACTGCGAGCAATAATAAATGCCTTGTCGTCAATGGAAGCCGTGATATAGTAAACATTAATAGTCTAACGACAAACACATTAATTTCTAATAATTTATCAGGAACTATAAATACAGCGTCGCAACCTAATATTACACAAGTCGGTGCGTTAAATAATTTAGATATATCTGGATTAGAACATGTCAGATTTCAGAATAATACTTCTAATTTTTCAAGTTATGCGCAATGGACAAATAATATTACAACACCTCTATCTGCAAGAATTGAAATAAGTAATGAGTCTTTTAGACTTGGTTCTACTTCTAATCATACTTTTAGATTTATGACTAATAATTCTACCGTTATGTCTATAGAAAATACAGGAAATGTTAATATAGGGAGCACAGTGCCTACTTCTTTTAGATTAAACGTGAATGGTTCGGCAAATGTCAATTCGTTAAGTTTAGGAGGTACCTCGGTTTCGGCAACTGCTACTGAATTAAATTATGTCGCAGGCTCAACTCCGGGAACTGCAGTTCCTGGAAAGGCGTTAGTTGTAAATAATAATAGAAATATTACAAATATTGCAGACATTTCATGTGCGACACTAACATCTACATCTATAAGTGGAACTATAGGAACAGGAAGCCAGCCAAATATTACTCAGGTCGGAACTTTATCATCACTGACTGTGGAAAGTAATGGCGTGGGCACTATTATTAGAAATTTAACTTCTAACTCTGCCACCGGGATTAGATTTACAAATGATATTAGAAATATAGATATTGGTATTAGAGGAAGTGGCTCAGGAACAACGCCGGATTGTTTCTACATTTCAGATTCCGCGGGAACAAGATTTGTATTGGATAATAATGGAAATTTTACAATGGGCAGTTCTATCACAAGTAGTTTCAGACTAAATGTCGCCGGTGGATTAAACGCTACTAATATTTCTATAGGCGGTGGGCTTATTTCTGCCTCGTCTACAGAAATAAATTATTTAACTGGAGTGACGCTAGGAACAGCGAGTAATAATAGAGTTCTTACTACAAACTCAGATAGAGATGTTGGAAACATTCGAAATTTATCGGCGGTTAATATATCTGGTATCATGACTACAAATGCACAGCCAAATATTACACAATTGGGAACTCTTACTTCTCTTACAATGTCTGGCAGTGTAGAAGGAGTTGTTAATATTAACATGAGTGGAAATATAATAGGGGCAAGTGTCATAAATGCCACTACTTTAGCGGGAACTCTGTCTACGGCAATACAGCCAAATATTACACAATTAGGAACTTTGAATAATATTGTATCTAACGGCAATATAAAAGTAGGAACTGTGGCAAGCAATGCTGTCGATATGATTCATATAGAAGGAAATAATACAGATGGTCTTGGACTGCAGATAGAAAATAGAAATATTACTTCGGACTCTTCATCTTATATTAAATTTACTGGATTTAGCAACACTAACACGGACTACGACCTGGCCAGAGTGTATTGTGGATATGTTCCGGTAAATTCTAATTTCGGGTATGGATACTTGGCATTTTCTACAAGAAATAATTCAAGTTCTCTAACAGCGAGCGAAAGAATGAGAATTACAGAAAACGGCAATGTGGGTGTTGGTAAAACAGCCCCTTTATATAATATGGATGTCGCCGGCACTATAAACTGTGACTCTGTGAGAATAGGCGGTGAGTTAGTTTCGGCGTCTGCCTCAGAACTGAATAAAATTGCCGGGATTACAAATGGAACGGCCAGCGTTAATAAAGCACTTATCGTAGACGCAAATAGAAACATAGGGAACTTGAATACGGTCACAGCTTCTTCTTTCTCGGGAACAATCACAACTTCCTCTCAACCAAATATTACTTCATTAGGTTTAATAACAAATCTAAATGCTACCAATTTATCAGCTACAAACATAACAGGAACAATTGTTACATCCACACAGCCAAATATTACATCACTAGGAACATTGAACACTTTAAACGCAACGACTGCTAATATTACAAATGTGAATGCTACAAATATTTCAGGAACAATAAACACATCAGCACAGCCTAACATAACGTCTATAGGTGTGGTTTCTTCAAATATGAGATTTGGTTCATCGGTCAGAATTGGAATGAACAACCAAGCATCTCCAGTGGCCGCGATAGATATGGGAAGCACAATAAATGACAGAGCACTTGCTATTTTTAACAATACATCGTCTTATTATGGAATAGGAGCTAACAGCAGTCAGCTTAGATATTTCTCAGCGGCCGCACATAGCTGGTATACAAACACAACAGCATCTTCTTTAGGCAGTTCTATAATGGATTTATCTTCAAGTGGGCAATTAACCGTTTCTTCTATAAATGCAAGCGGGACATCAGATGACTGTATTTTTATGACAAATACAAGTTCTGGCGGTAGAGCTTCTTTAAAGATGAATGTATCGGGGAGATCTGTAGAATTTGGACTGCGATCTACTCAATTGCAATCTGACTTTGGTTTTTACATTTATGATAATGTTGCGGGTGCCTTTAGAATGGCAATATACAACAATGGAAGAGTGGGAATTGGCGGTGGTATAACGTCAGAAGCAAATAGCGCATTCGGAAGAGGAACTGTTTACCCAGATGTAAAATTAGCAATTGCAACTGAAGTTAATTTTGCTCTATATGTAGACAATGGCCAGATATCATTTCCTCAGGCGGCGCAAACACGGTCGGATTACAGAATTAAAACAGATGTTGAACTTTTGGATAAAGGATTAAAAGAAATACTAAATTTGAGACCTGTAAAATATAAATTGCCTACAGATAAAATTAGAAAGTATATTGGGTTTATCGCCCATGAGGCTCAGCAACATATCCCAGAGATTGTATATGGTGAGAAGGATGCTAAATACCCCGACGGTAATATGAAACTACAATCGGTCGCGTATGAGAGTCTTACCCCTATACTTACAAAAGCTGTTCAAGAACAGCACCAATTAATTAATACTAATAGTCAGTCTATAGACTTATTAGTGGAGAAAAATAAAAAAATGGAGATGGAAATTGAGCAGTTAAAAAAAACTGTTGCAGAATTATTACAAAAAAAATAACTCCTTTGCTTCTTTAGAAATAGTTGTATATAATTATTTTTTTTTTATAAATATTTTTGTATATGATTATATATACTATATAAGAAAAGTATTTAGATACAAAAATGGCTCTCCGTGTAGGTGGTAAATCTCGTCGTTCCAAGCGCAGCAAAGTCGCCGTAAAGGCCCCTAAGGTCGCCAAAACCGCTAAGAAGTCTAAGAAGTCGAAGAAGTCGAAGAAGTCGAAGAAAGCTGGCCGTCGTTAAATTGCTTATAAAAAATAATAAAAAATATTAACTAATGTGTGCGAACATTAAAAATATTTTTTTTAAATTAAAATATCTGTAAATGTAATGTCCACCGCGCGTATGATACTATTTCTTTCGACATAAGCACTTTTTCTGTATCTATACTGATTTTTAAAAACATTATTAATGTCTACTAAATCAACAATATGCCGTTCTTCTTCTTTAAATTTATCATTATTTCTAAACACTCTGCCAATAATTTGCCTTGCCTTTGATTTTCTAGGAGTTGCAAGAATTAATCCGGTCATGTGGTCAATACTCACACCCGTGGAGGAATAGCTATAAGTTGTAAATATGACATTGGCTTCTATCTTTGCTTTATCAATTAAATCACTACTAGCGCCTCCATACATTACAACTCTAATTGATATAGTCTCTCCATCATCTTCTTTTTCTAAAATTTCCATTTCTTGTTCTAACATAGATTCCAGTAGTTCACAATGCTGTCGTCTATCAGAGAATACAAATATGTTTTTAGTTTTCTTTAACATTCCTGTAATCTCCGTTAATATCAATTTATTTCTATAAGGGTCATTTATTAAATCTTCTAACATAAGAACTGTAGATATCATCCCATTGCTATCTAACAATCTGTTCTGGCTAAATTCTTCCGGGCCTTTATATTTTACTACTTTGACGTTAGAAATAAAATTATTGTTATTTTTTTCGTATCCTTCCAGTTCTTTACAATTTACAACTTCTCCTATATTTAAGTGGCTAATAACATCCATGCCATTAGTATTTTCATTAGGAGTCGCACTCAGTCCGAGCATATAAGGCCTCTGAGCAATCTCATATATTTTTTTAAAAGAGTCTGTGCAATACATATGACTTTCGTCAAAGATTACAAAATCAAACTTTTTGTAATATTCTTTACTTTTCATAACATTTATTTTTTTATTCTTCCCCCGGCCTTCAGACCATTCCATATCTTCTTTAGACAAGCTGTTAATAATCCCGATAACAATATCGCCATCTATTTTTTCCTTCCCATAATAAACACCAATACTTGTGTTTTCCATAAAATCCATCAGTGTTTGCCTCCATTGATTTAAAAGATAAGTATTTGGGGTAATAACCAAAGTCTTAACTTTTAAGATAGAAATTAAATACATCGCTAAAAAAGTCTTACCCGAACCGGCTTCCATGAAAGCAGTGAGTCCACACTGTCCTAATGATTTCTTTTTATCGCAAAAATAATTTGACATAATATAATTTGCTATTATTTTCTGATTATAAGTGGGACAACCCAAATATTTTACATCTAAAATCTGACCATCTGTATGGATATTAATAGAAGGAGGGCCTATAATACCTGCTACAATAAGTTTTTCTGTGCAAAATCTTGGTAATATAATCGTATCCTTTGTAACGGTGTAGTTTTTCTTTTCTATATAAAAAGTTCCAATTGGAGACTTATATCTAATTGTGAATTTTCTAAGCAGTGCTTTGTATCCTTTCAATCCAAATTTGTTTTTTAAATCATCTATTTTAATTTCTAATCCTCTATAAGTAATATCCGGAGTAATATATAGTCCTTGCATATTTGTATATTATGATTTACTTTGATTTCCAGTTAGGTAATGAGGAATTATTTACATATAATCCAATATATTATCTAAATACTAATATAAATATAAAAAAAATGACTTTAAAAGAAAGATTTAAGTCTTATTTGGCGGTCTTAAGAACTATCCGGTATATAAAGGGTGGTAAAGACCATGCCTATCAAATAGGCCGAGAATTTTGCACTATTTTTTGTATTATCTATAACGAATTTAAGAAAAATGATTTATTTAACATAAGCCACACGTATGAGGTTTTACAATCTATTAATGGCTTTGAAAATATGATTTTATATTCTTTTCTTAACAAAGATGTAAACTTTCAGTATTACTTTAGTAAATGTAATATTAAGATACTACAGTTAAAATTAGTATATCTTACGTCTTTTCTAAGAGGGTATTATATAAATGATATGAATCTATTTTCTACGAACATTTCGGAGGGCATTTCCAATAATAAATTTATAGTCCTTTATGATAATCATTATCATTATTTATTATTTATATATAATTATCTTTCGACTGTCCATACAAATAAATCAGTTTCTATAAACTTAAACAATAATGAAGATAAGTATTCTATAAATGAAGATAGCGACGCTCAATGTTATAAGTTAATTTTTGAAAAAAAAGAATTTGAGTTTATAGACTCAATCAGATTATTATTAAATTTTTTATATAATGATGTAGAAGACGCGACTGAGATATTAAGTCAGGAAGATAAATATTTATATAGTGTTTTTATGTCATATAAAACAAATTGTTAATTTATAGATTTTCAGTAGAGCCATGACCACCAGCACCCCTGGCCGTTTCAGAATTAATAGAAAAGCTTTCTACCTTGTTAGGAAAAGCAAATACTTGAGGAATTAAAATTAATTGAGCGCATGAGTATGGAAAAATGATATCTTCAAATTTTTTATTTGAAGTCTTAGTTAAAGTAATCTTCATACTGCCTCTATAGGAAGAATCAATAACCCCAAAGCTGTTAGACATAACAAATCCACTTGATGAAAACGAAGATCGCGGACACAGCATGCCCCAGAAACCAACTGGAATATTTACACAAATGTTAGTGTCAAAACGCATAATATTATCATCTTCGCATTTGAAATCAAGGTCTTTTCCGATAATACTAATATCTAATCCGGCATCTGTAAAATGTTTTTTATTCAGCAAAGTGTCTTTACTCGTATAATCCAATTTTACAGGGCTAATTGGCATGTTATTCATTAATTTACAAAAATAATTATATAAAGAACTATTACTCGTAGAAAAATTAGAATACATATATCCTAACAAATCTAATGCGTTTGTATGACAAACTTTTATGAAGTCGTTTGAACCATAGATAGGAATTTTAATTTTTTTCATAATAATAGACACGTCATCAACATTATTATCAAACAATATACAATTATTTCTTAAGACAATAGAAGAAGCTTCCATCACACCAGTTGTAAAATGTTGAAAAATAGTATTAGAACGGTCTAAAGAAAATACATATTCTTTGATTTTATCAATATCTTCTTTAATTTTATCAGAAATGAAAGAGATAGAGCACGTTTTGTCTTTGATTTTAAGAATATGCTTCGGGCAGATATTATTTTTTAATATGCTAATTACATTTACATTTGTGATATCTGTCTTAATTGTGAAACCTGGCTTATTATTCATATCTTTAATTTTAGCACATGATAACCATCCTGCGATATAATACTTTTCATTACTTAAATAATCGTCTTTAAAAAACAAATGATTAACTTCTCGCTTCATTTTAGGCTTATTTATATATTTCTATATTATTTTATTTCTAATAAATATATCATAATGAATTTAACCTACGCTTTAGCAGTGATATCTATATTCTTACTAATAATATTTCATGAAAATAAATACATAGTTTACTTTAGCGTAGCAACATTATTATCATCGGTTGTATACAATGTGCATATTAGAAACAAAAAAAAGAAAGATACCAATGAAGCCATTAGACAAATTTTTATAAATAAGCGTAAATAAAGTTAAATATTAGATAACAGAGTCTTTTTCCAAAGAGATAAATCCGATATAAAGTTGTCAACGGCTTTACTAATTATTTTTTTGTAATCGGGATGCTTAATCGTAATAACAATTTTATGCTTTAGAATATGAACTAACTTATAATTAATTAATTCAATATTATTATCTATCATAAAGACATATTTAGCTACGATATTACCAACTGTGTGATATTCATTATTTACATGAATCTCATACAGATTATCTACATTTTTTTTATTAATATCCCCTTCCGCCTTTAGATCTATAATTTTAGTATTATTAATAATATATAATTCCAAATTGGCGTTTAATGACTGGTCTACATTACTTTCGCTGTCTGGAGGGATTTCATAATCCATTACAAGTTTTTTAAATTTTGTTAGCCTAAAGAATAAATTGTTGTAAATTAGTTCTACCATTTCCTTACAGCTTGATTGAGAATTATCACATAACTCCATGCGAAAATCAGTTAAATTCTGTTCCAGACAAGATTTGCTAAAATCAACATTTAAGCACTGATATCTAACAGTTCCAATAGTATGCGCGTTATTGTTGTATCCATATCTTTTACTTAAATGAATATTATTTAAATAAAGGTGGCACTTAGGTCTTAAACTACATATTTGAACATTGTTATTGAATAGTTTATTATCCACTTCTAATATCTTATTTCCAATTTTCATTTTGATATCTTTAGAGTAAATTTTAATAATATCTTCATCTTCATTTTCCATATGAATTTGAAATTTTATCTGCTCTATCGGTGTAGAAAATGATTGAGCAAATGGAATTAAATTTAATCTCTCTCTAATTAAATCCGGTAAAATAAACTTATCATCCGTTGTTATATCTTGAGGCTTTACATCCATCTGAAATGTTTCTAATTCATCATTGAATACTCGTCTAATGCCATTAGCAAAAGCTTCATTACTATCTAATAGGTCAAAAGACAATACATTTTTACTGTTAAATTCAATATTAATACCTCTATTTTCTAACATCTTATAGTATTTATTGGTTTTGTCTAAAGACAAGTTATCGGTTTTGATGTTCGCTACCTTCATGTTATCGCACTATATATACTACTATAAATCAAAATTCAATTTCAAAAATCAGTCTCTTCTTGATTGGCCCAATACTTAGCCATGGCGTCATCTTCTTGGCTATTTCCGGTAGATACAACCATATCTATACTCTCTGAGCCACTATATTCATTATTTTCTTTAAGCTTATTATATATCTCAACATTACTACGGACAGAGGATTCAGACTGAGCACTATGATTTAACCTATCTTGTATTTTCTGTTTTAGGTCTCTACAATCCTCTTCCCTATCTTCATCGTCCCCAGATTTTAAAATATCCATCAGCATATCTTTAACATCCTCACAATCGTCGGAGACAGGTTTTTTTTTCTTTTCAACAGACTTAGGCGCACATTCTTTTTCTCCACCATTTTCACATGTGGAGATAATTTGTTTAATAATATTATCAACGCCGATAATACAACCCGGTTTGCCCTCACATATAAGTGCTGGGGTAGACCTCACGCCTATAGATTGAACAGACTTTAAATTATTTTTATTAACTAGGATAATCCTAACAAAAATACCACTACGAACAATGGCACTTACATTATTAATAAGAAACTGGATAAGATTCTTGTTAAATTTGTCTTTAGTTGCCGGATTTTTCTTAATAAAAATTTTGTAAGTTTTCATTATTAATCTTATATTTATTAACACCGCTATATTTTCTATATACAAAAAAATAAATACATTAATAATCAGCACTAAGTAGAATTTAATAATTTGTATTCTTTGTATTTTACATAGTCTAATCTTACATTACACTCGTTAGTTATAATAATCTTATTAGCACATTTGATTTTATTCAAATTGTAAATATCAACTTCGTCTAAAATAATTAGAGATATCTTATTAGTCGTAATATAATTGGTTAATTCTTTGTTTGACATCATTGTTTTTGCGTAAATTGAATTAATAAATTTTATTTCAATATTATTTTCTCGATCAGAGTCTAAAGAATAATAATTCGCGTTCTTATGCTTTACAATCAGCACATTTAATATAATTTCTTTAGACTTAAACACTTCTGATAACTTCTTAATAAGAATATTTAAAGTATTATACTTGCGAGAGATACAAATATTAGTCCAATAAATATTAGCAAATTTTCGTTTGCTATTCATATCTTTAATAATATCAAAAGTATTGTTTGCGATTATCTCAATATGACTCATTATTCTTATATAGATAAATAATAATTCAATTTTAAAAGTAATCGTATTCTTCTGTTTCTACTTTGATATACTTAAAGTATTCTTCGTGTAAATGTTCTCTTTTATCGTCTATAGATAAATTAGAGTTTCCCTCTTCTGCGTTAAATATATTAAGGATATTTTGCCATTTAACTGGCAGTCTGTCGATTATCACTGGGATTGAACATCTGTTTGAGAAAATTGAAGCCTTCGTATTTTTGATTTCATCTTTCAACACATAATATCCATCAATAGATTTAGCAAAATTTAAATTATTCTGAAGCTCTGTTTTATAATTGCACTTAGTGTATAGATAATTCATTTCTTCAATTTCATTTATAACATTGTCTTCAACATCTCCGTCAAATTTAAGAATATCTTTGTTATGAATTATATATTGTCTGGCGACTTTTGAATCATTTCTTAATTCTATCTTCTTAATTTTTAGTCTATTGACTACATTAGTATATCTAAAGAATATAGAAGATACATATTCTTTGTTTGCTTTATTTTTAGCATACATGTCGCATAAAAATCCCTTATTTGCATATTTTAAAAAATCATTGCTAAAACGAACTCTTAGATATTCTTTAAATTCTTTCTTTCGCAATTCATACTCTTCTTGCTCTCTCTTCTCTTTCTCTAATCTTATATACTCTTCTCTCTCTTTTTCTTCTTTCTTTTTTTTGCTTACAATATCTCTCTTATCTTTGGCTACTTTTTTCTTATATAGAGATAATAATCTTTCGCGATTTGATTTGAAATTGCTATCAACATATTCTTGAATACCAATTCTATCATAAAATACCAAATCCAACTCCACAACCGTTTTAGTATCGGCGCGTTGGTTTAAAATTTCAATATCCAGCTTCTTATTAGAAAATTTGTATAATTTATTGGCGTCGTCATAAGAAATAAATCTAAACGAATTATATTTGTCTATAGACACTATACAAAAAGTGCATAAATTGAATTGGACAGCTACATTGTCAAAACAGCAGTTGCGACAGCAAAATTTAACTAATTCCGAGTTTATTTTATGATTGGCGTTATGATAACCGATATCCGCGTTTGTAAGATTTACGTCATCTTGTAATGATAGAAATGTTAATAAATGTCGGAAAGCGTCTTCGTTTTGAATGAGTTTATTCATGTCTGCTATATAATTCTATATTCAATATATCTTTAATTTATTAGTAAATAAAGGAAGTTCTTATTTAATATGATTTGTCTTGATTCTACTGATAGCTTAGTATCTAAGGTATGTTTCTTTTGTAAAGAAAAGAAAACTAAGCGAGTTTGTCCGTTTCAAACCGATGAGAGTGGTGTTAATGTCCATATTTGTAATAATTGTTCAAAAAAAGAGTATATCTCATTTACAGACGCTAAGAAGACATATGCTGGATTGGACTATAGCTCCGACTATATCAAATATATCAAAGTTTGGATTTCTTCTTACAAGATTGAAGGTAAATATTTATTTAAAAGAGATTTAGATAAATTATATAATCAGTTTAAAATTGAATAAGTCTATAGATAATATACAGTATTATGTCTATCTACTACAGCTCAAGCAAAATCGCGTCCCTCCTTGGATATAATTACTATACCAATTTAGAAGAATATATTGATTTATTCGTATCATACTTATATAAGAACGCAGAAGACTTGAAAGAAAGAGATGAATGTCTTGATTATCAAACATGTGAAGAAACTATGAAAGATAAAATATTGAACTCTAATGTTAAAGAAGACGATAAAAAAAAGATACTTCAAATTTGCGATAAAGATATTCATGAGTTGGGAGAGTTGAAAGATAATACAGATTTTGTTGAAGATGTCGTGTCAAAATGCGATGCGACACTTGCGTCAGAAGTAATGCCAATACTGAAATCAAAACTTAATTGTTCTTTCGGCACTAATACCGAAAACAAAGCAGTCTCACTATTTCAAAATAAACATAATTTAACAGTAGTAGAAAATAATGACAGACTGCTGAAGATGAAGTGTGACGACTTCTATATCTGTGGCAAAATTGATGGTAAAGTTAAAGTTGGCAATATTGAATATTTAGTAGAAATTAAAAATAGAAAAAATAAATTCTTTAAAGAAATACCGACTTACGAATTAATTCAAATTATTCTTTATACTGAGCTATGTAAAAATAAAAATGTATGCTTCATTCAAAAACTTGGAAAAAAGTTGGACGTTAGATATATGAGAGATGTTGGTTCTGATGGAGAGATATTTAAAGAAATTATGGAAAGATTAAATGCGTTGGACTCATTTATCATTAATCTTAGAAATAATGATGATAGTAGAAAAAAATTTATAAAAATGAGTAAGATTAGAATGTATATTTATATCAAAAACTCGCTTGGCTTTCTGCCATATAAAAAGCCGTAGACGATTATCAAAGTCTAAAGAAATTATAGTTCAGTAATAAAAAAATATACATAACAAACGAACAAATTATTCTTCTAAATACAAGTATTTATGAATTAGCTTAGCTCTTTCCTTAACATCATCTCCAGCTTCCAATAGTAGAAGTTTTATTGAAGATTGTAGATTATCTAATGAAAGTGTATCAAGCGCGCGAGTAATATTATCCATCTATTATTAAGTTTAAATAAATTATAGTTCAATGTTAAAAAAAAATAAACGTATCACATAATTGTTTTAAATAAATTCTTTCCAAAAATCTTTTTTAAATAATTTTAATACATGTGGGTTATATGTGTTACTAGTTAATTTAATAGAATTAATTATTTTTTTAAATAATTCAGTTTGAAAACATTTTTCAATTTGTAGTAATTCATCGTTTTGATTAGAATATATGCAATATGCCCACTCAGTTAGCCCATACTCTCCTTTATAATCAATAAAGAAACCGCTACCATTTGAAAATATAAATTTTGATTTGTTAAAATGTCCATTTTCATTTGTATTTGAATACCTCAACGATAATTCATTTTTTTTATTTATAGTATATATAACTGGATATTTAAATTCTTTATTATCTATTTTAGAAACCCATTTTTTATCAGTTCCATAATTACTACGATAATATCCAAAATTTAATTTATCTTCAATATTACTATATAATAAATTTTGAATTATATTAAACATCATATTTGGTATAAACTCCCAGTTATTTAAATTAATAATATATTCTTTATTATCTTCCCCTATAATTGTAGTATTTTTATATATTTTACATTTTTGTAATAGATACCAATCATACCGAGTTGCACAATTAAAGATTTTATTTCCATCTTTTTCATTATGGATTTCTAAATATAAAATTTGATTTTTTTTCATAATTTTACCTATTTTATTATTATACTGTCTCCAACCGGATGGATGAACATATAATAAAAAGCCATTTTGTATTAACCATTTATTTATTGATTTATCTACAAAATTCTGCCATAAATTATGACCAGAACCTTTATTTCCACTGGCGTCATTATAAGGAGGATTTCCAATAACCGCATCAAACCCTTCCAGATTCCATTCTTTCTTAATATCCAGCTTCAGAGTATCTCCTTCATAATAATTCAATTTATACTCCCCTTCAGGATCCAGTAGCATTTTACATATGAAAATGTTCAGGGGATTGATATCAGCGAAGTAAATACACTCCTCCAATATCTCCTTTTTACTTAATGTTGAATTTTCCATTAAGAAGATATAGATATTCAAAAGGAAGATACCTTTACCAGAGCATGGTTCAAACACTTTAAATACACGGTTAATCTTCCCATTGTTATCTTTAAACTCATCTAAATTTTGAATTTCCTTCCTAAGTGGTTCAAGCATTTCTTTACATAAAGCATCTGGTGTAGATACTTCAGCGTTTTTTTTCTTTTCCAGTGTTGTAGGTGTTAAGTATTTATGAATTAGCTTAGCTCTTTTCTTAACATCATCTCCAGCTTCCAATAGTAGAAGTTTTATTGAAGAGGAGAAGTCATTTACACTATCTTTGAATTGTTGATTATCTAATGAAAGTGTATCAAGCACGCGAGTAAGATTGTCCAGGTCCATTTTTTCTATCTTTCTTCCTTTCCAGGTTGAAAATTGTTCTAATAGAATTGATAGAAGCTCCTTATCTTCCTCTATATATATAATCATATCAATTAAATTCAATTTCTTAATACCCTCTCCAATATAAGTTAATATACAACATAAAGGCGTTAAATACGAAATTGAAGATATGAAATCGGTTAAGTCGTTAGAACTAATAATTTCTTCATTTTTACATGAATTATTACCATTGGTTGTTTTACTACCAACGCTGTTAATATTTCTAACATCTTCAGATTTATAAACTAAATCTTTTCTATTTTTTCTATCTTCTTTAATATTTGTAGATAGCTTTTTAATCATTTGTAATTGGTCTAAAGAAATAGTAGAATTTATTTTCTGATCCATGACTTTAAACTTATTAATATAATAGTCTATCTTATCTATTTTGATAGATTTATAGTATGACAATACATCATTAATAATTTTATTTCTTTCTACTAATTTAGTGTCTTCTAATTTTAATATACTGCTAAGTTCCATGTCAAAAACTTCTCTATGAAGCATACTTTCCAACATTTCTACATCATTTAATGTTTTATCCAAACATATGTTGGACTTAGCATAATCCAGCATAGAAAATATAATTCTCGCTGGGTTCAAATCTACGACATATCCAAATTTTTTATCCATTAATTTGCTTTCATTCATACATCTAAACGAAGATTGCATGATAAAATCTAAACTATTAGAATTATTAGCTAATATTACTAAATCGCAGTTCTCTAAAGTGACGCCTAAGTGTCCCTGAGTTCCAGTTAAAGCGATTACACATTGTTTGTTTAAATTATTAGCTTTGATTATGGAATTGTTAATATTTTCTTTAAATGAGATATTCGAGTTTTTCGTATTGCATTTACATACTTCAAATCCTGAATTAATTTTATTAATTATAATCTCCAACTGTTCTGATATCTCATTAATTTTATTACTTGGTAGAAAGACCAATATAATTGGCATTCTGGTTTTATTTTTATAACAAATAGAGCGTTGTCTTATTTTCTTATTTTCTAAATCTATCTTATGAATCAAATCTCCTAAAATATATCTAAATGTGTTAAACACATCTTCTTCATAAATTAGATTTTTTCCATTTATTTTAAACAAATTTTCAATAGATTTGCCGTCTGATAATTTAAATATGTCTAAAATCGCTTTAATAGAAAGCGTTGGAAACATTTTGTAATCTTCGGATTTCATATTTTCGGGTTTTACATAATCAATAGCATCTTCATAAACATAATATAAATCATTACTTTTCATACAATTAATATCTTCTAAAGACCAAAGAATACTTTCTTGAATTAAGAAATTATATTGAGCTTTGATATAAGTTGCTGTAATGAATATTTTATGAGATTTTAAGAAACACGAGTTTAACAGACTTTTACTTAAATCGGTTGTTCCGCCGTTATGAGTTTCATCCATGAATAAAAGGTTGATTTTATTGTCTTTAAACATTTTATTAGCTTCTTTTTGATTGTGTTTATTTACTAATAATTGCTTAGAGAATATAAATATCTTACTTCCAGGTTGATTCATGTTAATGTTTATAGAAGTAATAATATTGCTTGCTTCTACATTAATGTTCATATCATTCATTAACTTAATATACTGAGCTATAGTTTCTTTAGGCGCTGTTGTAATAATACAAATATTCATTTCCTTATCAATCTCTTTCATTCTATCTAAAAATTTGTTAATAAGTCCAAACATCATATATGATTTTCCACTACGAGGAGCGTGCCCCCATAGAATATTAATATATTTTCTTTCTTCTGCGCTTTTCTTA
>JACCDV010590677.1_pt1 | contig 29445 bp, 27 predicted proteins | sample 7446131 | NCBI WGS metagenome assembly JACCDV01 (sample SAMN15323448, study PRJNA562643) | freshwater metagenome | isolation source: river surface water | place: USA:Blue River Watershed | collected 2017-08-17 | reverse complement strand
CAACCTTCACGCAAGCCACCATCAGCGAATGAAAAACATTATTACCATCCCCCACATAGGCCAAGGTCAACCCTTTAAATTTACCAAGATGCTCACGGATGGTTTGAATATCCGCTAGCGCCTGGCAGGGGTGATATAAATCACACAAAGCATTAATCACCGGCACATCGGCGTGTTGAGCTAATTCTACAATATCTTTATTATCAAAAACTCGCGCCACAATGCAATGTACATAGCGTGACAAGGTCTTAGCTACGTCGTGCGTAGTCTCACGCTTACCTAGGCTGATTTCATCTGGGCCCAAATATAGGCTATGCCCGCCTAATTCATGAACACCAACTGAAAAAGACACCCGGGTGCGGTTCGACGGTTTTTGAAAAACCAAGGCCACTGATTTGCCCTTTAACTGCTGGCCAATCTTGCCTTTTTGCTTTTTAATCTTATCCGCTGAATTAATCAGGCTTAAGACTTCATCGGAAGAGTAATCCAACAGCGTAATCAAATCACGTTTCATACACCCACCTTTTTATCTTGCGCCACGCTTAATGAAGCTATCGCTTCGTCTAAAATATGCACCGCGCGATTAATTTGCCGACGCGTGACATTCAAGGCTGGCATAATACGCAACACATTGCCTTGCGTACAATTAATAATCAAACCCCGATTTAAACATTCTTTAAAAATTGGTGCACCGTCGATAGTTAATTCAACCCCAATCATCAGCCCCTTACCCCGCACTTCCTTGATAATCGAATGCTTGGCCTTTAACGCTTCTAATTCACTCACCAGATACGGCCCCATCTTTTTGACATTGGGCATAATCTTATCGGCGTAAATCGCCTTGATCACCCCTAAAGCCGCCTTGCACACCAACGGCGAACCAGCAAAAGTTGAGCCGTGCATGCCAGGCTTAAACACATCAGCTAATTCTTTTTTAACAATCATCGCCCCAATAGGCAAACCACCGCCTAAAGCCTTAGCTAAACACATAATATCCGGCGTAATGCCATAATGCTTATACGCAAAAATCTCACCCGTACGCGCCATGCCGGTTTGCACTTCATCAGCAATTAACAAAATCTTCTTAGATGCGCAGATCTGTTTAATAGCATCGATATATTCTTGAGTTGCCACATTAATCCCGCCCTCGCCTTGAATCAGCTCGAGCATGATAGCCACCGTCTTATCCGTCACCGCGGCCTTGATCGCGACAATATCATTAAAGGGCACATACTTAAAACCAGGCAATACTGGTTGAAAAGCCTCTTGATACTTTGGTTGACCAGTAGCCGTGACAGCACCCATGGTTCGACCATGAAAGGAATTGAGCGTCGTAATAATTTCAAACCTTTTTCCCTCGCCGTAAGCCCGAGCAAATTTAATAGCCGCTTCATTAGCCTCAGCCCCGCTATTACAAAAGAAAATCTTGCCCGGGAAAGCGATGCGAATCAATTCCTTGGCAAGCTTAGCCTGAAAAGGATTGTATAAATTGTTCGGAATATGAATCAATTTCCCAATCTGCTCACGCACGGCACCCATCACCTTGGGATGACAATGACCTAGATTACTCACACCCCATCCTGGGAAGAAATCTAAATACTTTTTTCCATGCACGTCCGTTAACACCGATCCCTTACCCTTAACAAAGATAATCGGCTGACGCGTATAGGTCGTCAGGATATTGTCGTTATATGAATCAAAAATCTCTTGCGCTGTCATACATGTATATTGGACGGTAATATTATTTGTTCAACGGGATATTTTTGCCGTTTACTTCGGTTTATATCTTTTAGTATTCAGCTTAATGAAAAGCTATTCGTGCCTTCATACTAAAAGCTATAAATCCTCGTAAACTTTTGGCAAAAAATCCCAATTGTTTCACAAATAATATTACCGTCCAATATCTCCTATGTTTTTACATACTACTTAATAATCTGCGTCCCAACACCTTGATCTGTAAAGAACTCTAGCAATAAGGCATGCGGCAGGCGGGCATCGACGATGTGGGTTTTATGAACCCCGCCGCCTTGTAAGGCCTCCACACAACCGGTGACCTTAGGGATCATGCCGCCAGCAATGACGCCGCTTTTAATTAATTCATCGACTTCCGTTAATGTTAACGTCGAAAACAAGGTACTGATGTCCTTTAAATCACGCATCACACCTGGCACATCCGTCAACAAGACCAACTTCTCTGCCTTCATTGAATTCGCAATCGCGCTTGCCACTTCATCGGCATTCACATTATGCGGCTGTTTTTCAACAGTCACACCCATGGGTGAAACAACGGTAATCTGCCCCTTGGCTAAATACTCTTCCAGATGCTCCTTGTTCACCGACGTAATAGTACCTACAAATCCTAAATCCTTCACTGATTTTTTCTTCTTCACAAAAATAATATTTTCTTGGCCCTTTAAACCAGTCACATCCCCTTTAAGAGCCTTAATCTCTTTAACAATAGTCTGATTAAGCTTCTCCAATTCTTCGCCGACAATCCCCAAGGTTTCCTTATCAGTAACGCGAATCCCATCAACAAATTCACTCTTTAAACCTTTTTCCTTCATGCGCGCGGAAATGTGCGGCCCACCGCCATGCACGATAATAATGCGAATGCCCACATAGGATAGAAAAACAATATCTTGAAGCACATTATGGCGAATCTTCGGATCATCCAAGATGCTCCCACCGTACTTAATCACAAAGATCTTTTTACGAAATTCATGAATATACGGAATCGCTTCAATTAAAACGCTGGCTTTTTTAACGATTGCATCCATTAATTATACTCACCATTAATCTTCACGTAATCATAGGAGAAGTCGCAGGTAAATACCGTCGCCTCTGCCTTGCCTAAACTTAATTGCACCGTAATTGAGATTTCCTTTTTATCAAAGGGCGAAAAGGTGATCTTCATATTGTTCTCGTTAATCTTATTAATCCCTAAGGATCCAACGGCAGCTCCGACGCGTCCCCAATTAGGATTAGACCCAAAGGCGGCAGTCTTAACCAAGGGTGAATTAGCGATAACCTTGGCAATGGACTTGGCTTGTTTATCATTGGAAGCACCTTTAACATGAATGGTGACAAACTTGGTTGCCCCCTCACCATCGAGGACAATTTGCTTAGCCAGGTAAATACTTACATATTCCAAAGCAACATAAAATTTCTTAAAATCAGCATCTTCCTTCACAATAGTTTTATTACCTGCCAAACCATTGGCTTGAATGGTCACCATATCATTGGTACTCATACAACCGTCGACGGTGATGCTATTAAAAGATTTATCATTAGCCTTGGCTAAAGCTAATTTCAACATTTTAAGTGAAATGGCCGCGTCGGTTGTGATAAAACCTAACATGGTGGCCATATTCGGCTCAATCATGCCGCTGCCCTTACCACAAGCACCGATGGTCACCGTCTTGCCGCCGAGTGTCACCTGCACGGCGATTTCTTTTTTAACCAAGTCGGTCGTCATAATCGACAACGCAAACTTGTCCCCACCTTGATCAGATAAACCTTTAACCAATTCCGGCGCCCCATTAACAATCTTATCGTAGGCCAAGGGCTTGCCGATAATACCCGTTGATGTGACAATGACATCGTTAGGCTTGGCGCCGTGAAGCAGCTTTGAAATCAAAACGGTTGAATCTTGCGCATGCTTTAAGCCTGATGCTCCCGTATAGCAATTCGCATTGCCGGAATTAACCAAGACTGCCCGGCCTTTGCCTTTTTTAATATGCTTCATACTAACAAGCAACGGGGCTGCCTTAATCGAGCTCTTTGTAAACACACCAGCAGTAATCGCATCGACGGTGGACACAATAAGACCAAGGTCAAGCTTACCAGAACGCTTAATCCCTGCCGCAATTCCGTTCGCTAAAAATCCTTTTGGGGCTGTAACCCCACCTTTAATCGTTTTCATATCAATCCCTCGACTTCATTAAATCCGCACATAATATTCATATTTTGCACAGCCTGACCAGCTGCCCCTTTAACGAGATTATCAATCGCAGATGTTATCACCACCATCTTCTTATCAGGGCTCACTGCCAAACCAATATCACAGAAATTAGTATAGACTACATTTTTAATTTCAGGTTGAGACCCAAGAGGCAATAAGCGTACAAAGGGCTCAATCTTATAAAACTTTTTATACAGCGTATGCAATTGAGTAGCCGTGATCGGCTTGGCTAACTGCACATAAATGGTATCTAGAATTCCCCGATTAATCGGCAATAAATGGGCTACAAAATGAACACCCACGGACTTGCCAGACAATTGCGATAAATACTGATTAATCTCCGGACTATGCTGATGGCTCAAGACCTTATAGGCTTTAAAATTCTCATTGATCTCTGCAGAAAGCAAAGCAACAGACGCCTTACGCCCTGCCCCTGACACCCCGCTTTTAGCATCAACCACGATCGATTGAATATCATCACGCGTCGACACCAAGGGCGCTAAACCTAAAATTGCTGCCGTCGGGTAACACCCGGGGTTAGCAATAAATGAAGCTTTCTTGATCTTAGCCCTAAAGAGCTCAGGCAAACCATAAATAGCCTTCTTTAAATTGCCCGCATCCGCATGCTTATGACCATACCAGTTTTCATAGGTCTTGATATTCTTTAGCCGGTAATCCGCGCTTAAATCAATCACCTTTAAACCCGCCTTAAGTAAGGCCGGCGCCACATGCATGGACTCGGTATGGGGCAGGGCTAAAAAGATAAGATCACATTTAGCCGCTGCTTCTTTAATATCAAATTTCTGGCAAACCAGGCTGGTGCGGTTGAGAAATTCTGGATAGATCTCCCCCATCGCCCCTTGGGTATTATTGGCTGCCACATAGGTAACGCGCACCTTTGGATGCTTAAGCAGCAAGGCAAAAACTTCCTTGCCCGTATAGCCGCTGACACCGACGATACCAACCCGAATTGGACTTTCTGAATTATTGTTTGTCATCTTATTTTCCCGTCGGGCGTAGACCCGAAAAACATCTTTAAATGATAAATAAAAAAGCCTATCTCGTCAACGTATTTGTGAAGGGAGATAGGCTCTTTTATTACTATATTTTTGTTGGGTTTAACGCTTAACCCATTGGAATTTACGACGCGCCCCCTTCTGTCCAGGTTTCTTTCTTTCCTTCATTCTGTCATCACGAGTTAAGCAAGAAGCTTTCTTTAGCACAGGCTTAGCATTAGCATCGCAGACCACAATGGCGCGCGCTAAACCCATTTTGAAAGCACCTGCTTGGCCGGTTGAACCACCACCGGTGACACGCACGTCCACATCAAATTTATTTTCTAAATTCGTTAACCTTAAAGGTTGCATAATAGAAATGCGATCAGTTTCACGAGGAAAATAATTCGCGAATTCACGCTTATTAACGGAGATTTTGCCTTCGCCTGGGGTTAAAACAACCCGGGCTACTGCATTTTTACGACGACCTGTACCACCATATTTAACGACTTCTACCATCTAAATTCTCCTGTTTGTACTTACTTGATCTCTAAAGCTACGGGTTTCTGTGCGGCATGCGGATGAGCTTCACCTGCATACACTTTAAGTTTCATGGCTTGCTTATAGGCTAAAGGACCACTAGGCAACATACGGGACACGGCTAATTCCATTACCTTGGTGGGGCGCTTGGCTAACATATCGCCTAAGACAACCGCACGTTGGCCGCTGGGATAACCGGTATAACGGGTGTAGACCTTATCGGTTAATTTCTTTCCCGTTACCTTTACTTTTTCGGCATTGATGATAATCACGGTATCGCCGGTATCTAAAAACGGCGTATAGGTGCGTTTATGCTTACCGCGTAACACAGAAGCGGCCTTGGTGGCGACACGACCTAAGATCTTATCTTTAGCGTCGATCACATAGCATTTGGATTCCATTTCACTAACTTTTGGTAAATACGTTTTCATAGTCACAACCTGTTAAGAGTAAATAATAAACCCCTTTTGTGTCAGGGGCGTTTGCCTGCTTAAAACGAGATTCTAAAGAATAACATTTTTTAAACAAATGTCAAATATTTTTAATGCTTCGCCGCGAATTCGCGAATTGTAACTCATAGTGCGACAACTTTAGATCTTTTCCAAAAACTGTCACTTTGCAAGAACTTTTGAGCCATTCATTTTATTATTTTAACACTTGAGTGAGAAGCGGCGATTCCGCGGCTGGTTGAATCTTTAGAATAACGGCTTTAAGCCCTGCTAGATTATTCAATTGCGCTTTGTCTTGTTGGGTCAGCGGCAATGGCACTCCATTGCCATCACGTTTAATATGTAGGTTTAGATACGCAGCATTGACATCAATCCCACCATCCCTTTGTTGAGATTCTGACCTCGCCACCTCAACTGGCACATCAGGTGAGAATACTGCATCAACCCCACTCATATTAGTCTCAATAAAGATCTTTCGTAGAGAATTTTCTTTACGATAATTAAGAACAACCCCTGCTGGAAATAATAAGCGAAAACTTCTTTGATCAAATAAACTTACATTTGAAAAAGCCTTAATGACACCAACATCTAGCGACAACCCAAATTCATCCATCACTGGAACAGCGGTTGGATATCTAAAAATATATTTAGGATATCCATCGTTTGTATTAACAAAATACCTACTCCCTCCGCCTACACCTTCTGTAACCATAAGCATGCCATTAAATGGAATTGGTTTACGCTGTGAATATTGCATCAGGCGTTTATTTTTTCTATCAATAATAAAGGTCGGAACGCCTGGCAGGGATCTTGCTGTATTCATAATATCGGGAATACTGGGAAATATTTCACCATCCCCCGGATGGTCGTGCGCTTGAAAGAATGTATGTTTAATTTTAAGAATGGGAACCGATTTTTCCTCTCCTAAGACAACAAACAAATAATTCTTATCCTTGAACCGCACCCCATAAAACCCCTTCTCAATATTCATATCAATTAACTCTTCAAGTTCCGTCTCAGCTAATTTGGCAATATCCATCACATAAACTTCTCCTACAACATGACCAATCTTAACCTTATCAATAAGCTCTCTAGCTGTTACCAAATTTGTTTGTATCAACCGTTGAACACTCTCATCATTTAATTCCTGCACCTTTCCCTTGAGAAACTCCTCGGATTCACCACGTAAAGTCCCTGGCCCATCACCAAACATAGCACGATGACCATAATATTGAACTACTTTGCGACCTGTCATCAACGTCGTTGTTCCTGATTCATGGTTATAACGAAGCAAGGTCGTCTTTTCCTTAAAATAGATGGGCTGAGAAAAATCTGCCGCGTTAATGCTTTGCACGCCGAGAACTGGATCAATTGTAACCGTTAAATACCCATCCCTAGAGATATAGGAATTGCCTGCACGACGTCTAAAGCCATTTTCTTCGAGCCATACATCCTCAGACATATCAGCAAACTGATTTCTTTCCGTATTATTAATAATATCCAAGCTGCCTCTAATGAGATCATCAGGAATTTCTGTCCAAATCGTATCAATCCCCCTAAGAATCATGCTGGTGGCATAAAAACTATCCTTTCGCCGACTTAACAACTGATCGCTTGGTGGAAGATCATCCACCTGTATATTAGCTTTATCTTCTGCAATCTTTTTTGCGACAAATCGAGCCGCTCCCGCACTAATACCAAACATTGATGGCAGTTCTGAAACACGGAATTGATCATCGTTTACTTTAATACTCCCCGCAATCCTTTCAACAAGGGCATCCAGCTTTATAATAGGATCTCCTTTTGCAAAATCATTAGTTCTAAGCCCTCCAACACTCATCGGTGGCGTACTATACAAATCAGCAAGAGTATTACCTGCACGCACAAATTCGCCAGCTACCCCAACCGGCTCCACAGGCATCGGCCTAACAGTCTCCTGAGCACGCACCTCAGAAGCTACCTGAATAGCCGAAGATTCAGCAAGGGCCAAAGGCTTACCCCCCTTTAATTCTGTTACAAAGGCATCTATTACAACCTTTGCCGCTTCGAAATAACCCTTGCCTGGGCTTTGCGCCCACGGCGCAATTCTTTTTGCAACCTGTATATCCCCCGCAGAAATCTCTCCAATAGTTTCAATACAAGCCGCCCCTAAATCACCATATCCAACTTCTGTTGAAAAATCTAACAGATTGAATAATTCTGTCATAGCCTCTGGATGCTTTTTACTCATGATGCCCAACAACGGCACCGTAAACCTTAAGAAAGGCACCACCAAACTTTCTCCCGCGGCCCCCACGTTTCTATAATGATCTATCTCTCTTTCAATAAAATCAATAACCACATCGACAGCCTCAGCATCATCCACCTTAAGAACAGTTAAAATATCCATTAACTGATAATAAACTCCCGTACTGCCAGGCTCACGCGTTGGTTCTTGCCTAAGAATTTCTAAAACCTCTTGCCGCAAAAGATCAATCCTACGGTTCATTTCATCCAATCTTGCTGGATCTTTCTCTAATTCATATAACTTCATCAATACCCGCAATCTACTTGGAAACTCGCGACCCAAATAAGCAGATCGTGTTCTAGTGGTTGACGCTCGCTCGCTACCATCACGGTAAATTTGCTTCACCACATCCTCACGATCTAATAGACTCACAATGTAAGAATAAACCAAACTCCTATCTAACCCCAAATCTAACAGTTCTACAATCCTATCATAAACATGCCCCCCTGCTGCAGAACCTATTGGCATTACCAACGATTCAAAAAGATCACTCGTATCTTGATCTATCTTACCTTCATCTCTTTGCACTTTAAGCAGTTCGATATTCAATACGGCAATGCGCAGATCATGCCCCTCCTCCGGCGCATTTCCGTTGATCTCAGTGCGCCACAACGCTTCCGTTGCCTCTGTCACAGCCCCTAATTTTCCAAGAGTTTCTATAGCGACCTCGCGGCTAACCTCATTAATACCTCTTATAATCATCGGTTCCAGCGCAGACCTAATTTCAACTTCATGAGCTGGAAAAAACGCCAGGCTTTTAATAGCTGTGTTAAAAACTTCCCAAGCCACTATTGTCTCGTCTTGATGGCGAAGCCATTCATCTCCTGTAAAAACCTCAGGACGTTCAGTTGCCAGTTGAAGTAATATAGGAAAACTTTGCTCATCTTTCATGGCAGCTATCTTTTCGATAACCCTAGAAACAAATTTGGATTTATCATTCCCAAAAGTAATGGCCGCAATCTTAGGGTTTTTCTTTCTTAAAATAAGCGCCCAATTAAGCACCGCTCTTGCCATATCAGGAGACACATCCATCAATCCTAGAAGAACTTCTAACTTATCTCTTTGATTTGGCGATCTTAATATAGATTCTAACTCTTCTTTTAATTGTGATCCCTTGGCTATCGCCCTCAACAATTTTCTAGCTGAGCTAACACCTTCGTTCAAATCCCCTACTAAAACTAAACCTTTCTCATTGTCAGCTTTAGACCCTGCATGCATCGCCGCATCAACCATATCAACTCTTACAGTGACGACATCTTCCTGGGAAGAATTCATCGCCGCATTTGCTAATTGGGCCGCAGACGGAGGACTAATATGCAAATTCTTATCAGTAAATCTTGCGACTGTGATACCCCCTGAAAAGTACTTCCTTGGAATTGGCTCATTAGAATATTTATCTACATCTTCTTTAATAAAATTAAAGACCCCTTGTTTAAACGCTTTCAAATATTGTTGATAAATCACTTGGTTATTTTTAGGATCCTGATCAACCCCTTTAAGCAGAGCCTTATTCATATAGGCCTTACCTAAGAAAGATTCTTTCAATGCGCGCTTATACCACGCGGCCAAAACCACCCCACTAAAGACTTGCCTTAAAGGAGCAAAATTCTTACCCTCATTAATCTCCTTTTCTAAGGCTGGTAAGACGATCTCACGCACGATTTGGGAACTAATAGAATTAATGTCGTTCTTGTTCTGGATTCCCTCATTTGCTGGAATGACAGATTGCTTCGCTTCGCTCGCCATGACGGTATTCTTCTCAAGTGCTAGATAGTCCTGCTCTAACATCACCTTTAAATGATTCTTTGTCACATAAGCCATATTGCCTTTTTCAAAAACTTCCGCATCATCAGGGATAATCCAAACCTTATTAAAGGTATTTACCGGAATATTAGTCGTGCCAAATTGCTTATATGCTTTTAAATAAACTTCATTCCAAAACTCTTTCCCCAGCTTGTCCTGAGGATAAATTAAAGATGCCGTGACTTGTTTAAGCATATAATCTTGCGCCAACAAATCCCGTCCCATTTCAGTCTTGCCGAAATCTTCATTAATCAAACGATTCTTCTCGTAGGGAGACAAATTAACCCATTGATCATTATCTGGAACAGCCAATGACGCCAGAAAATATTTGATCAATTTAGAATACTCCAACTCTTTATCCTGAACACTAAGAACTTGATCACCCTTGTGAATGATAAAATCAAACTTAAGCGCATCGGTGGGATGAATAATAATGCCTGTTAATTGAGCCGGCGTGAATTCAGGGCTCAACTGCACCATCGCCCCAGGTTTAGGCAGGACAAATTCTTGGGCTTGGACATAGGGCAGATTAAGACCGGTCACCATAAAACAGATGGCGACCAACAATTTCATCGTTTTTTGCCAATATCTGGGGGTTTTCATCATCTTACATAAAGCATAGACTATAAAGACGACAAAAACAAGACCTTGAGACTCATATGCGGAAAACGTTTTCTTTGAATCTACCGTCGCGGGATGCGGTTTATTTCCGACCTCTAGTATTTTACAACCATTAGGCATAACCCTTGCGCTGGCGCGGTTTGAGGCGCCTTGGTTCGGTCTTTTGCCTTCAAGATTTTAGCCACCTCCACCACCTTTAGCTTAGCCGAACCAACCGCCAAAAGTGTACCGACAATATTTCGCACCATCTTATAAAGAAAGCCGTTTGCGGTGACCTCAATGTGGATTAAATCGCCTTCCTTTTTAACTGTTAGTCGCTTAATCGTGCGTACCGTGTCCCGATCAGCACGCAGAGGGTCATAGGCTTGAAACGACTTAAAATCATGCCGCCCCACAAAGGCCTTGGCAGCTTGGCGCATGCGGATTACGCTTAATGTGTGCGGATAATAATAAACCCTGTCCCTTAAAAAGACTGAACGGCAATTGCGGTTAAGAATTGTATAGCGATAGGTTTTTTCCTCAACGCTGTACTGAGCGTGAAAATCGTCCTTCACTTCTTTGACCGCGGTGACAACCACATCAAAAGGCAACAGCGCATTTAACGCTTTTTGCACTTCCAATGGTTTCATGCGGGTATCCGCCTTAAAATTTGCTACCTGACCCAAGGCATGCACGCCACTGTCAGTACGACCTGACGCAATCACCTTCACCGGTTTTTTAAATATTTTTAAAAGAACAGCTTCCAACTCACCCTGTACAGTACGTTCACCATTTTTCTGCGATTGCCATCCACAGAATTGAGCACCGTCGTATTCAAGGGTTAATTTAAAATTACGCATAGACAAATAAAATGGTGCCAGGCACTAATTATTAATAATTAGTGCCTGGCACCATTTTCTCTTACTGCTTTATTAAGACTTCGGCGATTTGGACGGCGTTTAATGCAGCACCTTTACGCAAATTATCTGAAACAACCCAAAGGTTTAAACCATTTGGGATGGAGAAATCTTCACGGATGCGGCCTACAAAGGTGTCGTCCTTGCCGTCGGCATTGATAGGCAATGGGTAGGCGCAGGTCTTTACATCATCAACCACCTTCACCCCCGGCGCCTTACTTAACAATTCAATAGCCTTGTCGCGGGTAATCTTCTTAGTGGTTTCGATATTAATCGACTCGCTGTGCGAATTAAACACAGGCACGCGCACGCAGGTAGCAGAAACCTGGATGGATTCATCATGAAACATTTTCTTAGTTTCATTGACCATCTTCATTTCTTCCTTGGTGTAGAAATTGTCAGTGAAGACGTCAATTTGCGGGATCAAATTATTGGCAATTTGATGCAAAAATTTCTTAACAGTCTTATCCCCTGCTTGTTGATCACGCAATTCAGCAATAGCTTCAGCACCAGCGCCAGACACGGCTTGGTAGGTGGAAACCACAATACGCTTGATCTTGGCATAATCATGCAAGGGTTTTAACGCAACAAGCATTTGGATGGTTGAACAATTGGGATTCGCAATAATACCCTTGTGCCACTTGATATCTTCAGGATTAACTTCCGGTACAACTAAAGGCACAGTTTTATCCATGCGAAATTGCGAGGTGTTATCAATATACACAGCCCCTGCCTTAGCCGCCACCGGGCCCCATTCCTTGGAGATTTCAGCACCAGGCGAAGCCAAAACAATATCAACCCCGTTAAACACGTTCTTGTTAAGCGGAACAAATTTATTACCATCAATCTCACCACCCGCACCGCTGGGGGAAATCAAAATTAACTTATCAACAGGAAACTTGCGATCCTTCACAATGCGGTACATGCATTGACCAACCGCCCCACGAATCCCTAAAATGGCTACATTGTATTTCTTCATAAATAATCCTTATTTTCTGGATTCCCGCCTTCGCGGGAATGACATATGATTATAAAGCTGCAACTATCATGTCGCCGATTTGACTCGTTGAATAACCCATTTGGCCAATCAGCATCGACTTCATTTTTAACATCGTCTTTTGCACTGCTGCATCAACCGCTTGCGCGGCCTTTTCTTCTTTTAAATGCTCCAGCATCAATTTCACCGTCAGAATTGCGGCTAACGGATTTGCCACCCCTTTGCCGGTAAATTGAGGTGCCGAACCATGCACGGGTTCAAACATACTTACCCCGGCTGGATTTAAATTACCTGACGGCGCCACACCCATCCCACCTTGAGTCACGGCCGCTAAATCGGTAATAATATCACCAAACATATTGGTCGTTGTAATCACATCAAAACGTTCCGGGGCTTCAATCAAGAAGATACACATGGCATCGACGTGAACGTAATCTAATTTTACCTTCGGATAGCTGGCTGACAATTCCTTCATCACCCGATCCCATAAATCAAAGACATTGGTCAAGACATTGCTCTTACCGCATAAGGTCCACTTGCCAATATAACCCGCCTTAATATCTTCTGCGCTTAGCCCCTTCCAAGGACTATTGGCATGACGCTTCATCGTGTATTCAAAAGCATATTTCAAACAACGCTCGACTTGCAAACGGGAATAGTACATCACCTGGGTGGCCACTTCATTAGCGGTTCCCTTATCGGTGATGCCGCCTAAGCCCATATACATATCACCGCTATTCTCACGCACCACCACATAATCAATCTCTTGCGGCCCCTTATTCTTAATCGGGGTCGGGACATTGTCGTAAAGTTTAACCGGACGCAAATTAATATATTGCTCCAGGTCAAAACGCAGTTTTAAAAGAATGCCTTTTTCCAAGATGCCGGGCTTAACATCTGGATGACCCACGGCACCTAGATAGATCGCATCAAAGGCTTTTAAACTTTTGACTTCAGCGTCGGACAATACCGCGCCAGTTTTCAAATAACGCTCACCGCCAAAATCAAAAGATTTACGCTCGGTTTTAAAACCAAACTTGGCTGCAGCCGCATCCAAGACCTTTAAGCCCTCACGCACCACTTCAGGGCCAATCCCGTCACCGGGCACTATTGCTAATTTATACGTCTTCATATATCCCTTTATAAAATTAAGCAGGGGCTGGCCCTACTTTTTAAAAATGGATTCCCGCCTTCGCGGGAATGACATTATTCCTTAAAACGTTTAACAATGAGGGTGGCATTGTGGCCGCCGAAACCGAGAGAATTAGACAAGGCGGCATCAACCTTTACCTCACGTGCCACATTGGGGACATAATCCAAATCACAGGCTGGATCCGGGGTTTCATAATTAATGGTTGGATGCACCTTATTATCCCGAATAGACATCATACACGCTACCAACTCAATACCGCCGGCGGCACCCAACAAATGACCTGTCATGGATTTTGTCGAAGAGATTGGCAACTTCTTCGCATAATCGCCAAAAACCTTCTTGATCGCCAAGGTTTCAATCTGATCATTTAATTTAGTCGAGGTTCCATGCGCATTAATATAATGAATATCTGTTGGCTTCATCCCTGCATCAGCTAGCGCGAATTCCATCGCCTTAATTGCCCCTAGACCTTCTTCGTGAGGTGCTGTAATATGATACGCATCTGCCGTGCGGCCGTAACCAGCTAACTCAACCAAAATATTAGCCCCACGCGCCTTAGCATTTTCTAAGCTTTCTAAAACCACCACCCCAGCCCCTTCCCCCATAACAAAACCATCACGGGTCGCATCAAAGGGGCGAGAAGCTTTGGTCGGATTATCATTATGCTGTTTCGATAAGGCTTTTAACGCACAGAAACCACCTAAACCTAATTTTGACGTTGCTGATTCTGCACCGCCGGCAATAGCCACATCCACCTCGCCAGACTGTATCATGCGCAAGGCCTCACCAATACAATTATTGGCCGTCGCGCAAGCAGTCACAATCGCCAAACAAGGCCCCATAGCCCCGGAATTAATGGAAATCTGACCTGCCACTTCATTAATAATCATGCGGGTAATAAAAAACGGAGACATGCGACCAGGCCCCTTGCTAACAATCTTCTCATACTCCTCTTCAGCCGAAACAATACTACCGATACCAGAACCAACCACCACCGCCGCACGGTAAGGATTCATTTGCTTAATATCTAATTTAGCCTGAGCCATTGCTTCATTAGCGGCAACCACGCCAAATTGGATAAAACGCGCCAAATTACGCGCATCTTTCGAATTAAAATGCTGGGTTGCATCAAAATCAATCACATCACCGTTAATACGTGAATCGTATTGGGAAACATCAAAATGAGTGACAGGACGAATCCCGCTTTGCGCCGACAATAATGCCTGCCAGAATTTTTCCACACCTGTTCCAACAGGAGAAACCACCCCAGCACCAGTAATCACTACGCGTCTTTTTTGCATATTCTTTTAGCTCTCAATTAAAGCTTTGCCCCGACAAAATGCCGGGGCAAGTCATTAAAAATAAAAACGCTTAAAACTTAATTTAAGCGGCAGCTTTTTCTTCGATATATTTGATGACATCGCCGACTGTTTTCATCTTTTCGGCATCTTCATCAGGGATTTCAACGCTGAATTCTTCTTCCAACGCCATGATAAGCTCTACAGTGTCTAAGGAATCCGCACCTAAATCATCAACGAAGGATGCGTTGGGGGTAACTTCCTCAGGCTTTACACCTAATTGCTCAGCGATAATTGACTTGATCTTGCTTTCAACTGCCATGGTAATCCTCCTTGATTTTTTACACTAAAATCTTTAAACCTATATCGCCAAACCACCGTCGATAACTATTGTCTGGCCGGTGATATAATCTGCCGCCTTTGATGCTAAAAAAATACACACCCCTGCAATATCTTCTGCTTGACCAAAGCGATTAAGCGGAATCGCTTCTAAAACCTTTTGCTGAACTGCTTCTGGCAATTTATCGGTCATATCGGTTTTGATATAACCAGGGGCTACCACATTAGCTGTAATGCCCCGTGAAGCTAATTCTTTTGCCACTGACTTAGAGAAGGCAATCACACCTGCTTTAGACGCAGCGTAATTAGCCTGCCCTGCATTACCTGTGATGCCAATGACCGAAGCGATGCTGATAATCTTGCCCTTGCGCGCCTTTAACATAGGCTTTGATACTGACTTGGTGACATTAAAAACGCCTTTAAGGTTAACCTTAATGACTTCGTCCCAATCGTTTTCATCCATCCGTAAGAGCAAATTATCGCGGGTTACCCCTGCATTGTTGACTAATATATCAATGCGCTTATGAATGTCAAGAATTTTATTGACCATTTCAACCACCTGAGCCAAATTGGTCACATCACAGCCAAAACCATCGGCTTTTTGGCCCTTAGCCTTGATTTCGGCAACCACTTGAGCAGCTTGCTCAGCGCTTCTGCCTACTATAATAACAGTCGCCCCCTGAGCAGCAAAGGCATCAGCCACCGCACGGCCAATACCCCGGGTTGAACCTGTAACTAAAACCACTTCATCAGTAAATTGCATAGGCGTATATTAGCAATGATTAAACATCCTGCAAGGAAAAATTTTAATTTTCTATTGTTTTAGGGTTTGCTTCAACGTCTATTACCTTAGATCTTGCCCCAGACCTACCCTGCCCTTTAGTTTGCGTTGTAAATGTGAAAGACGAAAACTGACCACTTTGAAACATGCCAGTGATCTTGCTCCGAAACAAATAACGGATAAGCCAACGGGTTGGCGGTAATAAGAGCAATAAACCTAAGGCATCGGTGATCAGGCCTGGCAAGATTAACAATACCCCTACCCCAAATAAAAGCACGCTATCTAAAAGCGCATCGGTTGGCAGGGCGCCTTTAGCTAAATCAGCCTGCATTGAATTTAAAGCCTTAAAACCTTGATAACGTAAAACTAAAATCCCTAAAAGCCCGGTCACTAAGATAGCCAGGATCACATTTCCTGCCCCCATCTGAGCGCCTACCTTAATATAGACCCAGATTTCGGCAAAAGGCCAGGCTAATAAGAACAGCAACGGCATCTTAAGCCTTCCCTTCCTTGCACTCACCCATCAATTCAAAAGACACAGCTTTAGCTTGCGGGATCGCCTGCGGCTTATCGATGCGCACAACAGCATACCTAACCCGCTTATCCGCCATCACTATATCCAAGGCCTTGGCTGTTAACTTCTCTAATAATAGGCAGGACGAACGCTCAACCAAGCCCAACACCTTATTAGCCACTGCTTCATAATTAAGCGCATCTTGAAGTTTATCACTCTTAGAAGCCTTGGCGGCATCATACTCAATAGTGATATTGATCATGATTTCCTGTTTATTCTTACGCTCCCAAGGATGGGTGCCAATGATGGCTCGTGCTTTTAAATCAATGATACGAATAACTGCCATAAAATCCTTTCATGAGTCCCCAGTGGGGATGACATTTTATACTAATTGTTCCCCACCGTCGTTGGCAATGATTTGGCCAGTAATGTAATCGTTATCTAATAAGAACTGTAGGGTTTGAGTTAGATATTTAGGATCCCCTACCCTTTTTAAGGGAATAGTTAAGGCGCGCCGCTTGCGGTCATCCGGCTGATTATTAACCGGTGGCAAGATCATACCAGGCGATATACCATTCACCCTAATCGCAGGGCCAAATTGCACCGCGGCCATTTGGGTAAATTCATACAAAGCTTTTTTGGTGAGTAAATAATCAGCATAACGGCTGCGGTGGCGACCCACATTGGTATCAATGAGATTAATAATCTGCCCCTTGTTAACCAAACGGGCAAATTCACAGCTTAAAATGTAGGGGGCTTTAAAATTAATATCCCAATGCGCCTTATATAGAGAAAGGTCTTGAGCCCCTAGCTTATTAGGAACAAAGATTGAGGCGCTATTAACCAAGAGAGCTATATTAGGGAAGGCCTTATATACCTGTGACATTAATTTCAATACGGCCGCTTCGTCCGCTAAATCACAACAGAATAATTCACAACGCACATTTTTCTTAAAAATAGCCTGCGCCGTGCTCATGGCTTCTGCTTTCGAACTATTATAGTGAAGCGCGATATTATAACCCTGCCCTGCCAGATGAAGAGCAATTTCACGGCCAATACGCTTGGCCCCACCGGTGACTAAGGCTGTTGGCTTATTTTTAGGCATATCAGGCAATCAGGCTTAGGAATTCTTTGCGAGTCGAGTCTTCTGAACGGAAAACACCCAAGAGGCAGGATGTTTTCATGGATGAGTTTTGCTTTTCAACACCGCGCATCATCATACATAAATGCTTAGCCTCTATAACTACCCCCACCCCTAAGGCACCGGTGACATCCATTAAGGTGGTGGCAATTTCACGGGTTAAGTTTTCCTGCACCTGCAGGCGGCGGGCGTACATATCAACAATGCGCGCCACCTTAGAGAGACCGATAATCTTGCCATTAGGAATATAACCCACATGAACCCGGCCAAAGAATGGCAAAAGATGATGCTCGCACATGGAGTAAAGTTCGATATCTTTAACCACCACCATTTCGTCATTGTCTGAAGTAAAGATAGCACCATTGACGATTTCGTTGATATCTTTTTTATAACCCTGGGTCATGAATTCAAAGGCCTTAGCCGCGCGATGAGGAGTTTTAAGCAGCCCTTCACGAGCAGGGTCTTCGCCGATGCCTTCGATGATTTTCTTGAAATATTGATCCATAATATCCTTAAATTAACTCCTTAAATTGCTCATCAGTAAGACCAGCACTCTTAATAATACTTTTAAGGGTATAAGGATTGATTCTTTTATGGCGGGGAATCGTTACAAATAAAGCACCATTAGACATACCAATATGCTTGCCTTGCCGAATTACCTTAAAACCAGCCTTCATTAACGCATTAACAATACGATCCGAAGACAAATCTGTAAAAAGCATTAAACGCTAACCTCAACTTCATACAGCTTGCCATGTTCAGAATCAGCAACCATTTCCAAATAACAACGGATCGCATCTTTAATATTTTCTAATGCCTCATCCAAACTATCCCCCTGACTATGACAACCAGGCAAAATTGGACAATGCGCATCATAACCATGCTCACTTTTATGAATCGATACCGGATATTTCATATCAACACCCCCTTGTTAACCTTCCACTTAGAATGTACCATCCCAAAGCACTGACGTCAACTAATTCAGCAGGGCTTGTAGATTGGCTGGTTTCATTTCTATAATAAACGGACTTAGGCTACTAATTTCTATATTTGACCAATCATGGATGTCATCCCCCGAATCATGCCTGCCGGTAGGCAGGGCCTGAATCAGGGATCCAGTCATGGCAGAATCTCGAGCCACATCCAGCTTAATATTATTAGGATTAAAATCGATCCCACCAAGATTGCGAGTTACCAGTTGAGCAGCCATTGCCCGACTAGCATGATCTTGATGATCTATCACTTGAACCTTCTTTGGGTCAACGCTAAACGGCTGAACCGTTTTTTGATTTGTAGGAATTATGCGATCTTCATAAATATATCCCCCAGTCATCACAGACTGTAATTTCTTTATTTCACTTCCCTTGTGCACAAAACTTATCGGTGGAATCAACGCATTAGATGGACGTATAACTGGCACAAGCTGTCCAATCCACTCAATCCCTTGATTAAGAAGCACCTCCCGCACAGCGCTTAAAACACCTTCTTGAATGTGCCCCTGCTGATATGCCGGAGCCAAGTATAATAATTCTGTACCCACCATTGGCTTGCCTGTTTCTTGGTCAATCCCCATCCAATTTTCATACCAACCCACCTGCTGCCCATCCTCCGTCACCACCTGCCAAAAGAAATGCGGAGCATCAGCCATATATTCCAAAACATGCTGCCAGGCGTTGCCAAATTGTCCCCCAATCTTGGGATCCGATGTCAAACAGCAATGCCCGCCATCAGCAAATCTCAAAAATTGCATTAAATCAAATTTATAAATAGGTTTAACATATATTTTCTGATTATTAAGCCAGGAAGAAGCAATGTGATAATTCTCCCATGCCATGTGTATATGTCCCACCAAATCAACAAGCTGATCTACCTCATCAAGATCAGCATCTAATAACATTTGACGCCATAAAACATCAAGCAATTTTGACATATCCAATTCTTTCGCAAGGCGCCCAATCAACGATGGCAACGCTTCACCCTTCTTAACAACATCAAGCATCACCCCTAAATGCACATCAGTTTCTTCCAAATCCATCTCCCACAACCATTTTCCATCTTTTGACTTAAACCACCGCTCATTTCCCTTTAACTGCTCTTGACGCTCAATCAATCGAGAGAAATTATGACGCAAATCATCAAAACTCTCCCTTGCCTGCTTCTTACGCAAACTATTACTCTCTTGCTCATCTTTGCCTATCCATATCCCTTTGCCATCTAATTTCTGCCTTATTGGATCATCTTTCTTAATAGGCATGTCCCCTTTCATTAATAAATCAACAATCTCTTGAGCCTTCTCTTGAGTTAACCCCGCCTTTTGATATGCCCCAACCAAATCTTGCTTAATATCCACTTGTGCTGATAATAATTGCCCTACTTCAAGTATTGAATCTTTAAAACGTTTATACGTCATGGGCGCCACCCCTTGATATTTCCAGAGTGATGGATAAAGCAGGTAATACGCCAGCATCATATCTTCATAGTCACTCAACGCCCTTATCAATCCCCTATAATCTTTCGTCTTAACAATTTCTTCCAGTTTTGGCTTAACAGCTTTAATTTTTTCAATACATCCTCCACCAGAAGAACGACATTCGTCTAAAAAGCCGTAGGACGGCACAACCTCAAACTCCTGGTAGATCTGATCAACCCATTTAAATACTTGCGGCGCGCTTTCACGGTCCAAATTAATATATTCAGGGTCAATGTAATTCTTTTGTGCCAGCACCTTCAGTATCAAGAAACGATCTTCTATATTAATACGGGCATCTGTCAACAATGGCATTAAGCTCGCCTGCCTACGCGAATTTTGGATCGCATTAATTAAAACGCGTTCTTTTACAGTTAAGCCTCTTTGACCATTGGGCTTTAGCCTATCTACCATGCTCCTCACCTGCCCTTCAAGCAATTGTTCTGCGTAAGCAAATCCTTGATTTGCTAACCACACCAATGAATCATAAGCCGCCTGATAAACTTCATCGTCGATACTTTGGACAGAAATCTGATTTATTAATTTAATCCATCGTTGTGCGTTAGCTTCATCATCAACAGCCTTCTTCTCAAACAAAGAAACAAACTTCAATAATTCCTGCTTATCAAATATTCTTAATTGAAATCCGTTTTCAATAAAAACGTCGAGATTGCTAATGAGCTCCTTATATTGATTGTCGTTTGAGGCAGTCAATTCCCTATAAGCCTTTGTTTGATCATCAGAAGGCATAAATACCTTATATAACAATTTAACCCCCTCTTCTCTGCTTATTTTCTTCATCCTTACCGCCAAACGCAAACCATCGATAATATTTGATTCTGCAAGCTCACCAGCCCAGGCATCCATTGCTCTAACAAATCGCTCATAACTTTCGGGGCTATCAATGTCACCGGTATATTTAAAGATGTCAATCAGCCTTATTATTTCTGCATCAGTCATTTTAGGAATTACTGATTTTTCTAGAAAAAGACCCTGCATTATCTTAATATCATCCTCTCCCAGAAAACCATCTTGGATCAATTTCATCAGAAATTCACGATTACTATGATCATCGAAAAAACCTTTTGTTAATGCCGCCGTAACATATGCCTTAATGGCCCGCTTACTAAAATTTCTCTTGCCTTTTTTGACATCATAAGGAATATGCGCCATAAAAACCCTTGCCTTATGCTGCAATTCTTCATCCTTACTAAGCAGAAGTTTGGATACTTGTTCAAATAAAATATCTAAATCTGTCTCTGTTAGCATTAAAGAACTCAACAAGTACTTCAAACCACCTATAAAATGAATTGCATCAAGCGATCTAAATACTTTCTCATTAATGGATGAGGCGCCATTAACATATAAAATGCCATATCTTTCTAATCCTTTCTTAAATCCGTCTGTGACTACTGAAGAATACCCTTGTTCTCTCAATAAAACGGAAACTCCTGCGGCTTTCTCACGCATCCCCCCCTCAACAAGAATGGAAGAAATGTTCTTTAACAATTCTTTGCTAAATTCTCTATTTCCTAACCATCCAGCACGTATAATAATACTCAACAAATCAATGCCCGCCTCTTGATTATCAATATTATAATTACCCTTAATCAATGCTTCTACCTTAGCAAACTCTTCATCATTTATTTGCCATTTATAATTTCTTTCTGCTATTGCCTCCAACACTACTATCGCCTTACGACGCAAATTATCCCGCTGAGGATCACCATACTGCCATTTGAGGTCGTCCAAATCTCCACTATATGTATTATTTAATACCAACTTTAAAATCTTGGGTAACCAGGAATTAATCTCCCCTTGATCAAGGATCCCAATCAGCATAAATTCTTCTAAGATGGATACCCCTAACAGCTGATCTGATCTGGGACCATCGTTGAACCACTCTTCAATGAAAACTTTCTTACTAACAAGAATCTCTTCTATCTCCTTCCTATCTTCTTCTTTAAACCAATCACCCCCCATTAATACACGCAACATTGTTAAGTCTTCTAGATTACCGGTATTATAACCAAACCTGGCCCCTTCTTTTAGCCGATCAACAACATCGGAGCTTAAACGCCAACTAATTCCCTTCTTATTCATAACTTCAAAAAGGTCCATTATATTTTTTGATGTTTCTTTATCTTGGAACATCAACCTCTCAATCTCAGGGGATATCACTAAAATATTATCAGCGGTGACAAAACCCCCTAACAGGAATTCCTTGATTTCACTCAAACCCATTCCATTTTTTAATCTCTCTTTTAATGATAATAAGGATAAGCGTGCTTTCTTTCTTAACAATATTTCTTCAACAGAAATATGACTTAACTGCTGTTTAATTGCATTGATTCTAGGATCCTTTGGTCTGGCAGCCACTCTTACTGCCTGATCAGTTCCTTTTTCATTTTGCAAAGCTACCCTTGCTGTCATTGCTCCGTCTTCCATCAAAGACCTTGCCTGCGTAGCTTCATCAGGAGTAGCCATAGCTAAACTAGGGGCCCCTGCATAACCACCGGAGAAATATTTCCTGGGGATTATTTCCTGAGTCAAGGGATCAACTTCTTCCTTGATATAATTGTATGCACCCTTTTTAAAAGCCATTAAATACTGTTCGTATATCTCTTGATTGTCCTTGCCTTGAATTAAATCAACCCCTTTGACCTTGCGTTGGTTAATATATTTCTGGCCTAATAAACCTTGCTTCATTTTTTGTTTAAACCAGGTGGCTAAAACAAGAGAATTGTATACTTGGCGTAAAGGCGCAAAATTAGCGCCTTCGTTAATTTCTTTTTCTAGCACAGGGATAATAACTTCTCGGATAACTTGCTTTTGCCATGCCCTGTCTGGATCCCCGACTAAAACATTCGGGGATGACGCGAAGGTATTTTTCTTTTGAGACAAATAATCTGATTCCAACATTACCTTTAAACTCGACTTAACAATAAAGCAGGTTTGCCCCTTCTCATATACCTTGGCTATATCAGGCATGATCCATACCTTGTTAAAGGTGTTTACTGGAATATCCGTACGGCCATACAGGGCCTGTGCCTTAGCGTATATCTTCTCCCAAAATGCCTTGCCTGTTTCCCCTTCCGGGTAAATCAAGGATGCGGTGATTTGTTTGAGCAAATAATCCTGCGCTAACAGATCTCTGCCCATTTCTGTTTTGCCAAAGCTTTCTGGGATAATCCTGTCTTTTTCATAGGGAGATAAATTAACCCACAAATCTTCTTCCGGCATAGCCAAGGAGGCCAAAAAATAACGAATAAGTTTTTCGCTTTCAACTTTTAGCGCTAGCGTTTGTGCTTGATCCTTGGCGCTACCCTTTTGAGGCTCCACAATAAAATCAAAAAGAAAAGGATTTTCAGGATGAACAGTAATGGCACGCAATACTGTTGGTTTAGCCGCTGGGCTTAAACTAACCATGGTGCCAGGTTTAGGTAAGACAAAATCTTGCGCATACACAGGCATTGGGCCTATGCTGTTAAGGATAAACGCTGTAAGAATGAAGATTATTAAATGGGGCCTCATATATAAAGTATGCAATATATATACGCAAAAACAAGGGGTCCTGACCGTTTTTGAGAAAGCGTTTCCTTAGATCTTTATTTTTGCTATAATCCCGCCATGTCAATTATATCTGATTATCATATGCATACACCCCTTTGCGGCCATGCGGTGGGAGCGCCTCAAGAATATGTTAAACACGCTATCCAGGTGGGCCTCAAAGAAATAGGATTTTCTGACCATGCGCCCATGGTGCATGAACCCATGCCTGGGGTCACCATGTCCTTTGATGAATTACCCACCTATCAAGGCATGATTGAGGATGTGAAACGTCGTTTTGCCCGGGACATTACCATTAAGGTGGCGCTTGAGTCGGATTTTTTACCAGGTTTCGAAGATAAGACCAAGGCCATTATTGACAGCTACCCTTATGATTATATTATCGGCTCCGTGCATTTTATTGATGACTGGGCCTTTGATGATCCGGCGACCCGCGAGTATTGGAAGATTCATGATGTGAATGACGTGTATCGCAAATATTATGCCCTCTTACGCCAAAGTGCTAAGACGGGATTTTTTAATATTATTGGCCACCCTGATCTGCCTAAGAAATTTGGGGCGCGGCCGACGGTTGATTTGACGGATGAAGTGACGGCGACCGCCAAGGTGTTTAAAGAAACTGGTGTCGCCATTGAAATTAACACGGCTGGTTTACGCAAACCCATTAAGGAAATGTACCCAGCACCTAATTGCTTGAAGATTTACCGCGATGCTGGTGTGCCGCTTACCTTTGGTTCTGACTCCCATGACCTGCAAGATGTAGGGCGTGATTTTGATAAGGCGCGGGACTTGGCTTTGTCGGTTGGGTATAGTGAATATTTGACATTTAAGAATCGTAAGATAGAACAAAGGATTAAATTATGATAAAGATTGCTGGGATAGATCATGTAGCTTTTAATGTGCGGGATTTGGATCGGACGGTTAAGTTTTATACTGAAGTTTTGGGGCTTCCCATTACCAAGCGCGAACCTTCAAAGGCTGGGATTGAGTATTTCTTAGACTGCGGCCCTTCACTGATTGGAATTATCCAGGCCACCGACTTGAGCATTAATCACCCCTTTGCCCATGAAGGTTTGGGGGCTAATCATTTTTCGTTCCGCATTGCCTCGAGTGACTTTGTCCCCATGATTGAGCATTTAGAAAAAAATGGCGTTAAGATTGAATATGCTAAGAAACGACCGAAAAGCTGGTCACTATACTTTTATGATATTGACGGCAATAAATTAGAAGCAACAGCCTGGCCTTTGGAAGATGGCTTGCCGGAAGATTTACGGGTTAAGGAAATTTATAGCAGTAAAACTAAAGCTTGGAGTAAATATGATTAACCAAGGACAAAAGGCTCCTGATTTTGATTTACCTGCAAGCACCGGCGGTAATATTTCACTTAAGAGCTTAAAGGGCAAAAATGTCGTGCTCTTCTTTTACCCTAAGGATGACACCCCAGGTTGTACGGTTGAAGCCTGTGGTTTTCGTGATAGTTATAAGGCAATTGAAAAAATGGGCGCGACCATTCTTGGCATCAGCCCTGATTCGGTTAAATCGCATGACAAATTTATCAGCAAATTCCAACTGCCCTATCCCCTCCTAGCTGACGAAGATAAGAAGATGTGCCAGGATTACGGCGTGTGGGTGGAAAAATCTATGTATGGTAAGAAATACATGGGAGTCGCCCGCACCACCTTTATCATCGATGCAAAAGGCAATATCGCTAAAATCTTCGAAAAGGTTAAACCTGAAGGGCACAACGCGGAAGTTATTGAAACGCTTACTGCATTAAAATAGGGCGCTGTCCCCTATTTATATCGCTTTTGGATATAGTCTTCTAAGATCGCAATAAATTCTTCTTTAATTTTATCGCCTTTAAGGGTGATTAATTCTTTACCATCGACGTACACCGGCGCAATGGGCTTCTCGGATGCGCCGGGCAGGCTGATACCTATGTTGGCATGACGGCTTTCGCCTGGGCCGTTGACTACACAGCCCATGACGGCAATCTTCATCTCTTCCACACCAGGGAATTGCTTTTTCCAGATAGGCATCTTTAATTTGATGTGCGCGTTGATATCCTGCGCTAGGTATTGAAAATAATTGGAAGACGTGCGACCGCAACCTGGACAACTAGTGACCGATGGGGCGAAATAACGAAAGCCCATCGACTGCAGAATCTCTTTACAAACTTCCACTTCCTTGGCCCGTGAGACATTGGGCTGCGGGGTTAAGGACACCCGGATGGTGTCGCCGATGCCTTGCTGCATTAAAATCGACAATGCTGCTGCTGATGACACAGCCCCCTTAATATCTGCCCCCGCCTCAGTTAATCCTAGGTGCAGGGCATAATCACATTCACGCGCCAAGCGTTGATACACCGCCACCATGTCTTGCAACACCGACATCTTCACAGACAAAACTAGTTTTTCTTTAGATAGCCCAAGCTTTAACGCATATTCCGCCGAGCGCAAGGCTGATTGCACCATCGCCTCCTGAGTCACATCAGAAAAATCTTTAGGTCTGGATGACTTAGCATTCGCATCCATCAACTGGGTTAATAATTCCTGGTCTAACGAACCCCAATTAACCCCGATGCGCACAGCCTTGCCGTTATCCACGGCAATCTTTACAATCTGGGCAAAATTATCATCATGTAATTTACCCTTACCCACGTTGCCGGGGTTGATGCGATATTTATCTAAAAGTTTAGCGGCCTGGGGATTCTTGGTTAAAATCGTGTGTCCATTAAAATGAAAATCACCAATGATGGGCGTTTTAATACCTTCCTTGCGTAAAATCGTAATCGCCTCAACAGCGCCTTGGGCTGCCTCATGGTCATTGACCGTCCAGCGCACCAATTCGGAGCCGGCGGCAATCAATTCCCGAGTTTGAGCCAAGGTTGCCTCAACATTAGCGGTGGGGGTGTCGGTCATGGACTGCACACGCACAGGAAGGTCGCTGCCTAATAAAAGGCCGCCAATGTTGACTGTAGGGGTTTTTCGACGCTGGATTGGATTCATAAATTAAATTTACACTCACAACAAAAATGATATAATTGACCAGCTATTATAGGAAACAAAGGAAAAAATGCAAAAAGAAATCTTCTTAGCAAAAACACAAGGATTCTGTGCCGGGGTTGCCTCTGCCATCGATATTGTTGAATTAGCACTCAACACCTATGGCACCCCCCTCTACGTCTATCATGATATCGTGCATAACACCTCGGTGGTTAATGACATGAAGGCCCGTGGGGTTGTCTTTGTGGAAGATCTCAATGAAGTACCCGAAGGGTCTCGCATTATCTTCTCAGCTCACGGCATTCCACCCACCGTCGTCAATGATGCCCGCGCCCGTAAATTAAAATTTGTTGATGCCACCTGCCCGCTGGTGACCAAGGTACACAAGGAAGCCGTCAAATTCTCGGGACAAAAAATAGATACTGTCTTAATCGGCCACGTTGGTCATCAGGAATTAATCGGCACCTCCGGCTATGTTGACCCGGAACTTTTGCATATTGTTGAAAACGAAGCTGACGTAGAAAAATTAAACCTGGCCCCTAACAAGCCCGTTGCCTATATCACCCAAACCACCCTCTCGGTTGATGAGACCAAGGGTATTATTGAGAAATTAAAGCAGCGCTTCCCTAAATTAGTGGGGCCGCCGCGCTCGGATATTTGTTATGCCACCCAAAACCGGCAGGATGCGGTCAAGGAACTTGCCACCTTCTGCGATGTGATTATTATCTGCGGCTCACCTCACTCGTCAAATAGCAATCGCCTGCGGGAGACCGGTGAGCAATTAGGTATTAAGAGCTATATCATCGACACGGCTGAAGAATTAAACATTGACCTATTAAAAGATAAGCAAAAAATCGGCTTAAGTTCCGGCGCTTCTGTTCCACGTCATTTGGTTGATGAGATTATCGCCAAAATTAAAGCACCCTATCCAGACACCCAGGTGCATGAATTTGCCAACCCGGAAAAGAACATTGTCTTTCCGGTCTTGCAATTTAAAGAATAAGATGGCTAAACTCTTTATTGATAATATTGAATATGAGGTCAAGGACGGCGAGCAAATCGCTGCCGCCTGTGAAACGGCCGGCATTCCCTTTTCCTGTAACTCCGGCGTCTGCGGCACCTGCCAGATTGAAATTCTAGAAGGCGCTGAAAACTTAAACGAACTCAACCGTGAAGAAAACGATTTAGCCCAAGACCGCAATCACCGCCTGGGATGCCAGTGTAAAATCTTAGGCGGGATTGTTAAGGTAACTTATTAACTGGATTCCCAATTGGATCCCCGATTAAAACATTCGGGGATGACAAATCAAATGTTTATCCTCCAAGAAACACCCATAAACGTATCCCAAGCTAAAGAGCACTGCAAGAGTACAAATAATGGCGCCTTTACCTGCTTTGAAGGTATGGTGCGGGCGGATGAGATTAATGGCTCAACCGTCAACTCACTGCTCTATTTAGCTAATAATGCTGAGTGTATTACTGAAGGCAATAAAATCATCGCCGAGGCTAAATCTCAATTTGCCATCAACGACGCCCTATGCATTCAACGCATTGGCCAATTAAATACCGGTGAAATAGCCATTTGGATTGGAGTTTGGTCGCCACACCGCGACGATGCCTTTAAAGCCTGCCGCTATATTATCGAAGAAGTTAAAAAAGGCCTGCTGATTTGGAAAAAAGAATTTACCATTGATGGCCAAGCCATCTGGGCACATGGCGACAAAGCCAATATCACCCTATGAAGATTATCAACAACGCGCCCTTAAGTGATTACACCACCTTCCGCCTAGGTGGGCCATGCCAACAATTAATTGAATGCGCCACACCTGAAGAATTAATTTCAGCCATTAAGAAACTCCATCAAGAATCCACCCCCTTTATCTTAATTGGCGGCGGATCAAATTTAGTCGTTTCCGATCATGGACTTAAGTGCACGGTTATCCGCTACATCAGCCCATCACCCATTGTCACGGTTGACGGCGATGATGTCACCGCGTCAGCTAGCACCATCCTCGATGACTTGAGCCTTTCCTGCGTTGAAGAAGGATTGGAAGGCCTTAACTACACGACGGGCATTCCTGGAACTGTTGGCGGCGCCGTAGTTGGCAATGCGGGGGCTTGGGGTAAACAAGTTGGCGATGTATTAAAATCAGCACTGCTTATTGATAAGAACGGAAACACTCGGACAGTGGATCGCGATTACTTCGCCTTCACTTATCGCAATTCTAAGCTTAAAGAAACCGACGAGATTATTGTCTCCGTAACCTTTACACTGAAACCCGGAGATCCGATTGCACTAGCTCAAGAACGCGCAGAGATATTAAAGATGCGCGCCGAGAAACATCCTAATCTAATCACCCACCCTTGCGCTGGCTCCTTCTTTCGAAATATCGAAGCCACCTCAAAAGCAGAAAAACGCCAAGCCACTGGCTGGTTCTTAGAACAAGCTGGGGGCAAGAATTTGTCCGTGGGCGGCGCCCAGATCTACAACAAACACGCCAATATCATCGTCAAAGGCCAAAACTGCAAAGCCCAAGACGTGCATGACCTGCATTTAAGAATGATTGAATTAGTAAAAAAGAAATTTAACCTGCAGTTAAACCGCGAAGTGCGTTTTGTAGGAAAATT
>JACCDV010205882.1_pt1 | contig 29468 bp, 28 predicted proteins | sample 7446131 | NCBI WGS metagenome assembly JACCDV01 (sample SAMN15323448, study PRJNA562643) | freshwater metagenome | isolation source: river surface water | place: USA:Blue River Watershed | collected 2017-08-17 | reverse complement strand
GCGTATTATTCGCTTTTGGATTGGTCGCACAACGATTATCCGGGGTTTTTCAAAGATCAGGGCAGGTATAAATTGGCGGAGGATACAGTGCGGTGGCAGCGATTTTTACAATTTATGCATGCGCAAATTGGTGAGTTGAGTTCGCAGTTTCACCCAGATTTGTTTTGGTTTGATGGCGATTGGGAGCATAGCAATGCCGAATGGAATGCACCCAAGATCAGGCAGGATATATTGACCGCCAACCCCAATGCCATTATGAACGGACGGTTGCAGGGTTACGGTGATTATGCTACGCCAGAACAGAATATGCCCATTACTCGGCCTATGAGGGTTGGTTTGGATGGCAAGGCGCATGGCACTTTGTGGGAGTTGTGCATGACGAGCAACGACAATTGGGGTTGGCGTCCGAACGATACCCTCATGAAGACATCGAACGAAGTGATTCGGATTTTTTCGGAGTGTTTGGGTATGGGTGGGAATTTGTTGTTGGATATCGGACCGAAAGCAGACGGGACCATTACGGCGGAGCAAACGAAGTTGTTGAGGGATTTGGGTCGATGGACACGCAAGCACGCGGAAGCCATTTATGGTAGTTTGGCGGGGTTGCCGGGGGGACATTTTTATGGGCCAAGCACGATTAGCAAAGACTCTACGATACTGTATTTGTTTTTGACGCAGGTGCAAGGTGTGCCGTGGGATGATAAGTATTTGGAGGAGGAGGCATTGGAGGAGGCAATCAACGAGGTGTTGGGAAAGGCGGGGGACGAAGCCATTGAAATCGATGGGGGGTCTGGCATGAAATATTCGGTGATGGTGAAGGGGTTGCGTAATGAGATTGTATCGGCGGAAGTGATGGGCGTTGAGGGGAGATTGAATCCCAAAGTAGTGGGTAAAATCTCTTGGAGTTCGGTGCCCGGGACGGTGTTTATGGACGTGCCGGTGGATAGCTTGGATTCAGATGTTACCGTGTTGAAGTTGAAGTTGAAAGGTCCACTTTCGTTGTATCGCGGCGCGGGGGGATTTCATTAAATAGCAATTAATTAGATAAAAAGTAAAATGAGAAATAAAGGTTTTATAACAGTGGTACTGAAGGGATTTAATCTAGCGATTCTTCTGTTTTGCTGTTCGATGAGCAGCGCAGTTTTAGCACAGGAGCATCATTTACAGAAGTATTATCCGCCCACGGATACCTTGGTGCAGGAGAAATTGGCGGCATGGGGTGATATGAAGTTTGGATTGTTGATGCACTGGGGTCCCTACTCGCAATGGGGGATTGTGGAGAGTTGGAGTATTTGTCCGGAAGACGAGGGCTGGTGTGAGCGTCGCGGGCCGTATGCCCAAAATTATTTTGAGTATAAAAAGGCGTACGAGGGGTTACAGAATACATTTAATCCTGTGAATTTTAATCCGGAGAAGTGGGCCTCCGCGGCCCGCGACGCGGGGATGAAATACATGGTGTTCACCACCAAACACCACGATGGGTTTGCCATGTTCGATACCAAGTACAGCGATTACAAGATTACATCGCCCAATACACCATTTCATACGAATCCCAAGGCCAACATCGCCAAGGAAGTGTTCGAGGCGTTTCGCAAAGAAGGACTTTGGGTGGGGGCATATTTTTCGAAACCCGATTGGCACTGTCCATGGTATTGGGACCCTTATTTCCCACCAATGGACAGAAATCCGAATTATGATTTGGAGCGGTATCCTAAGAAGTGGGATAAGTTTAGGCAGTACACCACGAATCAGATTGAGGAGTTGGTACGCGATTATGGCAAGATGGATTTGTTGTGGTTGGATGGGGGACAGGTGCAGCCAGCATCGCCAGGGTCGGGTTTGTGGAAGGGGAAAGTCATCAACCAAGACATTAAAATGGATGAAATTGCGAAGATGGCGCGCAGTTATCAGCCGGGCTTGATTGTGGTGGATCGCGCGGTGGAGGGACCGAATCAGAATTATTTAACGCCCGAGCAGCAGATTCCCAACGAGCCATTGAGTTATCCTTGGGAGACATGCATGACGATGGGCGGGAGCTGGAGTTACGTGAAAAATGAGCAGTACAAGTCTATCAATGAGATCATTTACAATTTATGCTTGATTGTTTCTAGGGGCGGGAATTACTTGTTGAACATCGCACCGAGTGCTACTGGTGAATGGGATTCTGCGGCTTACAAGCGATTGGAGGAGATTGGGGCTTGGATGAAGGTGAATGGCGAAGCCATTTACGGCACGGAGCCCATTGCGCCATATTTTCAATGGAAGTATAAGGCCCAAGAATGGATGTTTACATCGAAATTGGAGAATGGACAGTGGGTTGTGTATGCGATTTTGAGGGATGATATTGATTTGGGTAAGGAGGTGCGATTGGATTTGGGTGAATTGGCAAGGGTTTGGTCTGAGCGGAGGGATTCAATGTTGCACAAGGATGAGGCCAGAAAGGCTGTGTCGAGGTGTAGGGTTCAGTTGTTGGGGTATGATATGAAGATGGAAACGGTTTCTGTTGTGGGTGATCAGACATTGAAGTTACCCACGGAATTGGATTGGAAAATCAGGAAAGAGGAGTCGGTAGGTGCTCGTGGTAGTAAAATTATCAGGCCTGTTTCTTACCGCGATATGCCTCCGGCATTGGTTTGGCGTTTGGAATTTGAATAGGCTGTTGGGGCGATGTTCGGATGGCTATAAAACAAAAAAGGCAGCGCCGAGCGCTGCCTTTTTTTAGAATGAAGAAGTTTTGATTATCCTGCGTTACTTACGTTTACTGCATTTAAACCTTTCTTACCGTCTTTCAATTCGAAGTTAACGGTATCGCCTTCGCGAATTTCGTCTTTCAAACCTGTAACGTGTACGAAATACTCTTGACCGTCTTCGTTGTCGATGATGAAACCATAGCCTTTGCTGTGGTTGAAGAATTTAACAGAACCTGTTTTCATTAATTGGTATTTAAAATTTGTAAAATAATTGAGTGAGCAAGATAGGTACCTTTTTGAGATAAACAATCTTTTGATTGAATATTATCAACAAATCTGCAATAAAAAGCGATTAATTATTGATTACGCAGCTTCGCCGAGTGATTTCATATAACGAACGTGCGATGCAACAGCATAGCCAAACGTAGGCATTTCATTGTATTTCACGTTGTATTTTTCACACAATGGCACCAATATTTTGTTCAATGCAGGGTAGTGTACGTGGCTGATGCTTGGGAACAAATGGTGCTCGGTTTGGAAGTTTAATCCGCCCATGAACCAAGTTGCAAATGCAGATTTGGTGGCGAAGTTGTTGGTTGTCATAACTTGGTGGATGGCCCATTCGTTTGGAATGCGCTCGCCGCTCATGTTGTACTCAACTCCATCTTCAAAGTGGGTGGTTTCCACAGCATGTGCCAACTGGAATACCAAACTCAATACGATCCCCATAGAAATTTGCATGGCCATGTAGCAAGCAAATCCCCAGCCAATGCCCAGGAAATACATGGGTGCGATAACGTAAATGGCGGTATAGCAAATTTTGGCTGTCCAAAAAATCAAATGCTCAGTGAAGCTCATCTTTGGCATGGGCTGCTCGTTTACGGCTTTGTTGAAATACTTCATGAAGTCGTTGGCATACATCCAGAAAATGATTGAGATGCCGTACAAGAAGAACATGTAAAGGTGTTGGTTTTTGTGGTAGGGCTTGAAGGGTTGAGATTCGCAGTGACGCAAAATTGGAGCCTTGGCGATATCGTCGTCTAAGCCGTCAACGTTTGTCCAAGTGTGGTGCAACGTGTTGTGTTTGAACTTCCAGATAAACGCATGACTGCCCATCAAACTCAATGAGTTTCCGAACAATTTGTTGACCCAACCTTTGGAAGAGAATGCGCCGTGACAAGCATCGTGCATTACATTAAATCCAGTGAAAGTGTGCATTTGACCGATCAACACGAACAACAAAATGCTACCCCAAATGGGCATTTCAATTCCCACAGCGGGGATGTTCAATGCCAAAACAACCAAGATGGGTGTGGTGATGATTGCGAAAGCGGTTTTGCTCCACAACAGCCAGTTGCCATTTTTGGAAATTTTATTCGTGGTGAAATATGCATCAACTTGAGATCTGAGTTCGTTGAAGAAATCGTTGCCGTTGTTGGTGAACTGTAAGGGTTTGGTTGCCATAATGTATTTTAACAAATTAACGCCAAATATGCCAAAAATTTGGCATTGTTGGGTGAGTTAGTGTAAAAATAACACGATTTAGAAGGCAAATCCTACACGAATTCCTGGATTTGCGATCAACTTAAGTCCTTGGTTTTTTCCCATGGGTACAGTTTTACTGTCCAGAACGTTTCCATTATTTTTAATTTCAACCAAACTTTCGCCAAAACTTTGATAGATAAATCCATAGCCCACCTCGGCGCCTAAGAAGATTTGCTTGCCAATATAAAAATCTGCACCTACGATGAAGTTTAATCCCAATGAATATGCCTTTTTTGTGGTGGTGTTGAAATTCCCTCCGTCGCTGAAGGTTTGTCCGTTCGTGGAGTTGGATAAATTGTATTCGTAAAATGCCTTGCCTACCAAGAGCTCGGTACCCCAATAGGGCGAGAATCTCTGTGTGCCGTCAAGGTGTTTTTCAAATCCCGGTGCCAGGAAAACAGCGCCTTCATTGATGTTCCTCTCCATGTTTCCCTGATTCCCCACAATGATTGTGGTTTCCTTGTTCTGTGTAGCAAGTAGTCTCAAACGATGTGCTGATTGATCGGTATTGAATCGCCTAATTTTAATGTCGTTGAGTCCAAATCGCACCGCATTATTCCCGGTCTGTAGAAAACAGGTGGCTTCGGTACTCCAGTTACCCGCTTTGGGTTTGAAAGGCGACTCTGTTTGGGCGATGGCCAAAGTAGCAGTGAAAAATGAAACGGACAGTAGCAGCGACTTCATGTTTCGAATATCTTGGGTTTGGGGCGAATTATCGATAAGACAGCCGAGAAAGTTGTGGACAGGCATCAACGAGAATGCAGGAAATTTGTATCGTGAAGGCAAAATCTTGGCTTTGGGTTGCGCTGTTATTGATGACAGAGATTCGGGTTTGGGCACAAACGCCAACGACCGAGGAAGCCATGCCACCTGATACCATCGCGTGGAATTTGAAAGACAGCATCACCATGGCATTGGCAACGGCTCCTTCCTATAGTATGTGGTTTGATTCGCGCAATTCCTTTATTTCTGCGGATCCCGTGAATGTTTTCGGACTGCGTTATGGGTTGAGTTGGGGAAAGATATCGGCTTATACCGGCTATTATTTTACGTCGTACAATCAGGGTTTGGCGGGTGATTCAATTCAATACAAATTCAATTATTTGAGCAGTACCTATGAGTATCGATTGTACAAAACGCATCGCTTTTCGCTAACGGGTTTTGCGCAGTTGGGTGGGGGTATTCGGACGGTAAATCACCTCACCAATGACAATATCGCCAACAAGCAACAGTTTTTCATGCCCATTGAATTTGGGGCCTATGGTTCTGTCCGATTCTTGCGTTATTTGGGCGTAGGGGGTGGTTTGGGCACGCGCATCGCCCTGTTTCCTGGTGGCAGAAACTTTTCTGGTCCCATTTATTACCTAGGATTTACCGCGTTTCCATGGACATTCTACGAGGATGTTCGCAGGAAGGCCAAAAAACATGGGATGAACTTACCTTGAGCTTTGATTCAAGAGCGGTGCAAGGGTTACTTCTTTTCTGCGGACTTTTGCGCGCGTTCCTCGTCGAGGTGCTTCAAAAACTCCACCATTTTGTCTACATCGATGCGATTCGCCACAATTTTGCGATCGGCGTCTAAAACATAGATGGTGGGAGAGGCAACCACGTAGTAGCTGTAGAGTGCGTCGGCGTATTTCTGGCTTTGTACCTCACCGCGAATCAAATGGGTAAACGCTTGTGTTTCGGGGTGTGAGTTGTAATATTCTTCCCACTCCTTCTTTTTGTCGCCGCTAGACAGGGCGATGACTTTCCAACCTTTGTCTTTGTTGGCTTCGTAGATTTTTGCCAACTTGGGCATCACTTCTTTACAATGTCCACAGGTTGGATCCCAGAAGATCATGACCACATAAGGGCCACGAATTTTTTGGGTATTTACCCAGTTGCCTTTGATGTCTTTGAGTTCCAATTCAGGGGCGGTTTCGCCGATAAGGGTATGGGCTCTACGGAAGGCATTTTCACACATTTTTGTAATGGTGGTGCTGTCTACCCACCAACTTTTGCCTTGGCAATAAGTGCTCATGGCCATTCTCACAAATGCGCGGTCGAGTCCCATAATGTTTGAGCTTTCGAAGCGATTGGTGAGGTACCAAATGAGGTATTTCTCCATTTCGATGGTGTTCTTGCATTGGTCGAGGAGTTTCTCGGCTACATTCATGCAAGTATCGGCATCGGGGACAATGATTTTGTCGAAATAAAAATCCAGGCGTTGTTTTACGATGTTCACCGGCATGCGTAGCAATCCATCATCGCCAAAGTCCATGTGGTCGAGGTAATGATTTTTATACCAGCGCAAGGGGAAGGTGCTGTCTTTGGTGCCATCGGGCAGGGTGGGGAACACTTCTGGGTAGGGCACATTGATCATGGCTACCAAAAATTTCGACAACAAGTGGCCGGGGTATTTGAGGATGTAGGCAGAGTCGTAGTTGCCTTTTTCGTTCAGGTAACGATCGCGAATGGCGTTGAGCGAATCTTTGGTGTTTTGGGGTGCCATAGAATCTGCCTCGATAATCTGGTCGATGGCCATCAACTTTTCAATGACGGCCACTTTTCCTTTTTGATATTCCAGGAAGGCCGCATTTTCTACTGATCCAGTAACCGACATGTTTTTGTAGTAGTCGCGGGTGCTCCAAGCTGTATCGAAATCAATTTGAAAATCTAAATCGTCATCAATGATGAATTCAAAATAGTCGCGCTTTTTGGGGAATACAAACAAATACATACCACGTTGCAATTTCTTCGTGCCAACGAAATTGGCCACGCCGTTCTTGTCGATCACCGCTGTATCGCGAAGGTATTTCCCACCGATGTTGTGGTCGGCCAGGTACACGGTATCACCGGCATAGATGTTGGTGATTTTGGGTGTTGCTTTGGGCGGGGTGATGGTTTTGAATCTGAAGCGGATACTATAATTACCGGGTTCGCGACCATCCCAAGCGGGTGCATTTTTGATGTTGGGGTAATTGCCAAATACATTGGGTTTTACCGGTGCGGTGCGGGTATAAGGGATGAATTTGAGCTTGGTTTGCAGTTGCGCGTTGAGTGCTTCTTCTGAATTGTCAACGGTGGGAGTTACCCAAGTTACCTGGCTATTAGATTCCACTACCTCTGAAACATTATCTTGTTCGGTTGAGGTTTTTGAAGTGGATTCATCCATCGTTTTTCCTGCTGTAGGTTCCTGGTGCTTCACTTTGCGCTTTGCCTTTTGGGCATGCAAAGGTTGGGTGGAAGCACAGGCCGCTATTAACAAAGCGATGGAAGAAATTCGGATGATCGACCAGTTGCGCGTAAAATTCATTTTCATAGATGTTGCAATCGAGTCCAAATTAGACAAATTTTGTTCCAATTTTGTTGTTTGACGATGAATGACAATTCTTTTTACGAAAAGGTGTACGAAGTGGTTCGGTTGGTGCCGTATGGCAGGGTGACCTCCTATGGCGCTATCGCCAAGTATTTAGGCGCCGCACGCAGTAGTAGATTGGTGGGTTGGGCGATGAATGTATCGCATCAAGTGCACCCGCCAGTGCCTGCTCACCGGGTTGTCAATCGGTTGGGAATGCTCAGTGGAAAAGCCCATTTTGAGGATCCGGAGGCCATGGAACGACAACTCACTGCCGAGGGTATCGAGATACTGAACGATCAAATTCAGCAGTTTTCAACGGTGTTTTGGGACCCTGAAAAGGAGTTGGGGCTTTAAATCGCCCTAGATTATTTGAACAAGTCCCACCACCAAGTGCCTTTGGGGTGTGGCGCGGTAACGGTGATCGATGGTTGGGTAGCCACAACATGGGGTGTGATCAAAGTTCTGCTGTGCAATCCGATGGAACGATCGGGTAGCGGCTCGGTAGCACCATATTTTAAATCGCCCAGGATGGGACAACCCATTTTTGACAACTGTGCGCGAATTTGGTGGAAGCGTCCTGTTTCTAAGGTGATTTCGTAGAGTGAGCGACCGGCGAAATTCTTGAGCAATTTGTAATGTAAAACGCCAGGCTTGGTGCCAGGTTTGTGCGAATTGTAGGCATGCGCACGCTTGGTTTCGCTGTTTTTCAAGAGGTGGTGGGTGAGTGTGCCTTCTTCGTTGGGAAGTGCTTTTGTTGTAATGGCGTGGTAGATTTTTGTGTTTTTCTTGTCGCGAAAAATCTCATTCATGCGTGTCAACGCCTTGGAGGTTTTGGCCATAATCACAACACCACTCACAGGTCTATCGAGGCGATGCACCAACCCTACATAGGCCTTGCCGGGCTTTTTGTATTTCTCAGCGATATATCGTTCTGCCAAATCCAACAAATGGATATCGCCCGTTAAATCGCCCTGTACCGCTAATCCGGCAGGTTTGTTAATCACCATCAGGTGATTGTCTTCCCATAATACGTCTACCACAACGCAAAGTTAATACGAAACCCCGCCCCGCTCGTCGTTTTGCTTTCCTTTTGCCCTATTTTTGCATTTTTAGCCCATGCAAAATCCCTTTTCGGTATACAAAGTTCAGATTGCTGAAACCCTCAAATTGGCCTATCCCATCATTTTGGGTCAGTTGGGGATTATTTTGATGGGTGTTGCCGATACATTGATGGTAGGTCCGCTAGGATCTGAGGTCTTGGCGAGTGCAAACCAGGCGAATAACTTGTTTTTCATGGTGAGTGGACTCACGTTTGGTGTGTTGTTTTCGATCAGCACTTTGGTGAGTATCAAGGTTGGTCAGAAGCGTGCAGCCGACGGGTTTATTACTTACAGGGCGGGTTTGGCCGTAGCGGGTATTTTGTTTGTGTTTCAGTATTTGGTGCTGCAGGTATTTGTGTACAATTTTCATTGGTTAGGGCAGGATGCGTCGGTAACGCGCTTGGCGCCTGGGTTGTTGAATATTTTAAGTTGGAGCATATTGCCGCTGTTGATCAATGTGGTGACTCGACAGTTTACCGATGGGTTAGGGCATACGAAAATCGCGATGTTGATTACCTTGGGCGGATTGGGTTTGAACGTGTTGCTGTGTTGGATGTTCATTTATGGACATTGGGGTTTTTCGGCGATGGGACTTGAGGGTGCGGGATATGCCACCTTGGTTGCGCGAATAGCGATGGCGTTAGTGGGTTTGTGGTATGTGCGATATTCGGCGTTTATGCGGAAGTATGTACCGGCGAAGATGCCAAGTTGGGATAAAATCAAGGAGGAGATGCCCCATATTTGGAAGCTTGGACTTCCTGTGGCTTTGCAGACGTTCGCGGAGTGGGCTTGTTTTGGACTTTCTGGTGTGATGGTTGGATGGTATGGCGCTAAGCAGTTGGCGGCACATGCCGTGGCGTTAAATGTAGCATCGGTTACTTACATGGTTGTGAGTGGCATTGCGATGGCGGGGGCCATCATCGTAGGGAATTATTATGGAGAGAAAAACAGGCAACAGATTCGTCACGCAGCGCATGCTGTGTTGCTGGTGATTGGTGTGTTTGAGGTAATAAATGCATTGGCTTTTGTTTTCGGGAACCAAGCGATTGCTTCATTGTATGATGTGAAAGACGATGTAATGCCCACAATTTTACCTTTGTTTATTTTGGCGGCGGTGTTTCAACTGGCCGATGGCATTCAGGCGGGTGCCATGAATATGTTGCGCGGTATTAAGGATGTGAATTGGTCGTCTGGTCTAAGTATCCTCTCTTACTGGGTCATTTCATTGCCTTTGAGTTACGTGTTGGGTGTTTGGCAGAATTTGCAGGTTTATGGAATCTGGATTGGGTTTACAGTGGGCTTGTTTGTGGCTGCGGGCTTGGGTGTATGGCGATTTTATTCCCACTTACGGGTATTGACATTTGAAGAAGAATCTACGGTTTGATGAAGTATATAAAACACTTACTGGCAATGGGCGCATTGGGATGCGTTGCCGCGGTTTCGGGACAGGTGAGCGAGAAGAAGTGGGACAATGTAATGACACTATCGGTGACTCCGGCTTGGTCTACGGGATGGATAACGGGTTATCAGCCTGATTTGAAAGGCGGCTACACCGAAGAACAGTTGCGCGATTCATTTTCTTTGGCGGATCGTTCGTTGCAAACCACGAATTTCAATTTGGGATATGCTAGAAAGATCAATGGGTACACCAATTTTGTGGTGGGTTTGAGTTTGGTGAATACCGGATTTACCCGGGTGAAGGAGGGTGATATGTTCATGTATGTGATTCACCCTGATGTTGGGGTGTATGCGAATTTGGTTTCGGCTGGATTGATGGAGGTGCATTATGAATTTAGATCAAAATATGCGGGTGCTTTGTTTGCGATAGAAAAGCGATTGGATGGATCTCGGTTTCAGATGCAATCGGCCAGTATGTGGTATCAAGTGGGTGTAATGCCTGCTGTGTTATTGCGTCAGAATTTGCAAATTCATACTGTGGGCTTTACGATGCCCCAAGGCAATGATTTTACCGTGACGGATTATGTGGCCAATACGGTGGATACCGGGGTTGTGTTGACGAGATCATCTGCTGTTAGCGCGAATGCGTTCATTACAGCTGCCATGCGTTTGGAGTACAATTTGGATCCCAAGATGCACATTTTTGCTTCACCACGGTTGATGTTGCCCATTTTGCCTAGTAACAAAGGGGTACAGACCTATTGGTCTCCCCAGATTGGTTGCGAACTGGGATTGCGCATTCCCCTGGATTAATTTGGATTGGGTTGTCGGGTCCACTGTCCCGAAGTAGTTAAAAGCAGAGGGGGCGGCCAATGGCCGCCCCCTCTGCTTATAATTGAAAATGGATTGCGCTTATTTGCCGTTCATTTTCGCGCCGATATACTCGCGGTTTAGGTTGGCAATTACGCTCAATGGGATCTGTTTTGGACATTCAGCAGCACAAGCACCGGTGTTGGTACATGCACCAAATCCTTCTGCATCCATTTGGTTTACCATAGCAACCACACGGGTTTCTCTTTCGGGTTTACCTTGTGGCAGTTTAGACAACTGGGTTACTTTGGCTCCAACGAACAACATGGCAGAGGCATTTTTACATGCACTTACGCAGGCACCACAACCGATACAGGTAGCGGCTTCAAATGCTTCATCTGCTACATCTTTGGGAATCAATACCGAGTTTGCATCAACAGCGTTACCTGCATTGGTAGAGATAAATCCTCCAGCGGCGATAATACGGTCAAATGCACTGCGGTTTACCGTCAAATCCTTGATTACAGGGAAACCATCCGCTCTCCAAGGTTCAACCGTGATGGTGTCGCCATCGTTGAAGCTACGCATGTGCAATTGGCAGGTAGTAACCCCTTGTTTGGGTCCGTGAGGACGGCCATCGATCACCATTGAGCACATACCGCAAATACCTTCTCTGCAGTCGTGGTCAAAAGCAACGGGCTCTTTGCCTGTTTCAATGAGTTGCTCGTTCAAGACATCGAACATTTCCAAAAAGCTCATGTCGGGACTAGCATCCACTTTATATTCTTCAAAGTTACCGGCGCTGTTGGTGTTTTTTTGGCGCCATACTTTCAGATTTAATTTCATTAACTTGCTCATAATCTGTTTGTTAGTGGATTATTTGTAACTGCGTTGTTGGATTTTGATGTTTTCGTATTTCAACTCTTCTTTGTGAAGTTCCCATGTATCGCCTTTGTTTTCCCAAGCGGCTACATACATGTAATTTTCATCGTCGCGCATGGCTTCTCCTTCTTCGGTTTGGTATTCTTCGCGGAAGTGACCACCACAGCTTTCGTTGCGGTTTAATGCGTCGATACACATCAACTCACCGAGTTCCAGGAAGTCGGCAACGCGACCTGCTTTGTCCAATTCAGGGTTGAATTCATTGATGCTTCCGGGGATGCGTACATTTTTGTAGAAGTCGGCACGAAGGGCTTGAATTTCAGCGATGGCTTCTTTCAATCCTTTTTCGTTACGGGCCATACCACACTTGTTCCACATAATCAGTCCCAATTCGCGGTGGTAGCTTTCTACGCTGCGGGTACCTTGGATGCTCATCAACTGTTGGATGCGATCGTTGGCGGCTTTTTCAGCGGCTACGAAGGCTTCGTGGTCTGTAGAGATGGGCTTGGTATGAATTTCTTTGCTGAGGTAATTACCAATGGTGATAGGAATAACGAAATAACCATCGGCCAAACCTTGCATCAAAGCGGATGCACCTAAGCGGTTGGCACCGTGGTCAGAGAAGTTGGCTTCGCCCAAAGCGTACATACCGGGGACGTTGGTCATCAGGTCATAATCAACCCACAAACCACCCATGGTGTAGTGTACGGCGGGGTAAATGCGCATCGGTACTTCGTATGGATCCTCGTCGGTGATCTGCTTGTACATATCGAACAAGTTGCCATATTTCTCCTTGATTACTTCTTTACCCAAACGAATTAAGGTTTCATCATCAGGGTTGGCGATGTTCAATTTGCTGGCTTCGGTTCTGCCATATTTCTGCATCATGTTGTATTTGAAATCCAAATACACAGCCATTTTGCTCTGGCCTACGCCATAACCTGCATCACAACGTTCTTTGGCAGCACGCGAAGCGATATCGCGAGGCACCAAGTTTCCGAAGGCGGGGTAGCGACGCTCCAAGTAGTAATCGCGTTCGTCTTCTGGAATATCGTTGGGGTGACGGTCGTCGTTCTGTTTTTTAGGTACCCAAATACGTCCATCGTTACGGAGTGATTCACTCATCAGCGTCAATTTTGACTGATAGTGTCCTGATACGGGGATACAAGTTGGGTGGATTTGGGTGAAGCAAGGGTTACCAAAGTAAGCACCTGCTTTGTGGGCTTTCCACGCGGCGGTAACGTTACTGCCCATGGCATTGGTAGACAAGTAGAATACGTTTCCGTAACCACCGGTGCACAACAATACGGCGTGACCGAAATGTCTTTCCAATTCGCCGGTAACCAAATTCCGGGCGATGATTCCGCGGGCTTTGCCATCAATTTTCACGACTTCGATCATTTCATGTCGGGCATACATTTTCACGTTACCCAAACCTACTTGGCGCTCTAAGCCGCTGTAGGCACCCAACAACAACTGCTGGCCAGTTTGTCCTGCCGCATAAAAAGTACGCTGAACCTGTGTTCCACCGAATGAACGGTTAGACAAGGTTCCACCGTATTCGCGGGCAAAGGGAACACCTTGGGCCACACATTGGTCGATGATAGATGTTGAACATTCTGCCAAGCGATGCACGTTGGCTTCACGGGCGCGATAGTCACCTCCTTTGATTGTATCGTAGAATAAACGGTATACTGAGTCACCGTCGTTTTGATAGTTTTTTGCAGCATTGATACCCCCTTGGGCAGCGATGGAGTGGGCGCGACGGGGGCTATCTTGGAAACAGAAGGCTTTTACTTTGTAGCCCATTTCTGCCAAGGTAGCGGCGGCACTTGCACCGGCCAAACCGGTACCAACCACGATGATTTCCAACTGTCTTTTATTGGCGGGGTTTACCAATGGCACAGTGCTTTTGTACTGGGTCCATTTGGTGGCTATATCGCCGGCTGGGATTTTTGATTCGAGTGTCATAATGATTTGATAAACGATAAGTTATTTGATCCAACCCAAGTGCATGGCAATGGGCATGGCAGCAAAAACGAGTGGGACAATGATTGAAAAACCAGCACCGATGCTCTTGATGATGGGGCTGTAGGCAGGGTGGTTGATGCCCAACGATTGGAAGGCGCTCTGGAACCCGTGCAACAAGTGGTAGGCCAAGCTGATGCAACCAATCACGTAAACAAATACGGGAAGGGGATCGGCGAAAACCACCACCATTTCATCGAACAAGGTAGAACCTGCAGTTTCTTGAATGGCATCGGTAAAGCGAGAAACCACCCAGAAATGTTTGAGGTGCATCACCAAGAAAATCAGGAGTAAACTTCCCAAAATGCCCATAGAGCGAGAGTACCATTTGCTGTTCGCATTTCCGGCGCTTGCACCGTATTTGCTGCTGCGTTTTTGGTTGTTAGAGGCAGTAAGACTCAAGCCTTGTACAATGTGTAACAACAGTCCAAGGAACAAACCAATTTCCGCGCTGCGGATTAACCAGTTGTGTGCCATGAATTCTGCTGCATGGTTAAAAGTTTCGCCACCGTCGTTAAAGAAAATACAGGCGTTGATACCAGCGTGTACCAACAAAAAAGCCACTAAGGATAACCCAGTGACTGCCATAAGTACTTTCCGACCGATACTTGAAGTAAATAGGAAGGAGAGAAGTTTCATAAAATGCTATTTGCTATTTCTTGGATATTTGCAAAGATACGGAGAATTTTTTCAAGTATTTCCCTAGGATGTCGAACTCTAGGTTCACAGCATCGCCAACAGACAATTTTGAAAGGTTTGTATGTTCCCATGTGTAGGGAATAATCGCAACGCTGAAGGCATCGGGGAAGCTGTCAACCACGGTAAGACTGATACCATTGACGCAAATTGAACCTTTGTTTACCGTGATTCCTGCGTCTTGGGGATGGGCGATAAAAATCATCCAACTGCCATCCAAGTCGTGGATTTCGTCTACGGTGCCAATGCAGTCTACATGTCCTTGTACAATATGGCCATCGAACCTACCATGTGCGGGCATGCATCGCTCAACATTCACTAAGTCGTTCACTTTCCAGTGGTTGAGGTTTGTTCGCTGCAGTGTCTCGTCGATCGCCGTTACCCAATAGCCATGATTCTCGATTTTGGTAACCGTTAAGCACACCCCGTTGTGGGCTACACTTTGATCTACTTTTAATTCATTTTGAAAAGGCGCTGATAAACGGAAATGCACATTGGATTGATCCTTGATGATCTCCTCCACTTTCGCTTGCTGTTCGATGATACCCGTAAACATTTCCTCGCTGCTAATGACAAAGAAACGACATTCGGGTGAAAAGGTTCATATGACAATATGACATTTTATCATTTGTGGCAATAAAATTGAGTTTGGAGAGGGGCTATGTCAAAGAACAAAGTGAAATCAGAAGCAGAAGAGTCCTTGGAGGGCGTAGAAAACACAACGGATCAACCCACAGAGGATACCTCATCGGCCACATCAACTGGAGATGAAACTGTGGCGGAGACCGACTTGCAGGGTCAATTGCAGCAAGAGCGCGACAAATATTTGCGTTTGTATAGTGAATTTGAAAATTTCCGCAGAAGAACCACCAAAGATCGTTTGGATTGGATGCAAACCGCTTCAAAAGACGTTTTGGTGAGTATGTTGCCGGTGGTCGACGACTTTGAGCGTGCCTTGAAAGCCGTGGAAAATCTGTCAGAGACTGAAAAAAAGGCAGTAGAAGGATTTGATTTGATTCATAAAAAAATGGTGGGAATTTTCACCAAAGTGGGTTTAAAGCCAATGGAGTCGATTGGACAAGTATTTGACGCAGAGATCCATGAGGCCATTACCCAATTTCCGGCACCTAGCGAAGACATGAAAGGCAAGGTGATTGATGAAGTTGAGAAGGGTTATTATTTGAATGACAAAGTAATTCGATTCGCGAAAGTGGTCGTAGGAAATTAATAGAACATGAGTAAGAGAGATTATTATGACGTGCTAGGGGTTTCGCGGAGTTCAACCGCCGAGGAGATCAAGAAAGCCTACCGCAAGTTGGCCATCAAGTTTCACCCCGATAAAAATCCGGGGGATAAAGAGGCCGAAGAGAATTTCAAAGAAGCCGCGGAGGCCTATGATGTGTTGAGCAATCCAGACAAAAAACAACGGTATGATCAATTTGGTCATGCGGGCATGGGTGCAGGCGGAGGCGGCGGTGCGCATGGCTTCAGCATGGACGATATTTTCTCTCAGTTTGGCGATGTTTTCGGTGATGATGGGGTTTTTGGCTCCTTCTTTGGCGGCGGAGGCGGTGGAAGATCTCGCCGGTCTGTGGGTTCTAACATTCGCATCAAAATCAAGTTGACTTTGCCCGAGATGAAATCTGGGGTGGAGAAGACGGTGAAATATCGCAGAATGGTGCAGGCGGAAGGGGTGAAGTATGCCACTTGTAAGCAATGTAATGGCTCTGGTGCCGTTCGTAGGGTTCAGAATACCTTCTTGGGTCAGATGGCCACAAACAGTCCTTGTCCAGTGTGTTCGGGCATGGGTAAAATCATCGAAAGTAAACCCAAAGAAGCCAACGAACAGGGATTGATTTCTCAGGAAATTGAAACCAGCATTCGCATTCCCGGTGGTGTGGCTGAAGGCATGCAGTTGAGCATGAATGGAAAAGGAAACTACGGTCCTGGGGGTGGTGCTGCCGGTGATTTGATCGTATTGGTAGAGGGAATTCCTCATGAAGAGTTAACCCGTGAGGACAACAATGTTATCTATCATTTGTGGTTGAGTTTTTCTCAAGCTACTTTGGGCGATAGTGTAGAAGTGCCCACGTTGGATGGCAAAGTGAGGATTAAAATTGATGCGGGTACCCAACCTGGGAAAATGTTGCGTTTGAAGGGCAAAGGATTCCCTGATTTGAATGGCTACGGCACCGGTGATCAGTTGGTTGTGTTAAATGTGTATGTTCCCACCAAAGTGAATTCAGAGGAAAAAGCCTTATTGGAAAAACTGGCTGAATCTGAAAATTTCAAACCTTCATCCAAGGAAAAGTCGTTTTTTGACAAATTGAAAGACTTGTTCTAAGATGATTTTCATGGCGATGTCGTCTTGGTAACGTCATTTTTATATTGAAATTAATGGGGGATGCGATACTCGTGGTCCCCCATTTTTATTTCGTCATTCGTCATAAAATAATTAGGGTTAATTTGCACCCATGTTGAGCAACTTAACAATCCGGACTTTTCAGCGTCTGTTGTGTTTGGGTGTATTGGGCTTTGCTGCGATTCGGGGAGAGTCCCAATCTGTGCGGTCAAAGATTGATTTTAATCACTACCCCGGTTTGCGGTGTGAGGGTGAATTGCCATCTGATTTCAAGGAGTCTTCAGTAAGCAAAGCCCACAAGGCGGAAACAACGGTCATGAACAAGGATTTGGATCGGGCCGAAAAATTACAGGAAAAAGAACATGCCGTTCGCTCGGTATTTGGCGTTGATGAGATTTTGATGTCTGGCCGCGTCCTATACGGCGACCCCCTTTCCTCTTTCGTAGAATCCGTGGCGGAGCGATTGCTGAAAGCCAATGATCGGGAGGATTTGTTGAATGAGTTGCGGTTCTATGTGTTGAAATCGCAAGAGGTGAATGCTTATGCAACCAGCAATGGAGTGGTGATGGTAACCGTGGGACTGTTGAGTAGAATCGAAAATGAGAGTCAGCTGGCCTTTATTTTGGCCCATGAGATTCAGCATTATACGTTGCAGCATTCCTTGCAGCAGTACAAGCATCGCATCGGACAAAAGAAACAGAAGGGAAAGCGCGACCAAGATGCGTCCTTGAAAGAGATGTATCAATTTTCGAAGGATCATGAGATGGAGGCCGACGAAAAGGGCTTTCAGATGATGTTGAAATCGGGGTATGACTTGATAGAAGGGGTGTTTGTGTTTGACATGTTGAAGTACGGTGATTTTCCTTTTTTGGAGATGAAATTGTCGTTGGATTCTTTCGAGCATGATGCCTATGAGTTTCCAAAAACGTTGAAGGATGCGGTAAATTTAAAGGTTAAGGAGGCGGAGATTGAGGACAATAAATTTTTGATTTTGCAAGGTGATGACGATAACAGAACGCATCCAAGTTTGGATCGTCGGGTGGTTCGTTTGCGCGATATGATTGATGGGGAGCCCAAGAAAACCAAGGCGTTTTTCTTGGTAGGTGAGGATCGGTTTAAGGAGATGCAGAAGGTGGCGCGACATGAATTGTTGTTGATTTACGAGCGCAGGGCTGATTTTGGGGAGTTGTTTTACTTGACACATGTGATGCGTCGGTTGTACGGCGAAAGCGTATTTTTTGATCGCATGGAGGGTATGTCGCTCTATGGATTGTTGTTGCACAAATCGAAGGAGCATGATTTGGATCGCTATGGATGCAATGTAGAAGAGTCGCGCGGTGATTGGCGTCCGGTGATTGTTGGATTCAGGGAGTTGGATTTGCGGGGGTTGGGTGCTTTTGCTGCCATGCGCATGTGGCAGTTGAATGAAAGGACACACCTACGTGACGGAATGATGGAGCGATTGGGAAGTGGGGTATTTGGTTTGGTACAGGGTGCTTGTAATTTCCGTTTACAGGATTTCTTGGATTATTTGCCTGTCGAGGAAGCCGCAAAATTGGATAGTACGGTTTTGAAACCGGAAGGTGGCGATGCAGGGCTAAGGAATCCTAGGTCCCGGGTTGCGCGAAGCAGGGCCGCGAACGTAGTGAGCGGCGATTATTTCATGGCCATTTATTATGGAATGATGAATCGTGATTCTCTGCAAGATTATTTGGGGAGGATGCGTGTGTATCCGTCCTCAACTATCGCTAAACCTGCAACTTCAAAGAAGAAGTCGCGCGGATTCAAAGGACTGCCCAATTTTGACCATCTGGTGTTGCTTGAGCCCAATGTGAGTTACACCACTGGTAACGATGTAAAATCACAAAGAGATCCTTATGATGAGGCGAATAAACGAGAAGAATTGGTGAGTTATTGGAAGATTAGCGGTCGTGTTTTGGATGTGAAAGTAGATGTAGTACCAACGTCGACCGGCGTAGCTGGATTGTCTACTGATATAATTAACCGACAAATGATCATCAATGATTGGATGATGGAGCGGATCAACAATGATACCCAAGAGATGATTTTATATGGAGCCGAAAATATTGTGGATGCGATGGGTGGAGAATCGAATCGTTATTTGGCGTGGTCGGCCGTAGAGGCATCTGTGATTGGACGTAAATTCAAGGTGACCAATTTCTTATTATGCTTTGTATTGTATCCAATTATGCCTTATTACCTCTATTATCAGTTTGGTTCTGATCGTTCTTGGGAGGAGTTCTTACTCGTTTATGACGTGAAAGATGGAAAGTTGATTCAGGTGAAGGAGGATCAATTTACGCATCGTTGGCGTGGTGATTTTGTAAAATCGAGGGTGTATAACAATTTGTATTACTTAGTAAAGGGAGGAAAATAAGATGAAAAAGATGTTGTTAATCTGCGTGGGGTTAATGGGAATGCCCCTGTTTGCAGGTTTGGGAAATATAGGAGGATTGGCTTCTCCGGGACCGTTTAATCCAGGTTATTTGGGTAAGCGGCAGGCCATCACGATACAGGGGGTGACGAATTTTGCGGGTGTGTTTCGTTATATGGGGTCGCGTTATCAAACCAATTATACGTTTTCTTATGAGACTGCGAGAAAGAGCACACTTTCTTGGCAGTTTGGGTTTAAATCGTACAATCGCACGGTGGGGAATTCAGACTGGGACGATTATGATATTGACGTGTATAATGGCGGTGGCATGTGGGGTACTAATGCATTTTACCATCCTTTCGGTGAGATGGAAATGAATTACAAGGAGCTAGTAGTTGGAGTGAAAAACTACTTGAGTATTGTGGGCTCTACAGCACCTTATGGTGGTTATTTGGTAGCTAACATGCACTATGGATTGGCAAGCTGTACAAAAAACAATCTCAGTTGGAGAGATAACTACTCTTCTTCGAGTTGGGATTCATTGCCGCGGGTTGGGAACTCGGGGGTGTCATCGAGTATGGTTTCGGTGTCGTACGGATTTGGCACGAGAAACATGGTGACTGATCAGGTGGGGATTGTGTTTGAGGTTACTTCTGGATTGACGTTGATGAATTCGGCGGGGGTGCCGTTGTATATGATTTATAGTAATGTGGAACCAACCCAACAGAAGGTAATGACAAGTGTAATGTTGCGAGAGGTGCACAAGTCGCAGTGGTTACAGTTGAAATTGGGACTGAGTTATTTGTTTTAAACAGAATAGGCCCCACTGCGCGGGGCCTATTCGTTGGAGCGAACTCCTATATATTGGTAATCTGGTTGACAGCCGCGGCCCTGCCGCGGCTGTTTTTCCATTGACTCGTTTGATTATGCCAAACGGGCCTTCAATTCGCTGTTCAAGGCTTCCAAGAAGTCCTCAGTGTACATGTACTGATCCTCAGAAACTTTGTTGCCGTAAATGCAAACCGCCAAATCTTTGGTCATTCTGCCGCTTTCAACCACATCGATACAAACTTGCTCGAGGGTTTGACAGAAATTGATCAAGGCTTCGTTGCCATCTAAGCGACCTCTATGCTCCAAACCACGGGTCCAAGCGAAAATGCTCGCGATAGGGTTGGTTGAGGTTTTTTGTCCTTTTTGGTGCTGACGGTAGTGACGGGTTACAGTTCCGTGAGCGGCTTCTGCTTCCATGGTTTTGCCATCTGGCGTAACCAATACACTGGTCATCAATCCCAATGATCCAAAACCTTGTGCTACTGTGTCGGACTGTACGTCGCCATCGTAGTTTTTACAAGCCCAAACGAAGTTTCCGTTCCACTTCAATGCAGAGGCAACCATATCGTCGATCAAACGGTGCTCGTAAGTGATACCTGCGGCATCCATGGTGGCTTTGAATTCGGTTTGGTAAACGTCTTCAAAGATGTCTTTGAAGCGACCGTCGTACTTTTTCAAGATGGTGTTCTTGGTGCTCAAATACAAAGGCCAGCCTTTTGCGATTGCTTGGTTGAAGCAGGCGCGGGCAAATCCTTTGATACTTTCATCGGTGTTGTACATCGCCAAAGCAACGCCATCGCCTTTGAAATTGTATACTTCGTGTTCGATTACCTGTCCATCTTCGCCTTCAAATTTGATGGTCAATTTGCCTTTTCCTTTGGTAACGAAATCGGTGGCGCGGTATTGATCGCCAAATGCGTGACGGCCAATGCAGATAGGGGCTGTCCAGTTTGGAACCAAGCGAGGTACGTTTTTACAAACGATGGGCTCACGGAAAACGGTTCCGTCGAGGATATTGCGGATGGTTCCGTTCGGACTCTTCCACATTTGCTTCAAGCCAAATTCTTCAACGCGTGCTTCATCAGGGGTGATGGTTGCACATTTGATTCCCACGTTGTATTGTTTGATGGCTTCCGCTGCGTCGATGGTTACTTGGTCATTCGTTGCATCGCGGTGTTCCATGCCCAAATCGAAATATTTGATATCTACGTCTAGGTAAGGAAGGATCAATTTGTCTTTGATGAAGTGCCAAATGATGCGGGTCATTTCATCACCATCAAGCTCTACTACGGGGTTGGCTACTTTGATTTTCATGGATATTGGGTTAGAATTTCGTGGTGCAAAGGTAATGTTTTTCTCTAGTATTAAGGGAACTTGGGGAACTGTTGGAAATCGGGTTTGCGCTTTTCCAAAAAGGCGTGTTTCCCTTCTTGTGCTTCTTCTGTGAGGTAGTACAACAGGGTGGCATCGCCGGCAAGTTCCATAAGTCCGTGTTGACCGTCGAGTTCGGCATTGAAGGCACGCTTCAACATTCTTAGGGCCATTGGCGATCGCTCTAACATGGTGTTACACCAGTCGATGGTTTCGTCTTCCAGCATTTCCAAGGGGACAACCTTGTTGACCATGCCCATTCTTTCGGCTTCTTCAGCGGTATATTGGCGACATAAGAACCAAATCTCGCGTGCTTTTTTCTGACCCACGTGGCGTGCCAAGTAGCTGCTGCCGAAACCGCCATCGAAGCTACCAACTTTGGGACCTGTTTGTCCGAATTTCGCATGCTCCGCCGCCAGTGTAAGGTCGCAAACCACGTGCAGTACGTGTCCGCCACCAATCGCATAGCCATTCACCATAGCAACTACGGGTTTTGGTAGTGAGCGGATTTTTTTATGCAAATCCAATACGTTGAGTCTGGGAACGCCGTTGTCGTCTACATAACCACCCACGCCTTTTACGTTTTGGTCTCCGCCCGAGCAGAAGGCCTTGTCGCCCACGCCGGTAAGGATAACGACACCGATGTCTGCGCGCTCTCTGCAAATGTCGAATGCGTCTAGCATATCCATCACGGTTTGAGGACGGAATGCGTTATAAACTTCCGGACGGTTGATGCTTACTTTGGCGATGTTGCCGTGTTGTTCAAACAGGATGTCTGAATAGGATTTGATGGGGGTCCATTGACGAGGGTTCATGGCTTTTCTTATTACTGCAAAGATACGAAAAAGGGGTGGTCTTATACGAAAAAAGCCCCGCTGCGCGGGGCTCTAATCGGTTAAACCAACATAGATAGCCTATGCGGAATGTCTTAGCTCATTTTCAAAGTGATGCCGAATTGAATGGCTTGGGTATTTGCGCCCTGTCCGTTCTTGAACAAATTGGTCAAGGGATATCTCATGTACAATCCCATATCGCCGTAACTTACGTTGACAAAGGGCGACAGGTAAAAATCGTTCATGTTGAAATCGTCGAACTGTTTTTCAACGTTACCACCTGTTTGCTTAATCTTGGTATGGGTTCTAACCCTATATCCTGCGTGCACGCCAACTTTGGCGCTGAATTTTGAATTATCGCCCGGTTTGTCTTGGAATCCCAGAGAAACAGGAACACCGATGTAGTTGACTACTAGTTTTGATTTTTCCACTGGGATGGGGTCAATGAGTGGACCGCCAATCTCAACCGCTGTAAATTCAGGCTGGTCCTGGGTGAGGCGGGTTAAATTGTTTTGAAAACGATAATTGTGAATATCGTAGCGAATACCCGTAAACACGCGCACTTTGCCGCGGATGAGGTTGAATCCCCACTGTTGCTCTATGCCCCAATGAATGCTTTTGGCGTTGTTGAGTTCGGGCAAGTAGTTGGATTGATCGCCTATGGTTGTTGGTATGGTTTTCATGCTGGCCTCATCAATGATCTGCGAGTTGTACCCCCAGTACTGCTTTGTTTCTTCGATGGTGGCTTTCGTTATTCTGCGCCGGCGTTTTACCATGCGAAAGGTATCGCGACTAAAGACCATCATTGAATCCTCCGGCATTCTGTAAATCACTCCTTCTTGGACTTGTATTCCTTTGTCAATCTCTTTTACCCATTTGTGAATCAGACTATCGGTAATAGAAATTAGGGTGTCGACCGAGGTTGTGTCAATGGTTTGGGCTTTCAGTAACGGCGCGCCACTCAACAGGGCCAGAAGGGTTGCGATGATTGTTTTGTGTAGCATAAAATAAGATTATTCGGGGTTAAATGAAGTAAGAATTACATTGTTTTCAAGGGTGAGTCCCACCTGAAATTCGGGCATCCAATCCTCATCGTTGTTTACGGTTTTCACGTTGATATGAGGCACATGTCCGTTTTCGATCATTCTTCGCGCATCGAGGTAGAACGACTTCAACAATTCCTTTTTGGTTTTTTGCTGGGCGATTTTGGGCGATGGGCGATCAATACTCGCCAATGCTGACGCGGTGCTTTGAGGTGAAACGGTTTTGCGAACCACCGTATCGTTGATGTTGCGTACTTTCCGAATGGGTTCAGTAGCCGTTATCAATGGATGCACTGTTTGCGAATTGTCAAGGGTGGTTGTAGGGTTTTGTTCGGAGGTAGTGAACACAACGACTTTAGCATTTTTCTTGGACTCTGCTTCAGTGGTGACAACCAAGGTTGATGGGTTCGATGGCTTGTTTGTTGTTGGCGGTCGCTGCGATTCTGTTGTAGTCAATTGAAGTTGCGCTGGAACAACGGGTTGAATCGCCCGGTTGGCCGAAAAGAACCAAAGTATGGCGATGGTTGCTGCTGCAGACAACGAGGTGTAAAAATATACGGTACGCTTGCTTTGTCGTTTTTTGAGCGATTCTTTCTCAGTGAAATGGATGTCTGCGGGCGTCAAATAGGTGTGCGACATCGCCTTGTAATGGGCTTCTAGGTTGGCATCGCCTTGGATCTGTTTACGCAAGTTTGCAGCTTCGATCGGAGATAAATTACCTTCCAACAGTTCAAACAACTGCCATTCTTGCTCTTCGGAGATGGGAGATGGTTTCATGGTGCGTTAGATAAGGTTGTTGGGATTGCCGATGATTTCTTTGAGTGCCTGTCGTCCTCGGAAAATATTCACTTTTACTTGCGCTTCGTTGAGGCCGGTAATTTCTCCAATTTCTGCGTAGGAGTAGCCTTCGTAATCGCGCAGTAAAATCACCGTTTTTTGAATTTGACTGATCTGTGAAAGGGCTTTTTCCAGCGTTTCCATGAGTCCATCATAGGCAAGCGCTTCGGTGGTTGGGTGTTTTGCTGGAGATAGCGTTTCGACATCCTCTGTGGGTTTTTGCACCCGCCAGGCATCTACCATGCTGTGATAAGCGGTGGTAAACAAGTAGCTTTTGGCAGTGTCGATTTGAACGGTATCTCGTTTCATCCAGAGTTTTTCGAAGGTTATTTGTACGATTTCTTTGGCATCATCAGGGTTACGTAACTGTTTGAGCGCGAATCGGAAAATCGCACTGCTGTGGAGATCCACGCACTTGTTATAATCCGATACCGTCATGCAGCTGTTTGTTAATACGCGAAAGGGATGCCAAAAGTTACATTACCTTTGATAAATAAATTGATTGTGGGAATGAAATGGTTTGAATCTTGGTTTGATACGGCATATTATCACGCGCTTTACGAGCATCGCAATGATGCCGAGGCCGCTGAGTTTATGGATCGTTTGTTGGGACATTTGGGACTGGAGTTAGGCAGCAAGGTGATGGATGTGGCTTGTGGCAAAGGTAGGCATAGTGCTCATTTGGCTTCTCGCGGATTGAAGGTTTGCGGATTTGATCTGAGTGAGAATAGCATCAACATCGCCAAAGGGTTGAATGTTGCGGGTGCCGATTTTTTGGTGCATGATATGCGTCAGCCTTTTCCCATGACCGAGGTGGACGCTGTATTCAATGTGTTTACTTCCTTCGGTTATTTTGATGATCCAGCGGAGGATGCGCAGGTATTAATGAACATGGCATCGGCCTGCAAGCGAGGGGGATATGTTGTGCAAGATTATTTGAACGCGGCGTCTGTGTTGGATGATTTGCCCCAGGAGGCCGAATTGTCGCGCGGTGGTTATGGGTTTGTGACCCGGAAGTATCGCACAGAAAATCATATCGTTAAGGATATTGAGGTTACTGATGGCGATGCGGTTTATTCGTTTCAGGAACAGGTGCGGATTTTTGATTGCGAAAGGTTGTTGGGTTTGCACAGGCAGGCGGGGTTGGATGTGGTGGATGTGTTTGGCGATGATCGATTGGGGGCATTTGATGCGAAAACATCGCCCCGCATTGTGGTGATTTCAAGGAAAAGTTGATCTTCGCTGTGCATGTTGTTCGTTTTAGATTTTTTTGATCGCGACTTATTTGTGTTGATCAACCAGCGTTGGGCTTCACCTTCGTTGGATCCGATGATGATTTTTCTGAGTAGCAAATGGGCATTTATGCCGCTGTATGCGGTGTTCGTTTGGCTTTTTTGGCGAAAATTTGGGGTGAAGTGTTGGTTGCCAATTCTGTTCACGGTGGCATCGTTTGGTTTGGCCGATAGCATTAGCTCTAGAATTTTCAAACCAGGTTTTGCGCGGGTAAGGCCGGCTTGGGAGAAGTCGTTAACCCCTCGTTTGCCCAACGGAGAGCCGGGGAGTAGGTATGGATTTGTGAGCAGTCATTCCGCCAATGCATTTGCGGTTTTTGCCACGGCGATGGCCTTGTTAGGGTTAGGCAGAAGGTGGCGTTTGGCGTTGATGTATTTGGCTGCGGCCATTGCGTATTCGCGGGTGTATTTGGGTGTGCATTATGTGGGCGATGTGTTTTTTGGTGCGTTGTTGGGTTTGGGGATATCGTGGTGTTTGGTGAGGGTTTTTAGAACCCAGGTGGAGTTGCGGGGTATGATGAACAAATAGAAACGATTAACTTCGTGGCATGTCGTACGAATTTATTTTGGTAGATGCCCAGGTGGCGCCTTACGTAGCGAAAATTCAATTAAACCGTCCTAAGGAATTGAACGCCCTCAACTTGCAGTTGATGGGCGAGATTCGAGATGCTTTGTTGGCGTTGGATGCGGATGATGCGGTTCGGGCTATTGTGATTACGGGTAATGAGCGCGCGTTTGCTGCGGGTGCTGATATCAAGCAGATGGCTGGGAGAACGGCCATTGATATGTTAAAGATTGATCAGTTTAGTACATGGGATAGTATTCGTAAAACGAAGAAGCCAATCATTGCGGCGGTTTCGGGATTTGCGTTGGGTGGTGGTTGTGAGTTGTGTATGCTATGCGATATGATAGTGGCCAGTGAAACAGCACAATTTGGTCAGCCCGAAATCAACATCGGCGTGATGCCTGGAGCGGGAGGTACGCAGCGATTGACCCGTGCCGTAGGTAAAGTTAGGGCGATGGAGATGGTATTGACCGGGAAGTTTATTACTGCCGAAGAGGCGATGGCGGCGGGTTTGATTAACAAGATTGTGCCGGTGGAATTGTATTTAGACGAAGCAATTCAGTTGGCATCGTCGATTGCCGGTAAATCGCCCATCGCGGTGCAGATGGCCAAGGAGAGTGTGTTGAAGGCTTTCGATAGTCATTTGCAGGAGGGTTTGTATTTTGAGCGCAAGAATTTTTACATGTTGTTTGCCACCGAAGACCAGAAGGAAGGGATGGCTGCATTTGTAGAGAAGCGCAAGCCGGATTTTAAAGGAAGATAATTGTAGGCAGTTAACCGCGATGCGGATTGTACTGTGGTGTTAAACAAAAAGAGAGGGCCTCGTCGCAGACGAGGCCCTCTCTTTTTATTGTTTGGTTGGGTGAATTATTTCACGTCAGCCCAAGCAGCATTGATCAAGAACCAAGGCTTAGTAGGGTTATCGGTAACTTTTCTCCAAACAGCTACAACCACGCCAGTGTTGGCAGGGTTCCAGCTCCACCATGGCAAGCCAACGGCAGAATATTTGTCTTTAACGGCTTGAGGAATTGCAGAGTAAGTCCAAGAAAGTGACTTTTCAACTTCAGCGTTAGCAGCGGGGCTGCTCATGATAGCAGAAGAAGAGAAGGCGATTGGCTTACCAGCAGCATCGGCTTGTGCAGAAGCACGGATTACGTGCTCGTGATCCATAGCAACATCACCAGCACCAGAAACAGTTTGCAAAGCGTTTACTTTTTTCTCAACAACGAAAACAGATACATAGTAGTCACCTGCTTCAGGAGCAAATGCCTTCAATTTGTATTTGATGTTCAAAGTTTGTCCGCTTGCAGTAGCGCTAGCAGCAACACCTACTTCAGTAGCAGCTTGGTTTGCGTTAGCAGAAGCAGCTTCGATGTCGGTAGATTTTACTGAGCTAGTACCCAACAAAGAGTTGTTCAACCAGAAAGTTGGGATTGAATACTGTCCAGCAGTGTTGATGTTAGATACAGTGGTCAACAATTCGAAAGAGAAAGGAGCTATGAACAAAGTGTCATTGTTTGGCTTCATCCACAAAGGAACCAACTTAGAAGAGTTAGAAGAATGGTAGTCAACAGCAACGATGTTGTCTGAGTTTGCACTAGTTACCAATTTCTTGAACTCAGGCATAGCGTAAAGACCGCATGGTCCGCACCAAGTAGCAGTGTGATAAACAACGAAAGAACGCTGTTTGTTGGTTACTGTCAAAGCAGCTGATCCGTTTCCACCATCGGGACTGTCGGGCTTACAGCTCTGCATTATTCCTGCAAAACTTGCAGCAACAACGGCCAAAAGGAGTAATTTTTTCATAAAGTTTAGTATTGTTCTAAATTGTTAAAAGCGAATTAACGCCATTTTGACTTCAATTCCAATTGAAATTGGTTTCAATTGAAGGAAAAAGTAAAAGTAATGACAGCAACATTACCTTTGTAACAATGTCAGGAGTCATTGCCAAGAATAGTTTTTGGGCTTCCATTGTAAATTACAGTGGTAGTTTGGTGGGCTTGTTTACAACGTTTTACTTGTTTCCATTGGTATTTACAGCCAGTGAGAATGGAGTGTTTCGGTTGTTTATTGAGATGGGGGCTTTGCTTGCGGGTGTGGCGCAACTGGGAACGGGCTATTCAATTTGGAAGTTCTTTCCGCGTTTTAAGAATGATCGGGGTCATAACGGGGCGGGATTTTGGTTGTTGGCCATTCCGTTGGTTGGTTTTGCGTTGGTTGCGGTTTTGTTGTTGTGGGGACAACCTTGGGTTGTGAAGTATTTGGCTGAAAACAGTGCTGACTTCTTGCCTTACTATCATTGGTTGATACCTTTTGTATTTTTCTTCGTTTTCAATACCGTTTTTGAAATTTTCTTATCGGCCCTAGGGAACATCGTATATTCATCATTTTTGCGAGAGAATGTGGTTCGGATTTTGTTGGGCCTATTGGGCTGGTGCTACTATATTGGTGTGGTTAATTTTGACCAAACGATGTATTCAATTTCCGCTGTTTATGGGGTGGTGATGTTGTTGAATTTGGTTTATTTGCTGAGGAAGACGGAGTTGAGTTTTCGTCCCAATTGGACCTTTATTGAGGAGCAGGCGGGTTTGAAGGGCGAGTTTTATCGGTATACAGGCTATTTGTTTCTTACGTATGTGGCGATGTTGGTGTTGCAGCGCATGGATTTTTTGATGGTAAGTTCGATGAAGGGGTCTGCGGATACAGGAATCTATGCTATCGCCGTGAATATGGCTGTGCTGATTGAAATTCCTACGCGCAGTATTTTGCAAATTGCCAATCCCAAACTATCCGAGGCCATTCACATTGGCGATCGCAAGGAAATAGAGCGTTTGTATCAGAAAACAAGCTTGAATCAATTTGTTTTGGGGGCGTTGGCACTGCTCTTGGTGTGGATCAATATTGATGTATTTTATCATTTTATGCCCAATGGCGCTTTGTATGAAACGGGAAAATGGGCGGTGTTTTATTTGGGTGTAGGTAAGTTGTGCGTGTTGCTTCAGGGCAATTCTGCGGCGATGTTGATTTTTTCAAAGCGATATTATTTATCGCTGGTATTGAATGCGGTTTCTATCTTGGTGGGGGTGTTGTTGAATCAATATTTAATTCCCATTTATGGCATTCAAGGAGCGGCTTTGGCTACTGGCGGAGTTTGGTTGGCTTCGGGGATTGTGATGGCTTTGTTGATTTATTCGGTATACGGAATGCAGCCGATTACACGCGGTGTTTTGTTAAGCATCGCTTTGTTTGCTGTGGCGTTTTGGGCGAATCATCAATGGGCGATACCCAATGAGGGATTGTTGTTACACGCCGGTTTGAAATCCTTGGTTTTGATGGGGATTACCGTATTTGTGTTGCTCCGATTTAGGTTGAGTGAAGATCTTTACAGCATGGCGAAAAAGATGCTGGCTCCCCTAGGTATCCGATTGAAGGATTGAGGGGTGTTAT
>JACCDV010549869.1_pt1 | contig 29501 bp, 17 predicted proteins | sample 7446131 | NCBI WGS metagenome assembly JACCDV01 (sample SAMN15323448, study PRJNA562643) | freshwater metagenome | isolation source: river surface water | place: USA:Blue River Watershed | collected 2017-08-17 | reverse complement strand
GGTTATGAAATGTTATCTCGAGTTACTTGGTTTTTGATGGGTTAGTAGAACTTTGATTGGGGAGCCAACCTACTTCGGATGTGTTGAGTGTGATAAATGATATATTGAGACCTACAATTAACTGTTTTACTATAAATTAGAGCTTGAAATGATTGTTGTATAATAAATGTTGGACATCAATCATTTTGAGGGACTCACTGACTACAAGGAAGAATAGCACGACAGTGTTCGCCCGAGGGGACGAAGCTATCAGATCCGCATCAGACAAAAGCGGTCGGAACTCTAGGATTACGAACTAAGTAATATGAGATTCTATTTAGAATAAACTATCGGCTAGGGTGGGTTTGGGAAAGTGAAGAAGGCGATCCACAAGCTGACAGGAGAGACTGTAGCTGTTAAAATAGCAACATTTTAACAATACTAACCTGACCAACTGGAGACCATCCAACGTTAGATCGAACTCCAAAAGAACCTACTCCACGAAAACATTGCCCAGATCTACGAAGTCATCAGGAAGGACAATAAATTTTACATTTTCATGGAATTCTGCAAGAATGGGGAGCTCTTTTAAAAGATCAACAATACTGGTCCAATGCAATAGAAGTAAGCTGCTAAGATTTTCCATCAAATTCTATCAGCTCTCCTTTATCTCAAGGAGAGTGGACTCAGCCATCGCGACATCAAACCGGAAAATGTGATGTTTGATGAGCATTGGAATGTGAAACTCATTGATTTTGGTTTCAGTTGCACCAACCATTTGGGATAATTTCGTAAGACAGTCTGCGGAACTCCATCCTACACTCCCCCTGAAATTATCAAGAGACAGAGCTATGATCCTTAGCTGGTCGATGTGTGGTGCTTAGGAGTCACCCTTTATGCAATGCTTGCCGCACAGCTTCCTTTTTAAGGATAAACAAATTAAAAAAGAAAGGCAAATATTGTCAATTTCAAATTCTAACAGAAATCATTCTTCACTCCAAGAGCCTAAAAACTCTTCAATTCTATCTTCGTTGATGCGAAATATCGTGTGAAACTGTGGTAACTGAGAACAAGTGAATTCAGCCTTGCTTACGAGCCTTCCAAGGCACACTTCATTGACTTCAAAAGCGAGAACATTGTGATTGAAGATACAGTGATTGAGATCATCGACAAGTAATACCATATGAATCCTCAGAAGGTGATTGAGAGTGTCAAAAACTGTAGATTTGATAAGTACCACGCCATGTACTATCTGACTCTCAAACACTAAAAGCATACCCATCAACATACTCACAATAACTTAGATTAGTACAAGAAGCAAAGGAAAGGATCTCTCATTAAGCTATAGCCTATTACTGTCAGAACCCCAAGCACGCATAAGAAGAGCGACTCAATAGAGAAGACTAACTATACCTTAAGTCTCAAAACTAGCAGGGTTGAGAAAGATGGAGTTGTTAGGCTCAAACCTAGAAAGGCAGTTGATCTTGAGAACTGTAGACTTCGTAGAAGGGACTCACCCGATAGCCCAAGAAGACTACTCGACTGCTTGGCTGCATACAAAGACTTCTGATTACTACTTTTATATTCTTTGTTCATTCCTCATATAATTATATTGGGCTCAATAGGATGAATATTGACTAAGGATAATAGGATAATCGTTCTCATGAGGAAAGCCATTCATTGAAAAAATAAAGCTCATCAGTAGTGAGCAATTTAAGACTAAAGCTAGCGTTCAAATAGCAGAGAAGGCAATTGCAGCAAAAATTGTTTGGGGTTCATTACAATTATTCAAGAATTGGACTTAATAAATAAAAGAAACATTTGCTATAATAACAAAAAAATACATAAATTGAGCGATAAAATCTTATCTTACTACAGAAGTTGCAAAGAATAGTGAAGAAACCTAATCTAACTATAACAAAAAAGAGAATAATTACTTAGGTACAAGAAGACAGTCGCTAACATCATATGAGATATCACTCGCCAGACAGAAACTATGAAAGTAGCACTAAAAAGAATAAAGAGCTAAAGAAAATGTATATTAACAGTGATTACAAAAGTGCGAGAAAACCAAGAAGAGATCTATTTAGTGGATAGAAAGAATATGAAGGAATATTGTACGAGATAATAAGTTATATCTAATAAGGTAAATACAATATATCAATAAGGGGCCCGAAAGCAACCCAAAACATCAAAATAGATATCGAAGCATACAAATAAATATATCGAAGCGAACTTGATAAAAACCATTCTAAAGTAGTTAATTTGTTAACCTTCGATGGCAAACTATTTGGAATCACAGGGCTGTAAAATCTATAAATTGAAATTTAGGAGGGGAATACTCTCAACTTACCAATGATCCACCCTCATAAGCTTGGGAAGGGCAAGTCATCTTTCAGATCTAAGCCGACCTGAATAAACATATGAATCTTGATATTGTATGAATATATTATAAATAAAAATAATCAAAAATCCAAGTGAACTCAGTCACGCGTAAACAAATTGTTTAACCCAAGAGGGCGTAGCTCCAACGGTAGAGCGTTGGACTCCAAATCCAACGGTTGCGGGTTCAAATCCCGTCGCCCTCATTTTTTATTATACACTATCATAGATTATTTATTATCTTTTTTTATTATCATAATCTACAATAATGGAGGGTGATTTGTAAAACAACAGGCGGAGCTATGATAGTAATGGTTTTGAACAGTAATAAAGATAAAATAAACTTATTAACTATCTGATGGACAAGTAGCTGGACCAAATACGATAGAAGAGATGGAAGGAAATATTACCCCAACTCCGCTCCCTTAAAAGCTCAGGCAAGGAGGGATAGAAGAAGATTATTAACTTAGTTCGCTATGGTGTCTCAGATTCACTCAGACATAAGGTTTGGCCTTTGCTCATTTAATAGCCCATCTACAAATATGAGGAGTGCAGGGGCAAAAGTGAAAATAAATAGATTAATCTTGACTTGTAAAGAACATTTCCAACTCATAAATAAGCAAAATCGATAGAAGCCAAATTAAAACTTGTGCTAAATGCGCTGGCTTTGGCTCTTCCAGAAGTAGGGTACTGTCAGGGTATTCATCTATGTATAAAGGCATGAACTTCATAGTCGGAACCCTTTTATTGAAGCTATAGTAATAAGATGCCTTTAAAGTAGCATACCATATTTTCCACTGGTAGAAACTGTAACTACTTTTAAAGGATTTGCATTTAATTCATGAGCAACTGTATGCTTTGGACAGTAATTACAACTTAATGTAGGATTAATCAAAAAGCATTATCCTAAATTGTTTAAACTCTTGCAGGAACATGAGGTGGAGTCGATCATTTATGCCTCTTCGTGGTTCATTACGCTCTTCTGCAATAGCCTCCCTGCATGCTTTGCTTTTCGTATCATAGAATCATTCCTCTTGGAGGGTATACAAAAGATGAGCTAGGAGAAAAAATATTATATCGAGTCGCACTGCAGATCTTGAAGTGGAAAAAAAGAGAGCTCAAGTCGATTGGCACAGTTGAGGGCTTAATCGAAGAGCTCAAGAACTACGATTAGTTCAACGAAGGCAATATTGATGAATTCTTTAAGGAGATGTATGAGATTCCTCTGTCAAGAGAGGAGATTAAAATTTACAAGGAAGAGTACCATAAGAAATCCCCAAAATCAGCCAAATCTATAAAATCACGTATAAAATGATGATTTATATTATGTTAATTTGTATATTAGTTGATTTGAAATGAATAGGGGACAATACACAACCCAGCCATCAAATAGCATGATTTACAAGGAATATTTGGAAATAGCTAAATTGTACTCAAGGGATAAAAGTCCTCAACTGAGAAAATATAGTAAATCTCCCAAACCAAGTGACTCCCAATCGTAAATAAAAAGATAGAATGAGCAGTATAGACAGTTGCAATAGCGTTATCAAGAGTTATAGCAGAATTATCGTGAACTCTTTTAGAAAGCCAAGTAAAGAAACATGGAGCATTAAAAACTAAAGGCATAAATAAAAGTTTACAAGAAAAATCATTAGCGGGATCAATAATAAATATAAAGGCTGAGGTGCATTTTAGGGCTTATAAGAAAACGCTCAGTTTCCATACAGGTTTAACAAGATCAGCTTGATACTTCAAATGTGGGACGCGCATCCCGCTTGAACAAATTTGATCAATCTACTTAAGATTAAATAAAATTGAAGAGCTCAGGGGAAAAGATCAAAGAGAGATTGTCTCCTAATATTGCCAATAAGCCTAAGAAATAAGAAGTATTCGATTGGGAGCAACTAAACAAAAATGTATCCCAAGAGGGGCTTTACTTAAAGAGCAAAACAAAATGCAATATGAATAATACTTAAAAACACATCGCTGCCTCTAAGTATTCGAGATAAATTAAGAACTCTCATGCAAGATTGAGCAATTCTCCTTACTCGAAGCTGAGGTATGTGCCAGGAGCATCGTTCAAATGATATTTATTAAGTTTTGAAAATAATTATTTATTGTAGTTTTAACTATTGTAATAAACTCATCTAAGACTGATTAACTCATGAATAAACAAGCCAAACATATATAAAAAAGTCATCACATCGAACTTGAAATAAATGAAAACAAAGGATAATAAAAAGGGAAATATCCAATATCGAAGATGTAAAGGTGGATTTAAAATAACGAAGAAATGAAAGCCTTATCAAACTAACTGTAAAAAAAGATAAAAGACCAAAACAACAGTTATATGATTAGCGAGATGAATACGTAAAGACTTAAAAAGATGGAATCTTAAAAGGAATTGGTTGAAATATAGCTGTCGAAAATAAACCAGAAAATCAAACAACTAAAAGGATAGGAACGCTCCAATAGCCCACTCCATATTAGGTAGCGAATTTCAAACAACATCGAGGCCAAGAAAATGGCAATTAACCTTGTAAAGCTGCATAGATAAAGAAAAAAGTAATTTCAAGAGAAAAAGAGAAAAAATTAATAGAAAGTTAGATGTAATTTGACAAGAGAAATTTAGTAGTAAAGAAGAAGGAGAGAATAGCTTTAGCTCTCTCTTCAGTATTAGAAAAGGAAAATTATTTCAACGAGGATGAATGAATCAAGCAAGCAAAGATAATCACGCTATGAGATTGAGAAAGAGAGCAATAAGCTTGTGAAAGAGCTATTGCAGGAAGATAGCAAGCTTCATCAAAAAAGCAAAGAGTTGATAAATGGCTAAAATAAATATTAAATAAAGGTCATCAAGCGCAGGCCAGTTTTAGATTTCTTATAGATATAAAAACACTAAAGCTAGTATCTTCTTAAGAAAATTGAGCGAACCAAGCAATAAAGAAGTGCCTCAATAAGTTACCCCATCAAATCTTATCAAAAGAACAGATGGGCTTCTCAGCTAGAAGAAGAATAGCGGAAGAAAAGATAGGAATAGGAGATAAAGAACACACAAAAGCGAACAATGCTTGAAAAGAAAATTAAATATGGACAGCTTATCAATAGCTTATTTCTTTAAAAGAGGACAAGAACACAACAAAGCCAAGAAAAGATACAGAAGTCGCAATCAATGATCAATTAGAGCACTAAACAGCATCAAATAAGAGAGTTCAAAAATAATTGCATCAATATAGTCAAAACCGAACCAATATAAGAATAGTCGCCTTAGCGCAAAAGATAGGAGTAGGTAAAAAAATAGCATTTGATGTCTTTGCGAAAACAAACAATAAAGAGACTTATCAAAATATAATCCTTTAAAGCCGAAAGAAAAATATTTGAACCTGCGAAATATCAATCGAAATATGATAACTATTTAGGAAAAGTGAAGATAAAGAAGAAAACTTAGTCCTAAGCTTGGGCTTAAATAATAAACAACAAATAACTGTCTCAAGAGCAAAAGAATATTTAAATCCTTCAAAAAGCAGCGGCTCTATAGAATAGGGCTAAAATAAAATAGACTCTTAAAGAAGGGAAGGACAAGGCAGTTAGTTTATATCTGTAGAGTATATAAGCTAAATTAGCACTATTAAAAATAATGTGATATATTCATCATTTATAGCTGGACTAAGTTTTATATCTTACCTTATCAAGCTCTAAAAATTGCCGTTAATTTTAATTAGGCAATTTGAATGAATAGTTATGGTTCTTGTGCCTGCTTTAAATATCTTTTTTGAAGTGTTGGTTAATCATATCTCTATTGTGTTTTATTCTATTTTTGAAGGTAATTAACGAGGAATTCTGTGCCAAATTCGTTTTGATTGTGTGATATAACTATGTTTTAAACCTTCATCATTAATAAAATACTTCTTGGAATTAGCCAACTCTTATATCTTCTATTATCTCTGCTTTCTCATCGATGTCTTCGTCTTCTACACTCGATCGTAGTATCTCTCGACTCCTTGCAATGGCCCAATCGATCGATAGGCAATATTCTTATTGAGGTATTAAGTAAATTATCCTTTAACTAACCTAAAACGCATTGAGTCGGTGGCTATCTCTTGATAGTACCTATCACGATGATCTGAAACCTATCCTAAAGGTTTTAGCTTGCTAGGTTTGTCTATTCCTATCTTAGAAGTCTAGATGCTGGTTGGGGTACTTAGAGATTAGATAGATTGACTTTATGTTTCCATTTAGGGTCCACTGATTTGCTATATCTTTCTGAAGTCAAACATTCTAAATTATTCTCATACTTTAGGAAAGGATTCAGATAGGATTGATCATTGAGGACGGTATATTTATTTTGGAAGGTGGTGGGAGATTAGAAGCTATTGCCATTGGTCCTTTCGGGCAGGTACCTGATGGGTGACTTCCTGTGTTCTGTGGTGGGGGCGTGGTTGAGGAAGTGGAGCATGGTTGGGTTGTAATAATTGATTTATTGAAGTAATTAATAAACATATTAATATAGCGTTATAGGGTGGATTGGCATGTTGAGGTCCAATCAAGAAGAGCAGATTAAATATTTTTATCTTGATCGCAAATTTGGTAGCGGCAGTCTCCGAGAGATCGGGGAGGCCCTCGATGAGGTTCACCTTTGCTTGCCTGCAATGACCAACATTGATTTGATCAACTCGCTTGTCATGAGAATGCTTGATCTCATTCAGACTGCTAAATCTTTCCACATAAAGCATCGCGTCGCCGTCATTTTTAGGCATCACTCTGCAATGCTGCAGCGAATTCACAGCAGAGATGAAATCGCACTTGTTCTTTCCAAGTGCCTCAAGGGATCAGACGAGTATACGCGCATCGTCGCCATACAAATGATCGCCGCACTCGTCTCTCTCTTCCTCAAGGATATCGCAGTCTATCATACTCTACTCTCAAAAATAGCCGCCACCATCACCTCCAAACAAGAAAAGAAGGACTCCATTATATGTCTGACTCAGATCCTATCAAAATCCACACAAATCTCTAAATTATTGACTCAAAATATTACTTAAATACAAGTACAATACAAAATAAAATTGCATATTCTGATCTATCTGCTGACCTATGTCACGATAGACAGTCATCTTCAAAAACAAGTACTTGAAGATTTGCTTACCCTAGTAACAAAAAACGGATTGCAAGCAAACCCAAAGAGAAAGAAAGAAATATATTACTTTGAAAAGTTAGTGATGAAGTATGCATAGGCTAACTATCGAATTGTAGCTCTTTACTAAAGCAAATTGAAGACAATACTCCCAAGATTATAGAATGAGATTGCCACTATAAAATCAATCAAATATCCATTCATGAAGAACGCATATCAATATTCCAAATAAGTTCATGAGATGAAATTGTAGGTATTTTTGGATGAGCTTTACTAATGCAAGCGATAGGGGAACAGCCTTCAACAGTATCAGTAAAAAATAAAAAGGCTCATTATCTAAGCACTCAATCAGCCTCCTTTATTCTTGTAAAGAATACTGCTTATAAACTATCTATAATAGAGTTGTAATAAAGTTGATTAATAATTATTCTTTATGATTGAGCTCGGCCAAGGCAGTTTTAACATGACTCTTTTGAAAAAGTTATTAGTAGTTGGTCTATATAAAAGTTCGAGCTTATTGCTTAACAAAGTTCAAATGCATCAATCCAACTACATCTTTCTACAGCTATACACATAGTTCAAGATCATGGATTCACTTTCCAGGTTAGAGCGACTGCTTGAAATAGCAGTCATTCTAAATCAACAGTACTTTAATTTACTAACTTTATGGAAAAATATTAGCCACATTCTATAGATAAAATCAAATTGCAGGGATAACTAGTATGATATACCTACGCTGCACAATGAATTATCATAAACAGTCATCTCATTAAAGAAAAACTCTATGTTTACACAATAACTCTAAGTTGCTTCCCTTATCATTCACCATAAGAGTCATAGTATTCATTAAATAAAAAGTAAATGTTATTATTTACTACCAAGCAATATGCTTTATAATAATAGTAGATTTTGGTTCGCCTATCTACACAAGCAAACCATTCTTTCATTGTTTAGAACTCCTATGATTATTTGACCACAATCCATCCAAGATTCATATTACAAAAATATACCATTATAATATCACTGCCTTCCAATAAATCCGCTTCCATTATTGTTGTTGAAATTCCTTTGTTAGTTGGGCATTTGGCTTTGCTGAGAAGGTCCATATAAACCTTGTTGAGGAACTTGTGGCATCTGCATTTGTGGAATATTCCCAAAAATGCCATTATTTTGATTTGAAGGGAAGAATTGGCCATAATATTGATTTGGGATATTATTGGCTCCGAATTGTGCGATATTAGAATGAGGAAGTACATTATTATGAGGTCCATTTTGGTGATTAATATATGGATTTTGCGTTGGGGGAGGGTTCATGGGATCGTACTATCCGTTGTACAATCGCATCATTTGATTGTAGTGCATTGAATACATACTATTCAAATATTTTTGGTTCTGTTCATTTCGACCACGACTGTTATTCATATGCCTATTTTGTCTATAGTGTTATCTTGTTCGATCTCTCACACCTTCCTCTCTCTCGAATCGTTAGTGCTCTTTGAACTTATTGACTCTCTTTGGTGGCGTTCTTCTTCTATCTTGTCTTTCTTCTGAGAAGTCTCTATCGACTCTTATTCGCTCTTAATCTGAAGAATCATCTACCTGTTCTTCAGCTTATAAGATGCTCTTTGATTTCATACTCTTTATATCCTCATCTTTCAATATCTTTGAGCTTCCTTCAATATAGTAAACGCTTCTTCCTATCATCGCACTAAAGTCTCCAACTAATTAAGGCTTCACTGAATAGAATGGTTTTTCTATTTTTCCGAATACATCAATAATGAAGCCAAATAAATTTCGTTGTTCATCACAGATCCAGTTATCTAAATCAACAACAAATGGCCCTCCTTTTGACTCGAGAATAAGAAGTTATCCAACAATGAATATAACTTTTCCGACTTAATGAAGTGGAGCATTGGGCAAAACAGTTGGTTTTTCAGGGAATTTAACCTGGATTGGTTACTTTTCTTTAGGGTGATGCTCCATTGGTTATTCGTTCTATTAAAGCTATCGAAGGTTCATTGATTTCAGCTCCTATAGACTTGCTAAGGACCACGACGAAGAATCCTCATCTTCTATCTCATTGCCTATTAAGTTTGGCTGCTATGACTTAGGCAAGTTCATGTCTTGATCATTATTTTATCTTTACATTTGATTGTTGTTAGCCAATTATTATAGAGAATAATATTTGAAGACAAACATAAAGAAAAATCAAAAAGATTTGAATTCGTCTAAAATAGCTTCGATCTTTTATTGAATTTAAATGTTTTTGATGACTGAATGATATTTGAGAAGTTTCTTGTCTCCGCCCTCTTGGCAGAACTGGGCCCAAATAACATGATCTTATGGATCCTATGTTGTTTAAGTTCTCAAGTAAAGTAACAAAGAGCGCAAAAGATTCTTATTAAGATCCTCATCCACGAATTCCCCAATGTATAGACTCAATATTTCCAATATCTTATTATTTCTGAGCATCTATATTATAATTATTCTTAGATCAGACTATCCATCAAGAGATATGCAGATGATGCTATTCAAGACATTCAATGCTGCCTTCTTGAATCTTACTTAGACACACTATGATTTAATATAATAGAAGATTCTGCTTAATATGGCAAGCTAGTCAATTATTATATCACAGAAATCTTACTAAAGGCAAGCGTCACACAGAATTGTAAGGATTTTGTAGCGAATTTCATCAGAGTAAGGATCTTTCTTCACAAAGAATGATTTAAAGATGGGGAGGATTTCTTATAGCCAGTCGATGTAGGTATCGTAAATCTTAGTACTATCTTAATCAGGAATGTTCACTCTAAATAGAATAATGAAAATCTAAAGTATTTGAATTAACCTTTTCTAGAGTGCAGCTGATTTATGTTTCAAACTACTGAGGGATTCTTTTACAACCCCTTCTATTTCAAGTTGATTGTAGTAATCAAATATATTGCCATTTATCGACATGATTTGCTAGGAAAGACTTTTGAACATTTAGAATAAGATGTTAAAGTTGTTATTGGTAATAATTTATGGCTTATCGTATAGATGAGTGTCAAGGAAGTACCTAAGGCTTACTGTTATTTGTAATTGAATCTATTATTACTTGCTTTATTGGAATAGCATAGTAAGAAGAGAGAGGAGCTTATTGATTAACTAACAATCAATTTCATTTATAACTTGCATCACCTCAATGCTTTCACTGTTAAGCTTAAGGATGTTTTACAGAATATTTATTGTTTTCCCAAGAATATCTGAAATCAATGTATCTTTAATATTGTTCAACTTTGCGAAAGTAGATAGAATATCAAATTCCTACTTTAAATTATAATTACTTTGATAAGGTTATTCAAAAAGTTTGCCTATTTATTTGCTTTGAGGCAAATACTAAAACATATATCAGTACTTACTGATATATTACTAATGCTAAATAAGATCAAATAGAGAATTTGCTTTGCCTGGACATGAGAGAAGATTTTATATGATTTTTGAGACTAGTAAAACTATTGCAGATTTGATAATTCTAAGAATAAACTAAAGAAGGTATCCTTGCAGAGTTCAATGCTAAATAAGACCTCTTTGTAGTGTTCTATACTTTAGGAAACATATGTTGTATAGTTGGCAATCGTCCAAAGGATTCTTATGTAAGTTCGCGGATTTCGCTGGAAAAGCTCTATATTTGATATTTGCAGGAATGTTGTCAATTTAGCTATGATTTTATCGTCAATAAGATAGTAAAGATGGTCAGATTGGTCAGAGCGGGAATAGATGAATACATCTTTTATTATTTGATCTGCATGCTACCAATCTGACAAAATACTTTACTATTTTAGCTCACTGAGTTGTTGCAAAGTATCGTTTAAATTGATTCCCTTGAGGACATAGTAATCTTCTGACAGGGAAGCAAGTATTTATTCTCGAATGCTATTCATTTTCTATGCTATCTGCTTCTTTCGGATATCTTGATGGAACTGAATATTCTTCTTTTGGTAACTCTAATAGTGAAGTTAGTTTCCTTTCACGAAGAAATTGTTGCTGTTGTAGGTAGTAAACATAAAATTAATGAAGCGGGAAATTGAAAGATTATAAACTTGACTATTTTCAATTGAAAAATTAATCTCTCTTTTGATGGTATTTATATAAAGATAGTCAAAGCTTACAAAGCATCAAGTAAACCCTCCCGTCTTTATTGCTGATTTTGAGATTGTGCTCTTAGCTGCTTCCTTTATTAGTACATCCCAACTTGGTACTTATAACTTTTTGCCATAAAGCTCTTAAGCTCTTGTTTACTTGTAAGGCTTATTAGTGACTATATTAAACTCCTTGGCTTTTTAATCGAGGATCCTACCATAATGAACATGGTTCTTCACAAGATGTTCTTGCTTTTACTCATCCTAAAAGTTTCTCTTTTGATATTCATCCAGCACCACGTACTTTGTTTGGTATCTTTTTTTTACATTTGCGTTTCTTTAGTCGAGTATCTTTAAACTTTAAGGAAGAGGTTTTGAATAATCTTGAATAAAGGGTTCACGGTATACATAAGAAGGCGGTAATTTTTTATCAAAGTCTTTTCCGTGGATTCTTTATAGTGATGCTCTGTGCTGTTGATATTCTTATTATTGTTTGGAATCATAGAATTTTCCATAGACTGGATCAAATCCATGAGTTTTCCAATATTTTTAGTTAAGTTCTTTTGCCTGCTTATCAACCTATTCTTTCACTCTTTATTCGTGATTTTCATTATAGACATTACTCAATATATTGTATTCATTTTTATGGGTTGATAGAAGCTTTTTCTCTCTTTAGACTGGCAGTCTAAATTCTCTATTTTAGAAAAGAAAATCAGGCAACTTTTGGTTATTGATTACGTTATGTGCATTTCTAATAGGGCCTAAAAGCTTCATAGGTTTCTTCTCAGTGTAAGGCTAGTTAGAGTGTAGATTGACAATATCAAAATTTTTCTCATACTTTACAGTTTGTTTCTACATAATTGTATTTCTTACTAAATGATTCATTAAGGATCTTGCTCGTTTTTGTTCGGTTAGCTGATGATCTTTTCGATCGTCTTACTATTTGGAATAGACTTGTAGTACGGGATTGAACAAAGATTATTTAGCTTTTATCTGTTCATGAGTGACATGCTGGACAACATTAATAGTTTTCCCAAAAGGTTTTTTGGTGCGTTTTCCTTTTTAATACATATGCATTTCTGTTCTCCATGCATTTAAATTTTGTTCGCTTTGATCAAATATCATGTTAAGTTTCAATAATAAAACCTAATCAAAAATATTATTCCTATAAATAAATAATCAATGAGAATCAATATAAGTAATCATTGCTTCTATTCTTAGAAATCTTAGTTAAGATATTACTATTAACTCTTGTCTTATTGTTGGGAAGGCATAATCTTGATTAATTTCTTTTTCTTTTTGATGAAATCTATAAGTCTTTGATGCTTGGTTTGGTTTAAAATTTCAATTCTTTCTGCCTGTCGCTTTTTCTAATTATTGACGCTGCTTATTTCCCTCTGGCTTGCTCCATTTAATGGCTAACGGTTTTTAACTAATGATTTAGACTATGTTCTTCTTACCTTTAAATCGAGGTCATTATTTGATGTACTTAGATGTGCATTTCTATGCTTTTATGTTTGAAATCTTAGCTTTTTTAGCTTTTCAATAGAATTAGTCTTTATCGTCTGAATATATGGATCAATTTGACTATATGAATTCATCCTTTTCTTTGCGAGCTCTTTTTTTGTAATATTTTACTTATTATTTGATTAAGCGCCAATTTCAGTTAAGTGTTATTGCTTCAGATTTGGTTATGATGGATTTGGGTGAATGATGATTTCATTGAGAGAATTCAATATTTTTTGGTTTTGAGTGGTTAATGGTTCAAGGTTGATCGCCTAAGAGCTATTTATTAAAGTTAAATACTTTTGCAAGGCGTTTCAAATGTTTCTTCACTGGTTTTCTGTTGAAGTAATGGAATGTATATTTATCCTAGAATGCATTGTATTATGAAATATGATCGTTTTGGCTAAATGAAGACACATATCTTTTCTAGAGCTCATAAACCCTTTCTCTCTTGAGGCTGTATATTATCTACATTACCTTTTCTGACGGGGCAAAGAATCAATACTCATATTATATATATTATAACTGCAATTATTCTAAAATCTTATTCAAGTAAATTTCCTTGGTGCTTGATTATTCTATACCAAAATTAAATGTAACTCTAGAGTTTATATATATTAATTTATTTGAATGGGGCCTAAGAAGAAAGCATGTAAGATATTGTGCTTATGCAGAACCTGGAGCTGAGGATAATGCTTAGAAAGTTGATTTTCTAACAAATAAAGTAAAGGCTTTGGAGTACCAGATCGTTTGGGAACAAGAGCGATCAGATCGATCAAAGACTTAATAGAAAAATATGAGGAAAGCGATAGTTGAATTAGACCAATAATTTGAAAAATAAAAATAAAAGCTGCTGTAAATTTCGTATTTGACTCTATATGCAGAAACAAGATGACTTAACAATATGATGCAACAGAGATAGAGTTGAAGAAAAAAGTTGACTAAAAGCGTAAGGAACTTGAAGATAAGGAAGCCTAGATTCGTATGTTTTGATTTATCTCAGGAAAGAGCAAATAAGTACTGAAAAATACTAGATCTGAATACGAGTAAAAATTGAAACAGAAAGAAAAAGAACTTAATGATTTGAAGCAAAAGATGGAAGATATGTCCATTGAATTTTCAAGAATGCTCAGGGAGACTCTCGAAAAGATGCAGGAAAGAATCGAATTACAGCAATGGGACAATGAAAGCGATCCTACTCTTTTGAAGAAAATGAAGGATTTGTCTTAGCTTTATAGTGGCTGATCAATAGCATTCAATATCTTAGTATCTAATGAATAATTGAGAGATAATGGCGATCATTCTTTTTGCTAATCCTAAGCTGTGAGGTATTTGGATTCGAGATCATTAATCATGACTGGTGGCATGACGTTTGGCACTTTATATACTCCACTATTTCCACTAACAACTGCACTGAGGTCGTAGGACTTAACATTTAGGTATAATGAATCAACAACGGAGATAGTAGTTCCATTGAAGCCGGTAGCCAAAACCCAATGGGCTCCTTTGTTAACATTAATTATCACTAGATATCCCACATCGATATTAATTCTTACTAATGCATTTGAGACCTTGCCTTCGAATGTAACACCAAATGCGTTGATCGAGTTCCAAACAAAATCATCCTTGTTTACATACCCTTTGTTGTTTTTTAGCCAGGTGTTTAATGTTGAAGGGTTTTGGTTGACTCCGATGCCTGAGAGGCCAATTGATGCAGCAGCAACAAGGGCTCCAACTTGACAAATTGTGTTCGTTGATGTACCGAGCTTTTAGTCCTTCCACTTGGGGTCACACTGGTTGTATTGAGGATAATCTCGGGAGTGAATAAGGACGAATATCAACAAGAGGCACACTATCTTCTTATCCATATAAAATTAAAGTAATGATTGTAGTCAAATGGCGAAATTAAATCTATTAGGACCTTATATTAGATCAATGTGTTTTCTTGGTAATTAGGTTATAGAACTCTTCTTATGAGACCACTCCGTCACCGTTGGCATCTGCTCTTTCAATCATTTCTTGGAGGGTTGAGTCATCAGTCAATTCCCCTAGGTCTTTAGCCACTTTTCTTAGATCTTTTAATGCAACATATCCAGTCCTTTGAGGGTCAAACGTAATAAATATTTTATGGACTTCCTCCCTACTTTCATTCTATGAAGGTCTTGTTGTCATCATATCGAAAAATTAGTGGAACTATATTTGTCCACTTCCATCTTTATCAAGTTCTCCAATCATTTGATAAACTGCTTGAGCTTGTGCCTCAATACCGAGCGAGTTAATAGCAGTCTTAAGTTCTTTATTTAATATTCTTTACCTTTAGGATCAATGGCACCTCCCAAGTCTCTATCAAAAAGATCAAAGGCCTTTTTGATCTCAAGCACTTATTAAAGGCTCACGTATTGAGAAACGAAGCTATTTGGATTGAAGGCCATGCCTAATAGTAAAATTATATTTAAATTGAATTCAAATTTAGGATAAATGATTATTACATCGGATCTAATTTGAGGTTGTTCCGATTGCTTATCTCCATTAAAAAATATTGAATACTTCGTTAATTGAATAGTGCCTTTACCTTATTATTGTTAATAGAAAAAGTTATAAATAGAAAGATGTCCTTAACAAATTGTGGGCTTCTCATGTGTAAAGGCTAAGACCTATCTATGCAAGAGTTACTACAGGAAAAGATTGCATTAATGAACAGTGGTAAGCCTCTTTCATCTAGCAAGGTTCCCATAAAGCGCTGTTCTACAAAAATACCCATCTAAAGAGAAATATTTAGCTTTAAGCTTAATGAGTTTAGGAATTATGCTGACTCAGATAAAATAAAGTAAAACACTCGCTAAAAAAAAGATATTTAACAAAGTTTGCAGGCTAACAAATTGCAGCATTATAGAAGCTGTGGAAAGATTTCATTGAGAAAATCTACTATCGAACCTTAAAAGCATATCCCAATTACAAACTCAGGCCATCCCAAGCTTATGAATCCCTCAATAGACATGGGCATAAATCGCATAATTTTACTTGGGGCATCTACAGCAAGTAAATCTAATTTATAACACAACAAACAATCAAAGATAGTGTTCAATAACACCAATAAACATGTAGTTCACAATTAAGCAGACTTAAAGAAGAACTCCAAAGATTATGAATTTTCTTCTAAAATTAGCGAATAGAATATTGATTAAGCCGCAGCTAAATAAATCCATTCAAATAGCATCGGGTAGACATCTTAATCGATCTCGATTGCTGGGAAGCCAAGCTCAGACCAATCTTAGCAGCTAAGTGGATCTCCTTCATTAATTTCAAATAACAGTATGTAAACGCAAGAATTAAATGTAAGCCTAAACCCCACATTTAAATAGATTAAAAACTGTGAGCTAAGGAAATTCCAAAACATTAAGACTATAAAAACTATACATACGACTAGCTAATTTAGATAAAATTCACCACAAAATTCTGCCTAGCACCTTTAAAATCAAGCCTTAGAAGACTAAGAAAGTTTTGTACTTTAAATTAGAACTATAACCGAGAGAAACTTTATAAAAGATAGAAGAAAGACAGCTTTCTTTGGCTTTATGGGCAAATAAAACTAAACTTATCCATTCTAATAAACTAAACCTATCTGTAAATAAAATGAAGATAAATCTTTTAACAAGCCAAATCAAAATAAGTTTCAGAAAGTACATTTTTTACTTTAGTCTCGTCTTCCTAAAGAGGAAAAAAGTCATTAATATATAAATTCTATTGAAAGCGATGAATCGAGAGATCGCCAAATTAAATGCCATCCTTCACTCTACTCAATTGTATAATCAGCTTCATTAGGACCTGATGTAATTAAATAGCCTCCAATCAACAGCATCAAGTAGATGACTTTCATTCGTCCGCATTAATAGAGTTCTCCTAAGTTCAAACATATAAACACTATCAAATCTATTGGAAGTGAATCTATATACAGTCACACTTCATTCCTTGATTTGAAATTCATGCAAAGTATGCAATCCCGAAGAGCTCTATTGAAATTGGTTTGATCTATTTGTAAAGGCATACTATTTAATCAATAATTTAAAATGAACTTTATAATTGCTTTATAATTTGATACGATGGAAACATCATACTCATATTGGTGCTACAACTGCTAAGCGAACTTTGTGACGAATGCCTAAGCAAACTCATGCACTCACTGCTCTAGTTCTGCTTTCTAGGCAGTCGATTCATCAAGCTCCAATAATCAGCCGTCCAATTTCCAACCCTACCAACTTCCACCACCGCCAACACCTCAAATACCCAACCCTCAGGTATTTCAAACGAGCAATGCTTTCCCTGGAGGCTTCGGGCATGCAACAATACAGTTTGGGTCATTAAACAATATGCAGACTTTCAATATTCCTCTTCTTCCAATCAATAACATGCTCTCAAGCCTTACATAAGCATTCTTCTCTCCACAAGGAGGATTATTCAATCTTATCAACTCCCTAGCTGGCTAAAGAAATCTTATCCCGGCAACTGCAGTATAAATAGGGCGACTCTAGAAAATTGATAAAGTAGTTGACTGTGCTATATGTCAAGATGATAGTGTTCAAAATGAGTAATAGAAGAAAGGCTACAAACTTAAGTGTGGACATATGTTCCATGCTAATTGTATCGGTCCTTGGTTTGCAAGAACAAATACTTGTCCCACTTGCCGAGTTAAAATTTGAATGATTGATATATTTCTACTACCTTAAATTACTAATCATAGTATAAGAATATGTTAGAGGAGGTACTTTATAATAGTACTATATTCAAATATTTTTTAAGATGCAAAGCAAAATATATTGGTAGCAGCAAGGAGTAGATCGCCTGTGCGGTGTGCACTCAGTAAACTCCTTACTCCAAGGTATCATCTTATGATATTAAGGGCCTTTCTTTAGTGAGGTTACTTTGGCGCAAATCGCTTTATAGCTTGACCAGAAGTAGCAGACATTAATGCTTGAGCAAGGTCTTACCAAATAAGCAATTAAATACATGCAATAATAGAGTGGGAACGTAGCCAACGATGGGTATTATTCAATTCAGGTCTTGCAGTGTAATCTTTATGGTAATGTAGAGGCTTTGAAATCATTGGACTTGCAAATGGTCAACATTGAAATCATCAAATCCAACGAAGATCTTGCTAATAAGGTTGGATTCATCTGTAATTCTTCAGACCATTGGTTTTCACTGAGGAAAATTGATGGAGTGTGGTATAACTTGAACAGTACAAACAAAAGAATGCCATAGATAATTTCGGATTTTTATCTTTCTGCCTTCTTGATAGCTGTTAAGAGTCAAGGCTACCAGATTTTTTCTGTAGAGGGAAAATATCCATAGAGCTCATAAGATAGATTCTAGTTTTATAATAAAAATCAATTCTGGATATAGAAGAAACGTATTCAAAAGTATCATGAGAAATGCATTAAACGAAAAGGATTTAAACCCAATATCAGTGGGGCTGGTGCAGACACAGCCATGTAGAAAGCCATAGCTTTATCCTTGGGGAAGAAATATGAGCAATATGTAAGCAGTGGGTAGGATTCAGATTGGGATAATGATGGACCCAAGAAAAAAGAGCTAAAATAGTTCGGCGGTATTGGCAAATACATTGGAGAAGAAGTTTATATAAACTACTAAAAATTCTATATGTCTGAAGAAGACGTATAAATGTTAACATTCCTAAAACAGTCAATAGAAGAGCAGTATGGAGTTGAGCCAAAGTCAGGCAAAAAAGTGTTATTCCGATATGGCAATGGCAAGAAATAGACAAGAGTATTCCCATAAGACTCTACAATTGAAAGCTTGTATGACTTTATCTGGTACAAGAGATCTCATCATAATAAATTTTACTTGGTAAACTTCGGCAACAAGCAAAGATTGACAGATGTCTCCATTCCTTTATTCGCTTTGGAAGACGAAGATGGAGATATAACAGTTATGGTTAATGATCAATGATTATTACTTATCATAAATAATCATGCTTATACTTGCAAGAGATTTAGCAGTTGGTTGTACAGATTTATTTCGTTTAGTTATTTTTCTGCTGCTGACTTCAATAGGTCCGAGTATGATTTGCCTCTTCGTCGCTTGAACTAGGACAATTCGTAGTTAGTATTGGCTACCATAAAGACAATCATTTTTTATAGGCATTTAAGCTCATTCTTTCGAATCTATATCTTTATTTATAACTCTTTTATTTGTAAGTCCTTTGAGCCTGATTTGAATAGAGAGTTGAAGGAAAAACCACCTTTGGTCAAATTGTGCATTTACTTGGTTTTATTCAATATGCTTTATTTAAGAGCTTCCCTTCTTTTCTATGCCTCCCTTCTACCTTTTATTGCCTCAATAAAAGCTTTTGTCTCTCTTATCTCGTATGCTACCAACTATAAAAGAGTTTCTTAGGGAATAACTGATGAAACTACTTTGTATTCTTCCACTTTGGCGCTGAATTACTCACCTTTTCCAAACACCAATTTTTTCCTATCTTTGCCAACATGGTTCAAGAATATCTTTTCTTAATACTAAGGAAAGGCTGTTGTCACGCATACATCTAAGATAAAAGCTCTGTTACTGAACTGTTCGTTGAACTCATTCCTCGCGCAAATTGATTTGACAATCGCCTAGTAAATTACAACTAACTTTTCCTCGCTTTGCTTGAGCTCTCTATAGTTTTCTTCGCTTACTGTTAAAGCGGCTGTAAAATCGGAGCCCTACCCTAAGGCTTTGAAGTGCTTTTCGTACTCCGCGAGCAGAAATGAGTACTCTTTCTACAGACAGCACTTAATTGCCTAAATACACTCGAACTTACCATTTAAAAGTCAGTTGCCCCCCTCAAAAATACTTGGAAAAGATCGCAGTGATACAAATAAGGTCGCGCAGCCACACCTTCGCAGAAATACTTTAGAAACCGCTTTCTGATTTCGGCGTGTCTTAGCTCAGAGTTGTTATGTTTGCTTTAAAGCTTTTTGAAGGCACTTAGAAAGTTGCTTTCAGAACGCTTTCCCGATATCGGAGGGATGTAAATACCGAGCCAACGCTGGCTGAGCTTCGTCCTCAGCAAATCAAAATTTCGATACCTTCGCCGAACGCTGAAGGGCCCATTGGCGTCTGAGCCAACAATGTTGTAAGTGAAGAAAGGGAAGGTTTCGGTTTCGTTCTTTATGGGTTCTTCAACGGTAATTGTAACTTTTCCTTCGAAGTGTGGAGAGGGAACAATTTGCTCTCGGATGATAATATTTTCACTTTACATATAAATAATATGCAGGCAAAGATTTATCGCAAAGACAACTATTTTATGATTTTTCCCCATTTTTATATCAAAGGTATTTGAAAATCTTCTTTAATCAGCAATATTAATTTAATAATTTATTTGAAGCAAGGGCCAAAAGTTATATGAACTAAGATGGACTAACTCCAAAGCTCAGAGCTCATATTTTTCATTTAAGTTTTGGAACTTGCTTTATCAAAATCATGCAAAGCATTTCATGCGTAATTGTCAACTGAAATCAAAGTAGTATACTGCTTAATTTTAATAAAAACATCTACTGCCACTCTGAAGCACATAATTGGTTGGAACAAAAATCAAAATCTTTCAAATGGCTAGTTTGCTAAACTCATAACTTTTTAGAAGATAGTCGAGATGCAATGGGGAGGTTAATAGTCGCTGTTTAGTTTAAGTCCAATCAGAGCCAAGAAAAAGCAAATATTGAAATCTGGTATTTAAAGTTCAAATATTCACAAAGAAAAAACAAGCAAAAAGAGAGCTGCAAAATAGCAGACGAAACCATAATTGATGATAATTTGAAAAAAAACAAATAGATGCAACCAGATAATTTAATTAACAAGAAAATTAGTCAAGACAATAATAAATCAAAGTGTAAAATAGAAGACTATAACTAACATTAATTATGAATTATAAGACTAGGCTTAATATAAGCCTTTTAAAAATCAATAAAAGAATTGAAGTTGAAAGCTCGAATTTCTAATTTCGATGGTTTCCATATCGGAACACGAAAAGGTTAGAATTTCAACATTCTCGAGAACTAATTTAGCCGTCAAAAGTGTATTAATAGATGTGGTCACAATAAGTATATATTGAATGATTTGCATGAAATTTTGAATAAAAATAAATAGTAAAGCCATGACTTATTATTAGCTTTTAAAATGAGACCCACCATTTTACTCAAAATTACATGTTTTAACCACTGTTATAAATTAATGATATCAGATCTACGCCTGTAGATTATAAATATTAGTCAGATGTATTTATTAATCTTCTTTATCACTCAATTCATATAAACATATTATTGGAGCAGTTCCAAAAGCCTGTCGAAAAAAGAACTAAAACGTCGTACCAAGACATGGTATGTAAACATGGGATTTCGAAACTGCCCCAAAAATATTTTTATCAACAAACAGCAGAGTACTTCCTGAATAGCCTCTTAATCATCATGCATGATATAATTGTCAAAACTAAAGGGAAGATAAGATTATTTATAGACAAACGATTTAGCATTATCCCAAGTCAATTTTACTATCACCATCCTACAAGGGTTATTACGATTAAATTTTAAAGAAATACATAAGCGTCCCAAATTAGGAGTAAATTAAACCGAAGAAATAGAAAAAAATGTGTTCGAACTTACCAACATCAAAAAATCTAATATCCACAATGATAAACCTCAGAAAGGAAGAGATGATGCTGTTTGTTAATTATGATAATAATATTGTATTAATGTTGGGAAGAGTTAAAAAATGGGTACTCAATGAGACAGTCCCTCAAGATAAAGCCACCTGCATCTTTTGCAATAAAACCTTCAGTAACTAAGAACCCATCCACTACTAAGACGAGAAGTATTTTGTTATTACGGATATCAATCAGGCATCATCGGTTAAACATATCCTCGTCATCACCAAAGAACATATCCAAAATGCACTTCATGTGGAAGATCCATCTATAATCAAATAAATGAGAGTCATCGGGTAGAAAGTTTTAAATAGTATCTGTGACAAGCTAAAAGTAGAGGAGAGGAAGTTTAGGTTTGGATTCCACCTTCCTCCTGTGAACTCGATTGATCATCTTCATCTGCACTGCTTCATCGAACCTCTCCAATAGTTCAAATACAATAGGCTCTTTTATGGATTCTTTCTAAACTCAGTTTAAAAAGTACTATAAAAACTATAATAAGCCAAAAAATGATATATTTTATTCATACAATTAGTTATCTATTAATGGATATATAATCAAGCGAGGTGATATCCCTATCCTTGAAAATATCCCCTTTGTTGAAACCTTCCTTACTAGTTTCTTCTTGATTCAGCCAAGTAAATATCTTGGACAAAGAGTGACTTGAGGAAGCTAGGCGTTGGGAAATAATCTTTATTCCTTGCGATAAATGGAGGGTTTTTCAATATTCCTAAGAGTAGTCCTATAAGAAATCCAGCCACATATTGTTTGTAATAACTACCAAGCATGATCATAATAAGGGGGTATATAATTGGGAAATAAATGCTATGTATTTAGCGACTCATTATAGTAATTGTATCTATTGGATGCTGTATTGCCCACATCATCAACATTATCATCACGAATGAACTCCCATAAAAATATAGACCTGAAAACGTCGAAAATATTGCCAGTGCAATCCCTGATAAAGCAGTTACCCATAGCTCATCTGCGAAAGAATTTTATTTGTTTACTTTGTTAGAAAATTTATTGGAAGCTAAGCAAGCGAAGGCAAATTGAAAAGGGAACATGATGTTGATTCTAGTAAGATAGAATAATGCTGTGAATGGTCTCCAGAAAGATAGTTAGGATACAGTTTGATAGAGGGAGTATGAAATTGTATAGGGGTCTAATATTTTTAAGAAGACGAGAATGGTTAATCCGATATTGGTTATTAAGTATATTGCTGCAAAAGGCGAGCTCTTTACAATACCTTACATATATAACATATACACTAATCATCATAAAATGTTTGCCCGGAATTTCTGTTATATCTTTTTCAATAGATTTGCTCTCACTTTATTGTCAGCTTGGTACATTCGTTTTTGTTTGGTTAAGGCTTACACTTACTCCTGCATTTTACTAAAGCACTATTTGCTTGCAACGACTCTCTTTTACTCTTTGGGCTACAAGAAGTCATGTTTGATGGAATACTTATGAGTTTTGACTCTTAATTGACTTTAATTCTTTACTGGTTGGCTTTATATATTCTTCCTTTCTGTTGCTAACTTCTTACGGTTGCTTAGTGTTTATCTGATATATGACTTGATGTGGGTTGCCTGCTCTTCATAGCTGATGTCCTAATCAAACTGGATATTGGATAATTATAGGTCTAACTAAATATTTTGCACTTGTACCTCTAAAAGAGAGTTATCTTTCGATTTATTATCATTTCTTTTGAACTCATTCACCTCCTAAAGATTTACTTTTGGCTCTTTAGCTCCTATTAAGATTAAGTAATCGCTTTACTTACCTTTACAGCCATATTTGACACTCTGGCTTTTAGTTCTTGCATTTAATTTATTCCCGTCAATCCTCTTGAGAGCATTGTTGGAGCATTAGCTAAAGTCAATCTCAATATTTTTATCTTCTAGTGATGTTTGGCATGATGTCTAACAATAAACTCCGTTGGAAGTTGACTTACTGCCAATAGGCTCATTATAACTTTTGCTAATCATGCTGGTAATTTTGAGGAATCTTCGATCGATTTAGTTTTTTAGAAGATTTAGGTTGATATTCGTCCCATCAGTAAACTTAATAAGCGAATTTTCATTAATAACGCGAAGCATGGGGTAGCTGTTAAGATATTAATAACAAAATAAATAAAAATTCGAGTAATCTATAAGATCAGTTTTTATTGATTAGTCGAGTACTTGTGGTTATAATGTACATGTTTGATCCTAGAGAGGGCAGTCTTACTTTTGATCGGATTTGTTTGGGATCGTTGATGGGTTATTTAATTCTATGATGCTTCTTGAATCTAAATGAGTCGATCAGCTTATTCTACATCTTTTACTTTTGTTTCTTGCGTTAGTATTATCGTCTTAGGCTTTCTTTTATTTCTTGCTTTATCGAATCATAGATGTTTCTTCGAAATTACTATGCGGCTGATAGTTTCTTTATCTAAACTACCTATGACCTTTATTATATTAAATTATTATTGAGTTTTTAGTCTATTATTAAGCTTGCCTTCTTGCTTTTTTGTTTATTGTAGAGTACTTGTGTATTTATTGAGTTTAATTTCTTAGTCAATCGGTATTGATGCTATTTATATGATGAATTTTCGCGCATTACTTCAACGTTTATATATTTTTGGCCTGTGTTTTAAGTGTGACTAAAGCTTATATTGGACATCTTTTATATCTTTTATTATTCAATTTGATTTTTATTCTTATATTTCTCTTAGATTTATTCGTAGTCTTTTTCATTGAAGTTATTATGCATGATCTTTGTTAATATTTCCTTTTATTATTTTTCGTTCTCACACATTAATAAAATTTATTGATTCATTTCTTCCTCTTCAATTGAAGATAAGTCAGATTCATCGCATTTTATTACTTACTCATCCCTTTGAAATTAATCCTCCCTGAGAATAGTAGAAGTTTAATCCATATTTATTTAATCTCTCTATTTTTGTTATTACTTTCTCTATTTGACACTCTGTGATTTTCTTAATTAGATTGTTTATTTCTCCTCTTCAATAAGTTAGGATGATCTAAAAGTTTACCTTTAAATTTCTTCGTTCTTTTTCAGGTCTTCGAGATTATTAGTGATCTTTACTTCGCTAATTGACTTAAATTTTCTCATTCGAGTGGTTTAAAATCTGTTTGATGGCTTGGCTAACCCTAAAACATTTTTCGGCCAATCTACTTCCTTTAAATTGGAATCCTCTGCAAAGTAGCAATTATATAACTGTTTATAGTGAATTTTATTATTCATGATTTATTGTATAAGGACATTAATGTTTTTCACCTTTCCAAAGATGAATCTCTCGAACATGCGAAATCTTTAAGCAGAATGGAAGACTTCATACGCTGTCACTCTTCTTAGCATGTCTAAAGATTTGTATCTGCTATTATACACTCTATTGTAAGGGTTTTTATCGAAGACATCTAAGATAGAAACTAATAGATTTTTGCCCAAGTTTCTATAAGACTCTTATGTGAATATTACTGTATTATCGAATAGCTTTTCTCCTTAAGGAGTATTTGATTAACTTTTATCACTAACAAAGCCGCGGTTGCCAATTTTGAACTCTTTGTTACTGGGCTAGCATACTTAATTGATATGGTTTGGAGAAATGATTCCACACTATAGAGAATAAGAATGTATTATTCTTGCAGTTTTGTGCATGACGACTCTTCCGCAGCCTTATTTTGTCAAATCTTAGAATCTATCTTTAGCATTCATGTGCTTTTCTGTAAAGTTGCAGTACTCATATTCGAACCCAGCATGATTGATCGAAAATAATTTGCAGAAAACTTGGCTTTCGACTTGCTAGACGAAATCTGTAAAGGCATTACCATAAATAAAGCAGCCTTTTTTAGCATTATGAGCATGAAGGTCAAAATAAAAGGAAAGTCTATTTTCAGAAATGAGATGATTGGCTAGCTCCTTAATCGCAAAAATTGCTGGCTGCTGTTCTCTATGAGGATTAATATAAAAGCGATTGAGGTTCTTACCAAAGATGTCCATTCTAAAGTGTCCATAGTAAACTCCATCAACGTTAATCATAGGAACAAGCATAAATACGAACATTTTCCTGAGAAGATGAGCCCTAAGATCTTATTTATTCATTAAGAAATCAATTATGCCTTACATTGAATATGAAGCTGGCGTTTATCCAGGATGAACTCTTGCTGTAATTAACACTACAGGTTTTTTGAATCGCTTTGGCCTAGCTTTTTAAGGAAATAAGGAAGCCTAAAAGAGTTCTTCCTTCTCCTTTTCCTTATCACAATCATCATGTGATGTAATAGTAAGCAGGTGAATGGGTCTCTTCTCTGGGGAATGAACTAACACCTCCTTATGGAAGTATATTTATTCATCATCAAGAAAGTCATTTAGGCTATTCAAATACTAAATATGTTTTTGGTATTGGTAAGGGTAGCAAAATGCAAATTCGACACTCTCTTCTTCGTCTGTAAATGTAAATTCAATCGAGCATTACAGCTCACCATTTTATTTTAGAGTTATTGGGACTTCATGTTATATTCTCTTCCAACTCTCTCCGTTTACTCGGTAGACTGGTCTGTAGCATTTTGCATACTTGGACTAATTTTATAAAACTTGTACATAAAAGATAGAAGTAAGTGCCTGCACTTTGGCGATGTGGAATCTTCCCTTAGTATTTTTGGGGAAGCCTTTGACTGCGAAATAGAACCAGGACTTGGAATTGGCAGGTTTATTGATATAAGCTCCATCCTCAGCGCATTCTAATTTAAACTAGATTATGGGTGGTGTTACTTGGAAATCTGAGATCTGTTTAACCACTTTAATATTGCCTGAGTCAAAATGGGAGGAGATGGTGATATATCTTTCCCTGCTTCCTAAATAAAATTTGCTTATTTTTAAGCCCTATTATTTATTTTATTATCGACTATTCTAATCCATATTAATATTATAAACCCTCAAATCTTACTATCATCTCACATCCTCCTTTATAATTATTATCACTTGACCATTATCAGTATGTCTTATTTTGATCCTCAGATCTTTTTATTTGTACTGGTTGTATTTATAGTATATTTCTCCAAGGGAGTATATGGTAGATGATGATAAAATGAGTAATATCAAGCAGTAATAAAACTTCCAAAATTATCCACTTTTATTGCCACTTTCCTATTCTACATTGATCTTCTTAATTGCTCCAGCAATTCCTGCTTTATCTATCGATTCCGACGCATGTCTATCGAAATTTATTCTGTTTTCTGGCAGCATTCTCGGACTGCCTTCACTATGTTGGACATTGTTTCAGAAGTTAAGTCGCAGTTTTCAAGGTTTAGGTCAACTGAGTGTAGGCTTCTGAGTTTAAGCAAGCAACTAGCAAGGTAGTTAGCAGAGTAGTCTCCTATGACAGTTCCTTAGAAGTTCAGTTTTAATTTCTTTATCTTCTTTATCTGGATTAATCCTGCACAAATATACTGCACTCCTTCGAACTTTATGTCGTTATAGCGAATGCTCAAGTCGATTTCTTACAGTTTAGGCTCCTGAGATATGAGTCGACCAATATAGAGGCAGCCTTTTTCAGTGAGACTGCAAGTATCAAACACCAATCGTATCTTGCTTATTGACTTTACCAGTAATACTGAGTTGCAGAGATACTTGAAGGCGAAGTCAGTGAGTTTGTTGTTGGAGAAGTTGAGATCAAGAATTTAGAGGTTGGATAGATTTTAAAGGAATGGTGAGCCAGTCTTCATTGATTTCTATGTAATATCGTTGTTCATGAGATTAAGCTTGAGTTCCTTTAGCTTTGTGATTTTCGATACTGTTTTAAGGAACTCTATAAACCCTTTATCTGAAACTTAGGAACTAAATAAAAAGAAATGTACTTTCTAAAAAGAATTCTGCAGGCACTTAACTTAGGCATTGCTAGGCAAAGGTCTCCGATTGCATATATTCCCTCTTATCTTATTGAGTTGCACGAAACATTTAGATTGAACTCTTCGATATTTTGCAAGGAGTAGAATTCTCTGGTGGCCTTATTGAAATGGAAAGCGTTTATTTTTGTACTTTAAAGGTTTATGTTGATATTTTGCATGGCCTCAGCATGTGAAATTTGTTTGAAGATAGGCGGGAGGTAATCAGGTTGTATCTCGTTAAAGCTTAGGTTGAAGTCGAAAAGGCGTAAATTGGTTAGATTAGTCAGATCGAAGTTCTATTAGAATGAGTAGTCAAATCGAATCTGATTACTTGAGAAGTTGAGTTATAGGGACTTGAGTTCAGTGAGATGAGTCTTGATTGTTTTGAGAAGTATCTTCAAGCCTACTTGAGACACGTTATTATTCCAGAAACTTAGTGAAAGATCCTTCATTTGTTTATTCTTCTAGAGTCCCTAAGAAATCATAATGACATGCTTATCGCTAATATTGCACATCTCCATTGATATTTTCAACTCAGATAGTTTCATATACTTTATGTTGATTAGTTATTAGAGGATGTCAGCATTGCTGAGTGGTTTTTGGTTTATTCCTCCTGATTGAATGGAGATGTTGAGCTTTTAGAATTTGCTTTAAGTGCTCACTAATGCTTGCATTTGGGATAAATTCTCAATTTTATCTATTACTATCAAGCTACTTGATGATATCTTTTGAGTCAGCCAGGGATCTAAGGTTAGGGTCTTATTAATCCTCTATATAAAAATATTCGGTACGTTTCTAAGAAGGTTGTTCTCGCTTATGTACTTTTATAACTAAATAAAATCCATTCGGTTTGTTATTTCCTGGTCAAGCATCTTCCTTAGTACTTTCCCCAAACCAATAATATTTGGGTATATTCCTTTAATCTGTAATATTATCTTTTCTATTTTCTATTTCTAGTTGTTGAGCCTATCATCTATCTTCTTCAAACTGCAAAACTACAAGAAAAGCAGTCCCAAAGAATAACAATCGCTCTTATATGCTTTGTAGTTGACTAGATGCATGGTTTGTTTGTAGGCTCGATATAACTCAGGGGACAAGTAATAAGGAGTCCCAATGACAGTCATTTCTTTGGTTTGATCGACAAAGCCGACTGCGGTCCCAGCACCAACATCACACACTTTAAAATAGAGTGGATCTTCTGAGAACAGTAGAATATTGGATGGTTTGATATCTCTGTGAGCTACTTCTGACCTTTGAAGGTGCGCGAACACCTCTATCATACTTGTCACAAACATTAAGATATCCTATTGCTCGAAGTATTCCTTTCTCTCGCTTAGGTAGGTCTTTAAATTTGCTATCCCTTTCTACATTTGGATGTAGCCCTTTTTCATTGGGTTCATATGTCCTTTCTTTTGCTCAAGCAGGATGAAACTCCCTCGGTACTCCACGATATTCGGATGGGGATTTACTTTGATTTTTGACAGTAATTATATTTCTTTTCTAAAAATGAATTCGGCCTGTTTGTCATCTAAGAGTATTTATTTGACGCATTCGATGGAACCCTCATCATCAAAGACTTCATAGACGATGCTGTTGCCAGTGCCGATAACTTGGCGCATCTTATATCTATCGTAGAGTTAGCGGTCTCCACTTATGAATTTTACAGTTTTATTGTTCATTATATGAATATATTGATTGAAACATGGACACTCAATGAATCAGATGCATTTTGTAAGCAAGTTTTACTTTATTGATATTGGGGTTGGGGTTGGGGTTGGGGT
>JACCDV010982334.1_pt1 | contig 29510 bp, 34 predicted proteins | sample 7446131 | NCBI WGS metagenome assembly JACCDV01 (sample SAMN15323448, study PRJNA562643) | freshwater metagenome | isolation source: river surface water | place: USA:Blue River Watershed | collected 2017-08-17 | reverse complement strand
CTAAGATTTTCTACATCCTAGCGTTTGTTTTTGTGTTGTTATCGTTCATGGGTTTTGGTTTACAGCGCATGGCCTATCAATTAGCCTGGGGGAGTATCTTGCTTGGGTTTATTCCTCACATCATCGGCTTAATTGCTCGCTGCATCATTATGGCGCGTCCGCCGGTGACCAGCCTTTATGAAACCTTCGTCTTTGTCAGTTTTATTACGGTTTTGCTGGGAGCCTTGATTGAGCGTGTTAATAAACAAGGTTTAGGGTTAGTGGTAGCTGCTATTAGCGGTACAGTATTATTATTTATTGCTTCTTCGTATTCATCGGAGGGCGATACCATGAAGATGTTGGTTGCGGTATTGAATTCCAATTTTTGGTTAGGCACCCATGTCTTGACCATTACCATGGGTTATGGGGCTGCCTGTGTGGCTGGTTTGATTGGGCATATTTGGCTGGTGCAGGCGATGATGCGCCATTCTCAGGTGCAATTAGATCAAACGTTTAAGGTGATGATGGGGATGTTGGGTTTAGGGCTAATATTGACTTTTTTAGGGACAAATTTAGGTGGCATTTGGGCAGATCAAAGTTGGGGGCGGTTTTGGGGCTGGGATCCCAAAGAAAATGGGGCCTTGATGATCGTGCTTTGGATTGCCATGTTATTCCATGCTAAGATTAGCCGCATGACAGGGAATTTAGGAATGGCCGTCGGTACGGGCCTTACCTTGGTGGTAGTGATGTGGGCTTGGTTTGGTGTTAATTTATTAAGCATTGGTTTGCACTCCTATGGCTTTACCTCCGGCATTGCGACAACGCTTGCTATCTACGTGATATGTGAGATAATCTTTCTTAGCATATCAACCTTCATCATCCGTCAGCAGAAATAATGAAATCAGTCTACGAAGCTCAGCGCACTATTTTGGCTAATGTAAAGCCGTTACCAATAATTAATCTTCCATTAAATCGTGCCTTAGGGCATGTGTTACGTGAAGATATAAAGAGTGACCGTGATCAACCGCCATTTAATAAAAGTTTGATGGATGGGGTGGCGATTAATAGTGCCAATAAGAAGCGTAATTTCTTGATTGAAGAAACGATTACGCCAGGGGCAAAGGCATACCGTTTAAAGGATAATAATGCGGGTGTACGTATTATGACTGGTTCGGCTATTCCAGAAGGCTGTGACTGTATTATTCCTATTGAACAGCTTATTGTTGAAAATGATTACGCCCAATTGAATGATTATGTAACGTTTAAACCCAGGCAATTTATCCGCTATCAAGCCTCCGATGCTAAGAAGGGGCAGGTCCTGCTTAAAAGCGGCACCCAACTTTTATCAGTTCACCTAGGTGTTTTAGCTTCGGTGGGCAAAGCTCAGGTGAAGGTGACAGCCAAGCCAACTGTTGCTGTTATATCAACGGGTGATGAATTGGTTGATGTTAATAAACCGATCAAGCCTTATCAAACCCGGCTTTCTAATTCTTATGCGCTTAGGGGTTTGTTGGAGCAGTCGGCCATGGTTGAGCGGGTGGAAGTTTTTCATTTAAAGGATAATAAGGCGCAGATGTTAAAGGCCTTAACTAAGATTTTAAAAGATTTTGATATAATTGTCTTAAGCGGCGGGGTATCGATGGGGGATTTTGATTTTGTACCGACGGTATTGAGCCAATTAAAGGTAAAGAAGCTTTTTCATAAGGTTGCTCAAAAACCTGGTAAGCCTTTTTGGTTTGGCATCACCCGGGATAAGAAGCCGGTTTTTGCCCTACCGGGTAATCCGGTGTCCACCCAAATTTGTGCATATCGGTATATTGTGCCATATTTATTTCAACTTTTTGGAAGAAAGATCAAGCAAGACCATATTAAATTAATTGAGAATGTTAACATTACCTCAGACTTAACGCATTTTTTGCCGGTTAAAGATGGGAAGATAGTTGCTATCGGTGGATCAGGGGATTTTGCCGCCTTAGCCCAGGCAGATGGATTTATTGAATATGACTCAGCAAAAAACGAAAATTTACGGCCTTATTTTAGCTGGCGGATTTAGCAAGCGCATGGGACAGGACAAGTCCCTCTTGGATTTTCATGGGGTTCCTCAAATTGAATATGTGCATGAACTTCTAAGTAAGTATTGCGCCAAGGTCTATCTTTCCAAGCGTGCCAATCAAAAACCCTACAAACGTTTTTTATCAATTGATGATGCACCTGATTTTAGCGATATAGGTCCTTTGGGAGGTATTCTTTCTGCAATGTCGGAGCATCCTGGCGTGACTTGGTTGGTGATGGCTTGTGATCTCCCTTTTGTTAATCATAAAACATTAAAAGCTTTGCTTGCCGCCCGCAACAATCAAAAAATTGCTACTGCCTTTACTAGTAGTGGTGATACCTTGCCAGAGCCTTTATGCGCTATTTGGGAGGGTAGGGGGTATGAGGCTATTTTAAAATTATTTAATGAAGGCATTAAATGTCCGCGCAAAGTCCTCATTAAAAGCAACGCCCATTTAATTGCCCAGGATGATCCCCATTGGTTGGACAATGTCAATACCTTGCAAGAGTATAATCAAACAAAAGAAATATTAGGTAGCATTTGCTTGAAATAATAATCTTTGATATAGTCACATCAATATGTTTATTATTGGTTTAAATCACAAGACAGCTCCCATTGAAATTCGCGAAAAGTTTTATCTTAATCCATTACAGCAAGATTTATTGCTGAGTGAATTAAAAAATAATCCTTCGATTAGCGAAGCCTTTGTTTTATCTACCTGTAACCGCATTGAAGTTTATATTAAGCGTATCGACGCCTCTATTGGCGGGGAATTTATTATTTCTTTAATTTCCAGGATTAAAAAGATCAGTGTTGATTTTGATACAACTCCTTATATTTATTCCTATGAGGAGCAAGAAGCATTAGAGCATTTATTGCGGGTGGCATCAGGCATTGACTCCTTAGTTTTAGGTGAAAAGCAAATCTTGGGCCAGGTCAAGCATGCAGTTGAACGTGCCCGTCAGGCTGGAACCTTATCTCGGTATTTTAATATTTTAACTAATATTGCTATTCGCACAGGCAAAAAGGCCCAGCATGAAACAGCCATCAGTCATGGTGGCTCATCGATTAGTTGGGCTGCCATTGAAATGGCTGAGAAAGAATTGTCAAGTTTAAAGGGCAAGGCTATTTTGGTGATCGGGGCCGGTAAGATGGGGGAGATTGCCTTAAATCATCTCTATAATAGGGAAGTGGGTAAAATTTATTTAATGAACCGTACTGGTGAAAAGGCTGAAAGTTTAGCTGCCCAATACAAAGGTATTCCTGCGTCATTCTGGGATATTAAAGAAATATTGACCGAGGTTGATGTGTGTTTTTGCGCTGTGGGCGCGCCTCATTATATTTTAGATAAAGAAAAAATGTCTCAAATCATGACGTTGCGCAATAATCGTCCCTTGGTTATGTTGGATATTTCCATGCCACGTAATATTGACCCGCAAGTGGGGATGATACCTAATATTCATTTATCTTCTATTGATGATTTACAAGTTGTTGTTAATGAAAATCTTAAGAAGCGTCAAGGGGCCTTGCATGAAGTCGAGGCTATCGTCTGCCAGAAAATCGTTGAATTTAACGACAAGATCGAAAAGCTTAAATCATTTGCTGACTCCGATTTTTTTGAACCAGCTGAATCTGTAGATTAATCCTTTGGCTAATTCGTTATCACTCATCAATCTTGGAACAACAATTGCGGCAGCTTTTTTTATTTTTTGCGGGGTTGGTTATTGGGCGGATCAGCATTTCGGATGGGGCTATATAGGGACGGTTAGTGGGGCTATTTTAGCCTTGATTTATGTTTTTTATATTGTTTGGGTTGAGTTAAATAAAGCGGATTCAGATACTTAGGAATATTTCTTAGAAATTTTTATTGGTTTTTCATTGCATTTAAAATAAATTTGTTTTAATCTGCCTAGGCATATGACAAGTACACCTCATGAATTTCAGCTTGACCAGTACATGATGCATCATGTACTTAATTCCCAAGAATGGAAAATTCCATTCCTACCGACTATTCATATTCCTGAATTTGCCTCACTGCACGCCGTTATTATGATGATTGTTGCTGGTCTTTTAATTTTCATAGCTTGCGTATTATACAAGCGTAATCAGCTTGTCCCTACCGGTATGACCAATGTCTTGGAGCTGACGGTATTATTTGTGCGTGATCATATTGCGCGCCCAGCTTTGGGGGATGAGGATGGTAAGAAATTCACACCGATTTTATGCACCTTTTTTACCTTTATTTTAATGATGAATTTAATTGGGATGATTCCACTTTTTGCTACGGCTACGGCTAATATTAATGTGACCGGTGCATTAGCGTTTATTGTTCTATGTTTTATGACAGTGGGGGCTATTATACGTAATGGTATCCATGGTTTTATCCATGCAATTAAACCATCGGGCGTACCTATTCCTATTTTATTTTTAATTGTCCCGTTGGAATTTATTGGCATTTTCATTAAAGCATTTGCTTTAATGATTCGTCTCTTTGCTAATATGTTAGCCGGTCACATGGTAATTCTGTCCTTGCTGGGTTTAGTGGTTTTGATTGGTTATGCGGCCTTGCCGGCGGTGTTTTTGGCGGTAGGGATCTCCATTTTAGAAGTTCTGGTTGCTTTCTTGCAGGCTTTTATTTTTACGCTTTTATCAGCAGTTTTTATAGGACAAATGTATCATCCAGAACATTAACGAAAGGAAGTCATCATGGGTACAGAATTAAACATTTTACATTTAGGTCAATTATCAGCAGGTATTGGCGCTGGTTTAGTTGCAATCGGTGTTGGTATCGGTGTTGGCCAAGTCGTATCAGCGGCGCTTAACGGCATTGCCCGTCAGCCTGAACAAGCTGGCAAGATTCAAACCGTTATGTTTATCGGTGCAGCTCTTATTGAAGGGGTTGCGTTATTCTGTGCCGTTTTGTGTTTCTTAGCACTAAAATCATAAATTAAGGAATATTTTTCATGGCTGAAACTACCCTAGAGCATAAAACAGCGCCTGCAGAGCATCAACCGGATATATTTGCGCCGGATGTGGTGATGCTTGTCCTAACCTGGGTCACCTTTTTTTCTCTATTGGCTATTTTAAAGAAATTTGCATGGAAGCCGATTTTAGAGAATTTGCAAAAACGCGAAGATTATATTCGTCAATCATTAGCGGATGCAGATCAGGCAAAGGCTCAGTTGGAATCTGTTGGCAAGACAAAACAACAGATTCTAGAGGAAGCAAAGAGTGAGGCTGCGCAGATTATTTTACAAGCGCGCCAAGCCGCCGCTGAAGTTGCCGTAGATATTGAAAAGAAGGCAAGGATTCATGCCCAAGAAATCTTAAGTAGTGCCCATGCCCAAATTGCTGGTGAGCGTCAACGGGTAACGCAGGATTTAAAGCGTGAAGCTATTGATACGGCTATTCATTTGGCAGAGAAGGTATTAAAAGAAAACCTGGATATGGATAAAAATCGGAAATTAATGCAAGCAGCTGTTGATAAGGATATGGGCGCATGAGCGAGATGATTATTGCCAGGCGTTACGCAAAAGCATTGGTTGATTCTGTGGCCGCGGATCAATTGGCTCAAGTCCATTCCAGTATGCAGGAAATTGCCAAGCTTATTGAGAATGTAGGTGATTTTAGGCAATTTATTCATAATCCATTATTGTCTGTTAAAGAGCAGCAGAAGGTATTAACAGCTCTTTTTGCTAATAAGCTTCCGCCCATTGTTGTTCAATTCTTATTATTTATTGCTTTTAAAGGACGTTTGAATTTGCTTAATGAAATTATTGAAGCCTATGAAGATGTTCATTTAGATACAAATCATCTTTCAAAGGCATTGATCCAATCTGCTTTTCCGCTTGATGCTCAAATGAAAGAAATGATTATTGCTAAATTAAAATCAATAACACAGAAGGATATTATCCCATCCTATGCGGTTCATTCGTCGATGATTGGCGGGATACGTATTTTTAATTCATGGAAATTATACGAATATAGTTTTAAGAACGAACTACAAGATTATAAACGCAAAGCATTGCAACGTATTTAAAAGGATAACCTATGTCAGAACATCTACATGCAGATGAAATTTCTTCAATCCTCAAACAACAGTTGGCTGATTTCCAAAGCAAGATGGATACCTATGAAATCGGTACGGTCTTGAGTGTTGGTGATGGTATTGCCCGTGTGCATGGGTTAACCAATGTAATGGCTGGCGAGTTGGTTGAATTTAATAATGGTTTAAAAGGGATGGCTTTAAACCTTGAAACAGATAATGTGGGTATTGCTGTTTTTGGTAAGGATACGCAGATTAAAGAAGGTGATGAAGTTAAACGTACGGGTAAAATTGCGTCTGTTCCGGCGGGTGATGATTTATTGGGACGTATTGTTGATGGACTGGGTGCCGCGGCAGATGGTAAGCCTGCGATTAAGCCTACTCAATGGCAGCAAATTGAATTAAAAGCGCCGGGCATTATTGACCGTAAGAATGTGCATGAACCTTTGCAAACAGGTATTAAGGTTATTGATGCCTTGACGCCAATTGGCCGTGGCCAGCGTGAGTTGATTATCGGGGATCGCAAGACGGGTAAGACCACCTTAGCGATTGATGCGATTATCAACCAAAAGGGGCAAGGGGTTTATTGCTTTTATGTAGCGATTGGCCAAAAGCGCTCCACCGTTGTGCAAGTCTATGAGACCCTACGTAAATACGGGGCGATGGAATATACGACGATCGTTGCCGCCACCGCATCTGATCCAGCACCTATGCAATTCTTGGCTCCCTATTCAGCGACGGCTATGGCTGAATACTACCGTGATAATGGCAAGCATGCGCTGATTGTCTATGATGATTTAACCAAACAAGCACAGGCATATCGTCAGCTTTCCTTGCTTTTACGTCGTCCACCAGGCCGTGAAGCATACCCAGGTGATATTTTTTATCTGCATAGCCGTTTGTTGGAGCGTGCCGCTAAGTTGTCTGATAAGAAGGGGGCTGGTTCCTTAACCGCACTGCCGATTATTGAAACCCAGGCTGGTGACGTATCGGCCTATATTCCCACCAACGTTATTTCAATTACCGACGGACAAATCTTCCTTGATTCTGATTTGCATAATGCTGGTCAGCGTCCAGGTATTAACGCAGGTTTGTCGGTTTCTCGCGTTGGGGGTGATGCACAGACAAAGGCGATGAAGCAAACTGCCGGTTCCTTGCGTTTGGATTTAGCGCAATACCGTGAATTAGCGGCTTTCTCGCAATTTGCTTCTGATTTGGATGCAGCGACCCGCAAGCAATTGGATCGTGGTAAGCGTTTGATGGAAATTATTAAGCAAGGGATTCATGTGCCGCTGCCGGTGGTTAAGCAAGTGGCGATTATCTTTGCTGGTACCCAAGGCTTCTTGGATGATGTGCCGGTTAATAAGGTAAGGGATTTTGAAGATTACCTGCATATCCAGATTGATACTAAATATCAGGATTTTGTCACCTTATTTAACACCAAGGGTGCAATGAGTGATGATGTTAAAGATGCCTTAAAGAAAATTTTAACGGAAGTTAAATCAACCTTTAAGATTTAGTTGTCATTCCCGCGAAAGCGGGAATCCAGAGATCCGGGAAAAGAGCTATGTTAGGCATTAAAGAATTTAATAAAAAGATTGGTTCCTTAAAGAACACGCGCAAGATGACTAAGACCATGAAAATGGTTTCAGCCGCCAAGTTTAAACGCGCGCATCATGCCCAGCACAATGCCTTAGTCTATGCTAAGAAGCTGCAAGAATTAATGGCGCGTGTTTCTTCCTCGGGTAGTGGTGGGCATCCGTTAATGGCGCCTAAAAGCCAAGTTAAAAATATTATAGTTGTTGTTTTTACTTCTGATAAGGGATTGTGTGGTGGTTTTAATAATAATTTAATCCGGAAGGTGCGCTTGTGGTTGGAAGAGCGGCGTGTTGCTGGGGAAAAGGTAACGGTTAGTTTTTGTGGCCGTCGGGGATATATGGCTTTCCGCCGTTCCCAAGAAGTAGGTGTTTATTATGAAAATATCACCTTTAAGCCTAATTTTGCTGATGCCTTAAAGGTGGCTAATGACGTGTCCGATAGTTTTATGCAAGGTAAATGCGATGAGGTGTATCTGTGTTATAACCGTTTTAATAGTCCTATTTCACAGGTGCCGGTGATTGAGAAATTGTTGCCGTTGCAGGCAGAAGCCTTAAGCAGTAAGGATGTAAAGCCTGTTGTTGCTGATTATATTTATGAACCTGAGACGGAAGAAATGTTTCAATTCTTGGTTCCTAAATTTTTAAATTTTAAGATATTTTTTACCCTGTTAGAAAATGCTGCAGGGGAGCATGGGGCACGGATGTCGGCGATGGATAAGGCGTCATCAAACACGGCTGATTTAATTGATAAGTACACCCTGTTGCGTAACCGCGCCCGTCAGGCGTCCATCACCAAGGAATTAATTGAAATTATTTCAGGGGCAGAAGCGTTAAAGTAGTATAACGTTTTAAGAAAGGTTGTTCTTATGTCTAATGTAAAAGGTAAAATCACTCAAGTACTCGGCGCTATCGTTGACGTCTCTTTTCCTACAAGCTCTTTACCGGCGATCGGTAACGCGCTTAAGACCAATAATAATACGATCAGCGATAAGGCTGATAATCTTACCCTCGAGGTAGCCCAACATTTAGGGGATAATTTAGTGCGTACCCTGGCGATGGATAGTACGGATGGTTTAATCCGTGGCCAAGAAGTCAGGGATACGGGTGCTGGTTTAATGATGCCTGTCGGTGAAGGCACCTTAGGTCGTGTTATGAATTTATTAGGTGAGCCGGTTGACGAAGAAGGCCCTATCGTTGCTAAAAAATATATGCCGATTTTCCGTTCTGCTCCGGATATTGCTGAGCAAGACACCAACACCACGGTATTAGTGACGGGGATTAAGGTTGTTGATTTATTAGCACCATACCGTAAGGGTGGTAAAATTGGTTTGTTCGGGGGAGCTGGGGTTGGTAAAACCGTATTGATTCAGGAATTAATTAATAATGTCGCTAAGGAGCATGGTGGTTATTCTGTTTTTGCGGGGGTAGGGGAACGCACCCGTGAAGGTACTGCTCTCTATAAAGAAATGAAGGAAGCGGGTGTTATTAATAAAACGTCCTTAGTTTATGGTCAAATGAATGAGCCTCCAGGTGCGCGTGCACGCGTTGCCTTGTCTGCGTTAACGGTAGCTGAATATTTCCGTGATGAAATGCGCCAGGACGTGTTGTTATTCGTCGATAATATTTTCCGTTTCACTCAAGCTGGTGCTGAAGTATCTGCTTTGTTGGGCCGTATCCCGTCGGCGGTCGGTTACCAGCCAACCTTGGGGACGGACATGGGTGAATTGCAGGAACGCATTACTTCAACTAAAAATGGTTCTGTTACGTCGATTCAGGCTATTTATGTTCCGGCGGACGATTACACTGATCCAGCGCCTGCTGCAACCTTTGCGCATTTGGATGCGACGACTGAATTATCTCGTCCTATCGCTGAGCTTGGTATTTACCCAGCGGTTGATCCCTTAACTTCATCGTCGACAATCTTGGCTCCGGAAGTGGTAGGGGAAGAGCATTATAAGGTTGCCCGTGGGGTGCAGGAAATTTTACAAAAGTACAAAGAATTGCAAGATATTATCGCGATCTTGGGGATGGATGAGTTGTCTCCGGAAGACCGTTTAGTCGTCGAGCGTGCCCGTAAGATTCAGAAATTCTTATCCCAACCTTTCCACGTTGCTGAACAATTTACCGGCATGAAGGGTAAGTATGTGCAATTAGAAGAAACCGTCCGTTCCTTTAAAGAAATCTTAGAAGGCAAGCATGATGCCCTGCCTGAAGGTGCTTTTTATATGGTCGGTAACATTGAAGAAGCTGTAGCTAAAGCAAAAACGTTATAACAATTGTTACTCCCGCCTTCGATAAAAATATTCGAGGGTAACTCCAACGGGAATCTAGGATGTTAACTATGTCATTCAAGCTTTCAATATTAACCCCTGCAGGGACAGTATTCGATGGGGAGGTTGATTCAATGGCGGCTCCTGGTTTAGAAGGCGGCTTTGAAGTTTACTCCGGCCATGCAGCGATGATGACGGCTTTAAAGGCGGGAGAAGCTCGGATTAAGCAGCAGGGAAAAATACTTACATTTAACATCGACAGCGGTATTCTAGAGGTAACCCCTCAACATCATGTGCTTCTTTTAGCCGATCAAGCAACACTTAAAGTATAACCCATGTCCTACGACCCGCAACAACCACCTGAAGATAAAAAAAATTTGCTTAGCGTTATTGCGCATTCATTTTTTGTGGTTCCATTTTTATTAGCCGTATTTGCTGTTTTGTTTTTTTGTGCGGTGCGTTTATTGACCATGGAAAAACATAGTGCCTATGATTATTTAAGTGATGTGCAAGAAGGTGGTGCCACCAAGCGTTGGCAATCTGCTTTTGAATTGTCCCGGCTTTTAGCTAATAAAACAGAAATTCCTAAAGAAGAAAAATTTATCACTGATCTATCCAATGCGTTTGAAAAATCCAAGAATGACGACGAGCGCGTCTATCAATATTTAAGCCTTGCGATGGCGCGCACAGGCGACCAACGTTTTACTGATGTCTTGATAAAAAATATTGATAAAGAAAAAAGTGAAAATCTTTATGCAATTATTTCTGCGCTTGGTATACTAGCTGATAGTAAAGCAGTTGATGTTCTTTTGCCATATTTAAAAGATGATAGCGAACGCATCCGTTTAGTTACAGTAATCGCTTTAGGGCAGATCGGTGACACAAAAGCTATTGAAGCCCTTAAGGATAGATTAACTGACGCGCAAATTAATATTGCTTGGGATGCAGCGATTGCCTTGGCTAAAATGGGGGATAGATCCGGCAAGGATTTAATCCTTAATATGTTAAGCCGGGAATATTTAAATGGGTTTACAGCCATTGATGCCCAGGAACAAACCAAGATTATTGCAGTGACCATTCAAGCCGTTAGCGGTTGGAATGATGCGGATATTAATGCAGTTTTAAAGAAACTTTTTGAATCGGATAAGAACATGAATATCCGTGACCTAGCTAATAAAGCCTTAAAAAATAATTCTTAAATAAATTATGTCAGAACAAAAACCTATAACGCCAAATACAACATCAACCCCAGCGGCTCCTCAATCAATGGAACGCCGTGAATTTATTAAATGGTCGGTGGTTGGTTGGTCTGCTTTTGCAGCAGTGGTTGGCGGCTACAGCTCCATGGTGGTCCGTTATTTATTCCCCAATGTCCTTTTTGAACCAGTGCAAACCTTCCGTGCTGGTTTTCCTGATGAATATGAACCGCGCACGGTGTCTGAGCGTTTTAAAGACCAATATGGTGTTTGGATTGTGCGTGATGAAGAAAAAATTTATGCGCTATCGACGGTATGTACGCATTTAGGCTGTACGCCAAATTATGCCCCGTCGGAAGGTAAATTTAAATGCCCCTGCCATGGTAGTGGGTTTTACACCAATGGGATTAATTTTGAAGGCCCAGCCCCGCGTCCGTTGGAACGTTTCAAAATCGTTCTCTCCGACGAAGGCGATATCTTGGTTGATAAGACAAAGAAATATCAAGAGGAAAAAGGGGAGTGGTCTGACCCTGAGTCGTTTATTTTAGTGTAATTTGATGCCTCGTTGATGGGGCGTTGTTATGGAGTTTTAAAAAATGAGCAATACACCAAATCCGCTAGCTTCAATTTGGGAAAAGTTTAAAAATACGCAAGTGTATCGTTCGATTTTCCGTACCGGGGTTCCGGTGGTGACGCATCGCCAACGCATGATGGTGATGCTAAACAGCGTATTTTTACATTTGCATCCGGTTCGTTTACCTAAGCATGCTGTTAAGGTCCGTTACACCTGGTGTATGGGCGGTTTATCATTTTTTATTTTCTTGGTGTTGACTGTCACCGGTATCTTGTTGATGTTTTATTACCGTCCCACAGTAGAGTACGCTTATGGCGACACCACTGATTTGGGTCAGCAAGTGCCGCTTGGCATTATGCGTGAAATCCACCGTTGGGGCGCGCATTTGATGGTGATTACCGTTTGGCTGCATATGTTCCGTGTTTTTATGACTGGTTCCTATAAACCCCCGCGTGAATTTAATTGGGTGGTTGGCGTTATCCTTTTAGTGTTAACTATGCTCATGAGCTTTACCGGTTATTTATTGCCCTGGGATCAATTAGCCATTTGGGCAATTACCGTTGGTTCCAACATGGCAGGGGCTTCACCCTTTGTAGGGATGGGAGGGCCTGGAGCTTCCTTGCTAGCTATCGGGGATGTTAATTTTGTGACATCAGTTTCGGATGCGCGTTTTGCAATGTTAGGCGGCCGTTTTGTGGGTGAATCAGCCTTATTACGTTTTTACGTACTGCATTGCATCGGCTTGCCGTTTATTATCATGATTTTTATGATTGTTCATTTTTGGCGAGTGCGTAAAGACGGCGGCATTTCTGGACCAACGTAATTAATTTAGGGAAATATAATGGAAGCCATTAAAGATTTTATCAATATCATTGCCTCGCCCAAATACTTATTTAGTATTGTGCTTTTGGCGTATTTGATTGTTTTTCCTTCCTTCCCATTTTTTCAAAAAATTCATGACCTGCTTCGTATTGACCGGTTATGGACAAAGAAGGGGGGCATTGGCTTATTTAGCGTGCTTACCGTTTTCTTTGCCTTTGGTTTAACTGATGCGAATTTCCGTTTAATTGTTTTAAAACCCGACAATGTGCCGATTGTGGCGTTAATCTTCTTAGTCGCATTCTTCCTTTGGTTGGCTATGTCACAAGCCATGGAAAATGATGCCTTAACTTCTAAGGGTGGAAAGCCTAAGGAATGGGCTGAATCCCGTGAAAAGGTCTTGGTTTTTCCGGATTTAGTTTATATTGAGTTTATTTCTTTAATTGTTGTTGCTGCTATTTTAGCGGTGTGGGCTACAGGTTTACCGGCACCGTTGGAAGATCCGGCTAATCCAACCGTGTCACCTAACCCCTCAAAGGCGCCTTGGTACTTTTTAGGTTTGCAGGAAATGTTGGTTTATTTTGACCCCTGGATTGCTGGGGTAATGTTTCCAACAGCCATCCTGATAGGTTTTATGGCTATTCCTTACCTAGATAAAAACCGCAAAGGTTTAGGTTACTACAGCTACCAAGACCGCAAGATGGCGATTAATATCTTTATGTTGTTCTGGTTGGTCTTTTGGGTCTTCCTTATTATTGTAGGTACCTTCTTACGCGGTCCTAACTGGAATTTCTTTGGTCCTTTTGAATTCTGGGATCACACAAAATTGGAAGCGTTGAATAATATTAATCTTTCTGAATTAGTTTACATGATTGGTTTAAACCAAGGCATGCCCAGCAATATTTTATTGCGTGAATTGCCTGGATTTGCGGTGCTTTTTGTTTACTTCGGACTGTTACCAGCGATCTTAGCCAAGACCCTTTTAAAAGACCTCTACCAAAAATTAGGGCCGGTGCGCTACAGCATTTTCGTCGTGCTTTTATTAATGGCCTTGTCTTTGCCAATAAAAATGTATTTACGCTGGTTCTTTAATATTAAATATATCGTTGCTATACCGGAATTTTTCTTAAATATTTAAGGATTTTATGGCAGACCCCAACAAGCCTCAATTACCACCTGAATCGCATTACGATCCTAAAAAACTCGATAAGATATTTGCTATCGCGGCACTTGTTTTGCTAGTTGCCTTGATGGGTATTTTTGCCAAGGATTTTAGCCGTGAATGGAAACCCTATCAACGCCAATTCAAAGCCTTAGAATTAGAGAAAACGCGCATTAAGGTCGATGCGGAAAGCAAGGTATTAGCCAAGAACGAAGAGTACCAGGCTGTTGTTAAGCAATTAGCCGAATCACAAGCTCAATTAAAATCACAAAATACTCAAATTCAAACCGTCCAGAAAAAGATTAAGGCAATTGAAGCCACCAAGCGTTTGCACGTGCAAAAATCTCAATTTGCCAAGGCTGAATATGATGCGCTTAAATACAATTATGAAGTAGCTGCTAATCACCATAAAAGCAACGCTCCTCAATTAAAAACCAAATTAGATGCCTTAAGAAAATCTATTGAGGATATGCGTTTAACTGTGGAAGCGGATGAAGCAGCGCTAAAGAAAGAAACAGAAGCCTTAAAAAGCATTGAAAGTGCTTATAAAGATTTAGATAAGAAGCGCTATAACTTTGCTAAACGTTTAGAAATTTTAGAACGTAAATTAAAACGCACTGATCCAGAGGCAATGTCTGTTCCTAATCAGATTGCTGATTATGTACGCGATTGGCCTATCCTTGAATTAGCTAACCCTAATTATAAGATTCGCCAAATTGTTTTAAAAGATATCCCGGAAGATGTTAATTTCATGAAGGTGCAACGCGTAGATCGTTGTACCACCTGCCACTTAGGGATAGATAATCCTGATTTTAAGAATGCCGCCCAACCATACCGCACGCATCCTAATTTAGAATTATTCATGGATAAGAATTCGCCGCATCCAGTTGATTCCTTTGGTTGTACTTCTTGCCATCAGGGAAGGGGACGGGGCACTGATTTTACCTCAGCCTCACATACCCCGCGCAATGCAGAGCAACGCAAGATTTGGGAAAAGAAATACAATTGGAAAGAATTGCCTCATTGGGAACAACCAATGTTTCCAGCTCAACACACCCAGGCTGGTTGTTTTAAATGCCATGAATCAGAGGAAGTAATTAAGGGGGCTGAAAAGTTAAACCTAGGTCTTAATTTAATTGAGCGTGCCGGTTGCTATGGCTGCCATACCATTGATAAATATAAAACTTGGGGCAAAAGTGGTCCTAATTTAGAATTTTTAAGCGCTAAAACCACTAAGGAATGGGCGTATCATTGGATTATTGACCCTAAATCCATCCGTCATAATGCTTGGATGCCGTCTTACTTTAATCAAAGCAATAATAATGACCCGGCGTCAATTCGTCGTGGCGAGCAAGAAGTTTTATCAATGGTGGCATTTTTATTTGATAACAGTAAGGAATATAAGCCTCAATCTGTTGCAGGTACGGGTGATCTTGTTAAAGGCAAGGAGTTGGTTGCATCCCTAGGTTGTATGGGATGCCATCAAGTTGAACCTGATAAAAAAGACATTAAGCGTGATCGCAATCAATTGCATAAAGAATTTGGACCAAATTTAATTGGTTTAGGCAGTAAAACTAATCAGGATTGGTTAAAGGATTGGCTTAAAGATCCCAGCCGCTATCACCCGCAAACAAAGATGCCTGATATGCGTTTATCCGATAAGGAAGCTGCTGATATTGCCGCCTATTTATCCCAAGATAAATCAGCTCAGAGTTCTAAACCTGTTCCGGTTGTCAATGAAGCTATCCTAGATAACATCGTGATTGATTTCCTTAAAAAATCGACCAGCATGGATCGTGCTAAGGGTCAATTAAAGGAAATGGACAAGAATGCTAAATTAATTTTTGCTGGAAAATTGCTGGTACGTGAATATGGTTGTTATGCCTGCCACAATATTCCAGGTTTTGAAAATGAAAAACCCATTGGGGTGGAATTAACCCAAGAGGGTACGAAGAATATTCATCGCCTGGATTTTGGTCTGTTGCATATTGAACATAGCAAGCAAGCTTGGTTTAAACAAAAACTAATGGATCCGCGCATTTTTGATAAGGGTCGGGTGTTACAACCCTTAGAGCGTATCAAGATGCCTAATTTTAATTTTACCGCTGATGAAGCTGATGCCATTACAACTGCCTTAATGGGTTTTGTGAAGGATAGGCCAAATGCCAATATGATGCCTAATCAAGGGACAGGGGCTCAATTTGTTAATGAGGGCCGCGCCTTGGTTCGTCAATTAAATTGCCAGGGTTGCCACAACATCGAAGGTGATGGTGGGGTGATTCAATCCTCGGTGAATGACTGGTTAATGGCGTATCAAGCCAAGGATGCCGCTGAAGCTAAGTCCATGACAGCTTCCTTCTCACCGCCGAGTTTATTAGGCGAAGGGGCCAAGGTGCAGGCGCAATGGCTGTATGAATTTTTAAATCAGCCTTCCACGATTCGTCCTTGGGTTTCGGTGCGCATGCCAAGTTATAGCTATCATGCAGGGCAGATCAATTCCTTGGTTAAATATTTCAATTACCTAGATGGCCAGGAATTTCCTTTCACCGACATGTATCATCCTAATTTAAGTAAGGATGAATTTGCGGCCGCTGAAACCATGTTTTCAAAAGAAGTTTTTGGTTGTACGCAATGCCATGTGGTGGGTAGTCAAACACCTAGCGGTTCTCAAGACAGCTGGGGGCCTGATTTAAGCTTGGCTAAACGATTAAAGCCTGATTGGATTGTTAAGTGGTTAACTAATCCACCAGAATTATTGCCTGGCACCAAGATGCCGGTATTCTTTGATCCAGCAAACTTTGAGAGTGCTGGGCCTCCGGATATCCTGGGTGGAGATGAGCATCGTCAAATTAAGGCCTTAAGGGATTATTTATTGACGATTTCAAATGACCCCAGTCAATTCAAAAAAGAAGTAGTCAAGCCTGCACCAGCTGCAGCGGCAGACGGTAAATAACACGCCATGCTCGTTAAGATTCCGTTATTATCCTTCCTGATTTTCGGGATTACCTATCCGTTATTTTTATTGTTATCGGCTAAGGATCCTATCAAGCATAATTTTCATCGTTTTCAATTAGGCTGTCCTGTGGTGATGGCGGGTCTTTCAATTATCGGTCTGTGGTTTTATCCAGTGCCTGTCGCCCTTAGCCTTAAATATACCTCGCTGTTGTGGTTAGCGGCGTTTTTATTGATCACCGCGTTGAATTGGAATAAGCAGACGGTTAATCCCTGGGGCATTGCCATTGTTGCCTTGTGGGGACTTAAGGTTTTCGCTGATATTTACAGTCAATTAATATCTCCTGATGCCTTAGCCATTGCGATCAGTATCTTGAGCGGTTTTATTGTTGCATCCATTTTTTATGCCATGAATTTAGGGCATTTTTATTTAAATGTGCACGGGCTTAATATTAAGCATTTGAAAATGGCAACGATTGCCTTTGCGGTGCTTTTAACGTTGCGTTTAGTGTGGAATATTTTTTATATTAGCAGCGGGCTTGTGATGCAAGGTGGGGAAGAGATCTCATTATTGCATTTTATGATGACCGTCGATGGCTTCTTCTTATGGGTCGCGCTATTCTTTGGAACCATTTTTCCATTAGGAGCTAGTTACTTTGCCTTTGGTACGTTAAAATTAAAAAATACCCAAGCCACGACGGGAATTCTATACGTCCTGCTTAGCGCCGTACTCTTGGGCGATTTGGCGTATAAATATTATCTTTTGAAGTATTCTATTGCGATGTAGTTTATGTCTACAATTTCTAAATTCTGCGACAAATGTAAAAAGTATACCAGAAGTGAAATCACTGACGGGTGTGAATTAATTTGCATGCATTGCCAACATCCATTTGGCAAGATTGAAAGTGCCTCTCACATTTTTGACCGCTGCCCCGTATGCACCTGCCGTCAATTTTATACGGATAAGGATTTTAACCAGGTAATTGGTTTTATGGTGATGGGGGTGGGTATTGTGCTAGTGCCTGTGACCTATGGCTTAAGCTTACCGGTTTTTGCATTGATCGACTGGATTATTTATAAAAAGGTGCCTAAGCTCGTCGCCTGTTACCGTTGCGGGGCGGAATTTCGTGGGTTTAAAGTGCCGGAAGGCCTTAAAGCTTTTATGCATCATATTGGCCTTAAATATGATAAATACCGTTAATACGTAGTATTGCGTATTGTTTAAAAGTGCTGATTCTATAACATATCAGTGATAAATTGTTTATTCCTGTCTTGACAGGAGGGTGTGCTTATAGTAATTTGAATGTACATAAATGATTGTAAATAAGCAATTTATCGACGGTTTTTTAATATAAATTTATTAATTATTAAGGCAAGGAGTTTCTATGAAAGTCATGTTAAGCGTTCTTTTTACCATTTTATTAACTGCCAATGCTTTTGCCGGCGCCACTGTTAGTGGTACGATTAAATTTGAAGGGGATGCTCCTAAATTTAAAGAAATCAAGATGGATGCTGACCCTGTCTGTGCAACCCTTCATAAGGAACCTGTTTTCCCACAAACCTTATTATTAGGTGAAGGTAACACCATGGGTAATATTTTTGTTCAGGTTAAGAACGCCCCACAAGGCACGTATACAGCACCTGCAGATGTCGTGGTGGTTGACCAAAAAGGATGTAATTATGAACCCCATGTTTTTGGTGTTCAAGTTGGTCAAAAAGTAAAAATCTTAAATCCTGATGGTACCTTGCATAATGTGCACGCCATTTCAAAGGTTAACCCTGAATTTAATTTAGCTATGCCTAAATTCCGTACAGAAGTTGAAAAAACATGGGATAAGGCTGAATCTAATTTTGCTCTAAAATGCGACGTGCATCCCTGGATGACGGCATGGATGAGTGTCATGTCACATCCGTTTTTTTCAGTGACCAAGGCTGATGGTAAATTTGAAATCAAGGATTTACCGGATGGTACCTATGAAATTGAAGCCTGGCATGAAAAGTTAGGAACCAAGAAGGCTAGTGTTACCATTACTGGTGGCGCCGCCCAAACTGTTGATTTTACTTTCGCAGCTCCTCAAAAAGGTTAATTGAAAAGGACATACGTTCATGGAACACGCTCACGACCATCATGATTTGCCTTTCTGGCGCAAGTATATTTTTTCAACCGACCATAAGATTATTGGCATTCAATACGGTATCACGGCCTTAGTTTTCTTATTGCTTGGATTTATGATGATGCTGTTGATGCGCTGGCAAATGGCCTATCCCGGTCAAGCCTTTCCGATGATTGGGGCCTGGTTTGGTGAGAATAATATGCCTGGTGGCGTGATGTTGCCTGAATTCTATAATCAGCTAGGCGCCATGCATGGAACCATCATGGTGTTCTTAGGTGTTGTGCCCTTGGCTGTAGGTGCCTTTGGTAATTACCTTGTGCCCTTACAAATCGGGGCAGGGGACATGGCCTTTCCTAAACTGAACATGATGAGCTATTGGGTTTATTTTGTTGGCGGTGTCATCATGTTGCTAAGTTTCTTTCTGCCTGGCGGCGCGGCTAATTCCGGCTGGACATCCTATCCGCCGCTGTCTAATTTAGCGACGATTGGCCAAACTGCCTGGTTGGTGGGGATGGTGTTTTTAATCACCTCATCCTTGTTAGGCGCGGTTAATTTCCTGGTTACTATTTTCCAATTGCGTGCGCCAGGCATGACCTGGGATCGCCTGCCATTTTTCGTCTGGGCTCAATTAGTTACCTCATTCTTATTATTATTAGCTTTCCCTCCGCTGGAAGCTGCTGGTGTCTTGCAATTAATGGATCGTCTTTGTGGTACGTCCTTCTTTTTACCCAGCGGTTTGGTTGTTAGCGGCCAAGCTTTAACGGTCAGTGGCGGCGGTTCTGTGTTATTATGGCAGCATTTGTTCTGGTTCTTGGCTCATCCGGAAGTTTATGTGTTGATTTTACCTGCCCTAGGGATCATTACGGAAATTATCGCGAACAATATCCGTAAACCCATCTGGGGTTTAAAGACAATGATTTATGCCATCATTGCCTTAGGGTTCTTATCCTTTATTGTCTGGGCGCATCACATGTACTTGACCAATATGGGAACAGCCATCAGCGCTTTCTTCCAGACAACGACGATGATGATTTCCATTCCTTCAGTTATCGTCTTAACATGCTTGTTAATCACGCTTTGGGGTGGGTCAATCCGTTTTAATACGGCCATGCTTTTTGCCTTAGCTTTTTTACCGATGTTTGGTATTGGGGGATTAACAGGTTTGCCTTTAGGTTTGTCATCACCGGATATTCATTTTCATGACACCTATTACGTGATTGGGCACTTCCATTATGTGGTGGCGCCGGGAACGATCTTTGCCTTGTTTGCCGGTGTTTATTACTGGTTCCCCAAGATGACGGGGCGTAAGATGAATGAAGTTTTAGGTCACTTGCATTTTTGGCCTTCATTAATCTGTATGAATTTTGTTTTCTTCCCGATGTTATTACAGGGTTTAGCTGGCATGAATCGCCGTATGTACGACGGGGGAGCCAGTTACACGCACAATCAAGGGGTATTGCATTTAAATGAAGTTATTACGGTCGCTGCCTTTATTTTAGCTGCAGCCCAAATATTCTTTATTGTGAATTTAGTCTGGAGTATGTTTAAAGGGCCTAAGGTTAAAAATGATAATCCTTGGGATGCAACTACCCTGGAATGGGCAACACCAACACCTCCGGGCCATGGTAATTTCACCCATCCAGTAGAAGCCCATCGGGGCCCTTATGAATATAGCGTACCAGGTGCCAGTAAAGACTTTAGCCCGCAATTTGAAAAGTAAAGGATACCTATGAGCGTGAGCAAAGAAGTTGAATTAATTCCTTATATTGTTGAAGAGCGGCCAGATACAGGTTTTAATAACGCGACCCTTGGTATTTGGTTGTTTTTAGCATCGGAAATCATGCTTTTTGGCGGGCTTTTTTCTGCCTATATCCTATTGCGCACCGGTGCGGCACAGTGGCCGGTGGGGGCGAGCGTATTAAATATCCCGATGGCGACCTTAAATACCGTGGTGCTGATTATCTCATCCATTGCGGTGGTGTATGCATGGGCGGCATTAAAGGCAGGTAATCTAGCTAAGTTTCGCAGGTTCTGGGGCTTATCCATTCTTTGTGGGGTGGGATTTCTTGTCCTTAAGACTATTGAATATAAAATGAAATTTGCTCATGGGCTTTTTCCATCGAGTAATACTTTCTTGGCAATTTATTTTACCCTAACCGGCTTACATGCCTTGCACATTATCGGCGGGCTGGTGGTTAATGCCTATCTTTTTGGGCCGGGCAGTAAATTGCATAAGCAAAACCCTCACCATTATGAACACCGTATTGAAATTGCGGGTATTTATTGGCATTTTGTTGATCTATTGTGGCTTATTTTATTATTTCCGGTTTTATATTTACTATAACTAAAGGATGAACCATGAGTTCTAGTACACCTGATGTTGCCAAGATGGTTGCGATTTACAAGAAGCTTTTTGTCTTATTAGCGACGATTACACTGATAGGGATTGGTATTGTTTTTTTAAAATTGCCAATATGGATTGCGGTGGTTGTAGGCCTTTTAATCATGGCTATTAAAGCCAAAATTGTGTTAGATTCTTTTCAACACTTATTAACTGGCCGTTATGGTTTGATTATTCTTTTTGGGCTAACAGGTGTTTTTTTTATAACCTTAATTTTATTACCCCTATTTAATCATGAGGGGTATCTTGTAGGTACGGTTGACCTTTCCAAGCAAATCCAGATGGAACAACAGCCGGCAGCGGCGCATCATGAAGAAAAGCCAGCAGGGGCGAGCAATGGGCATTAAAAATATTCATATTGCTTTAATAAGCGTGTCGATACTTTTATCGATACTTTTTGGTTTCTGGTCATTAACCCATGCCTATCAAGTATTAGGATATATTTCCCTTTTAACTGGTGTAGGTTTGGTTTTTTATGGGATTAATTTTTTAAAGAAGGTTAGGACGCTTTAATATGTTATGCGCGGTTTGTTTTGGTGATCCAACGTCATCGATGACAACAGGTTTAAATTACGGCATATTAACACTTTTGGCTGTTATTATTTTGTTATTAGCGTGTTTTGCTGGGATTTTTTTAAATATAAGGAGACGCAATGCTCGGTTTACCCATTAATGCTTCGGCCCACGGTCATGAAATCGACCAAATGATTTATTTGGTGCATGGTTTGATGCTTTTGCTTTTTGTGGGTTGGGGGTTATTTTTTATTATCACCTTAATCAAGTTTAATCGCAGGGCTAATCCTAAGGCCGATTACACTGGAGTAAAGAGTCATTTATCCAGCAAGCTTGAAGTGGCGGTTATTGTGGCGGAAGTTATCTTGTTGGTTTGTTTCTCTATTCCTTTTTGGGCGAAACAAATTAATTCCTTCCCCAATCGTCCTGACGCCATGGAAGTGCGTATCTTGGCCGAACAATTTGCCTGGAATGTGCATTACCCCGGGGCAGATGGTAAATTTGGTAAGACATCGATTAAGTTGATTGACCAGCAAAACAATCCTATAGGCTTGGATACCACAGATCCTAATGCCAAGGATGATATTACCATGGTCAATCAATTGCATATCCCGGTTGGTCGTCCGGTGATTGTTCATTTAAGTTCTAAAGATGTTATTCATTCCTTTGATTTGCCGGAAATGCGAGTTAAACAAGATGTTATCCCTGGAATGAGCATTCAAACCTGGTTTACGGCGGTGAAGACCGGCCAATGGGAAATTGTTTGCGCGCAATTATGTGGTATTGGCCATTACCGCATGAAAGGTTTCTTGAACGTACACAGTGAGAAAGAATTTGATGATTGGCTGGCTGCTCAACCAACCGCAGGCGGTTCGGGTGAGGACAGCGGCGATTCATTCTGGAATTAATCTATGCCATCCAAGGTTGCAGGTAACACACTCTTGAGGCGCTTTAGCAAATTGCTATGCGCCTCAACCTTCTTCTTAATATTTCTCGGTGCCTTGGTTAAAAGCACTGAATCAGGTCTTTCTGTGCCTGATTGGCCAACTACCTATGGCCATTTCATGTTTTCTTTTCCCGTAGATCAAATGGTGGGGGGGATTAAGTATGAACATACCCATCGCATGGCTGCTTCCATTGTTGGTTTGATGAGCTTAAGCCTATGTATTTGGCTTTTTTGTTCCGGCTTTTCTTTATGGATCAAGCGCTTGGGGTTGATTGCCTTCTTGATGGTGGTAGCGCAAGGTATTTTAGGTGGCTTAACTGTTAAGTTTTTCTTGCCCGTCTGGTTATCAACCTTCCATGGGGTTTTAGCGCAGACATTTTTCTTGGTGACTGTTTTATTGTGTTATGCAACTTCTGTTGAACGTCATCACCGTTGGAATATCGATGAGGAGACCTACAATAGCAAGTTTATGCGCTTTGTGCTGATTTTTGTAGGGATGGTCTTTGTGCAATTAATTTTAGGTAATCTCATGCGTCATACGGAATCAGGTTTGGCTATTCCTGATTTTCCAACCATGGCAGGAGGTTGGTGGCCATTTAGTCAGGAAGCCTTGCAACGCATCAACGCCTGGCGTTTTGAACATAATTTAGAACCGGTTAAGATGGGGCAGGTGCATTTGCATTTCTTGCATCGTTTTTGGGCGTTCTTGATTTTAGCCAAACTATTCTTAATCAATCAAATGGCCTATCAAAAGTGTTTGGATAAGCCCCTGGTCATGAAAACCCTATTTTGGTTAAATATGGTGGTGATGCTGCAAATCATGTTAGGAATAGGAACAGTTTTAATGCATAAGGAAGTCGTAACAACCACCTTGCATGTGGCTTGCGGGGCGCTGGTCTTGGCTTTAAGCTTTTTACTTTTCTTGCGCTGCTCGCCATTAGCCTTTAATGAGTTTAAAGAAGTCCTGGGTAAAAAATGAACCGCAAGAAAATTGACGCCTATATCGAAATGAGTAAGCCTAGCATTACGGTCTTGGTTTTAATCACCACGGCCTTAGGTTTTTATTTTGCCCAAAGGGGATTTCATCAACCCTTGTTATTACTTTGGACCTTGATTGGTTCTGCCTTGACTTGTTCAGGTGCTGCCGTCTTAAATCAATATTTAGAGCGTGATGTGGACCCATTAATGAAGCGTACGCAAAAGCGGCCGCTGGTAATTGGTACAGTAACGCCAGCTGAAGCCTTAGGTTTTGGTATTAGCATTATCCTGATTGGTTTAGCCTTGCTTGTTTGGAAGGTGAATTTATTAACAGCCTTCCTATCATTATTGACCTGTTTCTTGTATGTCTTGGTTTATACGCCCATGAAGCGTTTGTCATGGCTTAATACCACGATTGGTTCCATTCCCGGCGCTATTCCGCCGATGGGTGGTTGGGCTGCGGCCACCAATGGGCTTGATTTGGGGGCCTGGGTTTTATTTCTGATTATGTTTGCCTGGCAGCACCCGCATTTTTACGCCATTGCCTGGATGTACAAGGATGATTACAAACGAGCTGGTTTTAAAATGCTGCCGGTAGTTTATCCAAACCCGCAATTTACAGTGGCACAAATCATGGCCTTTACCTTTGCCTTAATTAGTTTTTCTATTATGCCAAGCATGATTGGCATGTCCGGCAAGATTTACTTTTGGGGTGCCTTAATCTTAGGGATAGGGGCCTTGTATGCGAGTTTTCTGTTTCAACGCTCCCAGTCAGTGCTTAATGCCCGTAAGGTATTAGCAGCATCCATTATATATTTACCCTTACTACTGGTTGTGATTATCATCGACGGTATTTTCTAATGTTTTCCAAACGTTTTTTACTTTTCCAAATCATTGCTATTCTTATCTGTATTTCATTGTATGTGGGCTATCGCTTGCAACAACCACAAAAGAAGACCTTGCCTGTATTAGGAAGCGTTGCTGCCTTTACCTTAAATAATTCTGATGGTTTTGAAACATCCTTAACTGACTTAAAGGGCAAGATATGGGTGGGTAATTTAATGTTTACCACCTGTGGGAGCATTTGCCCTATGATGACAAAGAACATGAATATCCTGCACCGCTCCTTCCGTGAATATAATGATGTGCGTTTTGTTTCTATTTCGGTGAACCCTGAAAATGATACACCCGATACCTTAAAAAAGTACGCCCAAAAATACCGCATAGACACCAATCATTGGTTTTTTCTAACCGGATCAAGGGAAGATATTACGAAGTTAGCGGTGGAATCTTTTAAATTAGGGGATATGAAGGAGCCTATTTTTCATAGCTCTTATTTTGTCTTAGTTGACCGCCAGGGCCGGATCCGCGCTTATTACGACGGCATTGACAATAATGCCATCAAGAAATTAGCCGCTGAATTAACTGATTTATTAAAAGAGAAGTAAAATGAGTGTACCTTTACTACCTACTATTAATGCCTCTTTAAACGCGCTAGCCGGTATTTTCTTAATTTTAGGATTTCTTGCCATCAAACGGGGGGATAAGGCGGGCCATAAGAAGATGATGATGGCAGCCTTTGCCTCATCAGCCTTGTTTCTCTGTGCCTATATTTATTATCACGCCACTTCTCATGTCTTGACGCGTTATCAGGGGCAAGGATTGATGCGGGGGATTTATTTCTTTATTCTAGGGACGCACACGCCCCTAGCTACGTTGATTGTGCCCTTTATCATCATCGCCATCCGTCATGCATTAAAGGGCAATTTTGAGAAACACAAACGCATCACCCGTTGGCTTTATCCAACCTGGGTTTATGTATCTGTCACTGGCGTGTTGATTTATTTAATGCTTTACGTTCTTCCGGCCCAATAAAAACCGCACCAACTGTTTTTCCTTTTCCCAGAAGAAGGCAAATTGCCCCAAGAGGGTCCCAAAGAATAAAAGCCCCAATTGATAGGCAGGAGGTATGAGCGGGATATAGACGCAGACCTTAATCCAAAAAGGGGTGTCGCTTTCAATGCCAAATAAGTGAAAGACAATAGGACGGACAACCATAATGCCCATGCCTGCTAAGGAAAAGGTAAGCATGATCATCCAAAAATCCCACTCGGTTTTAATGCCCCATTTTTGTTTTAGTTTTTCTTTCCAGTTCATGACAAGACCTTAATTTCCTGATTCAGCATAAATAAAAAATAAACACCAACGATCAGCACAATAACAGCGCCAATAGCCAGCACCATGATCATTTTTAAGAATCCATCCGCTCCAGTATCAAATTTAATTACAGTCTTTAATGTGTCGGTAGTCTTTTCCACCACAGCCAACCCTTTTAAAATATTATTTCTTAAGGATATAGGATTGAATAAGCCAGCCAATGATAAAAATAAGGCCGGAAGCCAAGAGTAATTTATAAGGCATGGAATTAGGGTAATGAGTGACAAATCCCCAACCCATCAGCCCTAAGCCCGTTGCCTGAAATATTTTTGCAGTCCAATATAACATAATTAGCTGGCCTTAGGTGCAGCTGGCCTTAAACCAGACATTTCCAGGATAATAAAGGTGCTTTCTTGGAAAGCCTTGTGTTGAAGGGCCTTGGCTGAACAGAATTGAATAATGCCAATTAACATAAGTCCTTGATATACCCACATAGGTATTTTACCCGTGTCTGCTGCACCATAAAGGATAAAGGCTGTCATTAAAATCAGTAAATTCAGCATTTGTGGGGGGTAGACATAGCGCTTGATGGCAATCATGCGCTTGTGGTAATCAGCGGTAATCTTATGTTCTAACATGTATTCTTTAACGCTGATCCCCATGCCTACAAAAAAGAACATCACCAGCGTCTCGGCAAATAAGTAGATAATGCTAGTCAGGATTAAAAAAGACATGGGGGAAGCTTTTAATACAAAAAAAGGATTAAAAGCTTGAGCAAAAACAATCCCTAGCATCAATAATGACGCTAGGGAGAAGAAATAACAACAATACATGAAGAACCACATAAATTACTTTGGCTCAGCGAGAGGGGTCTTTTTCTCGGTGATGATAGGCAGTTCTTTGGATTTCGCAGTGTTTAAGGCAACAAAGCTTTTGTATTTTTCCGGGACATCGGAATCAGCGTAGATGGCTTGCACCGGGCATTCAGGGATACAGGCGCCGCAATCGATACAAACATCAGGATCAATGACTAACATTTCTTTATCTTCGTGGAAACAGTCAACGGGACAGACGGTAACGCAGTCAGTGTATTTGCATTTGATACAAGGTTCAGTAACGATGTGTGCCATAAAAACTCCTGGAAATTAGTTAATAATAATTTAAAAACTATACCAAATCAATGTGCCGCTGTCAATGCCGCAGGTAAGGGCGGGTGATCGACGGATACTTTTTTGCTGACGGTGCGGTGCAGAAACTTTGTCTGCGGCTTTACATTTAAGCCCTTGCCTTGAATTAAACGCGTAAACTTGGTGGCAAAGTAATCACAAAAGGCTTTAAGCCCGTGTAATTTACGCAAAAAATCACCCATGGAATTAATGGTAACCAACATGCTCCACATTTGTTTGGGGCGCAGGTAAAATTCCTTCAATCCAATATCAATATGTTCATCAATGTCTTTATGTGAAAATTGCGGGTAGGACAATAGGGTGCGTTGTTCACCGCTTTCAGTTAACCAATCACGCCAATCCTTGGCTAAAATATGACCATTTTCTTTAGCCCATTTATAGAGGGTAGTTCCCGGATAGGAGGCGACCCCGGTAATTTGAATAGTATCAAGCGGCATGGATTTGGCAAAATCAATTGTTTTGCGGGCAGATTCTTTTGTTTCACCCGGAGCGCCGATCATGAAGCATCCATGAATGGTAAAGCCTAATTTATTAGCTGTTTCGGAGTATTTACGGGCCATATCAACAGAAACGCCACCTTTGCGGATCACACGTAAATGTTCGTCAGTACCGAATTCAAAACCCGTCATTAACATGCGGCAGCCAGCCTTACGCATCAAGGGAAGTAGATCAAGGTCGGTATTTACGCGCATATTGCACGACCAGCTAATCTTTTTATTGATGCCTTTTTCAATAATTAAATTACAAACGTCAATGACGTGTTGACGTTCTGCGGCGAAGGTGTCGGTTTCAAACATGATTTCGCGGATTTGTGGGTGAAGCTTTAAATCATGTTCCATTTCAGCAACCACAGAGGCGGCGGTGCGATTGCGTAATTTATAACCATACATCAATTGCGGGTCACGGCAAAAAGTACAGGCATTATTACAGCCGCGTCCGGTCATTAAGGTGAGGAAAGGAAATTTCTTACCGCCATCTGGGTACCATTCCGGCTGAATCAATTGCCAGGCAGGGAAAGGCAGTTCATTAACATCAATATCAGGGCGAGCTGCATTTTTCACGACCTTGCCATCCTTAATCCAGCATAAACCTAAATTCTTTTCATCAGGAACGCCATTAGCTAAATCACGTAAGGTGTAATCATATTCACGCGGCAGGATATAATCACAAACGCCTTTGGCAATTTCAAAGGTATTGTCAATTTCAGCGGTGGCGTGTTGGCCAACAAAGACAACCTTGCAGTTGATTTTATTTTTAATAATACGCGCTTGTTCAATATCTGAATAAATAGAAGGGGTGGTCACGTGCATGACTAAGAGTTCAGGCTTTAAATCAACTGTAGTCTTAATTGATTCTTCTTCTGAAAAATTGCGAGCCGCAGCCTCGACGTAATGCGTATCATGGCCAGCATTGATTAATACTTGCGCTGCCGTTAAAAGATATTCCGGATGACGTTGCACGCGGCCGCGTGATTTGGCAGCCCAACGGGCCACGCGCACAAAATTATCGCCAAAAGAGGGATTTAAAATAACAACCTTCATTTAAGTTACACTCCGTATATGTGGTAGGTTTACTAACGAAGATATACTACATCTGGCGGGGAAGAGGTGCAATAAATATTTAACTGTTTTTACTCTTATAATTTTTATCACTCTTGTGCTATTATTGCTCTTAATGTACGAAAGGATTTATGATGCTAAACAATGATATTTTAACCTTCCTTGGATTTTTTGCCGCAGGGCTTTTGGTTAATCTAACACCCTGTGTTTACCCCATGTTAACGGTGAGTGCTTCTTTGTTTAAGCCTAAGAAGGATTCGCAGGAAAGCTTAGCGCATTCTTTTGCCAAAGCCTTAGCGTACTTTTTGGGGATTGTGTTGATGTATAGCGTTTTAGGGTATACCGCTGCATCCGGTGGTCAATTCTTTGGGGCAGCCTTGCAAAACAGCTGGGTCTTGGGGCTGGTAGCCTTGTTAATGTTTGCTTTAGGTCTTTCCATGTTCGGTGTCTACCAATTAAGCCTGCCGGTTGATTTATTAAATAAGGTAGCTTCTTGGCGTAAGGCTAATTATTTTGGTCTTTTTATATCTGGATTATTGGTGGGGGTTTTTGCCGCACCCTGCATTGGCCCGCCGGTAATTGCCTTGCTTACAACCGTTGCTGATAAGGGAAATCCTATTTTTGGATTATCTGCATTCTTTGTCTTTGCCTGCGGCCTGGGGTTACCATATCTTTTATTAGGAACATTTTCATCGCTAATTAATAAAATCCCAAAAGGGGGGAATTGGCTTTTGTGGATTGAACATTCCTTTGGTATTGTGCTTTTTGGTTTTGCAGCATTTTATTTCTCCTTAAGTCTTAGCTTTTCTCAAATAACCCCCTGGGTATGGCCCGTGACCTTAATCTTGGGGGGGATTTATATCGGGTTTATCGAGCATCATCGAGGAGAGCGTAAACTTTTAGTGAATTTAAAACATGCCACCGCGTCTGTTGCTATCCTGGCTGGTTTAGTCTTAGTGGCGGGTTTATTAAATGGTCAGAAAGAAAAAATTGTTTGGCAGCCCTAT
>JACCDV010142872.1_pt1 | contig 29592 bp, 26 predicted proteins | sample 7446131 | NCBI WGS metagenome assembly JACCDV01 (sample SAMN15323448, study PRJNA562643) | freshwater metagenome | isolation source: river surface water | place: USA:Blue River Watershed | collected 2017-08-17 | reverse complement strand
TTCACTATTAGCTCCTGATTCATGTGGAAAATACTTCATACGAATACCCATTGATACACCTCTTTCTAAAAGTTAAGTGGGGGAAACATTGAGTAAACAGGATAGTAAGGTTTGTGCATAAGGTAGTTCTGATTTTGTTGTAGGAAAAGTCCTACATGAGGATTATTTGTTTATAGATAAAAAGTAATGAGGCTTCACAAGAATAAATTTTCTATAAACCAATGAGAGATTTTTAAACAAAATCATCATCGTCAAAAGAGTAAAATTTAGCTTATGGAAACATGGAGCTATAGCTGGGGGATACGTAACCTTATAGCGGAACTAATAATGCCACCGGGTATTTGGGTGTTGTGGGTGCTGCTCATGTTTTTTTATTTAAAAAGCATGAGCTTGTTAAAAAAATGCTAATCTTTTTCGGTCTCGCCATAATTTGGTTCACCAGCACCAACTGCTTTGCAAATAAGTTGACACAAATCGCTGGTTATATTCTTGAATGGCCTAATCCATTGGTGCTAGAAAAGGTGCAAAGCGAACAACTTGATTTAAGCCAAATAAAAAATCGTCACTAAAATTTTCTGACTAATCAAAATCTAGGAACCCAAATGCTTTCTCACATAATCAAGAGACGGCTTTTAAAGGAATGTCAAATAAAGAAGCTATGCAAGCAATTATCATTTTGGGCGGCGGTCGACAAATGGGTGCTTTGGATTTGCTCGAGTATCAATATCAAAATCTCAGACCTCAATCGATAGAGCGTCTAAGAGCAGGTGCTAGATTAGCTAAAGTTACTAATTTGCCTATTCTGCTTAGTGGTGGAACACCAGATAGAGTTTAAAAAAAAGATTTGTCCGAGGCCAGGATCATGAATATGGTTCTCAAACAGGAACTTGGCATTCAAGCAAGATGGTTAGAGGAAGAGTCCAATACAACTCAAGAAAACGCTCTTCAATCAGCAAAAATACTCAATCAAGAAAGCATTAAAACTATTTACTTAGTCATCCACTTTTGGCACATACCTAGAGCCAAGGCTCAATTTGAAAAGCAGGGCTTGAAAGTCATTGAAGTCCCCTTAGGTTTTTATCAGAAAGAGCAATTCACCCCCTTAGACTTCTACCCCTAGTAACGATGGTTTTCAGAGAACCCGCTGAATTTGGCATGAACTTTTAGGTAGTCTTTGGTATGGATTAATTTCAGTTAACTTAACAAGTTTTCTATAGAATAGCAATCTAATACATATTAAATCAATCAATCGATAAAGGTGTTATGTCAGAGCAATTATTTAATTCAATTCAAAGAGATGAGATTTCACTCAAAGAGATTATTGATTTTTTAATGGATTCTTGGAAATCATTTTTTGTTGGCGGACTATTGGGTCTCTTGGCATCTTGTGCGTATTTGATTGTAAGTCCAAATCAGTATCAGGCAACTGCTCAAATTCAGATGGCTCAGATTAATGCCAGTAATAACAATAATAATAACAGTAACAGTAACAGTAACAGTAATCCTCTCGGTGTCAATATTGAAGAACCTGGCTTATTGATGGCAAGATTAAAGTTGCCAACCACATACTCAGCTGAAGTCATCAAAGCGTGTGGCTTTGAGAATACGTCATCTCCCGCAGAATCCTTGGTTTCAAGTGCAAAATTTTCAGTTGTTAAGGGTGTTGGTTCGATGATTGAACTAAGAATCAATCGCGATAGTAAAGAAAATGCTATTAATTGTGCGGAAGCATTATTCGAGAGTATCAAATCTTCTCAAAACCAAATCATCAAGCCTTATATTGAAGAATCTAAAGCTCTGCTTGTTAAATATGAAGCCAGGCTAGCCAATTTTCAAGCTTTAATGTCTAGGGTAGAGAAATCAGGCTCTGCTCTATCAGCTATGTATTTAGCTAATCGTGATGAAGTTAAGTTTCTAACTGAAGAAATACTTCGTTTAAATACTTTTATCACGACTACTGACACACGGCAGGCGAAATTAGTTTCTCCAATTTATGCTGCTGATGCGCCAGTATTTCCTAAAAAAACAATTAGTTTAATTATTGGCTTGATTGTAGGCGTATTCTTGGGCCTTTTATTTGTGATGGGTAAAAAGGCTTTTAAAACTTATAAAGCTGCTTAAGTCAATTATTAGAAGATGGTCAAATTAAAAGTAACGCCTGGGTATGCAAAAAAACAAAAAATCAGTTTATATGAAATGGAATCTTATCCATACCAATGTCAAAGAGGGGTTTGGGGCTATAGAAAATTCCAAGGCTTGAGCCTTTGAAGTTTTTTGCCTGCATTTCATATTCAAAAAAATCGCAAAGAAAAGTAAAAGAGTCATTATTTAATTATTATATTTTCATAAGATTTTCTGATGTAACTACAAATAGTTCTGGGCCAGATCAACTAAAGGAGCCCCTTGGTTGCTTCAATTCGGTCCATCATCAGCCCCATAAGTTTACCCAACCTTATTATTGATTGCGCGAAGCTACGTTGTGCAAGTGAAGAAATTTTTAATAATTTGTTTAGAACAGGTGAGTAATTTGAAATTATGAAGGGACTATTTAAAGGTTTCGTAGATTTCTTTAGGGAACTTCAAACCTTACCTGACTGCTTAACACGAGCTATGTTTTTTGTTGAGGTATTGGGCTACATGCAAAAGTTGCAAATTCAACCGTCGCCGTTAAAAAATGAGTGTTAAGTTACTTCTTATCATTTGTAAATTTTTTTCGTCAAATACTCAATGAGTCGAAGCAGCGAGCTATGAAGCCATTCCGTCAATAATATAAGCCTTCAACTTCGTTATTATTTGATTGTTGATGTGTTACTTTAGTAATTTAAACATTCTGGGTGTTTTAAACTTTACCATTGCGTTGTAAACCATTACATACGAAATGCAAAACAGTAATGCAAAGCATTGCAAGATCCAGGTGGTTTGCCACCAAATGATTGCAGGAAAAACTGCCAGAATTGATAGTAGCCAAAGGTAAGGAGATGTCTTCGCATTTTTAGCATAAGAAATAGTATCTTTTGATTCATGAACTTCTGCCCAACGAATAATCCTACGATAAATCAAAGAATGAAAATGCGCCCCATCAGGTAAGCCAGGATTTTTACCTTGATGAACTTTACGTCTCCAAATTGTGAAAAGCGTCTCAAATATAGGGTAGGCATTAACTAACAAGGCAAACCAAGGGGAAACACTTGGATTTCTTATTACTAATAAAATAGATAGGGTAGCAATTAAGTACCCAATCAAGTAGGCTCCACCATCACCTAAAAATATCAAACCTCTTGGATAGTTCCAAACAAAGAAACCAGCAATTGACCCAATCACGATCAAGCAGGTTGATGCTAAAACAGGATCATTAGATTTGAATGACACATACCCAATTGCCAAAAGACTTATGATAGCAATCATGCTTGCCAATCCATTAAAGCCATCTATGATGTTGTAAGCATTTGCTAATCCTGTTACGGCGATCACTGTAAAAATTATGGCAATCACACTGATACTCAAAAGCAAATCAATCCCCGGCACATTTATTTCGATGATTAAAACATTTAAAAAATAAATCCCCATGTATGCCGACGCAGCAGTGCCAATTAAACGAGTTTTCACCCCAATTTTTTTTGTTAGATCTTCAATCAAACCAATAACAAAAGCAGGTAGTGCACACAAACAGATTTGAAGTAGTAACAAACCTCTTTCAAGTGACAGAATACCGTGAGCAGCCGATGCGCTGATCATCAAGGCGATAAAGATACCCACCCCACCAATTCTGGGAACCGAATGCGAATGAAACTTTTGAGGGCCCGATAAAGCATGATCACCGCTGATCTTCTCGTGAAGGTGTTGATATCTGATCACAACTAGGGTTGTGATAAGGCTTACAAAAAATGCTAGTACTAGTAATTCCATAGATTTTCATTATAGTTTTTTGCACTCAAAAAAGATCAGTGTCAGAGAAATTTATTTATAGTGTTCATAAATAAATGTTAAAGATATTCACCGACTATCGATACACTTTAGTAGTTTAAACTTATATAAGTAATTAAAATTATTGAATAAAATATCTCAAGCTGTGTTGTTAAGTAGGGAGATAGCTTTACCCAAAAAAGGTCAAGAAACTTTCTGTGTCATATTAACTTCAATTTCGATTACTGAGACTTTTGCAGTCAAATCCTCACTTAATCCAAAGAGAGCTTTCTAAAGCTTTGGGGTTAGTTTGGATGGAGTTAATTGTTACCTAAATACCCTGATAATGATGGGAATAGTGAAAATTGAAAACTTTAATAATAAGAATAAGTGGGCATTCGCTTACTTAATGACACCACAAGGCATGGCTGAGAAAAAATCTCTTTCGGGTGGACATTTTTGAAGCTCAAAATCCACAATTACTAATATTTAAAAGAAGATATTGAGGCTTTGATTCGTGAAATGGGACTGCTATCCTCAATCCATATGGAAGATATTCGTCTCTTTCGAGGTGCTAAACCATTGTAAGTTCATAAAATGTTTGAGATAAGAAACTAACCTTCTTTCAAACACTTTAAAAAGTTAAATCAGAGTCGTTTCAAGCATCTTTTGTTCAATTTTTGAATAAATCTACTAAAGTTCATAAAATGATTGATTGATTCTCAAATTTTCATAAGCATGGGCAAGATGGTAGCCTCTTTAAAATTTAAAAATTACACTTAAAAATTGAATTGACCAATCTAGAACACAGGGCTAGTAAGTAATATATTGCAGAGTGATGCGTCTGATTGAAGAAATCCTATCTCACTCAAAGAGAGTTGGTTAAATTTTTAGGTGTGAGTGTGAGTGACCGTCTTAGGGCTCTGGTCGAAAATGGTTGGATCAAAAAGAAATTTTGCTTATTCGAAAAATAAGTTTGGTTATGTCGATGCCCAAATTCTCATTGGATAAGCTGAAAAATTGATGATTACTCAGAGCTTTTTGCAGGGGAAGACGGATGAGTATGAGTGGCACAATAATTAAATTGAAACGCAGAAGCCTGCAGTGAAAAAATAAGGAAGAAATGTAAATCTATGGTTAAAGTAATTCCTGTTATTTTGTGTGGTGGTTCTGGCGAGCGACTCTGGCCTTTGTCGAGAGCTGGCTTTCCAAAGCAGTTTTTATCTTTAACCGGAAAAGAGAGTTTGTTTCAGCAAGCAGTAATGCGTTTGGCTAGTTTGCATTCCGATAATTTTGAAGTTACGGCCCCATTGATTGTGACTGGGGAGGAGCATCGTTTTTTAGCAACGGAACAATTGCGAGAAATCTCTATTGATTTGGGGGTGGCGTTATTAGAACCGGTAGGGCGCAATACAGCTCCTGCATTGACTCTTGCAGCACTTGCGGCAATCGAGCAGGATGAGGATCCGATATTGGTTGTAACTCCAGCTGATCAGATGGTTTGCAATCTTGAGGCCTATCAAAAAGCTTTGCAACATGCCATTCATGAAGTTACTGATGGCGCGATTGTCATTTTGGGGGTTGCCCCAGATTCCCCAGAAACAGGTTATGGTTACATTCAAGTCGAAAAGGCCCCTAGCAGTGAATCTGTAAACATTTATGCGCAGATCGTGAAGCGCTTTGTGGAAAAACCTGATACTGTCACTGCTAAGACTTATCTAGAGGAGGGCAACTACTTTTGGAACGCCGGAATGTTTGTATTGAAGGCTTCAGTTTGGTTAAAAGCCTTAGAGCAGTTTAGATTAGATATTTTGATAGCTACTCAGATAGCATGGAGTCAAAAAAATAGGGATGGCATATTCATCAGGCCTGAAAAAAACGCATTTAGCGATATTCCATCAGAGTCCATTGACTATGCTGTGATGGAGCATTGCCCTGGAAGCTCATTTCTTATCAAGATGATTCCATTGGATGCAGGTTGGAGCGATGTGGGTACATGGAATGCTTTATGGAAAGTATTACCAAAAGATGAATTTGGCAATGCTAATGTAGGTGATGTTATTGGCGCAAACACTAAAAATACTCTTGTTCATGCGGGTAGTCGTTTAGTTGCTCTTGTTGGTGTTGAAGATTTGATCGTAATTGAAACGGCTGACGCTGTAATGGTAGCAAATAAATCGTTTAGTCAAGATGTTAAGCAAATTGTGAGTTTGCTTGCGAATAAAAAAAGAGAAGAGCAGGCTCTGCATCGAAAAGTCCATCGCCCATGGGGGTGGTATGACAGCATTGATGAAGGCGGTCGATTTAAAGTGAAGCGTATTCAAGTTAAGCCAGGTTCAAGTCTAAGTCTTCAAATGCATCATCATCGAGCTGAGCATTGGATTGTCGTAAAGGGCACCGCTGAAATTACGAATGGTGAAAATGTTCTGACTTTGAGTGAAAATCAATCAACCTATATTCCGCTCGGTGAAATTCATCGTTTGGCTAATCCCGGTACAATTCCTCTGGAAATCATTGAAGTTCAATCAGGTAGTTATTTGGGTGAAGACGATATTGTTCGTTTCGAGGATACCTACGGACGTGGAAAAGCATGACTCAGTATCCCAAAATCTACGTCGCAGGCCATAGAGGCATGGTAGGTTCGGCCATTGTGCGCCATCTTCTGGCTCAAGGTCAGCCGATTGATCATATTGTTAGTCGTACCCACGCCGAGTTAGACCTCACCAATCAAGCTTCAGTTCGAACTTTTTTTGAAGAAGAAAAGCCAGATCAGGTATATTTAGCTGCCGCAAAAGTAGGCGGCATCTACGCTAATAATACTTACCCGGCTGAATTCATCTATCAAAATCTAATGATAGAAGCCAACATTATCGAAGCGGCATTCCGTGAGGGTGTTAAAAAACTGCTGTTCCTAGGTTCGAGCTGTATTTATCCCAAGCTGGCGGAGCAACCTATGAGTGAAGATGCTTTGCTGACAGGTGCGCTGGAACCTACTAACGAGCCCTACGCCATTTCCAAAATTGTTGGAATCAAGCTCTGCGAAAGCTACAATCGTCAGTTCGGCCAAAGATTTGGAGTAGACTACCGTAGCGTAATGCCGACCAACCTCTATGGACCTGGTGACAACTATCACCCTGAAAACTCCCACGTCATCCCAGCTCTAATTCGCCGCTTTCACGAGGCTAAGGTGAGGAAGTCCCCCTTTGTTACGATCTGGGGTACTGGAATTCCGAAACGCGAATTCCTCTACGTTGACGATATGGCTGCCGCTTGTGTGCATATAATGAACCTAGATAAGGCCATTTTCGACCAACATACTCAACCCATGCTTAGCCACATAAATGTTGGTTGTGGAGAAGAAATTAGCATTGGCCAAGTCGCAGAATTGATCCGTAAAACCATTGGTTATCAAGGTGAAATCACGTTTGACACAAGTAAACCTGATGGTACACCACGCAAGCTGATGAACAGTTCCCGTCTTAATGCGCTGGGCTGGCAGGCCCAGGTGGGGCTGGAGACCGGTCTAGAAGCTGCCTATAAAGACTTCCTTATCAATCACGTTTCCATTAATTAAAGGCTATTACTGTGAATACTCAACTTAAAGTTGCTCTTATCACCGGAATTACTGGGCAAGACGGTTCCTATCTTGCCGAATTTTTGCTCGAAAAGGGTTATGTCGTTCATGGCATTAAGCGTCGTGCATCTTCATTTAATACCCAGCGTGTCGACCACATCTACCAAGACCCGCATGTAGATAATGCACGATTTAAACTCCACTACGGTGACCTGAGCGATACAAGTAACTTGGTGAGGATTATTCAGGAAACCCAACCTGACGAAATCTATAATCTGGGCGCCCAGAGCCATGTAGCTGTGAGTTTTGAAAGCCCTGAATATACTGCCGACGTCGTCGCCACAGGCACATTAAGACTTCTCGAAGCCATTCGCATCCTTGGTCTGGAAAAGAAAACCCGCTTCTACCAAGCCAGTACCAGTGAGCTATTTGGTCTGGTTCAAGAGATTCCGCAGAAAGAAACGACCCCTTTCTATCCCCGCAGCCCCTACGCAGTTTCCAAAATGTTCGCGTACTGGATTGTTGTAAATTACCGGGAGGCCTACGGTATGTTCACATGTAATGGCATCTTGTTCAATCACGAAAGCCCGCGTCGCGGCGAAACCTTTGTAACCCGTAAAATTACACGTGGCCTGGCCAATATTGCCCAGGGTCTTGAGAAATGCCTTTACATAGGCAATCTTGACGCCCTGCGTGACTGGGGCCATGCCAAGGATTATGTGCGTATGCAATGGATGATGTTGCAGCAAGACCAACCCGATGATTTCGTAATTGCCACGGGCGTGCAATACAGCGTACGGCAGTTTATTGAATGGAGCGCCCAAGAGCTGGGTATCAGCCTACGCTTTGAGGGTCATGGTGTTGAAGAAATCGTTATTGTCGATAAAATCGAAGGCGACAAATGCCCCGCTCTGAAGGTCGGTCAAATAATTGTTCGCGTTGACCCTAGGTATTTCCGACCCACTGAGGTGGAAACACTCTTGGGAGACCCCAGCAAAGCTAGACGGAAACTAGGTTGGGTACCTGAAATCACTGTGCAACAGATGTGCCATGAAATGGTCGCATCGGACCTGCAAGAAGCCCAACGCCATGCCTTACTCAAGGCTAGAGGCTATCCGGTGAATGTGAGCGTCGAATGAAAATTGCTATCGCTGGCACCGGCTATGTCGGCCTCTCTAACGGTATCCTACTTGCTCAGCATAATGAAGTCATCTGTTTAGACGTTGTCCCGGAAAAAGTTGTGTTACTGAATCAGAAGAAGTCTCCGATCGAAGACCAAGAGATTAAAGAATTCCTGGCTCACAAGCCCCTAAACTTCCGCGCCACGCTCGACAAGGTAGAGGCCTACTCCGGCGCCGACTTCGTGATTATTGCCACTCCTACTAATTATGACCCAGAGACTAACTACTTCAATACCCAGTCCATCGAAGTGGTAATCAAAGATGTTATATCCATCAACCCAAAAGCAGTAATGATAATCAAATCAACCGTACCCGTTGGCTATACCGCTCGCATAAAAGAACAAATCAAGCTCCCTCGTTCATCTCGAGAGGGTGGGGGTGAGGGGGTGGATATTGACCAAGAAATAAACCTTATCTTCTCGCCTGAATTCCTGCGCGAAGGTAAAGCTCTTCACGATAACCTGAACCCCAGTCGTATCATCGTCGGTGAAAAGTCAGACCGCGCCGAAGTCTTCGCCAATCTTCTTAAGCAAGGAGCCATCAGAGCTAATATTCCAACACTTTTTACTGATAGCGCTGAGGCGGAGGCTATCAAGCTCTTTGCTAACACATACCTAGCAATGAGAGTGGCGTACTTCAATGAACTTGACACCTATGCGGCTACCCACGGACTCGACACTCGTCAGATTATTGATGGAGTTTGTCTAGATTCTCGAATAGGTAACCACTACAATAATCCGAGCTTTGGTTACGGTGGCTACTGCCTACCGAAAGACACCAAACAGTTATTGGCAAATTACCGCGAGGTTCCGCAAAATCTCATACATGCAATTGTTGAGTCTAACACTACCCGCAAAGACTTTATTGCAGATGATATCCTGAGATACAAGCCAAAGGTGGTTGGCATCTACCGCCTCATCATGAAAGCTGGCTCAGATAATTTTCGAGCCTCCAGTATTCAAGGTATTATGAAGCGCATTAAGGCAAAGGGTGTTAATGTTATTGTGTACGAACCAGCTCTCAGAGAAGTCAATTTCTACAATTCCAAGGTGATAAATGACCTAACATTTTTTAAAAGAGAGGCTGATTTAATCATTGCTAACCGCAGCACCGATGAACTTGCAGATGTCGCCGAAAAGGTCTATACCCGGGATCTCTTCGGGGGTGATTCATGAAAGTATTAGTTACAGGTTCAGCGGGATTTATCGGTTCAACCCTCATTATGCGATTGTTAGCACGTGGTGATACCGTAATCGGCATTGATAACCACAATGACTACTATGACCCAGCGATCAAAGAAGCTCGCTTGGGGCGTTATGTCCGCAACCCTAACTACACCCACTTGCGTATAGATTTGGCTGATCGCAATGCGATGGAAAACTGTTTCGCTACACATAAACCTCAGCGCGTTGTTAACCTCGCCGCTCAAGCTGGAGTTCGTTATTCCATCGAAAATCCGCTTGCTTTCATTGATAGCAACATTGTCGGCTTCGCCCATATTCTGGAGGGCTGCCGCCGAAATGGTGTAGAGCATCTAGTTTATGCTAGCAGCTCCAGTGTCTATGGTGCCAACACTGCCATGCCGTTCTCGGTGCATCACAATGTCGATCACCCACTCAGTTTCTACGCCGCTAGTAAAAAATCTAATGAACTAATGGCCCACACTTATAGTCACCTTTACAAACTGCCAACTACCGGATTGCGCTTTTTCACCGTGTATGGACCTTGGGGTCGGCCAGACATGTCGCTTTTCAAGTTCACAAAGGCTATAGCAGCAGGCGAGCCTATTCAAGTCTTCAACTATGGCAAGCACCGACGTGACTTCACGTATATCGATGACATTGTTGAAGCAGTTGTTCGAATACTAGATCGTCCTGCCTATCCCAACTTGGATTGGAATAGCAATCAGCCCGACCCCGGCACCAGCAAAGCACCTTGGCGGATATACAACATCGGCAATAACTCCCCTGTGGAACTAATGGACTACATCGGTGCTCTTGAGAAAGCTCTCGGCAAGAAAGCTAAAATGGAGCTATTGCCGCTTCAAGCCGGCGATGTACCTGATACCTACGCCAATATCGAAGACCTCGTCGACCAGTTTTTCTATAAGCCTGCTACGACTGTGGAGGAAGGTGTTGCTCGTTTCGTTGGATGGTACCGAAGTTACTATAAGGTTTAAGGAAAGATAAAATGCAGCAACAAGATATCAAACTTGCCATCATTGGCTTGGGTTATGTTGGCTTGCCTCTCGCAGTCGAATTTGGGCGCAAACGTCCCGTTGTCGGCTACGACATCGATCGGAGTCGCATCGATGAGCTCAAGGCGGGAATAGACCTTACATTAGAAGTAACTCCAGAAGAGCTTGCCGCTGCTGGGCAACTCAGATACACCACCTTGCTTGATGATCTTCGCTATTGCAACTGCTATATCATTACGGTGCCTACTCCTATCGATAACTACAACCACCCCGACCTCAGGCCGCTAATTAAGGCCAGTAAAACCGTGGGCAATATACTCAAGAAGGGCGATATTGTGATCTATGAATCTACAGTTTACCCCGGGTGCACCGAGGAAGACTGTGTGCCTGTGCTCGAAAAGCACTCTGGCCTCAAGTTTAATGAGGACTTTTTTTGCGGCTATAGCCCTGAAAGAATCAACCCTGGTGACAAAGAGCATCGCATCACTACTGTCAAGAAAGTTACCTCTGGCTCGACCCCTGAGGTTGCTGACCGAATAGATATCCTCTACAACGAGATAATTACCGTCGGTACTCACAAGGCTGAAAGTATCAAAGTGGCTGAAGCCGCCAAGGTCATCGAAAACACCCAGCGAGATCTCAATATTGCCCTTATCAACGAGCTAGCACTCATTTTCAACAAGATGGGTATCGATACTGAAGCCGTTCTTAAAGCAGCGGGTAGTAAATGGAATTTTCTACACTTTCGCCCTGGTCTGGTAGGTGGCCACTGTATTGGCGTAGACCCCTACTACCTAACTCACAAAGCCCAGGCTATTGGTTATCATCCCGAAATTATTCTTGCTGGTAGGCGTCTTAATGACAGTATGGGTACATATGTTGTTGCGCAGCTCGTTAAAGAGATGACTAAACGCAGGGTTCAAGTTGATGGTGCCAGAGTTTTAGTTATGGGGCTTACTTTCAAAGAGAACTGCCCCGATTTGCGAAACACGCGTGTAATCGATATCGTGAGTGAACTTCACGACTATAACTGCTTGGTAGATGTTTATGACCCGTGGGTAAGGCCTGGAGAAGCTGAGCGCGAGTATGGCATCACTCCAATTAGATTACCCGACGCAGGAACTTACGATGCGATTATTCTTGCTGTAGCACACCAGCAGTTCAAAGAAATGGGAGCAGCCGCTATACGCCGACTTAGTAAGCCAACAGGTGTTGTTTATGATCTGAAGTATTTACTTACCGCCGAACAATCAGATTTAAGGCTCTGACATGTCTGCTTACGAAAGCCTAAAATCATCGCTTATAAATCATCAAAGCACTTGGCTCATTACCGGTGTTGCTGGGTTCATCGGTAGCAATCTGCTCGAACAACTCCTTAAACTTAATCAGCTTGTTATAGGTCTGGATAACTTCTCGACAGGCCATCAACGTAATTTGGATGAAGTTCGAATTCTGGTTTCTACCGAGCAATGGAAAAATTTTCGCTTCATTCAGGGTGATATTTGTGATTTGGCGACTTGTCATAAAGTATGTGAATGCGTCGACTACGTTCTCCATCAAGCTGCGATCGGCTCAGTTCCTCGCAGCATTGAAGATCCGATCTTTACAAACAATAATAATATTGATGGCTTTCTCAATATGCTAGTGGCTGCCCGTGTTGCCAATGTTAAGCGTTTCGTCTATGCCGCGAGTAGTTCTTCCTATGGCGATCACCCTGATTTGCCCAAAGTTGAAGATAAAATCGGCAAGCCGCTTTCTCCTTACGCTGTAACCAAGCTAGTGAATGAACTTTATGCAGGAGTGTTTTCTCGAACCTATGGACTCAAAACTATTGGTCTACGCTACTTTAATATTTTTGGCCGACGACAAGACCCCGAGGGCGCCTACGCCGCAGTCATCCCAAAGTGGATTGCTGCGATGATCAGAAACGAGCCAGTAAAAATCAACGGCGATGGTGAAACTAGCAGAGACTTCTGTCATATTGACAATACCGTCCAGGCAAATTTACTGGCCGCAACAGTTGAAGATGAAAATGCTGTAAATCAGGTCTACAACGTAGCAGTCGGTGATCGAACGACTTTGAATCAGCTTTACTTCCATCTGCGAGAGAGTTTAGTGAGCCATTTTCCTCACCTCAATGATGCAACCCCAGTTTATGGAGAATTTCGAGCTGGTGATGTAAGGCATTCGCTCGCTGACATCAGCAAAGGTGAAAAATTACTTGGCTACACACCAATCCACCGAATAGATACTGGTTTAAAAGAAGCAATGACTTGGTACATTCACCACTTGCCTCAGGAAACCTCGTGCGGTGCCAAGTCATCAAGCACATGAAAACTTTACCAACAGCCACGAAGACTTGGCAAATTCTTAATACGAACCAGCGATCTCAGGCTATAGCACTTTTGTTCCTAATGATCGTCGGAATGGGGATAGAAACCCTGAGCATCGGGCTTATAGTGCCGGTAATGACTCTTCTTGCGCAGGCGCCAAGTGGAGGTGGATGGCAACAATTTATCGGAAATCTATCTGTAGATTTTTCAACATCGCAGATCGTTATAGCGGGTATAACCTTTCTGGCTATTGTTTATTTGCTTAAAACAGCTTTCTTGGCCTATCTGTCTTGGTCTCAATCTAAATTCATCTTTGACGTGCAGGCTGAGTTATCTGAGAGATTACTCCGAATATATCTAAGACAACCATATGTTTTCCATTTGGAGCGCAATTCAGCCCAATTGCTCCGTAATATCACTACAGAAGTTGCGCAATATGGAATTAATGCGGTTAGCCCATTATTAAGCTTAATTGCCGAGTTGCTGGTGCTGATTGGATTGACTGCTTTGCTTTTATTCATTGAGCCAATAGGTGCAATTGTGGTGACAGTGGTACTTGGTGTCGCTGGCGTGTTATTTTATATTGTGATCAGATCTCGGGCGACTTCATGGGGCTCACAGCGCCAGATTCACGAAGGGCTAAGAATTCAGCATTTGCAACAAAGTCTTGGGGCTGCTAAGGAGGTATTGCTCCTTGGTAGAGTTGACGAGTTTCTCAAACGATACAATCATAGTGGACGGTTGAGTGCCAAGGTCGGGCACTTTCAGCATGCACTTCAACTCTTGCCTCGTCTATGGCTAGAGTTATTGGGGGTACTGGCGCTGTGTAGCCTGGTTCTTGTAATGGTTCTTCAAGGAAAAGCACTTCAATCAATCTTACCGACGCTAGCAGTGTTTGCGACTTCAGCCTTTCGCCTAATTCCATCAGTTAACCGAGTATTGGGCGCGCTACAATCTTTACGCTATGCTGGGGCAGCAGTAACTCTGTTGCTAGTTGAGTTAAAACTGGAATCCTCAGTGGAAAAAATGGAATCGCAACAGCTGTCGATGATTGTCGATAGTTACCAAGATCAATTCAATTATGAATTTTCGCTTAATCACATCCGCTATGCGTATCCTGGTAGTGATACGGAGTCCTTAGTGGATATTTCGTTTACTGTGAAAAAGGGGGAAACGATTGGAATCATGGGGCCCAGTGGAGCCGGTAAGAGTACCTTGGTTGACATAATTATCGGCTTGATATTACCCACTCATGGTTGTGTGCGAATCGATGGGGAGGATATAAAAAATAATGTTCGGACATGGCAGTCAAGAATTGGCTACGTACCTCAGTTTATTTATCTTACCGATGATAGCTTGCGTTCAAATGTTGCATTTGGCATACCCCCAGAGTCGATTGATGAGGATCGCGTGCTTACTGCTCTTAGATCGGCTCAATTGGAAGAGTTGATGGCTAGTTTACCTTTGGGTCTTGACACAATAGTCGGCGAGCGAGGCGTGAAACTCTCGGGTGGACAACGTCAGCGTATTGGAATTGCTAGAGCTCTATACAGCAACCCAGATGTCTTAGTGTTGGATGAGGCTACTAGCGCCTTAGATATAACAACAGAGGCTGAGCTGATGAAGGCAGTTGGTTTTCTCAAGGGTCTCAAGACAATCATAATAGTTACGCACCGTTTTGCCACGGTTCAGGGCTGTGATAGGGTCTATCTTATAGAAAAAGGAAAAATTGTTAGAGCATGTACTCCTGCGGAGTTGAGTTGATACTCGCTAAGTATTGTTGAATTTTCATCATGATAATTAAATTATTTTTATACTCAAACCGTCCCCAATCGCCATCATGGCAGTTCTATTCCAAACTGTTTACTTATTTAGAATCTTTTGATGAAATCCAACTTCAGTATGCTAGTGGGGACAGTTATTCCCCAGATCTTGGCGATTCTGATGTGGTTTTGTTATTTGGTTCTGGATTCGATTTGTCGTCGCTACGACGTCGCCATCCATTTACTCTTATTGGACACCTTGAGCCACGAGCAGCTCAAGCGAATGCAATTAACCGATATGATTTTGTCGTTGTAAATAGTATTGAGGCTGCCGATTACTTTTCTCTTCCCGATCAACCTGTATTTATTTTTCCAACTTTCCCGATTATGGATCCTGTTGAGGTGATTTCAAATGATAATCGTTCAACTAATACTCTTCGGATTGGGTATCACGGCAACAAAATTCACCTGTCAGCGATGCATCCGAGAATAACGCAAGCTCTTAATAGACTTGGAAAGCAAATTGAAATTGAATTTTGGGTGATGTATAACATTCGAGAGCTTGGTAATTGGAATGAGAACGGGCTCAAAGGAATAAGTGTGAAGCATATTCAATATGAGCCTGAAAACTACTTAAAGTATATTTCTAAGGTTGATATTGGTATCGTTCCTCAACTAATGCCGGTGCGTGAATCGAGATTAATCAGGTGGCTGGTTGGCTCGTCATTTTCTCGTTTCAATGAGAGGCATGATAATTTTATTATGCGTTTTAAAGAAACCACAAATAATGGTCGCGCATACGTATTCGCCCAGTATGGAATACCAGTTGTCGCAGATATGACACCAAGTTCATGTGCATTATTTGGCGAGAGTGAGTATGGATATGTGGCTTACTCAACGAACCAATGGTTTAATGCACTTCAACGCTTGGCTCAAGATATGGGTTTGCGAAGAAAAATGGGGCTTGCGCTCAAGAAAAGATACGAAACTCTTGCCGGCCTGGAGGAGGTTAATAAGCGATTTGCGCAGTTTCTAACCGAGATTGTTAAGAATTCTTTGGTGAAGAGGTTGCGCTAGTTTGGTGATGGGAGTTCGAAATGTTTGAATTTTTAAATAAATACGAAGCAAAACTACCTGAGGATGAATTAATTTCAGACGGTACTACCTTTTCAATTGGTGACACGGGCAATTGGTGTGAATTCTTGTGGGATAAGATTCCAGCGCGAGAATATTCGCAAGCGCCAAGTGGTTGGTTTGATGTTGCCAAGCTAGATGGAGGGGACTTACTCGTTTCTGGAGTAGCTCGATCAGAAGACGGCCAGCGCGTCATCAAAATAGAGTTTATTCCTCACTATCGAAAGAAAAATGATTTAGAACGTGAGTCACATATTCTCGGTAGATTGAATGCTGCAGGTTGCGTATCGGCACCTCAAATGTTGAGTAAGGGGGAGCTGGAAATTGATTCAATAAGGCAGGCTCTTCCAGAGGGATTTGCTTATCGACTTGAATTAGCCGGGGTATCCACTTTTCGCTATATGATAATGCAGTATGTTAAGTCTTCGGGTAAGGCGCCTCTTGCAGATATTCTGGTTTCTCTTCTTGAGCAAAAAAGCTTGGGCATTTACCACGGCGATGTAAAGCCCGCTAATTTACGCTTTGATGACGCGCGCGGTGTGTGTGTCTTCATAGATTATGATCAGGCAATACCTTTATCTGCTGACATTGAAAAACTCAATGCCGAGGAATATTTGAGGTGGTGCGATGATCAAGATAAAATTAGGTATCCTGACGGCGCTGGTACTTGGCGTCGGCACTTCAAGAGGCTGAGTCAGCGGCTTCATGTGGCCCCATTGTTGAGATCTGGCGCATTTAATTTAGCCCAAACAACACCTTATAAACGTCAAGCTACAACTAATACCAAGACAGGTGTTTATCACACCATCAAACATTTCACCATATTTGCTGATGGTGTGCGTGATTTAAGTGACCGGTCGATATTGCTTGATCAGGTAGAGTTTTTTGACGGTGAAACTGTGTTGGATGTTGGTTGTAATGCAGGCTTACTAGTGCACTATCTTGCTAGCCGAGGGTGTTGTTCGACAGGTATTGAGTTAGATCCCTCTATTGTTGTGAGTGCGCAGATGGTTGCAAATATCATGGGTGTGAATGCTTGTTTCTTATCTCAAGATCTGGATAAGGTTGCAGCCTTGACTTCATTTGATACGGTTTGCTTATTCTCTGTCATTCACCACACGAGAAAGCTCGAAGAGAATGGCCGTAAAATTGCAGCTGCCTGTAAACGTATTTTGATAGAATGTCGCTTAGCCGAAAATGGTAAAAAACCATATGTTGATGCCAATGGAAAAGTCAGATGGGCAGAAACCTCTGTGTGGACTTACTCGAATGAGAACGAATTGTTTGCTGGGCTATCCAAGCTATTTCCAGATTTTACTGTAGTAAGAAAGGTTGGCCAATCTGATAAAAACCGTATGTTACTGGAGTTAATCAAGCAATGAGCTCAAAACGCCGTCTCCTGATTATTGAACCACATAGTGATGATGGAGTAATTAGCGCTGGAGGATTCATGGAGAAATTTCGTAATCGCTATGAGTATCATTTCTTGCTAGTTGTGGCATCAGAGTTGCCTTTGCATCATAACCAAGCACAAACTCGCGAACAGCGACTAGATGAATTTTCACGATATGTTGAGCACTTCAATGGGGTGTGGCATCGGGATACCTTTGAAGAGAATTCATTACCGTTAGATATGGATTCTCGGTTGGATATTTATCCTAGACGACAATTGGTTGCGCACATAGAGCATGTGATTAACAAGGTGCAGCCACACGTAATAATGTGCACAGGGCCTTCGTTTCATCATGACCACACTGCTGTTTATGAGTCAGTGATAGCCTCAACGAGACCAACAGCACGTCACTTTCCCGAGGAATTTTATGTTCTTGAAAATCCAACATATGTTCATAGTAACCCCATGACAAAATTTACACCAGATACATATGTAAGCTTAAGTGAGAGTGAGTTACAAAAAAAACTTGATTGCTTTACTACTTGTTTTCCTTCGCAGATTAGAACGGGTGATAATGCTCTTTCTGTCGATGGTATCCGAAGTTGGGCTAGATATCGCGGAATCGAGGCGCGTACTGCTTATGCCGAAGCATTCCAGACATTTAGCAGGATCATTTAATGATCGTTGCGATTCACCAGCCAGAACATTTACCGTGGTTGGGGTTTTTCCACAAGATGGCACTTTGTGATCTATATGTTGTTTTGGATAGCGTTCAGTTCACTAAAAATAATTACCAAAATCGTAATCGTCTTATTGGTCAGGATGGACTAGTTTTCTGGTCCACTGTACCGATTCGGATGGTAGGCCATACTGAAAAGCGAATTGCTGATATGGAACTTGATAATGCCCAGCCTTGGCAACGTAAAACCTGGGGGCGGATTGTGGAGGCCTATCGGCGTCATCCTTATTTCAATGCTTTGGCTCCGGAGCTGGAGTTGATCTTTATGGGTGGTCATAAACGTTTGGTTGACTTTAATCTTGATTTAATTGAGTATTTTCGTCATCAGTTAGGTATTGGTGTACCCATGGTACGGTCATCTTCAATGGTTGTTGATGGTAAACGCTCAGAGTTATTGTTGTCGATATGCAAAAGTCTCGGCGCTGATACCTATCTCTCCGGTCCTTCTGGACGCAATTATCTTGAAATTGATTTTTTTGTGGCTTCTGGTGTTGCGATTGACTATCATGTCTTTGAGCATCCAATTTATTCGGCCCCGAATTTTCAACCCTACTTGTCAACGCTTGATTTGCTTTTCAATCATGGTCCGAAAAGCCGCGAGATACTGGGGTTATCGGCATGATTTCCGATGAGTTCGAAAAACTTAATGAGCGCCTGATTGCGTTTGATGGCGAATGTGTTCTATGTCTAGCAACAACAACTAATATCAATAATCCACCAGTCCTGATTGGTTCGCTGCGAATGTATGATGGTATTCTAGCTGGCAACCTCATTTTTCGTGAGACCACAAGACTTCCTGAGATAATCAAGTATTTCGATAGAGCTGTGTCGTTGTTCTTCGTCGATTGTGAAATTAAAGCCGGCATCGATCTTGGTGCTATCGCAATTGAATTGATTCCCCAAGAGAAACGACATTTTTTCAAACCTAACGATTTCACTGTCGAAGCGGCTGATGAATGGGTCGCGCAGCGAGTGCCGATAATGAAAGGTGCCAGTATTGCGATTATTGGCGCAGGTAACATCGGCACCAAGCTAGCTTTGCGACTAGCTGAGCGAGGCGGCAATGTAAATCTTGTTGGGAGAAGAGTTAAAGCCCTCGAGGCCGCTGTGAACGGCCTGAATGCTATGCTACGAGGCGATGGTGCTGTGACCGCTAGTCCTTCCATTAAAGAGGCCTGCACCGGATCAGATATTATCATCGGTTGTACGGCAGGCTCTGCCGTGATTGATGCTGAGGCAGTCGAGATGTCGCAAGCATCACTTTTACTTGATATAGGAAATGGCTGTTTTACGCGAGGTGCCATTGCAGTTGCGCATGATCGGGGTCTTTTGTTAGAGGTTTTGTCGCCAACTGCTGGGTGGGAGGGCTTCATTCGACGTTATGTAGTAACCCGCAAGCTTCAACAGGGATTGGGACGCCGTCAGATCAATGAAATGGTGTGGATCGTTTCTCGAGGTGTAATGGGTTCTATTGGCGATGTTTTGGTGGATGATATAACCAACCCAACGAGAGTGATTGGTGTGTGCAATGGTTTGGGCGATCTCCTTTACGGTGAGGAGGCCATGAAAAAAGTCAAAACTGCGGAGAAAAATCTTGGAATCGTTTAAGAGAAATAAAATTTTGATAACGGGTGGTTCGGGTTCGCTGGGGCAGGCACTGGTTAGAAAGCTCGCTATTGATAATCAAGTAGTGGTTTATTCGCGCAATGAAGAGCGTCAATACCTGATGAAGCAACAAATTTCTTCTGCCAACGTCTCTTATTTGATTGGGGATGTGCGTGATCAGGAAACGGTCGAATATGCAATGCATGGTTGCGATTATGTGATCCATGCCGCTGCTATGAAGGACCTAATCATGTGTGAAGCTCAACCGACACAGACCTACCTCAACAATGTAGATGGTTCAAAGGCAGTCATTCGTGCCGCGCGAAATGTCGAGGGCATCAAAAAGGTTGTTGCGGTAAGTACCGACAAGGCGGCATCGCCCTCAAGTGTTTACGGGTGCTCAAAATACATTATGGAGAAGCTGTTTGAGGAAGCCGATCGAGTCTCGGACGCGACCTTCCTGTCGGTACGCTTTGGCAATATGGTGAATTCCAGCGGATCACTGATCAGCGTATGGAAAGAGAATCCGCAAATGCACGCTAGCATCAAGCTGACCCACCCAGAAATTGCCCGATTCTTCTTCACCATCTCGGATGGTGCGGATACGGTGTTGCAAGCCATGGCTGTTGGACAGGGTGGAGAAGTGTTCATTAAGAAAATGAAGAAGGCTCGCATTATCAATATCCTGCGCGAAATTACTGGCCGCCAGAATTTTGAGGTCATGGGCCTCTTCCCCGGCGAGAAGGTTCATGAGGAGTTGGTCAGCCAGAACGAAGTCCACTATTGCTTTGAGTTCGGCGACTACTACGTACTTCGACCGAGTGAAGTCAATCCGCAACCGCCTCAGATGTTTTCGACCGAGAATGCGGTCGAGTTTTCCCAGTCAGAACTGCGGGCACTGTTGAATGTGTGCTGAGACTATTGATTGAAGAAAGAATGATATTTGATGATTGACTGGACAAAACTTACCGGGGATCCTGTAGATCCGAGCGTTCGTCGCACACTACGAGAGTGGCTGCTAGCGTGTAGGCACGATTTGCCTAATAACAACTACGATGCATTCCTTGTTTCGAAGGTTAAAGGGAAGTCAGTGCTGGATATCGGCATCTGCGAGCATACATTGGGGCGTATGAACTCGCCAAAGTGTAAGCACCGCCTGATTAAAGATAATGCAGCTCAGTGTGTTGGTGTGGACATCATTTCAGATCTCGTAGAGCGTTTGGTCAAGGACGGGTTTGATGTCGTGTGTGAAGACGCCACGTCCGATGCTTATTTGGGACAAACTTTTGATGTGGTGCATATTGGCGACGTGATTGAGCACGTTTCAGATCCCACGCGCTTACTTAAATTCGCAAAATGCCATTTAGTGTCAGGGGGGGGGATTCTCGTAAGGACTCCAAATCCTCACTATTTCAATTATCAGTTTCACGCTCACAGAGACGGAGTTTCTGTCGAAAACTTAGAGCACATCTCGTACATAGTACCTTTCCATGCGCTTGAACTTTCAAGGCGCACCAGACTGCAATTTTCTGGGTCGTGGACTATGGCACCCAGTCGCTTCAGTCTGATCGAAATCAAAAGGATGCTTGTGAATCTTGTCAGATTCAGATTAAGGCATGCGTTCAAAGAGATTTTTGGTAAGCCGAATACTTACCAACTACTTTCGTATATGCTTTCACCAAAAGCAATTAGCAACAGAGGAGATGAGGTGACCTATGCGCGGTGAGGCAATGGCCAAAATTTGCACGCGCCTCAAGGCCGAAGGTGTGGATATGCGGAAGCTTTCTGCGCTGGACTTTTTTGCGCGCGAGGGTGACTGGCAAACCGTGGTGTATGCACGAGAAGTGGGGGCAATGGAGGCGTGGGAAATCAGCCCTGAGTTTTTGTCGGGCCTGCAACAAAATTTGCCCGAAGCGACTGTGCGTATTGTCGATTCGTATGCTTACGGAGTGCAAACTACAGATCGCTTCGATTTCGTGGTGCTGGACAACCCACAGGCCACTTTTGGGCCAGAGGGTCGCTATTGCGAACATTTTGAAGCGCTGCCGGTGGCTTTACGACTATTGAGGCCAGGCGCCTTCTTGATTTTCAATCTGAACTGGGCGCCATTCAACTTTGAGGCCAACAAGGAATGGCAACGTCGTCGAGCCGAATTCTACGGCACAATTGATACTTCATCTCTGTCACTTGAACGCTTTCTACTACCGTTCTACGCAAGTTATTTCGAGGCGCAGGGATTCGAGGTTATTAATTGCTTCGTGCAGCCGCGAAATAACGAGTATCTCGCGTATGCTGTATTTAGATTGCAGCCCAAAGAACTGCTACAGTGAACAATATGATTGATTGGGTTGCAGATACTCTTTCCAGGTTGTATTGGAAGGTTGTGCGTTCTCTCGGAAATGTATTAGGCTTTGATTGGCCTCTTGTCATAAGAAGTCTTAACTTGATTGCATCTGCGAATAAGGCTTCAACTAAGCAAGCGCTTCTTTATTACAAGACAGAGCCGTTTGTAATGCCATGGAAAGTCCGGGACTACAGGCACACTAATCTGTGGGAAATTGTCGAGATAGTGCGCATTCTCAATCGTTATGGTTACGTAGTAGATGTAGTAGATCGTGACGCTAAGCACTTTACTCCAGAGGATGTCTATGACTTATTCTTAGGATTGGGGGCTGGGCACTCAGGAAAACGATTTTCACAATACGCACAACGAATGCCTCGCGCTACTAAGATCCTGATTGCTGCCGGACCTGAACCGAGGTTGTCAAATAAGCTTGTACTGGAACATTACGCCCGCTTCAATCGTCGTCATGACTGCAAGGTTCCAGCTATGCGTTTGACGGAAGGCATTGATTTTGAATCATTTGCCCGGGATACTGACTACTTCATTCCGATCGGTGAGCAACATACCTTTTGTCCACAGAGTTATATGGCACTGGGTATGCCGGTGCTGAATTATTTGCCATCCACTAGCCCAGCTATACGATTTAAATCGGAGTGGCTTGAAACTAGATCTAGACGGGCCTTTCTCTGCTTTGCTGGCGATGGTTTTATCTGCAAAGGGGTTGATGTGGTGGTTGATTCATTTGCTGAGATGCCTGATGTAGAGGTTTATATTTGTGGGCCGCGTAGTGAGTCAGCATTCTTCGAGATATTTGAAAGTAAGTTAGGAGCATCTTTAAATATCCGGTATGAGGGTTTTGTTAAAATTGGTGGGCCACGGTTTGAGGAGTTGGTTGCACATTGCTCTTATGTAGTTTTTCCCTCATCTGCTGAGGGCTGTGCTACTTCAATTGCCACAGTTCTGCGTGCTGGTTTATTGCCTGTCATTACCAGAGAAACAGGTATTGATGTTAACAAATTTGGTTTTTACATTGAGGGGAAAAAAGAATCTCTAGTTGAGGAAACTGTGAGCGCGTGTCGTTCGGCAATTGAAATTTCAGATGCCGAATATCGCCAAAGAGTTTGGGATTGTCTTGAGGACTCATCAAAATATACGCAGGCATCTTTTGCCGACTCATTCGAGAAGGCAATACTCACAGTATTGCGTCGCAAAAGCATTTAGTTGAGTTTTTAAGTGAATGTAGTTAAAAAAGTATTAATAAAAAGTCAGGATTACTTACATGAGAATAATTGACACTCTGCACAAAACTTATTCCTCAAGCATACTTCGGGGCGTGGATCAATGGGCTAATCGTCATTGGCTTATAAATCCATTAATAAAAGCCCCAATTGCTAAACCGTCGCATTATCTGGATTTAGCGGCTAATGTTCGCAAAGAAATCTATCCAGAAATAGAACAGTTCGAAAATACATGCAACGCAGCTATCGATCGCAATTGGTTAGATAATGTTGCCTTGCATACCCAAGTGGTAATCAAAAAATCCCCTTTGTGTTACGCGCACGGTCGAGTTCTTTACAGCGTTTTGTCATCATGGCTACGCACTCATTCTTCGAATACTGCAACTGATCGCATTACGGTGCTGGAAACTGGCACTGCCCGAGGATTTTCGGCACTATGTATGGCTAAGGCTTTGAATGATCAGCAGCGTGCGGGCACAATATTAACTTTTGATGTACTACCGCACACCATACCAATGTATTGGAATTGTATTGATGACGTAGAGGGGCAGAAGACAAGAGCTGAATTGTTACAACCGTGGAAAGATTTAGTTGAAAACTACATTGTATTTCATCAGGGGGATACGCGAATTTCTCTTCCAAAGGTGCGATGTAGTCGAATTCACTTTGCATTTCTGGATGGTGCGCATACCTATGATGATGTTATGTTTGAGTTTATGCAGGTCGCACCTTTTCAGAAAGCGGGGGATATCATTGTTTACGATGATTACAATAAGACCCAGTTTCCAGGTCTTGTAAAGGCTGTAGACGAGATTTGTGCGCAGCAAGGTTATGATCGTATTGATATACATGCTCATAAAGACCGAGGCTACGTCGTAGCAAAAAAACGATAAAAAATGACTTTTGATGAATGATTTATTCATTGGTCAAATGTAAAGTGTTTATGAAACAAGATAACAGACGCCCTCTTCTGACAATATGTGTTGCTACGTATAATCGGGAACTTTTATTGGAGCGCTTACTATCAAGTGGGATGAGTCGTCAGAATGCGTTTCAATTAAATGGTGCAGTAGAGTGGATAATTGTTGACGACGGATCAACGGATAATACTCGAGCTGTTATTGACAGGTGGCGTAGCCAGTTTTTTATCAATTACGTTATCCAAGAAAATACCGGAAGGGCAAAAGCACTAAAGAAAGCAATCTTGCTTGCCTCAGGCTACTACTCAGTTATCATGGACTCAGACGATTACTTTAGCGATGGTGGTCTTACTATCATTATGCATGAACTTAATCGTCTAAAATTTGAGCCTGATTTTAAAGGCCGACCACTCGTTGGCGCGTTGTTTGGCACAAAAATAATTTCTAAAACTGCTCCAGCGGGCCGCGAGAACTTGCCAACTTGTCAGGCTCGAACAAATTTCATTGCTGCTAGGGCAGACTTTCGATGCTCAGGTGATCTTAAGGAGGTGGTCGAAACTGAGGTGCTTCAGAGAGTTTTCAACGAAACTGACTTTGATGTCCGAAGAATTCCAACCTACCTTTGGTGGGCGAATATAAGTATGCAGGGGGACTGCTTAATGATTCGCAAAGTGGTCGCGATTAAGGAGTATATGCCTGATGGAATGACAGCAAATATTTTTTGCTTAAAGATGGAGAGTCCTGCTCCAATGGCTGCATTATACAAATTGTTATCACATACTCTAATTTACGACTCAGTTCGTTATCGGATTAGATCCAAATTCCTCTGGTATCGATATGCGCTTTTATCAGCGGATACCACCGATTTTTCTTTAATCGACCGCATTTTATTATCCCCTGCATGGCTGATTTACAGAGTAGATTGTCTACGGTTGACTTGGATTCGTAAAGTAGGCAAAAGTGAGTAGCAATTTGCTTACTTTAAGACCGGTAAAGCCGAGCCTCGCCCTTCTAAATTTCTTTGTCATTCTGCTTTTGGGTGCTACTCAATATTATTGGATTAACTTATTCTATGCGTTGATCAGTTCAGATATGGCACGTGATTTGCCATCATATCAAGTATTCATAGATGACTTGGGTAGTCAGCCATTCGAATGGGATTTATTTTTACCAGAGATGATTTTGTATCGAACATTCGTCTATGGCGAATTTTTTTCTTCGATTATATTTCAAATCACTGGTGCACTTAATGGTACAGCTACTGAACTTCATGCGGCAACTATTGTGATGCTGACATTGACTAGTATTTTTTTGCAATTGAATCGCAGAACCAATATTTCCCTTGTTATCTTGATCACTTTTGCATGCCCTTTTTTATTCAGTAATTTACTGTTAGGTAACACTAGGCAATTATGGGGGTGCATTATAATTTTGCTATTTTATGGACGCACACCACTTTTCGAATACTTTAAAAGTTGCAGCTTAATTCAACTTGCACCATTAATTCGAATTATCCTATTCTCGTTAATAATTCTAGGCACCCATATTGGGTCGATCTTTGTTTTTGTGACTATTCTGGTTATCGACTATTTTTTGGCTATTTATACAAAATATGGTGTGCCGCGGCTTTGCATCCTTGTAAAATTTTTTGGAAGATTTATTCTTTTTGCTGTAGTTCTTTTTATTGGTTATAAGCTGCTTAGCCAAATAAATTGGTTATCGTTAATTCAGTCAAAGTTTGATTTTTATTGGGGTGAAAAAGAATTAGACTCTTACCCATATCTATCTGGAGGATTTTTCTATCTTGTGATACTTCCCTTATCAGTTGATGTATTTCTTTACTTAAGGAGAAAGTCATCTATCAACCCCCTATGTTTTGTACTGCTCATGGTTTGGTTTTTAATTTGCTTAACTTTTATGTTACCAATTTCACATGGGCTAGACAGAATAATTACAGCTTTGTTACTTCTTGGCTATATTAAGCGTTTAAAAATGGGGGGCCTAAGGTATGAATATATTTACACATTCATCAGATTATTAGCCCTTTTGTATTACATTATTGTGAGGTAAAGATTTGTGCGCGTAGTGCATGTTATTTCAGGGCTGGGGCAGGGCGGAGCTGAGACAGCGTTATATAGATTATGCAAAGCATGTAAGACTTGTTCGCATATCGTTGTTTCAATGAGTGGTGAGGGAGTGTTCACTGAAAGGTTGCGTCAACTAGGGGTTGAGGTTCATCATCTTGATATTTCAGATTGGAGGGATGCGTTAATTAAATTATTTGAGCTTAGATGTTTATTAAAGCGTTTTCAGCCAGATGCTGTTCAGACTTGGATGTACCACGCAGACCTATATGGTGGAATTGCAGCAAGATTGGCGGGAATCAATAACGTTTTTTGGGGTCTTCGCCATGGGCTTGTGGATAAAAGTATTACAAAAAGACGAACACTTTTGATAATTCGTATAAACGCATTACTTTCGAGGGTCATTCCAAAGTTCATAATCTCCTGTTCTTCTGTAGGTGCTGTTAATCATATTTCGTTGGGCTATGCAGCTAATCGTATGACTGTAATTGCTAACGGAATAGATTCGAGCGTATTCAGGCCACTTGTGCAAAGTAAGTTACTCGCCAAATTAGGCTGCCAAATAGACACTAAAATTCCTTTGCTAGGAATGGTGGCCCGATATGACCCATATAAAGATTATGAAAATTTACTAAATGCTTTAGAAATTCTTCGAAAAGAAGGACAGGATTTTCATATTTTTCTTGTTGGGGATGGTTTAAGTTACTCGAATTCCGAGCTAGTTGCTGCTTTGGAGGATAAGAAGCTCTTATCTGCTGTTTCTCTACTGGACCAGCAAAACGACATACCTGATGTAATGAATGCGCTTGATCTGTTCGTACTATCCAGTAGAGGTGAGGCCTTTCCAAATGTACTTGTGGAGGCAATGGCTTGCGGAATTCCTTGTGTGGCCACTGATGCTGGAGACGCAGCTTCTATTATTTCTGACACGGGCTGGATTGTGCCGAGTCGAAATCCGCTTGAGCTGGCACAAGCAATTAAGAAATGTTTACAAGAATGGGGGCGCGACCAGAATACATGGGCTAAGCGCAAGCAACGATGTCGAGAGCGCGTGCTAAGTGAATATAGTATTTACCCTATGGCACAAGCGTATCAACGCCTATGGTCGGGAAATAATTGTTAACAAGAGTTGCATAAAATTTTCTGGGGAATGAATTGGTAATTGCACTATTTTCAAATACAGCATGGTCTATTTACAATTTCAGACTTGGCCTGATTAAAGCATTGCAGGCGGACGGACATGTCATATTAGTAGTCGTTCCGCCCGATAAAAGATATGTTCCTCTGCTCCAAAGAATAGGCTGTCAAGTAACATTGATCCCATTGGATAATATGGGGATAAATCCTTTACAAGACGGAGCACTTTTTCTCCGTTACATTAAGTATATCCGCAAAGTTCAACCAGAAATCTCTATATTGTTCACTATTAAACCGGTTATCTATGGCGCAATAGCATCATGGATAACAAGAACTCCCTCGATTAGTGTAATTACTGGCTTGGGTACTGCATTCATAAGGGATAACCTTTTAACGCGAGTGGTAGAAACCTTATATCGTGTGGCATTGAGATGTTCAAATAAAGTATTTTTTCTTAATAGTGAAGATATGCAGACTTTCTATTCAAAAGGTTTAGTTAGTAATGGACAACATGTAACTACGATACCGGGTGAAGGTGTCGACTTAAGTGTTTACAGGAGAGACATTAAAGAGGTTATTAACAATGCTAATCCAGCCGCTATAACTCCAGGTTTCGGCATCAACATCGATGCCTTTAAATCAGAAACCAATAGCTTGTCATTTATATTGGTTGCGCGAATGATTCGCGACAAAGGTGTTGTTGAGTTTGTTGATGCCGCACGGATGCTAAGGCAGAAGTATCCAACAGTTAAATTTAAACTCCTAGGATATGTCGGCGTTCAGAATTGGAGTGCCATAACTCAAAAAGAAATAGATAATTGGGTTGCAGAAGGTGTTGTAGAGTATTTGGGGTCTTCATTTGACGTGCGCCCTTTTTTGATTAAGGCTGACTGCGTTGTGCTTCCATCTTATCGTGAAGGAATATCTCGTACATTATTAGAAGCCGCTGCGATGTCTCTACCAATCGTGACCACAAATGTTCCAGGTTGTAGAGATGTTGTAGAGGATGGGGTTAACGGATTCCTATGCGCCCCTCAAAGTGCGGAAGATTTAGCTGCTAAGTTAGCTCTTTTAATCGAGTTGAGTGCTGAGCAGCGTGCTGAGATGGGTCGACGTGGGCGTGAAAAAGTCGAGCGTGAATTTGATCAGAAGATCGTAATCGATAAATACCGTGAATCTATTTTGGCAATTTTTGAAAAGTCGAAGGAAGCCTGAACATTAATATTTTTTGGGCTGGCTAAATAGTGTTATCTGAATTCAGCTATCCTTTCATAATCAAATCTCTAAGCTTAAAACTTTATAAAGTTGAATCCCTCTTTTTTAATAATTTGTAAAATGTTGTAATCGTTGACCTGTGCTTTACTATTTGAAGTAGTAGTTTCTTTAAAACACTAAAAACCTTATAAGTAAACTTTACTATGAGAAAATTAACTTGTTTCATTTGAAAATTTAAGATTATGATTTTAGTCACAGGTGGTGCAGGTTTTATTGGTAGTAATTTTGTGTTGGACTGGCTCGCTGACCCAGTTCCCGATGGCGTGGTTAATCTGGATAAATTGACCTATGCGGGTAATTTGGCTAATCTGAAATCTTTATCTACGGACGATCGCCACATCTTTGTTCAAGGTGATTTTGGTGATTATGATTTAGTACTTTCGCTGCTTAAAAAATATGCTGTGCGCGCAGTAATTAATTTTGCTGCTGAGTCACACGTTGATCGCTCGATTCATAGTCCTTGTGACTTTATTCAAACGAATGTATTAGGTACTTTTAATTTGCTGGAAGCCGTTCGTGCTTATTGGTCAGAGTTGGCTAATGCAGCTAAAGCGGGCTTCCGTTTCTTGCATGTCTCTACTGATGAAGTCTATGGATCTTTGTCTCCAACAGATCCTGCTTTTAAAGAAACCAATACGTATAAGCCGAATAGTCCTTATTCTGCATCTAAAGCAGCATCAGACCATTTGGTGAGAGCTTGGCACCATACTTATGGCTTGCCAGTATTAACCACCAATTGTTCAAACAACTATGGGCCTTATCATTTCCCAGA
>JACCDV010543019.1_pt1 | contig 29594 bp, 17 predicted proteins | sample 7446131 | NCBI WGS metagenome assembly JACCDV01 (sample SAMN15323448, study PRJNA562643) | freshwater metagenome | isolation source: river surface water | place: USA:Blue River Watershed | collected 2017-08-17 | reverse complement strand
TGGTCGGGAAGACAGGATTCGAACCTGCGACCCCTTGGTCCCAAACCAAGTGCGCTACCGGCCTGCGCTACTTCCCGTTCCTATTACAATTTGCATTGTAAATATTGTTAACCGGTATAAAATCCAAAATAAGAACTTAAGTGCGGAGAGGAAGGGATTCGAACCCTTGGTACAGTTTAACCCGTACGGCAGTTTAGCAAACTACTGATTTCAGCCACTCATCCACCTCTCCTCCGAAACCTCTTTCGAGGGGTGCAAAAATAAGCACTAGAAAGTTAAATTCCTAAAAAAAGTCCGGAATAAACTAAATAAAGTTCATTCCGGACCAATATATTATCTATCTAAGTATCAGGAGGTTCAATTAGCCCCTAGGACTACATTGCTGCCAACTGTACTTTTTGAGTTAACTCCATTACATTCTCTCTAAACATAGAGTCTGTATCCATTAAATCCTTTACAGTTTGACATGAGTGGATAACCGTAGTATGGTCACGACCACCAAAATGCTCTCCGATTGTTTTTAATGAATTCTTTGTGAAAGCTTTTGCAAGGTACATCGTGATTTGACGTGCTTGTACAATCTCACGCTTACGTGTTTTTTGTAACAATTTGTCATAAGGCACTTCAAAGAATTCACATACCATCTTTTGAATCGCATCGATTGTAATTTCCTTGCTGCTTGTTTTCACAAAGTTGCGTAATACCTTCTTTGCTAATTCAACATCAATTTCTTTCTTATTCAAAGAAGACTGCGCAAGTAAAGAGATCAATGCACCTTCCAATTCACGCACATTTGTGTTGATATTGTAAGCCACATATTTCACTACTTCCTTAGGCATATCTAATCCATCTGCCTTCATCTTCTTCTCTAAAATCTCTATTCTTGTCTCGTAGTCTGGCACTTGTATATCAGCGCTTAAACCCCATCTAAATCTGCTTAATAAACGCTCTTGTAAACCTTCTAAATCTTTTGGTGCTTTATCAGAAGTCAATACCAATTGCTTTCCACTTTGGTGTAAGTGGTTAAAGATGGCAAAGAAAGCATCTTGAGACTTCTCGGCTCTATTAAAGAACTGAACATCGTCGATAATCAAAACATCAATTAACTGATAGAAATGAATAAAGTCATTGATTGCGTTATTGCGGCTATGGTCTTGGAACTGATTAATGAACTTCTCAGAACTTACATATAAAACCACTTTATTTGGATGGATACGCTTTACGTCATTACCAATAGCTTGCGCTAAATGGGTCTTACCTAAACCAACACCTCCATAAATCACCAATGGGTTGAATGAATTCGCGCCTGGTTTTTCAGCCACTGTTTTACCAGCTCGGCGTGCTACCCTATTACAATCTCCCTCTATGAATGAATCAAATGTGTAATTATGATTTAATTGAGGATCAATCTGCATTTTCTTTAACCCTGGAATCACAAACGGATTCTTAACTGGGTTATCAATCACCAACGGGAAATTCATCTCGTTGTTATTATAGGTCTTCATGCCACTTGCTGGCACATCCATTGAGCCTTTATTCTTAGAACCATTTGCACCACTATCCACCATGATACGGTATTCTAATCTAGCTTCCTTTCCAAGCTCACGCTTTAGAGTTTTTGCTAATAGGTTTACGTAGTGCTCCTCAATATACTCGTAAAAGAATTGGCTAGGAACCTGGATCATTAAGACCTGGTCTTTCAATTCAACTGGTTGAATCGGCTCAAACCACGTTTTAAAATGTTGCCATTCTACGATGTCTTTGATGATCTTCAAACAATTCGTCCAAACTAGTTCTGCGCTCTTAGCCATTTTGTATTTCTAAACCTTTATATAATGAATAAGTTAAAATCGGTCCTATTTCCCCTGGATTCATTTCTCATAAACCGGAATGCGAATATGGTCACTTTATGTTGAAAAAAAAACTTTTTTTTTTGGTTTTTTTTACATGTACCGTAAACACTAATTCTCGAGCTAGTCAAATACTTCAGCCAGGCGTTCAAGGTAATGACTTTTTCTTAAAAAAGCCTAGTTTATCCACTTATTTTAGCGTCTTTTTTTCGAAAATTTGACCCTAAAAAACGAATGCCTATTTGTTTTTATTAAGCACCAAATAGTTATGCGCTTTTAATGCTACCTTTATGGCCATAAATTATACTATGAGCTACGAATTAGTCGGCAAATTAATTGCCAAATACGAGACAATCCAGAGAAAAGAGACGTTTAAAACGAGAGAATTTGTGATTGAAAAATCAGAAGATATCAATGGCAAAACCATCACCAATTACGTGAAATTTCAGTGTGTTCAAGACAGAACAACCATGCCAGACAGGTTCAATATCGGCGATACTGTGAAAGTATTGTTCAATATCAAAGGGTCTAAATGGAACAAAGATGGTAAAGATAACTATATCACAAACCTAGATGCTTGGAGAATGGAGGCTGTTGCCCTTGGTGGTAGCGACACCGCTCCTTCTGATGCTGGTGCTTATTTTGATATGCCAGCTGGCGATCCAGGTGATGCTAGTGATGACTTACCTTTCTAAAGAAAGAAATAGACGCATTTTTTAGGATAAAAACCTAAACCCATGCAAACAACGATACAACTAAGAATGACTCCAACCGACGCAGCCAATGCGTCGGTTTTATTATCTTCCATAGCAGCACATCTTGGAAGACCTAGTAGCCAAATTAATGGCTACCATACGCTCAAACAATCCATTGACGCAAGAAGCCGTCAACAAGTATGGATTAACCTTACCCTACTCGTATTTATTGAGGAACCCGTGTCAGATAGGTTGACAGAACCCTACCAGTTCCCCGTCCTTCCTGCAACTGCCAAAGAAGTCCATATTATTGGCGCTGGCCCTGCGGGCTTATTCGCAGCCCTAGAATGCATTCAATTAGGATTAAGGCCAATTGTATTAGAAAGAGGCAAAGACGTCCGTAGTCGACGTAGAGACCTTGCTAAATTGAACAAAGAAGGCATTGTAGATCCCGAGAGCAATTATTGTTTTGGGGAAGGTGGCGCAGGTACTTATAGCGATGGAAAATTGTATACCAGGAGTAATAAAAGAGGTAGTATCGATAAGATCCTACGCTTATTCTATCAGTTTGGGGCAGACGAAACTGTTTTATACCAAGCCCACCCTCATATTGGCACCAATAAATTACCTCAAATTATCACTGCCATGCGGCTTCAAATTGAAGCCTCAGGAGGACAGGTTTTATTTGAAAAAAAGATGGTCGACTTTGAGGTGGTCAAGGGAAAAATAAACAGGATTCATTGTTCAGATGGAGATAGTTTTAATGTAGACGCACTGCTTTTAGCAACAGGCCATTCAGCTCGTGATATTTTTGAACTATTTCACCATAAAAAAGTCTTGATTGAATCAAAGCCATTTGCATTAGGCGTTCGTGTGGAGCATCCACAGCAAGTGATTGATCAAATCCAATACCATTGTTTAACTAGAGATCCTAATTTACCTCCTGCTTCTTACAGTTTAGTAGAGCAGGTAAATGAACGTGGCGTGTTTAGCTTTTGCATGTGTCCTGGTGGTATCATTGCCCCTGCAGCAACTGCACCCGGTGAAATTGTTGTAAATGGATGGAGTCCCAGTAAAAGAAATAATCCCTACGCCAATAGTGGCATGGTCGTACAAATTGATTTAGAAACGGCAGCTCAATTTTTAAAGAAAGCGAAGAATAAAGAAGTGGATATGAACCATCCACTTTTGTTATTAGAGTTTCAAAAACAAGTAGAACAACAGGCATTTAAAGCTGGGGGTGGATTACAAATTGCTCCAGCATCAAGATTAGTTGATTTTTGTAGCAATAAAATTTCCAGTACCCTGCCTGATGCCAGTTATTTGCCAGGATTAAATACAGCTGATTTAACAGATGTGCTTCCAAGATTTGTACATACCACTTTACAAGATGGATTCAAAGCCTTTGGTAAAAAGATGAAAGGCTACTACACAAATGACGCGATTGTGGTGGCTACAGAAAGCCGAACTTCTTCCCCTGTTCGTATACCAAGGGATGCTGAAACTTTCCAACATCCTCAAATAAGCAATTTATACCCATGTGGCGAAGGCGCTGGTTATGCTGGCGGAATCGTAAGCGCCGCAATGGATGGCCAGAAACTAGCACAAAGCATTGCGGCGCACTTAAAATAAATGTTTGTCAAAAATTGACGCAGCATTTATTTTTTGATTGTTTATTTAATCTTCAGGTTTGTCTTTTTTACTAATCAACAATCCATCTTGAATCAATTTATTTTGTTTGAAAGAAGCTAATTCTTTGGCAAGATTACCACTTATGTCTTTTGTTAAAGTTAATTCTGGCTTGCCTGCATTCACCCATGCAGTATACCAAAAATCGGCAATCATATTTGCAGATGCGATCAATTGAACATTCACTGTATTACCTAATGCTTTTGCATAAGCTGCGGCAAATGGTTTAGTATATGCTTTCACTTCCTTACCATAACGCATTTGATTGCGGTACTTAGTTTCTGGTGTAAATTGTTTTGTTACTTCTGTTTCTATCGCCAACATTTGAGGAACCAATGCATGCGCCTTTCTTACATCTACCCAAAGTGCTTGAGCAGGATTTATTATAAACTTAGCTTGATGGGTATTATATAACATGAATTGATCTAAGTTGATTTCAGGAATAAATGTCTCCCACATATGGTGTAATCCTTTTTGTCCAGTCAGCTGTCCATCATAGTTCATCGTTGTATGTAATGGCACGTGTAAATCTGCTACATAATGACCAAGGTCTGCTGCATAAAATAAGATGCTGTCTTTATTTTTAGATTTAAATGCATTGGTCAAATTTTCCAATTGCATGATCGCATTATAAGGCCCCCATCCCCATTTGATTAAACTGTCTTTGCCGTATTTTTTTACCGCCGCGTCCCATTCTGTAGGCATTTCATTTACAGCATTTGGTCCAAATGCTTCTAAGTCTACAAAATGCTTGGTATCCTCCGTTTTATCTTTATTTCTTCTAATGTCCGGTCTTGGTGCGTTAAAGACTAAATTATCCATATCTGCATAGAAAAAACTACGCATTGGCTCAGGCAAATTATAAATTGCGATTTGATGGATGGTGCGATGTACTAAAAAGCCCCAACTTGAAAGGCCTACGATTGCAACCAACAAAAAAAGATTCAATAAGGATTTCTTTGAGAACATAAACTAAATATTTGCACGAATATAATCCAATATCCTTAGCATATTAACACTCATGTCCCCCCTTTTTCCACTCATAAAAAATGAGGCGTCTAGATTTCTAAATTCGCTGTACTTTTAGGACAAATTATATAACATGGAGCCTCTTTTAAGCTTATCCCATTTAGTGAAGCATTATGCAACACAAAAAGCAGTTGATGATATTAGTTTCGATATTCAAAAAGGAAGCATTTTTGGCTTATTAGGCCCCAACGGTGCTGGCAAAACCACCTTATTAAGAATGATCACTGGTATCTTTTATCCAGATGGAGGTGAGATTAAATTAGATGGAAAGCATTTTGACCCATTATTAGATATTCGTGAGATTGGATATATGCCTGAAGAACGTGGCTTATATAAAAAGATGAAAATTGGCGAACAGGCTCTATACCTTGCTCAATTAAGAGGCCTGAGTAAAGCTGAAGCAATGGAGCGAATCAAATATTGGTTCGAGAAATTTGAGATGCAAAGCTGGTGGAATAAAAAAGTGGAGGACCTTAGTAAAGGGATGAGTCAAAAATTGCAATTTGTGATCACCGTTTTACATGAACCTAAATTAATCATCTTAGACGAGCCCTTTAGTGGCTTAGATCCTTTGAATGCCAACTTAATTAAAGATGAAATATATGCCCTAGCTAAAAAAGGCTCGACCATTATTTTTAGCACCCATCGTATGGAGCAGGTAGAAGAGATCTGTGATCATATAGTATTAGTAAATCTTGGTAAGAAATTATTAGATGGTACGGTTGCTGAAATAAAACAACAATACAAAGAATACATTTTCGCAGTTGAAACACCTAATCCAGTATTAGTAAAAGACAATACTTTATTCAGCGTAATTGAAAAAGAAGCTAACAATACAAACAAAGTATTGATTAAACTTAGTCATTCTGTTGCATCTAACGAAGTATTGAAATACTTGATTGAGCAACAAATACCAATTACAAGTTATAATGAGGTATTGCCTAGCTTAAATGATATATTCATAAAGCTAGTAGAAGACACCCACGCAAAAGCAAGGGCTTTTCAAAATATCTAATTAAGAATAAATATAAAAAAGTCATTCAGCTTCAAAATCAACACAGTTCATTACTTTTTAAAAATATTATATGCATAAGATTTGGATCATCATACAAAGAGAATACACAAGCAGGGTAAAAAATAAACGTTTTTTAATTGTCACTTTTTTAGTGCCTATCTTAATGGTTGGATTGATCGTTGGGTCCGCTTACTTTTCATTTAAAGGCACTGAGAAACGCAAGATTGCTGTAGTAGATCCAAATGGCTTTTTCAAAGACAAATTGAAAAATTCAAATCAATTGAAATTTGAATTCCCGACTGGTGTAGATACTAGCAACTATAAAGAAAAAGGATATTCTGATATATTATTAATGCCTCTATTTGATGGGGATGCAAAAGCGGATTATATTTTAAGATCTAAAAAATCAATGGGCTTCACTTTGCAAGAAAAAATTAGTAGTAAAATTAATGCGGCTATTGAAGATCGAATGTTAGAGAAAGCAGGTATTCAACAAACCGTATTAGATTCAATACATAAATCTGCACAAGTTGCAGAATTAAAAGCCTATGAAGATGAGGGGAAAAAGAGCAAAGAAAGCAATGCTGCATTAGCAATGGGTGTGGGTTATGCAAGTGGCTTACTTATTTATATCACTATGTTTATTTATGGCACGATGGTAATGCGTGGTGTAATGGAAGAAAAAACCAATCGTATTGCCGAAGTGATAGTAAGTAGTGTTAAACCATTTGAATTAATGCTTGGTAAAATCATTGGCATTGGAGCTGTAGGATTGACACAATTTTTAATGTGGATTATCCTAGTTGTTACTTTAACTGGTGTGGGCATGGGCTTGTTGCCATCTGATATTCAAAATCAAGTACAACAATTACAAGAAACAAATGGCCAAATGGGCGCTGCAGGATTAGCACAAGCTAGTGAATCCGCAAAAAATGTTTATGCAATACAACATACTTTGGCTACAACAAATTGGCCTTTGATTATAGGTTGTTTCTTATTTTATTTCTTAGGGGGATTCTTATTTTACGCTTCTTTATTTGCTGCCATTGGTAGTGTAGTGAACGAAGATCCACAAGATGCGCAAAGTTTAATGTTCCCAGTGACCATGCCAATTGTGTTTTCCTATATCATTACCAATGTGGTGATACAAAATCCAAATACACCAATGGCATTTTGGGCAAGCGTGGTTCCTTTTAGTTCCCCAATGGTGATGATGGCGCGAATATCTTATGGCGTACCTTCCACTGTTCCCTATTGGGAATTGGCTTTAAGTATGGGCACACTTATCGGAGGCTTCTTATTAACTACCTGGATGAGTGCAAAAATTTACAGAACAGGTATTTTAATGTACGGCAAGAAAGTCACCTGGAAAGAAATGATCAAATGGGCATTCGCAAAATCATAGATTTTGTGAAATGATTTTTATAATTCGCAAAATCGTAGGTTTATAACGCAATCCTAATATTTACCCCTGCCCTCGTGTTCGTAATTGGTGGTGAAGACGATATGTATGGTGTGGCTTTTCTTTGATCAAAGAAGAACCTCAAATTAATCTTGCTGTTCAACACATAATCGACGGAAGGTTGCAAAGTGATTTCTTTCTGTCCTCCTGTGCCATAGGCATTTGTTTGATCTAATCTACTATTGCTATTGTATACGTCTCGCATAGCCACGTCTAATCTAAACGTTAGGTCATTGGCCAATTTATTATTATTCATACCCGGAATATTAAAAGGCAATTTCAAGCCTCTTTTTCGATAGCTTGTACCTATCACCCACTCCGTACTATTATTTTCACTCAATTGATAATCTACCAAACTCAAAGCCAATAAACGACTCTTCTTATAATCAAAACGGATTGACCACTGTGACACTGTTGTAATATTCAATCCAATTAACGGCTCCATTCTTTCACTGATTGTCACATTCGGAATTAAGAAATAGGGCACAAAATTACCACTCACTGTATCTAAGAAAGAGGGCGCCCCTAATCGATTCATATCGGTATATAATAGAGAACTATTAAAACTATTCATTGACAAGCTACCATTGTAACTATGGGTTAATGCGATATTGGAAAAAATATTTGATAAACCAGGCACTTTTGATAAACCATTATACAAAAGGTTCCAATTCGGCATTGGCAACATGCCACTGAATGGATTGGATCGAATATTTGAATTCGTCTGGTTCAATAATGCTACTTTCTTTGGATCCTTTCCAGTATAGGCAGCAATGAAAGAAGGTATTAAAACATCTTGTGCATATTTGCCGTATCCAATTGCATAACCATTAGGATCTTTTTGTTGATTCCAATATGGATTCAAAGCAGCGACGCGATTAGAAATTATAGTTCTATAATTTTGAAACTGTTGAAATTGTGTAGAGATCGTATTTGGATCATGTTTGTCAAAGAAGGTTTTTAAAGCGATATAACTAATATTAAAACCACCAGCAGACAATGGATTATTATGAGATCGGTATCCATTCATGTTTACAGTCGTATCCTTGTATAATTCAGAATATTCTTTTGTAAATGTCTTGTCAAACTTCAGATCAATGATCAATGATTTAATTGGCTCAATCATCACTCTAGCACTTAACCTCTGATCAAAACCTTGTCTGAAAAGCATATTAAAATTGGCATCTTTCGTAAATAATCCTTTACGTTCTTGTAGATTCAGCCAATTACTATCCGGTTGTCTACCCATCGCATAATCAAAGCCAGGTGCAAACCCATTAAAATCCTTATCAATAAATTGAACACCTGACATGAATCCTGGTAAACGACTATTAAAATTTTCGGCATAATCTAAAGATGCATTTTGAACCATCGTTAATAATCCAACAAACGATTTAATAGGTGTTGGAATATTGATTACCTCATTTGCCCTAAGTACCCTCATCGCAATACGTTCTTGTTTTCTTGCTTCCTTCCATTTTTTATAGGCAGAATCCCTTGCCTTTCCCGTTAATCCATTCAAAGCATCTTCTTTACTTATAATAAGCTTATTTGACAAAGGATTAGATTGCTTTGGAGTGGGCCTTGCATTGGATAAAGCAGAACGAATGAATTTAGACTTATTATAAAAACTCGTAAAATTAAATTGCGCATTTACTTGATGAGAAATAGTGTTCTCTATCGTATTACCAAGATTAGTTGCCAGCCTGCTTGCGCCTATCCAATTATAATTAGTGGATACATTATAACTTGCCAAAATCCAGTCTGTTAAAGGGAATTTACTTGTTGGTAAATCATAACGCATGGTTAGACGTTGATTGTACAAGGTGTTGCGCCCCCCTCTCAACAACATTCGTGTTAAAGAATCTTTTTTCTCTTTAGTATCAATACGACCATCTGGTTCGTCTATTCTTGAATTCAAATTAGCTACTACATCAAAATTCATTGATTTTGTAATTGGCCATCGTAGGTTAAATATTCTACCCATTGTAAAATACTTGTCATATGTTGTCTCTACTTTTTCTGTAGTTCCATCAAATGAGTTAACCATTCTTGGAGTGTATTCCCCAAATTGACGATCAAATACTGTCCTATAACTAATTAAACTAGGTGCGGGAGAAAAATTAAAATCTTTGATTAAAGAGAACCAAGGTGATTTAGTTTTTATGATTTTAGCAAATGGCTGAAAACTCTTTCCATTATTATTAAACGTATACCCAACCGAACCCCTTTGCTTAACTACTTGATTCAATTCAATGACAGGACTCGTTTGTTGCAATTGGGAATAAGAGTAACTAAAATCCAAATTACTTATACTTAGCATCGTGTTTCTTTTTCCTGGCAAGAAACGTACATTGGTAAAATTCAGTGTTTTTATTGTTGTCGCATCAATAGACGCCTTCTTTATTGAATCCCTCATTTCGCCCGATGTGGACTTTATTTTATCTGCGTATAAAATATCCTTATTAAACGGATCGAATTCCGGATTTTCTTGCGTCTTATTCAATCCCGCGAAAACAGGTAAAGATATTTTTGTTTGCTTTGGTAATAATTTACCCGCATCAATATTAGTAGCAATATCTAATTGCGTGAAACCTGTTTTAGAACGCTCATTCATCTTTTGTTCAATATTACCGAAACCTGCAGTTCGATTATTGACAGACACTGCTACGGTTCCAAGGTCTGCCAAAACTAAATCCATCCTACCTAATGCTGCCCAAGATCCTCGCTCATCTAAATTTGATAGCCTCAACTCATTAACCCATACCTCTGCATCAATAAAACTTTGGGTAGAAGTGTTTTCAAATGCAACTAATATACCTCTAATTTCTCCCAAGTTTGGATTACCCATTACGGCGTAAGTATGATTATTGGCCTGGACCTTACTATACTTGCTATTGAAATTGTAATTTAATTTATCCCTATCAATTTTAAGCATGACCAAATCGTTCAAGTTTAAATTCATCTCATTTTCCAAAGGCCACACATCTCTTACTTCAGAGATTGAATAGGTTTTGCGTTTTGTAGTGGTTAATGGAATTCGAATCTCATAATAGTTATTTTGAAAATCCTGTCCAATACGCAAGACTGCGGTGATCACTCCTTTTTCTGTTATATCCGGTCTGTTTTTATTTTCAGCGTGTAAGAACATGGACAAACTGCCATATCGACGAACATCAATATTCATGGTCTTAAATACCCCTCTAGGTGTTGTATTTTTTTGCAAACGGTTCAACTGCACACTTAATGCTTGTTCATTTTGCAAAAGGTTAACACCATTGTTACTTAACAATTGAACACGCTCAATACCAGGAGGCACTAAATAGTTAACTGGTGTTCTACTTCCGTTTTCTTCTAAACTAACTGCAATTGTATTTACACTTGCAGTATTGTTTTCCGGTGTAATTAATTTATAATCTCCCGTACTATCTATTTCATATGCAAATTGTCGCCATTGGTTACGCACTAAATCTAGTTTTGCAAAGCGAAGTGTAATAGAATCTTCAAAACCTGTTAAATACATTCTCAGAAAGCGGATAGATTTAAAATCACGAATACCCCCCATCCTGTTTGAAAACGATTTGATTGGCACTCTAAATAAATACCAATTCTCAATAGATTTTGAACCATCTGCCAAAGTAACGTTTACCGTTTTTGAATCGGTCACATACCTTGTTGAGTTCACTCCTAATTGTCCTTTTTGTAAATCAATTTCATATTCAAAATAAGCCTCCGTTTCGTTCAAAGTATTATCTCTATTCAGATCCTCATTATCAGGCAATAAAGTGGCAGCACTACTAAACTGACTTGTCCCAGCTAAAGCAGAGTTCCCTTGCGGATTGTTGAAATACTTATAACGATTTAAAATATTGGCTCCTGCTGCATCATAACTTGCATCACGATACCAAACATAGTTATCCGCTGAGGGATCTTTGAGGAATTGCTGCGCAACTGCACTGCTGCCAATTTGGTTGATTAAGTACGCTTTCTTTAACCTTTCATCTTCATCTCCCAATCCATCTAAACCAACGTCTTGAAATTTTCTATCTTCTGGATTATTACTAAAGGCATTGGTTACTTGAATTGGATTTACAGGTACCCTGCCCCAAGTAGAACTATCAATGCTTGCAGGAATGGTTGGTGTTGGCATGCCATTTTCATAAAATCGTCTGCCGTCTTTCAAAATATCCTCGCTCACATTCCCTAAGTTCAAATACAATTTACCTTTTGAAGCAGCAGACCTAATAAATGGATCTTGTACCCAGAATTCTACATATTCAATAATGCCCGTTTCAAAATCTGTTTGATCCAATGAACGCATGATACCACCCCATTTATCTGAAGGGTTTTTAACACGACCTGTTGCATCTAAGTCCTTGTAATTATAATTATAAGGGCCACGTTCCTTTGGATAATAACTTAAATCAAAAGTTGGCAACTGTACATCTGTAATATTTGTTGTTTTTTGAGGAAACAATTCATTGGTGAATACTTGACGCACTCTTGGATCACTAATAGCGGCTACATTATTCGCCAATGGATTGTTGGAACTATTACGATCTTGCAAATTGGGCTCAATAGTATACCATGCCAATCTTGCTCTATTTTTATTGTAATCTACAGAATCGGCTAAAGCACCTTCTGCAAAACGATCTAATGGAGTAGATGCAAGGGTCCATGCAGTAAAAGGAAACCTTAAATCAATATTTGTTCTGGTTGATTCAAAATCATCAAGATAAACAACACCAGCCCCCCCTTTACCAATTTGTTGGGCATGACCTGGTTTTAAAATTGCCGCTTCGCCATAGGCAATAATGGATGATTTGGCTTTTGTACTATAAAATGGAAGCTTATCTAATATTCTTGTTAAACCTGGCAGGTCTTTCTTATAGTTAAAATCGAAACCATACATTGCGTTCTTAATAGGATCTGAACCAAAATTGGTCTTCGTGAAAAATGGTCTTTCACTTAATCTTGAAGAAGATAATCCAAAATTAAAATTCTTATTTGCTAAATAATCAATTCTTAACGCCCTGAAGCCACGCTCTTGAAAACCAAAACCTAAGTTGTTTTCAAAGGATACATTCACAGGAATATTGGAGCTTAAAATACCTGGATTAATGATTCTTACAGTACCAGACCCATAGTCAACCATATAATCCACCCCTTCTCGTAAAATTTGTCCTCCAGCTCGTACACTAACAGAACCAGGCGGCACATTGAATGCATTTAAACTAATCTCAGATCCTCCAGCACTTCCTTTCACCTGGCCTTCCATCACAAAACGATTTAAGTTGGCATATGTTTGTGCCTCTGCTTTAATCGTACGGTATAATTGAGGATAAATATATTTTTTAGAAATATTGGTGTCAATACCTGCAAATGCAATGTCTTGTAAATCCTTGCCAAATGGCTCTATCAATGGGAAAACAATCCTGCCCATATTTGACAACACTGTATAACCCTCTACATAGTCAAATACCCCATCTGGCTGAGGATCATTTCGGTTATTCAACCTATCTAGTTGCAAAATTTTGATCAATGATTTTCCTTCATATGCTTTATTCGTCACAGGCATATATCTTTTCAATCCGGCACTAGGCTCTTCGTACAAAATATTTAATTGAAAATCTTGTTGTTGAATTGCCCCAAACAAATCTAAAGAATAAACGTTCTTCATCATTAAATCCCAAATAGGCAAATCTGTTCTTTGCGTAGTTGCCTTTAATAATTTTAAATATAAAATTTGTTGAACACCTTTATTTGGATCTAATGCAACACCTTCTGAAAATTCACCCACTTGATATACTTTTCCATTGTAGGTGTACTGAAATGCAACTGCCAATACTTCATCTGCTTGTAATGGAATGTTTAATGACAAGAAGCCAACCTGCCCATTAAAGAAATATTCATTCTCTGTAAGCTTTCTTGCAAAAGTTCTTTCATAATCTTCGGCAGATCTTAATCCCTCTTGCGCTAAAAACGAAGAGACGGATGCAGGATTTCTCGCATTCGGATTATTAATTATTTTTGAATATAATTTGTTCGCATTGTTTTCTGGAAACAAGTTATTTGGATTTGTTTCAAAAGCTTTTCGTTCCGCTCTTAAAATTGGCTCACCAATATCTGTTAATCCAACAACGTCTCTCGCATTGGTTGTTTGGCCATTACGATTGGTCACCCAAACTTCGATTCGCTTGATTTGTATTTGTGAATTAATCACAGGCAATGTACTCATTGCCTTATTGTAGTTATTTCTAAAATACTGTGCTAGTAAAAAGTGCCTATTCTCTTCGTAATCGTCTAATCGCTTTTGAAAGCGTTGAGTAGAAGACCCGCCTTGCAAGGCCATAGATTGTCGTTGGGACTTTTGATTGGCTATTGCACCCGTAACAAATAATTTACCAAATTGCAATTGCGCTTTTACACCAAATAAATTCTGTGTACTTGGAATCAGTGTACTTCTAGAAACATAATTGATATTTCCTGCTTCTATAAATTTAATCACCTCGTCTTTCTTACCCTTATAATTCAACCTAATCTGATTATCGAATCCAAGATTTGATAAAGAATTCAAATTGATTGGAAACTTAAGCTTATCTCCAATACTTGCGTTCATGCTGAAATTAGTATTGGCATCGAAATCAAACCCTCCATTTTTTCTGGCTCGTTCTGGTAAAGTTGGATTTTTAACATTTTGTCCTTGGTAACCTGCTCTAATATTGATTTCACCGACAGGCTTAATGTCAATTTTTAAATCTGATCCTGTCTTACCAAAGAGCCTATCGAAATAACTATCAAAAACTTTCGTTTTTGGCCTTGTTATTTTTCTATTCAACACCCCTAATGAATTGGAACGCTGCATAAAATAGGCTTGCTCGTCTTTTCGCGTTTTTAACTTCCAAAACTCATCAAAAGTCAACGTCGAAGGGAAACGATTGTACCCTGCCCCAAGTTTTTCTGTTATATAGTATTGCTTTGTCTTTGGATCATAATCTACTCTTCGCTTTAATAAACTTGAGTCTCTAATATCAAATGGATTATTACTTGGCTGAGATAAAAAGTCGGCTCTTCTATCTGCAATCGGGTACCTTAATTTCCCAACCACTGTATCCCCTGCTTTTTTAACAACAGTATCCTTAAAAGGTAGTCTTAATCTTACACTATCCTGCGCATGGCCTTGCTGCTTCAATAGAAGTAGACCAGACAATAACATAATAGTGTGAAAAAATCTCAAGAGCAACAGATTTAAAATGATCGATTAACAATTTTTAAGGGCCTGCTTTATTAAGACCTCCAAAGACACTTCCGCCCCTTCTGATTGAATTGCTTTATCAATCGCTTTCTCTGCAACCGCTTTTTGTATTCCTAAAGAAACCAATGCCTGAATCGCATCTTGATGTGGCGTTGTTTTACTGAATGTAGATCCCCCTACTTGCATTACTGGAGATTTTGCAAGTTTATCCTTTAGTTCTAATACCAAACGCTCAGCAGATTTCTTTCCAATTCCTTTTATTTGCTCTAATTGACGTGCATCACCATGAACTATTGCACGAATAATTTCATCTGGTCGCATTCCTGATAACATCATTCTTGCGGTACTAGCTCCTACCCCAGAAACGCTAATTAATTGTAAGAATAATTCTTTCTCATCCTGCCCAAAAAATCCAAATAATACCTGTGAATTTTCAGTGATATGTAAATAAGTATGCAATAGCCCTTTCTCCTTTCCGGAGATCGACTCGTAAGTGTTTAAACTTATATTGACCTCATATCCTACACCTCCAACATCCACGATGAGCTTAGCTGGGGTTAATTGGACAAAGTTACCTTGTAAAAATGCAATCATAATTGCTTCAAAAATAACACTTAAGCAATGAAAAATGGGTATTTGGGGCAATTCTTGGCCATTTTTTAAGATATTTGTGGCCCAAACAAACCAACAAACTATGTCCCAAAAGCTGAAAGCAGCCATTACCTCTGTTGGAGGTTATGTCCCAGAGACAAAATTGACCAATTTTGACCTTGAAAAATTGGTGGATACGAACGATGAATGGATTAGAAGCCGAACAGGTATTTCTGAACGTAGAATTTTAAGAGAGCCAGGAAAAGCGAGTTCTGATATGGCGGTGAAAGCAGTTGAAGAAATCCTTAGAAAAAAGAATTTAGACCCTTTAGATATAGACTGTATTATTTGCGCTACCGTGACACCAGATATGGTTTTCCCTGCAACAGCGAATATTATTGGGGACAAAATTGGAGCAAAAAACGCATTCGGTTTTGACTTAGGGGCTGCTTGTAGCGGTTTCTTATTTGCACTTACTACAGGCGCAAGTTTTGTGGAAGCTGGAAGGTATAAGAAAGTGATTGTGGTTGGAGTGGATAAAATGAGCTCCATCATCGACTATACTGATAGAGCCACTTGTATCATATTTGGAGACGGTGCTGGAGCCGTTTTATTAGAGCCTAGTGCAGATGAAGATGGATTCCAAGATTCAATATTAAAAAGTGATGGTAGTGGCAGAGAATACTTGCATCTAAAAGCAGGTGGAAGTTTAAAGCCTGCATCTGTTGAGACCGTAATGGCGAGAGAGCATTATGCATTTCAAGATGGACAACCTGTATTTAAATTTGCTGTAAAGGGAATGGCTGATGTGACAGCAGACTTATTAGAAAAACACCATTTGACAGGAGACGATATTACTTGGCTGGTACCGCACCAAGCCAATTTAAGAATCATTGACGCCACTGCCAATCGTGCAGGCATCCCTACAGAAAAAGTGATGATCAATATCCAGAAATATGGCAATACAACAGCAGCAACAATCCCATTGTGCTTATGGGAATGGGAGTCTCAATTGAAAAAAGGAGATAATTTGATCTTGGCTGCTTTTGGTGGCGGATTTACTTGGGGTGCAGCATGGGTTAAATGGGCCTATTAGTAATGGTCTTTTCATTGTATATTTAGAAAGAAATTTTTGTGCATTTATATTCATGTTTAAAACCACATTATGAGTCAAAAGAAATTTAAAGGAATTAGTACGGTTACATTGCATACTGCTGGTCATGAAAATGATAATTTTTCTCATACCACTCCTATTTATGCCACTTCTACATTTACATTTGGTTCTGCAGAAGAAGGCATGGAGCGATTTAAGGGAGATGACAAAACCCAATTATATACAAGATGGGGCAACCCCACATTTACAGCCGCAGAGGAAACGATTGCTGCATTAGAAGCGCACGGACTAAGCAATGATAATGGCGCACCACTTGAACTTAAAGCATTATTGCATTCAAGTGGTCAAGCAGCTATGACAACTTTATTTTTTAGTAATCTTAGCGCTGGAGACACTTTGATTTCTCATTACTCTTTATATGGCGGGTCTCAAGAATTAATGCAAAAGGTATTAGTAGAAGCAGGTGTCAAAATAATTCTAATAGACATCCATAATGAAGCGCTTTTATTAGATACTATAAAGGCAAATCCAACAACAAAACTAATTCACTTAGAGACCCCGGCAAATCCAACCTTGCAATGTGTCGATATTAATGCTATTTGCAAAATTGCAAAGGCGCATGGTATAAAAGTATCTGTTGATAATACTGTGGCAACACCCTATTTACAACAACCTTTTGCATTGGGTGCAGATTTTGTTTTTCATTCTGCCACTAAATTTTTAAACGGACATGGCAGTGCATTACATGGCGTATTACTTGGTAAGGATTTGGAATTCATGCGCACAAAAGCATGGAAATGGCATGTCTTAATGGGTGGAAACAGCAATGCTTTTGACGCCTATTTATTGATACAGGGCATGAAGACCTTGGAAGTTAGAATGGAAAGACATTGTAGTAATACTGCCAAAGTAGCCAACTTTTTAGCAACACATCCAGCGGTAGCGCATGTTAATTATACAGGACTCAGTTCACATCCCCACCATGAAATTGCAAAGAAACAAATGAAGCAACATGCTCCTTTGATAAGTTTCGAACTTAAAGGTGGTATTGAAGCTGGAAAAAAATTCATCAATGCGGTAGAGGTTTGTACACGTGCGGTATCCCTTGGAACAGTAGATACTTTGGTTTCACATCCAGCAAGCATGACCCATATGTCGATACCTAAAGAAGAAAGAATAAAGTATGGCATTACAGATGGTTTAATTAGAATGAGTGTGGGTATTGAAAATATAGAAGACCTTGAAGCAGACTTAGCTAAAGCTTTAGAGAAAGTAAGCTTATAGTTGATCTAAATAAAGACTCATTTTATCTATTTTAATAATAACCACTATTCTATAAACTATTCCTTATGGAAATTATAATTCGCAAAGCTCTTAGAACTGATTGTGTACGCATGATGGAGCTAATTCAGGAACTTGCTGTTTATGAAAAAGCACCCGACGAAGTCACTGTCACTTTGGAACACTTTGAAGAAAGTGGCTTTGGAGCTAACCCTGTTTGGTGGGCATTTGTAGCCGAAGTACAAGGCGTTGTAATTGGAATGGCTTTGTATTATGTACGTTATTCTACTTGGAAAGGCCAAAGAATGTACCTAGAAGATATTTTAGTTACCGAGGATATGAGGGGTCAAAAAATTGGCAGTCTTTTATTTGATGCACTCATAGTTGAAGCAAAAGAAAAAGGCTTCAATGGCATGAACTGGCAGGTATTAGATTGGAATGAACCTGCTATTCATTTTTATAAAAAATACAACGCCAACTTTGACCCTGAATGGGTGAACTGTTCAATTGTTTTTTAATAAATAAATTTCAAGTCTTCCCATTTTTTCTCCAATATTTTTCCGACCATAATTTGAGGATCTTGTTCTTTACTATTAACCTTAATAGATTCGAAACTAACTGACCTTTTTAAGCTTTCCCAAAAGGATTTATAATTAATATCTCCTTTAGACTCTTGCAATGATTTTAATAAATGATAGGTAAACATGCCATGCTTTTGATCATAGTAAGCATTAGATGACTGATTACCACTACTTGCACTGAAAGCAACAATACCTCCTTCGATATAATCGCCTCTTGGAACTACTTTTACGCCACGCGCTTTCACCATCTCCTGATTTCGTGCACCTCCACTAAAACATGCATCAATAAATGCAGTGACACCTGCTGACTCAAATTCTGTTAAAGATTTATATACATCCTGTAATTTAATAGCAGACTGAAGGTTTGAGCCAGATACATCAACCGGAATTAAATAAGCTTCTTTAGTTACTTCGTCAGGCAAACCATGGCCAGCGTAATAAAAGAAAACTTCCAACTCGCCGTAGGAATTTTTCATCAGTTTATTGATCCAATCTATATTTTGCTTCATTTTGCCATAGGTTGCATTGGCAACATACCTAATATTGATTGTTGGTATACCCAACGTTTTCTCACAATATTCTTTAAATACTTTCGCATCGTTGATGGCAAAATCGACATTTACTTCTTTGGATAAATCAGACTGAAAAGAACTGTAGTCTTCATTACCAAAAATGATTGCATAACGATTGTTGTATTTTTTGGAATTTACTGGGATATTCTTGTCCACTTCTGACATCAATGAAACTTGCTTATACTCTGCTTTTGGAGCTGAAATAGATTGTGTATTGACTACAATTTTCTCTCCTTGTTTTATTTGAATAGGAGTAGACTTGTTTTCAATAATACCGTATTTACCAGACTTCTCAGTGACCTTAATTTTAATATTTACATTACTTGCTAAATATTGTTTATTTGGAATAAACTCGTAGTCAATTCTTTTTGTTTCGTCAGGACCTAAATCTTCGATATCGAATTTAAATTTATCAACAGGGAAAACAAATGGTGGAGTAACAAACTCAACTTGAACATTATTGGCATGTCCTTCTCCTTTATTGTGCACTAATATTGATAATTGAATTAATGAACCAACTGAAATTTGCGCATCGTCAACAGATGATTTACTTAAAAAAACAGCATCTTCAATAACTAACTCAGGCTTTTTAAACTCATTTGTTTTAAACAATACTGCAAAAGGATCTGCATCAAAATTATTACCTTCTTTTACCTGCATATTTAAATTAGCAGTTCCTGTAATCAATTCCATAGAGGCACTAATTGGAACAACAACCGATTTAGTTGCACCAGGTTCTATAACACCAATACTGATTAATTTATCAAAACGAACTCCTTTTATATTTGAACTATCACTAATTAATAATTTAACGGAATAAGCAGTCCCCTCTCCTTTATTTTCTATGCTAAAATTAATTTCAGCTTTTTCTGCCGCATCTAAACTTGCATTGTTATTCCCTTCCTTGCTATCTGTAAATTGAATATCTGAAATAACTAAATTAGCGGGCTTTTGTGGTCTTGGAACAGCCACTAAATTGACCTGCTTAAAAGCACTTGAAGAAGTTTGAGCAGAGGCAGTAGCAACTATAAAAAATAAAAAGCCTAATAAATATTTCATAAAAGAATTTTAAACATTATTGAACAACAAATTGATACTGCAAACCTTCTACTCTGCCTTTAGCATTCGTTGCAAAAGCCCTATAATAATAAGTACCTCTAGACAACCCAACCCTTGTAATAGAAATATCCCCCACGCTAGGATTTTGAATTGTAAATTGATTTGTACTATTAGCTGCTTGATTACTGATTGTTGAAACGACAAATCCAGCCGAAAGTATAGGAGATCCCCCATCGTTATTAATGACCGCCTTTATTGTCGCATTGGTGGACACTACGATTGATAATGGGTTTGTTGTTACGCTTGGAGTGGTAGATTCGGTGGTAAATGTGCCAAGTTTACTATAACCTGTACCGGATTCATTGGTTGCATAAGATTTTACATAGTATACAGTGCCCGGCTCTAAATTGGATATTGGATGAGAAAAGGAAGCAGAACCTGTACCAAGATTTTGTCGACCTGTATTATTACTACTTCCAATCGTCAAAGTATTGAACTTACTCCAAATAAACCCTTTTTCAGTAATCGGCAAACTATAGGTATTTGATATATTCCCATTTACAACAACAGAACTACTTGTAACACTATTTAGCGTCACATCAGATAAAACAGGCTTAGAGTCATTGGTTGTAAAGGAAACTTGAGGGTCACCATAACCAACCCCTACACTATTTTTAGCGTAGGCTCTTGCATAATACAAAGTACCCGCCTTTAATCCAGTGGCAGTTACCGATATATTTGTTAAATCTGATGTATTTAAATCAGTGAAGGTCGAATTTGCAAAACTATTGTAAGTAGGATTAGGAGATTGTCCAATTACTACCCCTTTTTCAAATACAGCAGAACCTGCATTGTTCAATATCAATCCTGTTATTTTTGCATTGTTAAAACCTACATTTGAAAAACTTAGCGTTGAAACCTTAGGCGTTGAAGCAGAGGTTGTATAAACAAGCTCTGGCGTTCCATAAACCGTTGTTATCGCTGTCGTTACGTAAGAAGTGATGTAATACGTAACCCCTGCTTGTAGTCCATCAATTGAACTACTAAAATTAATATCCCTTGTCTTACCATTTGTATTATTACCATACTGCACTTTTTTCCCAGTTGCAATAGTTGGATTTGAAGCAGTATGATATACAAAACCAAAATCCAATACTGGAGAACCACCATCGTACACAATTGTAGACCTAACTTCCACTGAGCTTGCATATTGTGCAATAAAACTAGCAGCAGCTATAACTGGCTTTAGTGGAGAGGCTTTAAATTGTCTTTCTGTACCATAAGCAACACCTATTGCATTTCTAGCATACGCTTTAACATAATAAGTTGTTCCAGGAACTAAATTAATCATATCAGAAACAAAGGAGGCATTACCTGAACCCACACTTGTCAAAGTGGTAGAGTTGGTAATTGTTGGATTGGGATTAACACTCCATACGATTCCTTTAGATAAGATTGGAGATCCACCATCACTTGAAATTTGGCCTCCTGACTTTGCGGTATAACTTGTTTCATCATATACTGGAGTCGTTTCAATTGTAGGTATTTTTGCAGCAGTTGTCACTGGCACTATATTACCAAATCTTATTCCAAGTGAATTTCTGGCAAAAGCCATAATAAAATACGGTGTCGCTTCTTTCAAATTCGTCACATTGACAATAAATGTATTGTTGGTTGTAGAATCATACTTTACAATACTTCTTGCAAAAACATTTACTGCATTAGTGTCAACGAAATTAGTAGTACTTACAACAACGCCCTTTTGTGTTATTGGCGCACCATTATCGGAAAGAATATTTCCCCCTATGGTAATATTAGAAGAAGTAACAGAAGATGGAGAATTGGTATAAATTGTAGGCTTGTCATTAGAAGTTTTAAAGCTCATTTCTAAACCATATGCAGTGCCGAGTAAGTTGGTAGCATAAGATTTATAGTAATACACCGTTGCTGGAGTTAACCCATTTAAAACCGAAGAATAATTCAAAAAACCTGGACCAACTTCAAATTTGCTTGCAGATTGTACTGGCGCATTTGGCGCTTTACTGTACAATATGCCCTTAGCACTTATTGCTAATCCGCCATCCTTAGAAATAACCCCTCCTGTTAAAGCAGAGGTGCTTGTTGTATTCGTCGCAGGCAAAGTGGTAACGAAAGGCAATGTCTTTCCATCCAAAGGGTTATCTCTCTCTACAGATTTAGCACAACCTTGAGTCAACAACATTGCTATAAAAAAATACTTTATATTTAAAAGACGATTCATTTAAAAATTTTTAACAAACGTTAATTGAAAAGCGTCGCTATGTCTTGTTGGAATGTACCTTGGTATTAATTTCATTTTGCCATACCCATTGCTTCTTAATCGATCATTCTTGCTGCCTTGTATTGCAACTTTAATTACATCAAACAACCAAACAGAAGCAGCAACCCCAAAGGCGATATCAGATTTGTTTTTAAAATCCGATGCTTTTTTAAAACTCTCATCCATTTCCGCTTGCACTCTTGAGTTAGAATAAATTGCATAATTATCCTCACTACTCTTTTTTGAACTTAATGCTGTATATACTGAACCAATATAAATTGCTGAAATTAATAATGGCGTAACATGTTCTTTTGTATTCACAAAATGATCCCCAAATCCAGGAACCAACATAGATAGTATTACATTATCTGCTCCACCACCTAATTTGTATATCTTCTTAACCTCATCCAATGTGGTGTTTGAATTTGTTGCTAACTGGTTCATTGAAGCAGTTCCACTATTCGGCACATCAGTTGAGTTATTTGATTTTGATTGATTGATTAAGTTAAATCCTTTAATAGATAAAACTGCTTTTAACTCCCCATTATAATCTTCGATGTCATTTCTAAAAAACCATTTAATACTTTTTTTGTAACCAGGATTTACTGACTCCAAATCTCCTGAAAGATTTTTGGGATAAATAGTAGCTCCATTTGGCTTTACAAAAACAAGTGTTAAATCAAACACTGTATTTAACGGGCAATTCACTAAATCGTAAGTGACCAAAATATGGTCTTCATAAGGCACAAAGTCAACATTCTCAATATTTTGAGCGGACAATTTCCCACCCAGGGTCAATAAAAAAATAAAAGTTATAAATAAACGCATAAATATTACTGAATTAATATGGGCATATTAATTACTTTCTTTTGATCAAGCGATATCGCATTGATCCATGATATAACTGTTTCTGGCTTGCTAATGCCATTTGCATTGAACTGAATAAACTTCATTGGCGCTTTTGTAAATACAAGAACCAATTTGCTTTTTTCAGGTTCACCATTCTCTGTGCTCATCTCATAATTGTTTCGACCAGTCGGAAATAAAAAAGTTTCACCAGCTTTTAACAAAATTTGATCTTCCCGGCTATTAGGATAAACCAAAACAACCTCGTCATCCGTCCAACTAAATAGGTTTAAATAACAATCGATTGACGCCTTCACAGAAAAGTTTAATTTGTCATTTCTATTGTATACATTTTTTACCCCTAGAACATTGACATTAAAATTAGGATCAGGCTTTACTTGATGCTTAATTATTTTAGCGTCAATGGTAACTGTATATTGAATTTGCTTTCCAACTAAACTTGTAATTGTATCTAAAACAACAAAGCTTAAGATTTCACCTTCTATTTGTGATTGAACTTCTGTATTGATAAAATCTGCACTTTTACCATTATCAACAGAGGATGATATTAGTAACTGACTTGATTTTAGATACTCCCCAATACCCGCTTTCATCAATGCATTTTTTTTAGCATCAATAATTGCTTCCTGAATTGCTTCTTTCGGGGTTATTCTTTCGTTGTTAAAAGCAGAACCTTGTATCCCAAAAACACTAATAACATTTTTTTGAGCAAAAATGTTATTAGTGATTGTTACAATAAGAATAAGTAGGAAAAATCGACTAGTTTTTGCGATCTGATTTCCACTTCTCATATTCTTCTTCAAATTTTTTCTTATCAAATAAAATTTTCAACTTGTCGTCTTCAGCAATTGTTTTATCATAAACTTGATTTGCAACTACTTTTCTTGATTTTTCAACCAAAGTGTAACAAGTGAATCTGCCGTCTGTTTCTTTAAATAACTTACTATCAACAATGATCGCATCAGTTACTATTTCTTCTGCCAATTGACCTACTCTAGTGTTTAATACACCAGATACGTCCTGAACATCCCCTTTTGCATAAGTTGCTTCAAAATTCTTTGCGAAATTTGAGATATCCGCCTTTACTTGAGCAAGCAATTCTGCTCTAGCTGCTACAGCAGAAAAAGATCTAGCCGTATTCTCATTCGGATGTTTGTAAGATTGGAATGCTCTGTAATAATCCTTGTCAGTTCTGAATTTTGCTTCAGAAAAAGGAGTTGATACTTCCACTCTGCCAGTAGCTTCTTGGATAGTCATTTGTTGAGGCGTACCACAACCAATAGCAAGCATTGCAACACTTGATACAATTGTTAAAATTTTGTTTCTCATTTGTTTAATTTTTTGAACTTATGAATTTTAAATCGGGGGATATTACAAAGATAACTAATATAAATCAGGCTGTATAACATATAGTCTAATTTTTATATTATTTTATCAATATCAAAATGTAAGTCAAATTAAACACAAGTCATTGAATAACAACTATTTATGTCTATATAAAATAAATTTTTAGCTTTAGTCTAGTAAACTTCTGAATATTTCTTTCCTTCTTCTAGAAAAGAAGTGAGAGAAAGAAACCTCAAAGCCATTCTGTCTAAGTTGAGAGGCTGTAGCACCATTCTTATAAATATCGTAACTCAGCGCAAAATTGTAACTCGTATTCATAATAGCAATGAAAGGTGTGATGGCTGTATTTTGTTTAATGGATGTCCCTAAATAAAATCTTTTAGGAAAATCTAGGTCATCGTTTAGTGGCGCTCCGATAGCCCCACTTGCAAAATACGAATGGTCTTTCCCTCTAATATCATAACTACCATGTATTAGAAAAGTATAGTCCCCTAGTAAATATTTTTCGAGGTTGATAAATGCATTGTACCTAGTATCTGAAGCTTCTGTTAACTTAAAATCCCCGCTTGTTAATTCAGGCATGGAGTAACTAAAATTATTTGCTCCTAATTGAAAGAATGTCTCCTGAGCATGTCTTGAATATACAAGTCCTATATTTACTGCATAACTCGTTGGATTGTTATTCAAAACCTCTCTAGGACTCACAGTACTTATTTGAGTACCATTGGAGTTATACATGTCACCAAAAGTGAGTTTAGTTTGATCGTAAGAGGTTTGAGCAAGCGTTAAGCCCATGCCCATAGCAAGACTGTTGGACTTGTTTTCGTCTAAAAATAAGTGATAAGCAAAATTTGTTGTTAAATAATTAGTCTGTAAAACACCCCCCATTAATTGATCAGACAAAATTTGAACACCCAATCCCATATGGTTCTTATCTAAATCTTCCTTATTCGTCAATTTAGTATCCCAACCCGCAACTATTGTATTGAATAAATTTGAATTACCTGTGAACTGTGATTTTAAATTTCCTTGAACCCTAGAACCATAAAGACTTGAACCCGCATTTGCAGGACTTAAGAATTGAGATGAAAAAAATGGCATAGATACTGAAAAGTCCTGTGCAAATAAATTACAGATCAAGCAACTAAATAATATGGTAAGGTATTTTTTCAATTCTACTTAATTAAAATTACTGAGCCACTTACTTTTCTTACTTTATTATTCCATGTAACAAATTCCACATTCCAATAATATACATCTGAATCAAGGACAATGCCATTGACTCTTCCATCCCAGCCTTCCCCTAAATTTTTTGTTTGGAAAACAAGCCTTCCTGATCTACTAAAAATTTGGAAATAATTAATACTACTAATTCCATCTTGAATAATTTTGAATACATCATTTACGCCATCGCCATTTGGAGTAAATGCAGTTGGAAGAACGAATGTAGGATCTTCAGGATTGATAGTAAATACAGCTGGCCTAAAAGTTAAATCATAATTATTACTCAGTGCCAATGTACCTATTTGAATCTGATAAGCGCCAATCTCTTCACCTGGCTCTCTAATGATCCTCCCTGTAAATTGATCATCTAAAACCAAAGGTGTAGAAATTTTATAAGTCAAAGTAGGATCTTGTTGGCCCTCTCTTTTTTCTTTTGATTCTGCAGAAACAATGATTGGTAATTTTTTAACAATGATATCCCCTCTAAAGAAAATGGTTTTATAATTCATTACATTGAAAGTACCCCCTGTCACATCAACTGCATTCACTGCTCCAGCATAGGTACCCACTGAATCATTGATAGCATTACCTGAACCAGGACCATTGGCATAAGATACCGTTACAAACCCTACCGTTTCGTTATACTTCATTCCGTCTGCCACAAAATCAATTGAATTCGCATTTGTTTCTAATGGTGCATCCCCATAAGTTCTAGTTGCATTTTTTGCAGTGATAAACATAATTGCTTTATCAATGAGCAATACATTCGGTGTAAAATTCAAGATATAATTTGAGCCCGCAGTTAATGTACCTATTTCTATTGGGTAAGAACCAACATTTTTACCAACGACTCTTTTTAATTCACCTGTGTACGTATCTGATTCTAACAATGGATCAGATGTGTAGGTTAAAATTGGATCATCTTGTCCATAAATTTTATTCTGTTGATTCGCAACAATATTTCTAATGAGTGGCTCTATAGCTGCATTAGACGGCGCTTGAATTTTTAATGTGTAATTACTAGCATCTGCACCGGTTAAAGACAATCCAGTGAAATCTACCCTTATCGCATCAACAACATCTTTTGAATTATATGTTCCAACCGCAGTACCACTGATTGAAACAACATCAGGATCATATGGTTTTCCATCATCCTTATTTCCTGTACCTGGTGCAATTTTTATCTGTAAAGTTTTATTATCGGTTACGACAGCATTTTTATTAGCATCATAGATCTTAGTGGCAGGTACACTCAAACCACTCATCGTTAACTCCTTCGGTGTAATTGTAGCAGGCGTTGGTTGTTGAATGGTTAAAGAATAATTACCTGATCCAGCTCCAGTCAAAAGAATATTAGAGAAAGTAACTGTATTTGCTGTTAATACATCTTTAGTATTATATGTGCCGACCACATTCCCTGCAAAGGTTAATTGATTATCGATTGTATAGGGCTTGCCATCCGTTGCAGTACCTTCCCCAGGTAAAGATGCTGTTAACAAAGATTTTTCACCACTAATTTCTGCATTTCTTGTACCGTCATACACTTTAGATGCGGGTATGATTAAGCCAGACATATTCAATGTCTTTTTTGAAATATTTCGAGGGAATAACAATGTACTTCTTACCAACTCATAATTCCCTTTATCGGCTCCAGCCAAAGTAGATGTTGAACTAATACTTATTGAATTGCCCACATTCATTGTTGCAAATTCAGCTGTTGGAACGATGCTTACATCATCTATTGTATAAGCTGTACTATCAGTATCTGATCCTATAACAGACTGCTTTGTTTTTAATGCAGCAGTGTAGTTAAGTGCCTTAACTGTGGCATCGTAAGTTTTATTTTGCGTAACTGGATTAATTTCGACAATATGCTTTTTTGTAATTGTTGCTGTGAGTCCAGTTGGTTGAGTCAAGAAATAATTAGCAGCATCTGCTCCTCCAATTGTTGAAGTAGATGTAACTGGCTTATTCTCTCCAACATTCCTATTGTCAAAAACACCTTTTAAGTCTAGTGTAACCACATCTGACAACAAAACAGAAGACGTTATTGTTCCTCCAGTAATTGTAGCACTAATTGTACCATTATATACTTTATTAGAAGCGACTGCACCAGTGATAGTTATTTCTGACTTACTAATGGTTCCTGTAGTTGTCGCAGTAGTAGCAGTTAATGTATAATTACCTGCATCAGCACCCCCAGAAATTGTAATGCCACTTACTGAAACTTGCTTTCCAACATTTGCAGTCTTATTGTTGAACAAGGCTTGTGTATAATTAAATTCAACCAAGTCAGGAACAATCACACCTGGACTAGACAAAGTAACAGTAGCACTCGTTGTTGCATTATACACTCTATCGGTTGCTGTTGCAGTAACAGTAATTGGCTTAGAGGTAATGGATGCAGTAGTTGTTAGTGTATTACTAGATGACTTTAGCGTATAGTTGGATGCATTTGCACCACCATTTATATTAACACCGGTTAATGTTACAGTTTTTCCTGTGCCAACAAGGTAAGTATCAAAATTTGCACCACCATGTGCAAAGTTTACCAAATCACCAGATTCTAATTCATTACTTGTCACAGAAGCAGTTGCAGTCGTTGTTCTATCATACACTTTATCAACTGCAGATGCTTGCGCGTCTATTTGCTTTGTATTAATAGTCAGACTGGCAGTTGCTTTTTGAGCACTTTCACACTGCGTTAAATTATTATAAGATGATACCAAAACCGTATAAGGTGTTGGACTCGCTAAATTATATGTTGGAGAACTTGTTGAAAATACACCTGGACTTGAATACCAGCGTAAAATTTCATTACTTGCATTGGATGGTGTTGTAGTCACATTGAATGCATGAAATAATTTATTGTACGTAACAATTACAGGCACAGTAGTTGGAGAATATGGCAAAGCATTTATATTCACCGTGATTGTAAAATTACCACCTGGACAAGATCCTGATAATGGAGTAATCAAATATGTTGCTGTTTGTGTAGCGCTCACTATATTGGTTAATGTACCTGAGATCGTTGCTGAATTACTTGCACTCGTTCCTCCTGTCATTCCTCCAGTGACAGATGGATTACTCCATGTATATGTTGTACCTAATGGAACAATATCAGTATTTGGGGGTATGAATGAAAAAGGAAATCCGCTACAAACAGCAGCTGCAGTATTACTTGCAATGGTCGCTTTTGGATTCACTGTAACAGTAATAGTAAATGTACCGCCAATACAATCTCCTGATTTTGGTGTAACAGTATATACTACTGTCTGAACTTGATTCGTTGTATTTGTTAACTGCTGAGTGATTGAAGTGACACTCGCTACACTTGATGCTGCTTGTCCTGTAACATTTAAATTCGTTGCAACTGTCCATGTATAAGTTGTTCCTGCAGGAACAATATCCCCACTTCCATTTGTTGGCGTAACTGTAAATGAATCACCACTACAAAGAGCTGTAGGAACTTTAGCTTGAATTGATGGACTAGGATTCACAGTAACAGTAACAGTAAATGTTCCGCCTTCGCAATCTCCTGATTTTGGGGTAACTGTGTATACTACTGTCTGAACTTGATTCGTTGTATTTGTTAACTGCTGAGTGATTGAAGTGACACTCGCTACACTTGATGCTGCTTGTCCTGTAACATTTAAATTCGATG
>JACCDV010186594.1_pt1 | contig 29660 bp, 31 predicted proteins | sample 7446131 | NCBI WGS metagenome assembly JACCDV01 (sample SAMN15323448, study PRJNA562643) | freshwater metagenome | isolation source: river surface water | place: USA:Blue River Watershed | collected 2017-08-17 | reverse complement strand
GTTTTATTGATTTCAAAGCCACGGCTTTTGAAATCAGAAAACATAGACTCAATGCCCCAGCGTAAACCATAGTCTAAGGCTGTATTTTTACCTGATTTTTGTTTTGAAATAATGGCCCAGCCTTCTTTGTGTCCTGGCTCTTTGAGCCAGGATAAATTTGTGGTTTGGTTAAAAATCAAAATGTTATCAACAGAAAATAATTTTTTATTTTCTAAATCTGAAATTTTATTCAGTGTTTGATAACCCAACACATCAACATTTATGTTGATTTATATTGCGGTCTTAAAAATTCTTTAGAAGTTCAAAAAATAAATAAAATTAAGTAAGTTTTTTTATTTTAATCTTAATATCTTCAAGAGATAAACCATGATGATATAAAATTGCATGACCCCCAGAATTTTTCCAATTATAAATATTTTTTTGACTATCATCAATTAAAACATCTTGTTTTCCAGTTAAAAACTGATGTTTTTCTCTGGCGTAAACGACATGAATATTTTGCTCTTCAATAAAATTAAAATGTTTTTTTACCCATTGAGTTTTTGCATGTTTAGCGTCTAAAAATTCTTTAGTCTCTTTTTTATAAAATAGAAATGGCAATGCAGTGAGAATAAATAGGTTTTCTTTTCCCACTTCATTTTTACAATAGTCAACCAAATCCTTAGAATGATCAAGCAAAGGTAACTCAGTCCAAAAAACTGGATTATCTCTGACATGTCTTAAAACAAAATAGTCTTTAATCAAATAAAAATTTCTTTTGATTAAAGAGCTATTGGGATGATATACTTTGTGATTATATTTTTCTTTAACATACCCACTTGTATTAGCTAACGTATCATCTATATCTAAAAATATTTTCATAATTATTAATTTTTATTTATATAAATTAATTATCATTTAATAGTCAATCAAATTCATCAAACTTCATGATAAAAGTTTAAAATAAATTTTTATTTATAAATTCTTTTATTCTCATTACTTCATCTAATGCTTTTGGATTATTTTGATTAAATATTCCTTTAACATACCAATAAAAATATGGTGTATTAAAAATTTTCCAGCCACAGTTTGTTAGCAATTCAATTCTTTCTTTATGTTCTTCTGAATAATTTCTAGTTTTATCAATAAAGTGAAAATGACCATCTACTTCAATGCAAATAGATTTTTTATTCTTTTCATTCATAATAACAAAATCTAATTTTTTACCACAGCTTTCACTTGATTAAAAAAAAATTTATGAAATCACTTTTAATGCTTTTATTATATTTTTCTGTTACTGTTAAGTACAAACTATGAATAAATAATTAAATTTTAGGCTTTTTAGTAAAAACATCTTTAAATGTTGTTTCACGAAGCTTATTATTTAGTAGATGTTTATCAACTAAAATTATTCCAGTAACAGCAGCAAGCCCTGCAATTACTCCAATTGGACCCTCAATCATACTATTTCCTATTAATATTGATGACAAGCTAATATTAGCTTCTTAAATAATTTTTACTATACTTTAAGTATATTTACTTTGGGACTCTTTCAGTTACAAGATTTTTAATTTCTCTTTGATTCATTTCTTCATTTTTCTTTGGCTATGATTTTTAACTTTAGGATGATGGTTTGGCAAAAGCTTGAAATCATCATGTATTATTTTAACGATACTTTTATAGTTTTTTTCTTCCAACATTTTGACTCTTTCAATTATTTGGTTCAACTGAGTGCGAAACATTTCAATAGATAAATGTTTACCAATGTAATACAAAGGCTCTTTATTTCCAATTTTCAACGACACTTGAATTGTTTGCTCTGATTGAGGAATATCAAAATATTTAAATGAAAATCCAATGCTGTAAGAATTCTCATCATTGAATTCGGCTTTGAATGTTTTGATGAAATCACTTTTAACACCTTTATTATGATACTCTGTTCTTTCTCCACAAAATGAAGTCACTGAATTTTTTTCTTCAGATTGATTGAGCGCGACTTCTTTCCAATCATCTAAAATTTCTTTCAATATATCAAATTGAGGTTTTAATTTTTGCATCGGTGTCATATACTATTTTCTTTCAATTTTTATATTTATTAAATACGAGGAGCGTTTGAATTATTATCTTGTAATTCAATTTTTTCTCTTTGATGAGCAACTCTTTTTAAAAAAGTATCTAAGGTTGGTACGTCAAAAGCATTTTTCGCTTGTTGCTCTTCATAAATAGTTTGAATAGATTTTTGATATTTTGTTTGACATATAAATCATACATCTCTGGACTAAAATGTTTATTTTCTTGATAATATGAAATTGCATAACCAGCAGACTTTAAATCCATACTTTCATGATTAAATAAGAAGTTTAGAACTTCTGGTTTTTTAAAATTAAATGCCCAAATAAAAGCCAAGCAGTTGTCATCATATAAGGTTGAATGTTTTTGCTCCAAACTCCATGACATTGCACTTAATTGATTATGCTCAATAAAATGAGGAAACATTTTTTCTTTCACTTCTATTTTATTAAAAATATTTGAAAATCTTGGATGTTCTAATAATACTCTGGAAAAATTAGTATCTTCACGAGCGGCTTGATTTAAAATATAACAGGATTGCTCATGACTTAAATTATTTTTCATGTCTAATAATTTATCGAAATAATTAATTTTATCATTTAATGATAATTTACTTTCAGCAATTCTAGCAAAGTTTTGTTCGCTTATATATGAAAACTCAGGTTTGTTCAATTTTTCTTTTTCAATCATATTAAAACCAGCTTGAAAATGATGATTTGCAAATAAATGTTCAATCAATTCGCTTTGATTATTAGGTCTATTATGAACAGGTACTAAATCTGAATCACATATTAAATTAAGCATATCTATTTTTCCGTTTTTTGCAGCTAACAAAGCAAAATGATTCATCGGAATAGTTTTATTTAGAGCTTTATTGAGATGATAAGAAGTCAGCGTGTTAATCATGAATGAAAAAAAACCACCAATGCCTTTTTGAATCATATTTGCATCTTTTTTTACCTCTGTGAGTTTAAAATCTTGTGGTCCGCCTATTTTATTCAACAAATCTATATTTTTAATCAATTCATCTAATGTACCATTTTGAATGGTATCATTAATGTGGTTGATTTCTTTATTTTGTATATCAAAGTTATTCATTTTATTTCCTTTTTTTATTAATTATATCCTCAAATCAAATATAATCAAGTAAACACTAGCTATCATTAAAATATCTCGTATTTTTATTTTAAAGCACATAAGAGTCATTATTGTCAAAAAAATGAAATTGTATCTGAATGATAAATATGAAAAAAATACAGCACTATTTTTATTCTTTTAATAGATTAATTTGATTAAAAAAATCCTTGTTTTTCTGTTGATTTTATGATATAATCGTGTTTTCTATGGAGAATAAAAATGGCTAAATATAGTAATATTAAGATAAAAGAAGACCTTTCAGGTATTCATCAATTTTCAAGTGTTTTTGAAGAAAAACAAAAACAGCTGCAAGATTTAAAATCTCAAATTTCTTCTAATTTTTTAAGCGAATCTTTTGATGCTCTTAAATTAGCATACCCTCAATTAACTTATTTGTCATGGACACAAAAATATGAAAAACATGCTAGCCATAGTTTTGAAATTGTCAATATTCAAATCAATCAAGATTTATTTACAGATTTGAATCAATTTATTAAACTTTATCAAAATAAAGTTGTTAAAGAATTTTTAATGAATTTATTTGATGATAAAGAATTCCTGCTATTTGTTTTAGGTATTGATAGTAAAATAGAATTTTCTTGATGTAATCATGTTATTCTTATAAAAAACCATGTATTTTATACATGGTTTTTTTATTTTTATGACTGATTAACAAAAAACGTCTCAGTTATCAAATATTGAGACGTTTTTATCTGTGAATTAAAGAAGAGTTTAATATCCTGACTTCTCTTGCTTATCGAATTGTCTGACAGGACCATTTTCTTGTTCTTTCAAATCTTCATAAGGTCCGATTTTTTTACGATAGTACTCTAGCTTACAACACTCAAGAAAGCCAATAATTTCATTGAACTGATGATAACGTGCATTAGGAAAGACTTCATTCATTAACTCTGTTAATGCAAAATTCATCAAACCATCTTTTGTTTGGCCTGGATTCTGTTCATTGATTTGTTTGATTTTCTGGGCAAGAGCATCAATCTCTTGATAAAGTTGGTCACGATAATTTTGTGTAATATAGGGCATGATTAATCCTTTTTAAAGTTTTTTAAAGTTTTTTCAGTCAGATGTTCCATAAAAAATTCATATCTATCTTTGACTTGCTCATGAGTATGCCTGACCAATTCAACTGAATTCTTTGAGTACAGTGGTTTAATTTCTGAGACAAATTGATTTTTTTTCTTTTCGAACACTTCACCTGAAAGATGACATAAATATTTTCCATCAACACCATGATTTCCATATTGGTTTTTATGAAGAATACCTTCTGGTAAAGTGTCTAAATATTCATAGAGTGCTTCAAAAGACAAGAAATGTTTCGTACATAATGCAACCAACCAACTCGAAACATCTTTAAACATCAATTCTTCTGTAGGATACTCGCAAACAAGAAATATAGGAATATTGAGATTGAATGCATATTGTGCCTCACTGACTGTACCAGCCCCTCTTCTTGCCGATTCATCATAATACACAATCAATGCATCTGAATCATCTTTAATCAGCTTTAAATCAGTTTCTACAAAATGTTTTCTAATATTGGCTTTATATAAAAGAGTATTATCTTTAGATGAAGGTAATTGTAAAGCACCATATTTATCATTATAAGCCACATCTAATTCAGTAATATCAAGTGGAAAATATTTCATATTTAAAAGCTCTTTTGAGCATTTTTCTCTCCAACTTGCACCTAAGTTTTTTGCAAATTGCATTCCACCACTTAGATAAATATTACCTCTTCTGTATTCATTGGGTCTGACGGGCATTTCAATCCTTTCAAAAAAAAGCAAAAGCTCAAAGCTTTTGCTGATTATAATCAATAAGTTTAAAAAATACAAGTATTTATGGTGTAATAACGATAGAAATCTTGCTTTTTGCAGGAATTGTGATTGTTTTTTGTAAAGTACTGCCAGAGGCTAAGGCTCCATATGAAGATACAAATGATGCATATCCTAATAATGTTATTGGAGTGGTTGCACTGACCGTTGTTCCTGTGTAAACTTTATCATCTAATTTAGGAAATGTAAAAGTATTGACACCATTAATGATTGTTTGTTGTGGATATCCAAAATCTAATGGTTTATTGACAAATTTAGATAATACAAAGCTGACATGCCACTTACTTAATTCATCTGCTAAAGAAATGCCACCATTATTTTTAATCATGTTATCAATTAAACCTGACATACTTGTTTGAGAAATATCATTATGAATATATTTATAACCAATCAATCCATATTTTCTGATAAGAAAACTCCCAAACGCTGAATGAAATGGATAATCCAAGCAACCCCCTCCAGAAAATGTGTAATTAAAATCATCAATATTACAATTTAACTCTCTTGATGAAACCCATTGTTGATATCTATTTTTAGCAGTTGCACCAACATAAGATGATAAGATATCTTCCATCATCATGGCAGAAGATTCTTCCATAGCCGAAGAAAATGTTTTAGGACCATTAGAATATTTAACGATACCTCTTTGATAAAAGTTCACCATATGAGTAAATTCATGAGATAGCGCACTTAATACAGAATCTGTATTGTTTTGGACATTACCATCGACATAAAGTGTTTCAGAATCAATGACGACGATAGGCATTTGATTGCTTTTCGCATTTGACGCTTGTGTGAATAAATTAGCTGCATCAAAGTATCCCATCATTCCATAAGATGTTGAGTCTGGTGTGATATTTGAAATTAAGATGTTCAATGTTCCATCATAAGCAATCAAGTTAGAAAAATTGTTATTACCATAAAAACCACCTGATAAACTTTTAATCATAGCATAAACTGAATTATCAACTCCTCCATTAGAAAATTTTGATTGAATAGAATTAATTGTTGCATCCGTTACTTTTCCAACACCTTGTTCAGTACTTTCTACCCAATAATGAATGGTTACACCATCTAATAAATTATCAATTTTTTTTAATGTAAAGTTTGCAGAAGTATCTGAAGTAGAAATGACTCCAGATGTTGAATTATTTCTTAAAATATTAAAAGATTGAGTAGCTCCTAATATAGCAGGTGTGACATTGATTGGAATATTTAATTCGTTATTTTGAATTGAAAAATTCACTGGACCTTGAGTTAAGTTATTTAATAATTCTTGATTTTTTTTCAATAATTTTTCATGCATTTCTTCTGATGAATTGATGTGCATATCTTGACTTTTGTTTGATAAAAAATCAGTTGATTGCTTTTCCATTAATAATTTGACCGATGACATGGGTTTATTAACATTCTCTAAGTTAGTCAATACAGCATAAGCTTTTCCACTTGCTAACATAGGAATCGAAAAATTAATGGTTTGATTGATTGTACTATTATTTGTATATGAGAATATACCAATATCTGCTCCAGAAACATTATCATAGCCTGAATGACTTGCACCACAATATTGACCAAAACAATCTACATTTAGCTGAGATATTCCACCCAGTTGAACTGATGAATTTTGAGGGTTTGAAGTAGCAGTTCCCCCTCCACAAGCAGTTAACATCAATGATAAAAATGAAATCAGAAGATTTTTATGAGACATGACTTGTTTCCTATGTATATATCATGTCTATCTTTTAAAAATAAAAAGTCAATAAAAAAAAAGAAAATATTTGATATACAATAAGAGCAATAATTGCTCTTATTGTATTAAGGTTTAGGTTTTCTTTTGAGTGGTTTGTTAGAATCTGTTACCAATGAGCTTGCAACCTGTGGAAGCTTGGTTTTTTTGTTGACTTTATTGCCTAACACAGGTGTTTCCACTTCATTAATATCAATGACTGGCGTTTCTATAGGCTCAGATATCTTCATATCTTCTTTTATAGAATTTTCAAGATTTACTTTTTTTTTGGATTTCTTCACTTTTTCATTTTCTAATTGCTCTAATAATTCGTGAGTATTCTCAATTGTATACAATAGATTGTTATTCTGATCTTTAAAAACAAGTTGTTTTGTATCATTTATTGAAATTGAAAACTTTGTAATATGATCCATTTTCTTTTCGTATTCTTCACTGATCATATAGTTAGCTAAACCATAACCAATAATAACTTCTTTAATAAATTTTTTAGCTGGTCTGCCACCTCTTGCTCTATCGTAGCTATTTTCAACAATAAAATTCAACGCTTTTTCTTCAAATTCGCATTCTTTTTGATGTTCTTTTTGCAATGAAGCAATTAAACCTTTACAAAATTTTTCAGTCACTTTTTTATAAACATCTAATTCAAGAGAATTAAAAGAAATCACTTTATCAAAACGATTCACGATTTCTGGCTTGATTGTATCTCGAACAGATTTCATGTAATACCTTTTTTTAAAGATTGCTCTTTGTTCATCCTCTGATACATTTTCTGCAAAATCATCTTCTTTATGCCAACCCTCTTCGAAAATCATCATTTTAACTTGTTCAAAACTCATATCATCTGTATATTCAACCTTTGCACCTAAATTACATGTAATAATAATGATAACTTCTTCATAGCTAACCTTAATGCCCCTGCTATCTGTTACTACACCTTCATCTAATAAAGACAATAAAATATTATCAATATCTCGATGTGCTTTTTCTATTTCATCTAAACATAAAATACACACTGGCTCTTTAATGACGGGGCCAGTTAATTGCCCTCCTTGATCATATCCCACAAGACCAGGAGCAGCCCCCAATAATCGAGCAACAGATTGTTTTTCTCCATATTCACCCATGTCTAATTTAAAAAATGGTACTTCTAAAATTTTAGCTAATTGTTTGGCAACTTCTGTTTTTCCTACACCAGAAGGACCAATAAATAAAAAAGATCCTACTGGTTGAGTTGATGTCTCTTCCACATCTAAATTAACAGCAGAAGCTCTTGCAATCGCTTCAATTGAATCAATCGTTTTATCTTGTCCAAATACGTTTTCTTTGACTTTTTTTCCTAGACCTCTGATTCGTTTCATTTCTAATAATTTTCTAGTTGGTTTGGCCTGCTCTTCAAATCTTCCTTTTTTTACAGATCGCTCTTGAGCTAAATCGTTTTTATCAATGATGTTTCCATCTGGATCAGCTGTATTGGCTAAGTCTTTAGCATTATTTAAATCTTGTGTATTAACTATGTTTTGACTATAGCGAGCCTTATCATGTAAATGATTTTGAATAAATGGAGGCATCGTGCTATTATTATCTTGAGATATTGATTTTTTTTGATTATTTTCAACGAAATCATCAATAGAGGATGTAATATCTGCCAAAATAGAATCCACTGCACTTAACTTAGATGATGTTATTTCTTTAACTGGAGCTATTTGTTGTATGTTTTTTGGTCTTGCGTTGTTCAATAAATTATTTTGAATTTCCTCTAATCTTTTTAATTGATTTCTTAAGTCGTCTTGTAATCCCATATTTAATTTCCTTTTGGTTTTATTTATTATAAGATTAATTTTTTAATTGTAAAGAAACAAATGAAGCAAGTATATAAAAAAATATAACTACACTTGATGAATAAAAAAACTGTATTTTATTTTTGTTATCAAAAAATCGTATAAACTTGATTGAGCAAATAGAAAAAACATGCAATAACATGTTGTTATTAATTTTTTTAAACACCTTGATGCTCTATCTTTATCGATTCAGATGCACAATATTAGTCATTATTAATTTTTATACACATTATGATAAACCAACTTATCTAAAAATTATTTTAATTTATTTGACTTTTTATTTTAAAAAAAGAAAATATTAAAAAAAACAATTTATTATATGTTCAAAATATTTCTAATCATTTTAATGATGTTAACTTTTTCAAGCTGTACTGAAAAAAAATTAGATAAACCGAGTGTTGCTCGATATTTAGAAGATGATTCTAAAATTTTAGCATTAGGAGATAGTTTAACTTTTGGTCAAGGTGCCAAAAAATCAGAATCTTATCCATCTGTATTAGAAAAAATAGCGAATCAAAAAAATAAAGTAAAAGTCATTAATGAAGGTGTTAACGGTTTTGATACTGAAGACTTAAAAGATAAAATACATCTCATGCTTGAAAAACATTCGCCTCATTTAATATTGATTAATATTGGAGGCAATGATTTTTTAAGAAAAATAGATATTAACCAAACAAATGAAAATTTAAGATATATATTAGACACCATTAAATCAAAGCGTATTCCAATTGTTTTAATTGCTGAACCTAAGCCAAGTGTTTCAGGTCTTATAACTGGATTAGAAGATCATGAAATTTATGTTGAATTAGCAGACAAATATAAAGTTCCTTTGGTGAGCAATGTTTTTTCAGAATATTTATCTGATAATCAATATAAATCTGATTTCATTCATTTAAATGCTCTAGGGTATCATGCTGTAGCAGAAGAAATTTATAAAGAGCTTGTTTTACAACAATTTTTATATTAAATTTTTTTGATTTTTGTATTTTCTTTTTGCTCTTGAATCATTTCATTATTTAAATCTAAAAATATTTTCAAATGATCTAATTTAGCATTTAAAATATCTTTTTGTTTATGATATTGAGTGAATTTTTTAAAGTTATCAAAGATTTTTTGATTATTTTGATAAACCGTCTCAATACCAACATGCTCATATAACTTAACACCTGTTTTTTGATAATAATCATTAACATCAATAAAGTATTTTTCCATATTATCAAAATTTAAATTTTTTGAATCAAACCACAATGGCTTATTTATTTTAAAGATGATATTATGAGTTGTATCAAATAAATCAAACGTATATTTTCCTAATTCATAAACTATTTTTTTATCAAATGCATCAATATGATATTGCTTAAAGAAATCTACTTTATTAAAATCATGACTTAATAATAATTCTTTTTGAAGATGACCATTTTTAAATGACCAAGATAATAATATGATATCATCGTGAGAGAATTTTTTTTTCATTTTTTCTTTTTCTAAATCATTAGAAGAAATACTCTCAAAAATAAAATCATAATATTGTTCAAAAAAATCAATTTTTAATTGATTACTATCAATCAATTTAATTACTTTTGAAAATAAATCACTCAAAACTTCTTTTTTTTCTGTTAATAATTCATTTTTAATACATTCATACCTTGGTATGACTTCATATTGTTTTTGAATCATATTGATAATATTCGTAAATTGATACTGATCATTTGTTTGATATATATATTGATATTCTTCTTTTTCTTGAATTTGAAAAATTTTTTCAAATTCATAATTTGCATAATTTCTAGGATAAGGCGTAAAATGATTAATATAAATAGACTGAACAGAAGATTCCAAATTTTTTTCCAATAATTCCAAATTTTTTTCTCTATGACAATCTATTTCTTTTTGTAAAGCAAAGATGACATTTTCATATGATTGTGTTATTTCTTTTTCTAATGATGAGGCTAACTTATAAGCTACTTTTTGCTCAATACCTTGATCTTCATAATATTCAACAGCATCAACAATTTCTGATAAATTAATATTTAATTTTTTATCAATCATATTATTTTTGGCCTTTTATAATAATCAAAAGGATTTGTTATTTGAGTAATTCCATCAATTGAATTATTTTTTCTAATTACCTTTACTCTCTTTTCAATTGATGCAGGATCATAATATTTTGAAATAATTTTTAATTTCTTTAATTTTGCTTGAATGTCTTTCTTTTTATTATCAGATATTTTTTTTGCCAATGCACTTGCAATTAAACTTGTTACACCAACACCAATTCCAACCATTCCCATCGGGATAATGGAATTAACGACCATGACACCAACACCTAAAGTTAAAAATGCGTTGAATGATTCCTTAGATACTTTATAAATAATTCTATCTTTTTTTAGTGTCATTTTTCACCTGATTTTTCTAATATATTATTAATGATAAAACATTAGAAAAAGCTTGTCAATTTATTTTGTATATACATTAGTGAGTTTATGAAAAAAAAGAGATATTATCTCTTTTTTAAAATAAATCTTCTTTCAAAAGACTTTCAGTATTAACGCCAGAGCTTTCCACACTTCTTGGCTTTGAAACTCTACTTAAAGGCTTAGATAATACTTCTTCTGATTGAGTCGTTATTTGAAAAGGATCATCTTTTTCATGATGCTTATTTTGATTATCTCTTTCTTTGTCGTTAATCATCATATTTAATACAGATAAATCTTCTACAACTGGCTTCTTTTTTTCTGGTTTAGAAATATTCTCTTTTTGTTGAGAAGCTCTTTCTTCTAATTTTAATTTATCATTTTTAATTTTTTCATCTAAATTAATAAATTTTTTATCTTTTTTGAGCTGTTGTTCTTCTTTATTTTCCTTGATAGGTTGTTCAATATTTTGGACTGGCAATATGTTTAATGATTTTTTTTCTTCTATATGTTTATTTTGTAAAAAGCTTGCCACCATCAGCATCACAATCGCCAAAGGGTCAATAACGATTGTGATCATAAATGCTAAAATTTTACTTGTTTCTATTGGGGTTTTTCCCCAAGCATTTGCAAGAGAAACCAAAGTGCCACCTGTTGTATTATCTTCTAATAAAGCCACTTTTTTATTGGGTAACTCTTTATCTATATCAGATAATCTTGTATTGATATCATTTAATTCATCTTTAAACATTTCAACTGTTCTTTTTTTCTGTGTGACAAATTCAGGTTTTACAGCTGTTATTTGCGCATCAATTTCTTCTTTTCTTTTTTGTAACTTTATTTTTTGTTCTTCCATTGATGCAATGATGACTTGAGATTGCTCCTGCCCCTTAGATGTTTTACTAAATTCTTGTAATAGATATGAATATGCACCAAATGATGTAATGCACATTAAAAATACAGTTGCTGGCACCAAAAATATTTTAAATCCAAAGTTCAATGTTTTCCAATTTTTATATAATACAGAAGCCATAATGACTTTACAAAAATCAAGTGTAACAGCTAAAATAGTTAAAAAAATACCTGTCTTAAATGAAATTCCAACAACTGAAATATAACTACCCAAAGCCTCTAAAATGAGTGCTGAAATAAAAACCAATGATGTAAGAAACATAATATAACCATTTAAAATGTTTGGATATTATATTGAAAATTTGAAAATAGTCAATCTAGTGAGATTATAATTGGTTTTTTTTTTGTAACAATGCAGTATAAATTGCTCTCAATGAATGACTGATTATTGATTTTTTTTATTTATACTTTTATAATTTATCAACTATAGAAAGGTCAAGATGATTCAATTAAATTCATTTTATTTACACAAAGATGGAGGCTTATATAAAACTCTTTATATTGCAGCATCTACAGTTAATTTATCAGAGCATGTCATTTATAAACATATATATCCTTTTGAAAACGCTATATGGTCAAGACCTATTGAAGAATGGACCGATGATAGATTTCGAGCTTTATCAGATGCAGAAGCCTTTCATTATATGAAAAATGAAAAACAAGAAGAGCTAAAATTAAAGATTCAGGCTTCAAAAAAAATTAGAAAAAATTTATAATACACTGTTATATTCTAAAACCAGATGATTTTCTATTGAGACTATCATCTTTTTTTTCTTCTGGAATCTTTTGGTGAGTTTCTTTAAATTTTTTAACAGCTAGCTCATAGTCTTCATCATCATTATGATGTTCTTGATTATCTTCTTCAATTTTTTTCAATAATTTACCAGCAAGTCCTTTTTTTGCAATTCTATTATGCATTTCTTCAGAATCTGCAAAATCTTCTTTCAAAATTTTTTCATTAGACTTATGATTTCTTTTATTTGCTTTTCTAATTTCTCTAATTTTTTGCTCTCTTTTATGAACCAAAGAATAAATAATTGAATTGACAACGACTTGCAACATAAAAATACTTAACAGCTCATAATAGTACATCAAATGAGAGTCTCTCATATAGAAATAAAATAGAGCAAATAAAGCAAACAAAAAATTAATTTCTAACATATAAAAATTTAATCTAGGTCTTCTTAATATAAAAACACCATATACAATTTTGTAGTTTCTTTTCTTATACATTTGGTAATTAAAAATGATAAAGATGATAAAAAGTGAAATCATATAAAAAGTATAATAATCATTATAAAGTGGATATTTATTAACAACAGATTTTAATGGATTGTTTTGATTATAATAAATATTAATTTTTTTATCTGGTATAAATTGAGCCACGACTTCTTTGGCATCTTCTTCAATGATATTAATTAAATTTGATGTCCAGTTTTCATTTAAATATTTTTTACCATTGACATTATATTCATATGTAATCAGAGGACTAAAACCATCTAATAAATTAATTTTATCATCTTTTGATAATTCTTTGAAATTAAAAACTCTTTTTGTAATAATTTTGGCTTGTGTATTTTTATAATTGATGGTCGATAACTTAGGGAGTGTATCATACCAAATAAAAAAACACATACCAATAAAAGTCAATAAACAAACAATAATTGTTTGTACTTTAAAAGAAAACAATTCTATTTGTTTTTTTTCTTCGTTAATATCATAATGAAAATCATCATCATCTAAGGTGATTGGTTGAGTTTCTAATTTTAAAGACATATATACTTTTCTCTTTTTATTGAATCTAATATTTTTTTTAATCAAGTCAAGATTTTTTGGTGCCTGTCTTTTTTTATAAAGATAAAGTTTATATCTTTTTTATTTTTATATTATTCAATAAGTTCATACTATCCATACCGATATTTTTTTTAATCGTTTGAAAATCTATCAATGGTTGAAATTTTAATAAAACCTCATCTCTAATCAAAAATGGAATAATTTCATTCAATGTTTCATCAATCATTTCGTTTTTATTGAGCAGATATTTTTTTTTCGCTTGATAGCCTTTGGATGTGATATAACTGACATCTAGATGACCATGAAAATAATTGTCATTAAAAAAAAGTTCATTTTTTTCCTGAATATTTTCAAAAAGAAAATTTTGTTCAAAAAATAAAAAATTTAGCATATGCAAAGGTGTGATGATATCATTTTTTTCTTGTGAAGTATTAATTGTTATTTTATTTTTATAAAATTTCAATTCTGGATATGAACTCGATAAGATATAATGAGATTGCCACAAATCAAGATAAATATTTATTTTTTTTAATTTATTTTGAAAATACTCAATATATTGTTGATTTAATGAATTGATTTCACTAAAAATAGTAAAATTTTTTTTAGGGTATTCAGTTAAAGCCTCATCAATAATAGATTGATATTTTTTAATAAATTTTAATTCTTTCGTTGAAAGGCTTCTAGCAAAATACAATTCACCTTGAACTTGAGTAGACATTACATTCTCATCTTTCTTTCTTTGTTTGGATTGTCTGGATGATTCATATCATCATTTCGTGTATATACTCTATATTGTATTTGTTTTCTCTCGCTTAACCAATGATAATTATCTAAATTTCCTTTAAGGTCAAAATCTTTATTCAGAGACTTAATTAAACTCATTTTTTCGTTGACAGTCATGCTTGCATTTTCATCTTTTGTTTGGCTTAATTGTCCAAGAATAGGCTGTATTTTTTTAGAGATTAATTTATCAACTTTAAAATGTGGAATAAAGTGTTCAATCAGTTGTTTATTTCTTATGACCAACCCTCGGTCTGTGACATCAACAATTTCATAACGATTGGATATTTTCTTAGTTTCTACTAAATAAGAAATATATTGTGGCATCAATAAATTTTCTTCCTTGATATAAGCTTGCTTATAAACATATTGTTTATAATTGATTTTTTCTGATAAGCTTTCCATTTCTTTTTCAGTATAAGGAGCCTGCTCATGATTGATAATAGCACGAACAACTCTATGTTGAACCAAATCAGATAATCTTCTCAATGGTGATGTAAAATGCACATACTGTGCTTGATTCAACGCCCAATGACCTTGATTTTCTTGTGAATAAAAAGCTGATTTTGGCTTAATACTGACAGACATATCATCAACTTCTTCTCTCAATGGAGATATTTGATTTCTATATAAACCTAATTTCGGGAAATTTTCTTCAATCATTTTTGCTGCTTGTATATTCGTAATTTTCATCATATTTTCTACAATTTTATGTGAATCCATCACATCTCGTTTATCTAAATACAAAGACTCAATCTTACCATTTTCTCCTATTTTATACTCGGGAGAATCTACAAACCAATACTTTCTCTCAGGTGTTTGATCGATAGCATGATTGAGTTCATTGAGAATATGAATATTTTTCTCTATTTTTGAATATTCTTTTTGAATATTTTTTAATTTTAACATCACATCAAATTCAGAAAATTCTAATTCATTAAGATTGACTTGTCCAATCGTGCTTTCAATTGGGTTTGATCCTTTTAAAATTCTATCAACATCATCATAAGTAATAGCACCGGATGATTTAAGGCCGCCTTCTTTAAATTCTGAAGATATCAGCTGGCCCTCCAAATTAAATTTTGCTTTCATATACAAAGTATCTCTGACCACTCCCGGATTGAGTGAACCAACATTTTGAGCCAAATCATCATTAAGCATATGAACAGTTTTATTAGCAAGATAAACTGATGAGGTTAATTCTTGTGCTTGCAAATCTTGCTCATCATTTTTTTGAATATACTTTGATACATTGGCAATACAGACATAAAGCTCATAACCATTTTTCTGATTATTTTCATCATATGTATATTGTGCCCCTAAAGCGTCATCTCTATCTTTTGTTGATAAGGCGTCAATGGTAATGATTGCTATATTTTCTAAATCAGCAGATACTTTTATATCTTGATTTTTCACTTCATAGCTTGTTTTATTTTTTTTGAAATCAATCAATTCATGAATGATTTTAGCTTCAATTCCTTTATCACTCATTTTGCCAAATAATTCAATGATCTCAAATCCATTGACACCAGCACTGATTTTAAAAACACTATTTTTGTCCAATGGTATTTGTTTTTCTTGTGAAAAACGTTCCAATTGTTCCTTTAACAAATCATGCTCAATATACAATCCAACTTGATTATTTAAAATTCTATAATGACCTCTTTCATCTGGAGTAATCAACAAATGAGATTCATAAATCTCTGCACATTTAATAGCAATAAACGTTTTAACACCTTCATCTTCTATGATTTTACCTTCCCATTTTGATTTCAATGGCACATCTTTCTTATTAGCAACACTGATGAGTTCAAAAGAAGGATCAAAAGCTATGCCATATTGATTACTTTTATCTTGATCACTTATCCACACAAAATTATTGATATTTGATTGTATGTATTTTTCTGTAAAATCAATATCTTGTATATAAATGATATTTTTATTTAATTCAGCAATTATAAAATTATCTTTTAAATTTTTAATGATATCTACCACATAATTTTTTTCTGTAATTTTTAACTCTTCTTTTGCATAGTGAATCACCTCTTCAAATGTAACTTTATTTTTTTCTTTAATATAATCAGTTACTTTAATTAGATCGGTAGCAAATTTTTGTGTTCTCTCTACTTCTTTTATCTGTTCTGTCATGTTTACCTTTTTTAATGCATTTATTATAATTTATAATTTATAAAAATCAATTATATTGATTTTTTATTTTTTAAGTTCGGTTTTAAGTAATTTGGTTTAATTCTCAATGTTTGACTTAATTGATTTGGATAAGTATTTTTTAACCAATGTTCAACTTCTTTGACTTCTTTTTGCACAAGATGATCAGTGACATGATTACTTTGGACATGATTTTTTCTAACAAATTTTGCAACATTTTTTTGATATTCATCTCGATGAAAAGAATGGGTATTTGAGACAACAAATCCTTCAATTTTATTAAGATCTAAATCATTTTTAATAGATTTTATTTTTTTTTCATCAAAAACACCTCTATAAAAAACTTTAGGTTGAGGTAAATCCAAAATATCTGCCCATTGACATTGCTCATCATATGATAGACAAAAACCATCATCTTTCCATATTTTAAGCAAATAACAAAAGCCTTCTAAATTATCATAAAATATACTGTGACAATATGCCACATTTTCAAAGCTGAAAATCCAACCATCTGGTATATCTTGAGACAATGTTGCTTGTAATGTCTTAGCGTAATCTCTTGTAAAATTATGAGCAGAATCAATAGACCGAGCATGCATATAATCCTTATACATACTGGTTGACTCTCCGTCTAGTTTTTCTGTGACGACCACTTCCATGCCCATCAAATGTTCAGTTGATTGAATGCTTTTATCATCATCATGAATGGAATCACTCCATGAAAAATGCACTGTTCTTGGAAATTTAATTCTTATGCTCATTTCTTAAATCCTTTTTTGTATTTTTGATAACATGGATAAATTTCATAATCTTGTTGATATTTTTTAAAAATTTGAATTGTTTTTTCTAAATGATATGAATCGTATATATTTTTCAATGATTGAATAAAAATGTTAGCATTTTGATCTTCTCTATTGATAATGTTATGATGACATGTATCAAAGTCTTTTTCAAAAATAATGAATTGATTAATGGTTTTCTTTTTTAATAAAAAACGAATTAATATCTCAAGATTTTTTTCATAACACAATACTGGATCAGTGATGATCATATCCGATTGTAGTTTTAAATTTTCCTCTAAAATTTCTATCGGATTTTTTTTTGCATTTTTTGCAATAATATAAAGATCATCCAATATGATTTCACCATATGATATCTTTTTTGCCAACTCAGTTTTTCCACTTCCTGGTAAACCAATGATAATTGTCATTTTTATATTCATAAGAGATCATATTTAATATTTGAAAAAAATCAATATTAAATAATAAAAAATAAGCACAAATGTGCTTATTTAAATTAATTCATGACATGTGGTAATAAATGAATCTGATTAACAATACAGAAGTATCTCACCCTATCTTTTGTTAATGAGCGAGATGGTAATTGCTTCTTGACCAATTGCTCAATCAAATCATCAATTGTATTTTGCTCTAAATAAGATTCTAAGCTTTGTTTATTTTTTGCAAAAAATTCTATAAATTTATCTGTATCTTCCTCTATTGAATAGGCTTCCATGATTTCTTCTGGCATGATATTAGGGTCATCTTCTTCTTCAGGTTCAAAAGTAGGCTCTATTTCATCAAAAGAATTTGATGTATTATCCACATATTTCGATTCTTGTACCATTTCTTCTTCACTTAAAGAAGTATCTTGAATTTCTTGAATCATATCCATTGCAGAAGGCAAATGAATGCTTTTATCTTTTTCTTTATAGTTTAAACTAAAAATCTCTTGTGTTTTCACATCTTCAGTAACTGATGAAAGCATGGATGTGTTGGATTTATCCATCATTATAAGACTTTTTTGTTGAATATTTTCCATAGAAATTTGCTCAACACTGATTTTTTCTCTATAGCTAATGATTAATTTTTCAATATCACCTAACGTCAATAATATTTTATCTAAATCTATATTATCAGCATCATCTAAGCTTTTTAAATCATATGAGCTGCTCTTATGAATAATTTGAGTTAAAACACTTCTTGTTTCCGAAGCAATCTCTTGTTTAACTTTATTTTGTTCATTTTGTAACAAAAGCAACTGTTGTTGGATCTGTTGAATTTGATCATTAATCGATTTGAAATTTTTTAACAAACTCATGAAAACCTCTTTTTTAATTTCGACATAATAATTAACAATTTATTTTAAGTCAAGTTATTTATATGTTTTTTACAAAAAATATCTATATCTTTTATAAAATAAATCATCCTATGTCATAAACACATAAAAAAATCTAGAATAAATATTTTTACATTATGATTCATGTTATCATATTTATTAAAAACAAAGTCTTATGATTATAATATTTTGTCAAATTATTACGACAGATTAGCTCATCTTTTATAAAAATGTTGATATTTTCTTCAAAATTTTATATAATATGAATCTAATCAGGAGATTAATATGCCTATCAAAGAACAAACCATGCTTATTTTTACGGATGCTCGTAATAATAACAATAAATTTTATGAAGTGATTTTATTTGATGATGATAACATTCAAACAAGATGGGGACGAGTCAACTCTGAAGGAAGCATAAGTACTTCTGTAGGAGGTATTTACTCATACAATAAAATCATCAATTCAAAAATTGCTAAAGGATATGAAAAAGCACAAACCATCAATATTTCAAATGCACAATTGGATAAAAGCATGGCTTTAAAGGAAACTGCCAAAAGGGACTTAATTAAATCAGATAAAAAAGGTATTTTAGAAGCATTAATTGACAAATTAAGTGAAATGAATCGTCATGAGTTAATTAAACTCTCAGGCGGTCAAATCTCTATTGATGAAGATGGTTTGATTAAAACATCTTTGGGTATTGTCAATCAGCATACCATTACAGCAGCACGCAAAGAGCTTAAAAAAATTGAAAGCTTTATTAATCAAAAGGACTTTCATTCAGATGTATATATTTCAGCCTTAGAGTCTTACTTAAAGTTAATTCCTCAAAAAGTTCCATCCAAAAGAGGTTGGTATGAAACTTTTTTTGATGGGTTTTCGAGCCTATCTAATCAAAATGATTTTCTTGATCAATTAGAAAGCTCTGTGACACTTTATGAACAAAAAAAGGATGATATTGCGAAAAAAATGCTTGATAAAAGCAAGGAAATTTCAAGTGAAAAAGTTTTCAATACTCAATTAGAATTAGTGCATGATAAAAATATCATCCAAGAAATTGAAAATTTCTATAAAAGCAACATTAATAAACAACATGTTTCATCGCATTTGAAATTGAAAAATGTTTATGTTTTAGTCAATGATGAGATTGAAAAAACATTTCAAAGTGTTGAAGGAAAAATCGGCAATTTGCGTAGATTGTGGCATGGAACGAGAGCTTTTAATGTTTTGTCTATTTTAAAAAATGGACTTATCATACCCAAAAGCACAGGCTCATACCAAATCAATGGTAGAATGTTTGGAGATGGCGTTTACTTCTCAGACCAATCGACAAAATCTTTAAATTATTCTTATGGATATTGGGATGGTGGCGCAAAAGATCATCATTGCTTCATGTTTTTAGCTGATGTGGCAATGGGTAGGGAATATACTCCTAAAAGTTATTCTGAAACCTTACCTAAAAAAGGTTATGATTCAACATTTGCCCAATCGGGGAAATCTGGTGTCATGAACAATGAAATGATTGTTTATTCATTAGACCAAATTAAACTTAAATATTTATGTGAATTTTCACAATAAAAAATGAGGCTTTTAAGCCTCATTTTTATAAATTACTTGCATTTTTAAGTATATTTTGTTATAATAAACTCTCTTTATAAGGAAAATCATGAAAAACTTTAATATTAAAAACATGCAAGAAGATACAATTGGTTCTTGTGTTTTACCATTCGAAACACCAATCTATCTATCTTTAAATTTAAGAAATTTTTATCTAATGCTTGAACGTCAGTTCAGTGCGATTGCTGTAAATCGCCTGCAAGATCACAGTGAAGTAAAAATGGTGATGCACGATGGCAGTCAATTTGATGACCCATTTTTCGCTGTTTCATTTAAAATGACAATGGACTCATGTGTAGATGCAAGTTCATTATTAGATATTCTATCGTATTGTAATGTTTATCAAAAAAGAGGACGCAGAGCAGTTTTTATGAGTGAAAACAAAAATAAGGACGATGGTCAATTTTTTAATTACACTTTTTTAATTGGTAAAAATGTTTATTATTCTGATTTCCGAGTCACTGTTAACTATCCTTCTTCAGAACATGACATGGATGTTGTGATTCAAGATTTAGGAGAAAGATTATCTGCACTTGGCTTGGAATTTGAATTAGAAAATGTATAAAAAAAGAGCTTATGCTCTTTTTTTATTTATCATGGTCCAAAATGGCTAATTTATTTTCCTTGGATGTATCTCCACCTTCTTTTGGTAAACCTCTTGTAGAATTAAGCTTAATGGCCAATTTTAAATCAGTAACTGAGTCAGCATTTCTCATTGCATCTTCAAAAGTGATTTGATATGTTTCATATAAATCAAATAATGCTTGGTCAAATGTTTGCATGCCTAATTCCCTGCCTTTTTTCATCGCCTCCTTAATAGTTGAAACATCTCCTTTAAAAATCAAGTCTTGAACATAGGGTGAATTTAATAAAATTTCAATAGCAGGTACACGTCCTCCTTTAACAGCAGGAATTAACCTCTGTGAAATAACAGCCTTTAAATTTAAAGATAAATCCATGAGTAATTGATGTCTTTTTTCTTCTGGAAAAAAGTTAATGATACGATCTAATGCTTGATTAGAGTTATTGGCATGTAATGTTGCTAAACATAAGTGTCCTGTTTCAGCAAAAGCAACTGCATATTCCATTGTTTCTCTGTCTCTAATTTCGCCAATCAATATGACATCAGGCGCTTGTCTTAATGTATTTTTCAATGCAATCTCCCAGCTTTCAGTATCAACCCCAACTTCTCGCTGAGTAATAATGCTTTTTCTATGATCGTGTACAAATTCAATTGGATCTTCAATGGTGATGATGTGCCCACCTTGATTTCCATTTCTATGTCCAATCATAGCAGCCAATGTTGTTGATTTACCTGAGCCAGTTGCACCAACAATAATGACTAAACCTCGTTTTTCCATGATAACTTTTTTTAATGTTGGGGGTACGGCTAGAGCATCGATATCAGGTATTTTTGTATTAATGACTCGCATCACCATTCCCGCTCTTCCTTGTTGTCTAAATGCATTCACACGAAATCTGCCAATTTCATCTAGAGCAATTGCAAAATTACATTCATTTTTTGCTTGAAATTCCATCCTTTGTCTTTCGTTCATAACAGACATGGTAAATTTTAATGTATGCTCTGCACTTAGTGGTTGAGCACTTAACTGAGTCACTGAACCATTGAGTTTCATAGCAGGTGGAAAACCAGCAGTAATGAATAAGTCAGAGCCTTTTTGATTGACCATTGCTTTGAGTAATTGAGCCATATACTCTTTATATTTCATATCTTCTTGTGAAATAACATCATCTTGTGTATTATTTTTTTCTGACATTTATAACCTTTTTTACTTAAAAAACTTTTAATCAATTAAAAAAAAATGTCAATAGTGAAATTTTATTTTTAGATAAAAAAATAGAATGAAAATTTGACTTAAACCTTTAATTTTCATATGATTAACAATAAATTTTAAAGGTTTTTATGAACAATTTATATCAAAAAATAAATGAAAAATATATAGATATTGTGGGAGATATACATGGAGAGTTTGACGCATTAATCATGTTATTAAAAAATATGGGTTATGATGAAGATGGTCATCACCCAGAAAATCGTAAATTATTATTCAATGGTGATTTTTGTGATCGTGGTCCAGATAGTGTGAAAACAATTTTAAAAATAAAAAAATTATGTGAAAATAAAACAGCATTTGCTTTATTGGGAAATCACGAAATGAATTTATTGATGAATCAATCAAAAACTGGCAGCGGATGGTATTTTGAAGATATCAGACAATTAGAGCATGACAAAGATTTCGAACCTTATTATAAAGCAACGCCCAAAGAAAAAGAAGAGATTTTTCAATTTTTAGATTCCCTACCTTTTATTATTGAATCTCCTGATTATTTTTTTGTACATGCTGCTTATCACGCAGAATCTTTTGAATTCATTAAAAATCTTTCAATTCAAAATGGTCACTTAATTTCTTATTCTAAAAATAAATTTACAAAATTATTACTTAATAAGTTCAATCAACACAAAGAAATTAATCTAAAGCCAAGTTTTTTATTAAATGAAATTGAAAGTATTTTACAAACTGAACTCAAAGACAGTGGAATTTTATTTGAATATGAAAAAGTGGCAACAGCATATGAAAAAGATTTAATTAATAGAAGAATTAAGCCACCTTTTTTTGATATCATTGCAACATATAACGCTTTTCATCAAATTAATAATCCTTTTAGAATTGTTTGCTCAGGATCTGAGAAAAAAAGTAAAGATACTTTTTATGCATCAGGTAAATGGAGATTTGTTGAAAGAGATAAATGGTGGGAGCATACTCATACAACCAAGCCAGTGATCATTGGTCATTATTGGAGAAAAAGAAACTCTTATAAAACACACACTGAGGATGTTTTTCATAATATTGATTATAATCAATGGTTTGGTGTTAACCAAAATATTTTTTGTATTGACTATTCTGTAGGAAAAAGATTTGTAGATAGATTGCTCAATAGAGATTTTTCATCATCTTTAGCTGCATTACAGCTACCACAGGAGCAACTATGCTTTGAACATGGAGAAAAAGTTTTAACAATTAGAAAAAATACAAAAAAAAATCATATAAAAAAAAGTATTCATAAAATAAAATGTAATTATTAAATATGATGTTTTTCATTGCTTCATCTTGATTTATACTTTATTTTTTATATAAAGAAAAAGGATTTTAAAAGGTTTTCGATGAATCAAAATATTTCTTTTCCTCCACGCAATGCATTTGATATCACACTACGAGATAAAATAGAGCATTACTTTAAAGACCAAAGTATTCAAAAAACAGGAAATTTATTTTTACATGTCAAAGCAATCAGTATATTTTCATTGATTTGTATATTTTATTTTTTATTAATTTTTAAAACAAATCATTTATTGGAAGGTTTATGTTATATCTTTTTTCTTGTTCAATTCAAAATTTTACTTGCATTTAATGTCATGCATGACGCAAGTCATAGCTCATTTTCAAATAAAAAATGGTTGAATTATTTAGGCTCTTTGAGTATGGAATTTTTAGGTAGTAGCAATATGCTTTGGAAAGAAAAGCACAATAGCTTACATCATACCTATACCAACATCAACGGTAAAGACGATGATCTGAACATTGGAAATTTGATGAGATTGGCACCCAGCCAAGAGTGGAAACCTTGGCACACATATCAGGCTATATATGCTCCATTTTTATATTGTTTTTTATCTTTGTATTTATTATTGTATAGTGATTTTGAAAGAATTTTAAAAGGAAAAATTGGTGATACCAGCCTTAAAAATAAAAATATAAAAGAAGTTTCTATTTTTTTAGGAGGTAAAATATTCTATTTTCTATACACAATTATCATACCATCTTTTTTTTATAAATTTGAAACTGTGATTTTTTTCTTCTTAATAGGTCATTTTCTATTTGGCCTTACTTTATCTCTTATTTTTCAATTGGCACATACCATAGAAGAAACAGAGTTTTTAGATAAAAATAGCAAAAAAATGCCATATTCATGGATAGAGCATCAGCTTCGTACCACAGCTAATTTTTCAACAAACAATAAGTTTTTAACTTTTTATTGTGGCGGTTTGAATTTTCAAGTTGAACATCATCTTTTTCACATGGTTAGTCATGTTCACTATCCCAAAATCAGCAAAATCATTAAAGAGACTTGTAAAGAATTTGACAAACCTTATTATGTGAACAAAAGTTTTTTTAGTGCAGTTAAATCACACTTTAGTTATTTACATCGAATGGGGTCATTAAAAAAATAAATAAAAAAACAGACAAGAGTCTGTTTTTTTATTTGACATCTTTTCTTTTTTATATTAATTTATCAAAATGATTACAGCTTATTTTAAACCAACAAATTATTGCAATGTAGATTGTGAGCATTGTTACTTACCACTAGATGTAAGAGCCAATAAAGATAAAATGTCAGATGAAGTTATTCATCAAACTGCTTATTTTTTAAAAGAGATGATGATGAAACAAAAACAAGATAAAGTTTTCTTAATTTGGCATGGTGGAGAGCCCTTGACTTTATCAAAAGATTATTTTTATCGTAGTTTTAAAATTTTTGAAGAATATTTTTCTAATCAAGAACTGATTCAATCCATACAAACAAGTTTAATTCCATACACGAAAGATCATGCAGCTATGATCATAGATTATTTCAATGGCTATATAGGCTCTAGCATGGACTTTCATTCAAGAAAGATAAAGAATTCAACGCTCAATTATCAAGAGTTATGGCTATCTAAAGTGAATTTAGCAAGACAAGATAATATTTTTATTATTCCAGGAATTGTACCTGGAAAACAAGATTGCATGGAAGCAAAAAAGATATATTCATGGTTTAGAAAAAGAGGTTTTAATATGTGGAATATTGATAGATATTCAAACTATTCTAACACTTTACCTGATTTTTCTAGCAATCAAGAGCATTCTTATTTTTTAATAGGACTTACACATTGTATCATTGAAGATATTTTACAAAATAAAAAAGCAACGTATATTAATACAGTTGCGAGAGCTATTTTAGGCGTTCACTTTGATTTACCAGGAGATCGATGGGGAGGCACATGTCAAAGTGATTTTGTTGTCATCAATCCAGATGGTAGTTTGAATAACTGTCCAGATAAAGATTCTTTTGAAGATAGCTTTGGAAGTATTCAAAATGGTTTTTCAAGTTTTCAGTCAAATGCACTGAGAAAAGAATGGATTCGTTTTCAAAAAAATGGTCATCGTATTGAGGCATGTTATGATTGTGAAAATGCCTCATGGTGTAAATCTGGCTGTCCTATTACCAATCATATCCAAAGTGAAGCCATATCTGTTTTAGATAAATATAATAGTTCAGATTTAATTAATAATTTTGACAATATTTACAAAAAAATAATCACAGAAACATTGCCAGATTGCTCTGGATTTAAACTCTATTTATCTTATATCAGGCTCATATCAGAAAATATAGAAATTAAAAATATATTAATTGATTACGCTAATAAAAAATATATGCTAGAAGATAATTTTTCTAGCATAGAAACTGAATTTAAATTTCATCAAAAAAAATTTTTTATGATGAAATCCAATTAATGATTCATTATCTTATTTTCTTTTTATTGAATGTTTTTTCAACCAATTGATTTTGAGGATAATGAAACATAGGTAACAATAAAATATTTTCATTTAAAAATCCCCCCTCTTTATTCAAGGCTTTTTTTGAATAATATGAACTTTGATTAATAATAGGTAAATCAGATAAAAAATTTTCATTGAGTACACATAAAGTTGAATTTATTTCTTTTAATTTATCTAATATATCAGGACTCATTTCAGCAGTTAATTTTTCAATATCTGGCATGACACCTAATCTTAAATCTCTAGAGTCATTAGACTTTTTAGCAATTGAAATATAAACAGGATGCTGATTATCAAAATAAATATCATTTCTCATGAATGAAAAAGAAAGAAATTTTTCTTCTTGCACCATTTTTTGTAAATCCTCTTGAATTTCACTAAATACAATATGCATTGAGTTCACAACTTCTCTTTTTGTTTGAATAAAATTTTCTAATGTTTTTTTCATTTTATCTACTTTCTTATGTTATGGTTTTATTTGTTTTGGTCTTCTCATTTTTCCTTCTTCTGCATCAAATACAACATTATCAATCATGAATATATCTTTTTGATGCTTAATTGCAAAATCCTTATAGTTGTTGCTTTTACCAACGTACAGGTTCATGATCAATGACATGTAAGATTTTGGCATTTCTTGACCCACCTTAATTGCAAAATCTTTTTTAATTAAATTTTTATTTTCTTCATAAAATGCTTCAACATCAGAAATAATTTTATTATAAATTGGCTTGACTTGATCTTCCATCTTTTGTATTCTTTGTAATACAAATTCGTCAGTAGCAAATAATGCTCTTAAATCATCAGAAGCCTCTCTAATGATTGCTTCAAATAATCTTTTATTTGAATTAACACTATCTTTTGTATGATGTAGAGCAATATATTTTAGATTTTTACCTTTAACCAAATAAGACTGATAATTGTCAGATAAATGATTGACAATGACTTCAAAAACATATCCTTCTCCCTTTTGTTCATTTCTTATTTCATTCATGAATTTCTCATGATCAATTTCTTGATGAGATAAATTTTGATATGAGACTAAATTCTTTAAACATTCTTGAAAATTATTTTTTTCCAAGAATTCTTTTAATCTTGTTGCAAATAAGTTCATACCATTTTCATGTGAACGAATGCTCAGCACAGTTAATTTATCCTCTTGATATGAAATAACAATAGGATTATCAGGGGAAGTGAACTCTAAATTCGTTGTAAACTCCATTTCTTGAATTTTTTGTAATTCATTGAGCATTTTTTTATTTTTAAATAATAAAGCGTTTGCAGCATTTGCTTGATCTGAGAAAAGTGACATTTTTGACTTCAAATATAATTGTCCATCATGTAAATAAGTTGATATCAAAGAGCCATCCATCTTTTCCATTTTATCACCAATTTTATATTGGGAATGCTGAACATTTCCTTCTTCATAATTGAAGAATTTTTCAGGTGGTAAACTCGCTAATTTGATATCATCTGGATGAGTTATATCAAACATGATCCCTCTACAATCTTTTGCAGATGGATTTTCATGAAATGATGTCCAATTTGCCAATCTGTAATTAAAAATTCTATAAATATAATTATCTAGATTAAAATCTTTAAAAAAGAATGCTTCATCTTTTTTTACCAATTCAATTAAATTTTCATAAGTTTTTTTAGCAAAATTCATATATCTCCTTTTAAAAAATCAATTGATTTTTTTTATATGTTATTATTTTAAGTTTATTTAAAATAATTGCAATAGAAAAATTTAATTTTTATTTTTTTTAATTTGACTTTTTTTTTAAAAAAGATAAAATATATTAATTAATAGGAATAAAAAATGTCAAAAAATAATTTACCCAACCATTCAGCATCTACTCTTGATTTAGAAAAATTAAATAAAACTTTTAATTCTCTTGTGGAAACATTAGAAAATTCTTCAAATATAAAATTTGTTGCTTTAGAAACAATAAATACTTTAAGAAAAGAGTTAAATGAAATCGAAAATATTTTAGAATTCAACAGTCCACTTGTTGACACAAGTGCAATTAAAGCAAAAGCCATCCAATGCATGCAAGAGGCAAGAAATTTAAATACATCAAATGATCATTTACCTAAAATTAATTAATATTATCATAAAAATAATTACTTTAATTCATATAAAGCAATATTCTTAATGTTTAAAAACATCAAATCTACTCTTTGATGTTTTTTTATTTACATTTTTTATAAAAAATGCTATTGATTGAAGAAAAATAATATAGTTAATGATATAATTATTAAAAAGGAGTTCATATGAATAAAATTGCTTTTGCTGGTACTTTTGACCCATTAACCAATGGACATCTCTGGGTTATTGAAGAAGGCTTAAAAATTGCCAACCAAGTCATTGTTTTTGTAGCACAAAACATCAATAAAAAAACAATGTTTTCAGCAGAAAAAAGAAAAGAAATGATTCAAAAAACTTTGATTGAAAAAAACCTTCAATCAAAAGTTGAAGTGGTTATTGTCAGAAATGAGTATGTGGCTAAGCGTGCATTAGAAGAAGGTGCTGATTACTTAATTCGTGGTATTCGCAGTGCTGGTGATTTTGATTATGAACAATTGATTCAAAAAACAAACACTGATATTCTTAAGGGAGCAAAAACAATCTTCGTGATGCCTCCACCATCCTTAGACAGTGTATCATCATCATTTGTAAAATCTTTTATTGGTCCTGTTGGTTGGCATTGGAATATTAAAAATTTTTTACCATATCCTGTTTATATTGAATGGCTTAACCAATATGTTATGAATTTTTTTGAAGAAGAAGTGATTAAAAGATCACCAGAAATTATGTACAACAAAGAAAAAATAGATTCATTTAAAAATATATTAATTTCACAATACCAAGGCAGTCATAGAAACTATCATAATTTAGAGCATATTGCTCATTGCATTCAAGAATTTTTATGGTCAAGAGAAAATTATTTTTCAGAACATGTTAATTATAGACAATTAGCATTGGCTATTTTAAGTCATGATATTATATATAAAGATGAACATTTAATTTCTTCATTTATTTCTTCTCTTAAAGGGAATGACGAACAGAAAAGTGCTCAAGTGGTTGAATATTTCTTTGGAAAAGACTTCTATTACGCAAGTCAAATCATTGAATCGACTCAACATACTTATCATTTGAACTTTGAACTAGATGAAACCATGAAATTAATGCGAAGTATTGATTTATCAATATTAGGTCAAGAGCAACATATTTATGAATTATATTTAGAAAATATTCGTTCAGAATATTTTGAATATTCTGATAAAGATTATCAAGAAGGTCGCATCAAAGTATTAGAAAAATTCATGTCATCTCAATTATTTGAACATCACGCTTTTCATCATTATGAAAGCTATGCGAAAGAAAATATAACAAAAGAATTAAATTCTATGAAAAAAACAGCTAAAATCAATCTATAATTTTTAATAATAGATTTTTTTAATCATAAAAGAAAAACCATGTATTAATTTTAATCATACATGGTTTTTCTTTTATATATATTTATTCTGATTTATTTTCAACGACTTCTGGTGCATTAACCTTTATTGTTATTTTTTTTGCCAACACCTGTTCTTTTTTAGGTAAT
>JACCDV010036835.1_pt1 | contig 29677 bp, 26 predicted proteins | sample 7446131 | NCBI WGS metagenome assembly JACCDV01 (sample SAMN15323448, study PRJNA562643) | freshwater metagenome | isolation source: river surface water | place: USA:Blue River Watershed | collected 2017-08-17 | reverse complement strand
GCCGCTCGACCACCGTGCCGCTGGTCACCGAAGCCCGCAGCTGGACCGAAGGCGTCTACATGGCTGCCACCATGGGTTCCGAAACCACCGCCGCCGCCTTTGGCGCGCAGGGCGTGGTGCGCCGCGACCCGTTCGCCATGCTGCCCTTCTGTGGCTACAACATGAGCGACTACTTCCAGCACTGGCTGGACATGGGCGCCAGGCAACAGGCCGCCGGCTTCAAGCTGCCCGCCCTGTACTGCGTCAACTGGTTCCGCAAGGACGAGAGCGGCTCCTTCGTGTGGCCGGGCTACGGCGACAACATGCGCGTGCTCAAGTGGGTCATCGACCGCCTCGAAGGCAAGGCTGCCGGCCAGGCCACCATGTTCGGCATTGCCCCGCAATACGCAGAGATCAACTGGAACGGCCTGGAATTCAGCGCCGAGCAGTTCGCCAAGGTCACCAGCATCGACAAAGCCGCCTGGATGGACGAGTTCAAGCTGCACGACGAGCACTTCGCCAAGCTGGCCCAGCGCCTGCCCAAGGCCCTGCTGGATACACGCGCCGATCTGGAGAAGCGCCTGGCCGCTTGATTCCCCTGGTCATTCTCGGGCTTGACCCGAGAATCCATGGATTGCCCGGTCATGCCGGGCAGTGACCAGAGGCCAGAAACAAAAAAGCCACCTGAAGGTGGCTTTTTTGTTGTGCGTGAGCTGTCCTCAGATGTAATAAAGGCGATCACGAACGATGCGGGCGGCGCGGCGCTGGGTGAGCTCCATCAGATCCTTGGCCGGCGCTTCGGTACTGCGGCCAAGTGCAGCTTGCAGATCGGCCATCAGGCGGGCATCGGTCTGGGCCATCTGCCACAGACGCTCATCGGCACGGCGCTGGGCCACCTGGACAGACCATTGGTCGAGTGCCTGCATGGCCTGGCGGGCGGCCACGCGGGTGATGCCGCGCAGCAGCATGATGGCGGCTACCGCAATGCCCCAAAGCACCAGCCAGGCGGCAATTTCATGGCGCTCGGCCCAGGCATCCATGAGCTGGTCCGCCATGACCACCATGGCCGACACGGCTGCGGCCAGCAACAGGCTGGCGAGGGTTCGTGAAGAGGTCTGGTCTTCACGCAGGTTCACGGCGTTCATCGCGGCAGGTGCTTGTGTAGTCATTTTGATTCCCTTGCTGACAGTTTTATGAATTCGGTTTGTTCAACCACGGGCTAAATATTAGGGTTTTTACTGGTGTTGTTCAACTTTATATTCTTAATAGCTGTCATTCACAATAATGATGACCATGACTGTTTCATCCACTGTCTCGTTCCGTACCCTGGACCTTAACCTGCTTCGGGTCTTTGACGAAGTGATGGCCGAGCGCAGCCTCACCCGGGCAGCACACAACCTGTCGCTGACCCAACCGGCGGTCAGCAACGCCTTGCGCCGGCTGCGTGAAACACTGGGCGACGAACTCGTGCGTCGCTCAGGCCAGGGGGTCGAGCCCACACCCCATGCGCTGACACTGTGGCCGAGCGTGCGACAAGCCCTGCGTCAGCTGCAGACAGCGCTGGTGCCACAGAGCTTTGAGCCGACACAAGCCTCGAACATCTTTGTGCTGGCCATGGCCGATGCCACCGCCGCCGAACTCATGGGCGGCCTGGCCATCCGGCTGCAGCAGGCTGCGCCCGGGGTATCGCTGCGGGTGGTGCCGCTGACCACGCGTGATCCGCGCCGCATGCTGACCGACGGTCTGGCCGATGTGGCCCTGGGCTACTTCCCGGCGGTGCTGACCGACCTGACGGCGCGTGCCCAGACCGGTGAGCCGGTGAAATTTGCGCACCAGCGGCTGTACGCAGGCGAATACGTGTGCGTGATGCGCAAGGGTCACCCGCTGGCAGAGGTGCCGCTCACGCTCGACACCTACTGCGCCGCACGCCACCTGCTGGTGAGTTTTTCAGGACGGCCCTACGGCTATGTGGACGAAGCCCTGTCTTCGATCGGCCGCCAGCGCCGCATAGTGCTCACCGTCAACCAGTTCTTTACCGCCGGGCGCGTGGTGGTGAACTCCGACCTGCTCACGGTGCTGCCCTGGCACTTTGTACCTACCACCGGCATGAGCGAGCAGCTGGTGGTGCGTCAGCTGCCGCTGGAGGTACCGCCGGTGCATGTGGAGGCACTCTGGCACGAGCGTCAGCACGACCAGCCAGCCCACCAGTGGCTGCGCCAGCAGCTGCTGGATGTGGCACAGGCCGCATTCGGCAGCGCGCGCGCGGCAGAATCGGGCTCATGAAACTGCAACTGCTGTCGGACCTGCACCTGGAAAGCCACCCGGACTTCGTGCCGGAACCTGCGCCGCACGCTGACTTGCTGGTGCTGGCCGGCGACATCGGGTCCTACCAGAGCGGCTCGGCGCTGAGCGAAAGCGGCGATGGGGATTTCGGGTTGGGCCGGTTCTCGCCGCAACGCAGCTGGCCGGTGCCGGTGCTGTTTGTACCCGGCAACCACGAATACGATGGCCTTGACTTTGACGAGGCGCACGCGCGACTGCGCGAGACCTGCGAGCGTCTGGGCATCACATGGCTGGAGCAGGAAAGCCGGGTGCTGCAGGGCGTGCGCTTTGTGGGCACCACACTCTGGACCGATTTCGACGCGCTCGGCCCATTGGCTGGGCAGTCCGTCCCTGATTCACCACCGCCACACGCACCGCCAGGCGGATTCACCGCCCAACTCAAGGCCCGTGATAAAGCCTTTCGCGCAGCCAACTGGTACCTCGGCAAGACCGGCACCACACGCCACGGCGAACCCTGGCTGGCGGCGCAGGTGCGCGAGCAGGCCCTGCTTTGCCAGCAGTGGCTGACCCACACGCTGGCGCAGCCGCACGACGGGCCCACGGTGGTAGTGACCCATTTCGCCCCCAGCCTGCGCAGCGCCGATCCGCGCTACGGTCTGGTGCCCGGCACCGCCGGCTTTTGCAACGCACTCGATGCGCTGCTGCCACAGGCTCAGCTGTGGTTGCACGGGCACCTGCACTGCCCGGCGGATTACTTGCATGAAGGCTGTCGCGTGGTGGCCAATCCGCTGGGCTATGCGGGCAAGGGTGAACAGATCCGCTTTGTGCCCAGGCTCACGGTGGATGTATGAAGCCCTCGCAGCGGCGGGCGCTTCTTGACGGGAGTCAAGACCTCTGGGGTGTTGATCCGCTACAGTGGCAACTTGCTTCAATTCTCAAGGAGACCCTCTGATGAAAATCCTGCTTGCAGTCGACGGCAGCGCTTACACCAAGAAAATGCTGGCCTACCTGGCCACGCACGAAGAACTGCTGGCTCCGACCAACAGCTACACGCTGCTGACGGTGCAGCCGCAGCTGCCGCCGCGGGCACGCAGTGTGGTGGGCAAGGAAGCGGCCGACACCTACTACCGCGAAGAATCGGAAAAGGTTCTGGGCCCGGCCACGCAGTTTCTGGCGCGCCACGGCATCAACCCCAAGTCGGTGTCCAAGGTCGGTCATGCCGGCGAGACCATCAGCAAGGTGGCCAACACCGGCAAATACGACCTGCTCGTCATGGGCTCGCACGGCCACGGCGTATTCGGCAACCTGGTGATGGGCTCGGTGGCCACACAGGTGATCTCGCACAGCAAGGTGCCCGTACTGCTGGTGCGCTGACGCGCTGACCCAGCCGCAGGCGGCTAAGCCGCCTGCACCCCCGCGTGACCAGCCTCGATCCAGAAGCGGGCCTGCTCGCGCAACACGCTGTCCGGCTTGGCCGGGTGCGGCGTGCCCCTGAAGCTGGCCTGCACACCAGCTACCCCAATGTCCAGCAAGGTGTAGCCCCGCTCATCCGGGCGCGCATGGCGGATGTCCGGATTGCCCGCACGGATGCGCTCGAGCACCGTCTGGCCCATGCCGCGCGAGCTGATCGAGCTGGTCACGATCTCGCTGGCCACCACCGGGGCTTGCGCATCGTTGGGCCGCACACGCAGGTCGGAGGCCACATGCATGTGCACATCGCCACCCAGCACCAGCGCGTTCTGCAGCCCCATGTCGGCCATGCCCGAGAGCAGCCGTTCGCGCGCCATCGGGTAACCGTCCCAGCCGTCGTTGAAGCTGGTGCGGCCCAGCGGCGTGTCCATGCCCGAAGGCGCCATCAGGGTCGACTGGGCGATCAGCTTCCAGCGGCGCTGGCTGTGCGCCAGGCCCTGCATCAGCCAGGCCTCTTGCTCGGCGCCCAGCATGCTGCGGCGCGGCTCCAGCAAGGCCTCACAGCCCGCCACCAGCCGGGCGCCGCCGCGGTTCGGGTCGGGGCAGGCCTGGTGGTCGCGGTACTGGCGGCAGTCCAGCGTCCACAAATCAGCCAGCTGGCCCCAGGCCACGCGCTCGTGGATGCGCATGCGGTGCGGCTCATGCGGGTCGGGGCCGACACGCAGGGGCATGTGCTCGAAATAGGCCTGGTAGGCCGCGGCGCGCCGGCGCAGGAACACGGCCGGATCCGAGTAGTAACGGTCCAGATCGTTGGCATAGTCGTTGAGGACTTCGTGGTCGTCCCAGGTCATGACCCAGGGGTGCGCGGCATGGCAGGCCTGCAGGTCGGCGTCACCCTTGTACTGCGCATGGCGGGCGCGGTATTCGTCCAGCGTGTGCGGCACACCGCCCTGGTGCTGCCGGATGCGGTAACGGGCGTTGCTGCTTTCGTAGATGTAGTCGCCCACAAACAGCACCAGGTCCAGGTCCTGCTGCGCCATCTCGCGGTGGGCGGCGTAGTGGCCCTGCTCGAAATGCTGGCACGAGGCCAGCGCCAGACGCAGCCGCTGCACGCGGGCATCGGGCGCAGGGCTGGTGCGGGTACGGCCTACCCTGCTGTGCGCCGAGCCACAGACAAAGCGGTACCAGTACGGGCGTCCGGGCTGCAGGCCATCGGCCAGCACATGTACGCTGTGGGCGCGCCGCCCATCGGTCTGCACCTGCCACTGTCGCAGCGGCTGGCGCAGGGCCTCGTCGGCAAACAACTCGCAGCGCACGGTCTGTGGCCGACTTTGATGCGCGAGGTCGGCATCGGCAAACAGCAACCGGGTCCAGAGCACCACACTGTCGGGCCGGGGCTGGCCGCTGGCCACGCCCAAGGCAAAAGGATCGACCTGCCAGGCCGGGCCGGGCGCTGTGCCCGAGCGGCGGCCCGGGGCCGGCAATGCAGGCGCTGCGGCGCTCCAGGCCGAGAGGGCCAGGCCCAGGGCCAGGCGGTTCAGGTCACGCCGGTTCATGTGGCCTCGGGTCATGCAGCAGACAGCACCCTGAGGCCCGCACCCAGGGCAGAAAAATGGGGCAACAACATGCGGCCATGTTAGCCCAGCACACACACGACAGACAGGCGCAACACCAGCGCAGACAATGCCCCCATGAACCACCGCAAAGACCACCTCGACGGCCTGGCTGTCGGCATTCTGCTGGCGTGCTGCATGTTCTGGGGACTGCAGCAGATTCTGGTCAAGGCCATCATGGACCAGGTCGATCCGCTGTTCCAGTCGAGCCTGCGCGCGATGGGCGCCACGGTACTGCTGCTGATCTGGTGCAAGGTACGCGGCGTTGCACTGTTCGAGCGCGATGGCAGCCTGTGGGCCGGGCTGCTGGCCGGCGGGCTGTTTGCCGCCGAGTTCGCCTGCATCTACCTGGGGCTGCGACAGACCACGGCCTCGCGCCTGACGGTGTTCCTCTACACCTCGCCCTTTTGGGTGGCAGCGCTGGTGCCGGTATTCGTGAAATCCGAACGGCTGCGGGCCATGCAATGGCTGGGCCTGGCCTGCGCTTTCGTGGCGGTGGTCTTTGCCCTGCGCGAAGGGCTGGGCGGCGGCAGCGCCACCGGCGATCTGTTGGGTCTGGCGGCTGGCGCCTTGTGGGGCCTGACCACGGTGGCCATCCGGGCCACGGGACTGACCCGCATTTCTGCGGAAAAACTGCTTTTCTACCAGATCGCTACAACGGCGTTGTGCATGCCCTGGCTTTCGCTGGCGCTCGGTGAAACGTGGTCGTTCAACTGGAGTTTACTGGCCTGGGGCTCGATGCTAGCGCAGACCGTGGTCGGTGCCTTTGCCAGCTACCTGGCCTGGATGTGGATGCTCGGCCGCTATCCGGCGACAAAGATTTCGGTGTTCGTGTTCCTCACACCGCTGTTTGCGCTGCTGTTTGGCACCCTGCTGCTGGGCGAGGCCGTGACCACCACGCTGGTGGTCGCCCTGGGCCTGGTGGCGCTGGGCATCGTGCTGGTCAACCGCAAACCTTCCTGATGTTTTTGCCTACTTGATGGAGACCCCCATGACTTACCGCGCCCTGCAGATTGAAAAAGACGAGGCCGGCTACCGCTGTAGCCTCAAAACGCTGGACGACAGCGCCCTGCCCGAGGGCGATGTGACGGTGGCCGTCGATTACTCGACGATCAACTACAAGGACGGGCTGGCCATCACCGGCAAGAGCCCGGTGGTGCGCAAGCTCCCGCTCACCCCCGGCATCGACCTGGCGGGCACCGTGATCGACAGCCAGCACCCGCTTTTCAAGGCGGGCGATGCCGTGGTGCTCAATGGCTGGGGCGTAGGCGAGAGCCACAGCGGCGGTCTGGCGCAGAAGGTGCGGCTCAAGGGCGACTGGCTGATCCACCGCCCCGCGGCCTTCAGCGCCCGCCAGGCCATGGCGATCGGCACCGCCGGCTACACCGCCATGCTGTGCGTGATGGCGCTCGAAAAGCACGGCGTCACGCCGGCGCAAGGCGAGGTCCTGGTGACAGGCGCTGGCGGCGGCGTGGGCAGCGTGGCCATCGCGCTGCTGGCCAAGCTGGGCTATCGCGTGGTGGTATCCACCGGCCGCCTGCAGGAGGCCGGGTATTTGCGCAGCCTGGGCGCTGCCGACGTGATCGACCGCGCCGAACTCTCGGCGCCCGGCAAACCTCTGGCCAAGGAACGCTGGGCCGGCGTGGTGGACACCGTGGGCAGCCACACCCTGGCCAACGCCTGCGCCAGCACCAAGTACGGCGGCACCGTGGCCGCCTGCGGCCTGGCCCAGGGCATGGACCTGCCCGCCACCGTGGCGCCCTTCATCCTGCGCGGCGTGACGTTGGCCGGCATCGACAGTGTCATGGCCCCGCGCGCCCTGCGCGAAGCGGCCTGGGCGCGGCTGGCCCGCGACCTGGACGTGGCCAAGCTCGACGCGATGACGCAGGAAGTCGGCCTGGCCGACGCCATCGGCTTGGGTGCGCAGATCCTGGCCGGGCAGGTGCGCGGGCGGGTGGTGGTGGATGTGAACCGCTGAGTCAAGGCATCAAGGCAGCACTTTGGCCGATCGGGAGACCACATGTCTTCCGGCGCCTTGGCAGCAGGCCGTTTTTGGCAGCCCGCAGCACCGGACTAAAAGCGCCTCAGTCCACCCGACCGAGTGCGCGAAGAATTTTTTCCGGAGTGATCGGCTGTGACCAAACCTCTGCCTTGAGCGGCGCCAGGGCGTCATTGATCGCATTCATGACGGCCGCAGGTGCACCTGCGGTACCTGCCTCGCCTGCGCCCTTGGCACCCAGCTGACTGCTCCGCGTTGGTGTCTGGACATGGGCTACTTCAATGTCAGGCATCTCGCCGCTCATGGGGACAAGGTAATCTGCCATATTGGCGTTGCGCATGAGCCCTTCATCGTCATACAGACACTCTTCGAAAAGGGCTCCACCGATACCCTGCACAATGGCCCCTCGTATCTGTTCATCCACAAGTTTCGGGTTAAGGACTCGGCCACAGTCTTCGACGGCCCAGTGCTTGAGCAATTTCACGAAACCGGTATCTGGGTCAACCTCAACATACGAGGCCTGCACACCATTCGTGAAAATGAACGGGTAGTCCCGCTGGGCATAGTGGCGAGTCACCATCAGCTCAGGAGTGAAATCAGCGGGAAGCATGTCCGAACGGAAATAAGCAATACGACCCAGCTCAGCAAAATCCAGGACGGTTTCCAATGTACGCGCATCCACCACATGGCCTCGGCGCACGGTTAATTCCTCTTCATTGCGCTTGAGAATGACTGCCGCCACCTTGAGGATATTGGCGCGCAGGGCCTGTGAAGCCAGCAAAACGGCCTCGCCGCCCACACCGGCCCCCCGTGAGGCCCATGTCCCCCCACCATAGGGCGTGACATCGGTATCGCTCATGATGAGTCGAACTTTCTCAAGATCCACACCGACACCATCTGCCGCAATTTGCCGGTAGATGCCATCGTTACCTTGACCCTGCTCACCCACGCTGACGCTGACGCTGATGGCACCTGACGGGTCCAGACGGATGGTGCAGCCGTCCTGCGAGGCAATACGCGCGCCGCCGACCCCATAAAAGGCAGCACTCGGGTTGGTCAGCTCAATGAGCGTGGCAAAGCCGATTCCACGGTAGATGCCCTGTTGACGCAAGGCATCAATCTCCGCCTTCAGGCGGGGGTAGTCCATCATCTTCTCGATCTTGCGCAGGCATGCCTCGTGCGACAGGACTTCGAGCTTGATGCCACTGGCGCCCGTCGTTGGGTATGCGTCGTCCGGAATGACGTTCTTCTTGCGAAACTCCAGAGGATCCATGCCGATGGCGCGGGCAGCCTGGTCAACCAGGCCCTCAGTGACAGCACATGCGATGGGATGCCCGACACCCCGGTACTGGCAAGTGGGCGTCTTGTTCTGGAAGACCACATCCAGATGTGCACGGTAGTTGGCATGCCTGTAGGGTCCCCCCACGAGATTGACCACCTGGTTTCCCTCGATCGCGCTGGTACGCGGAAACATGGAATACGGACCGATACCTGTCAGGTCGTTCATCTCGAAGGCCAGAATTTCGCCGTTCTTACTGGCGGCAATGCGGGCCTTGACGCGATGATGCCGGGCGTGAATGTCGCTTGTAAAGCTTTCAATGCGATCGGCAACAAACTTGACCGGGCGTCGGCACATCATCGACAGGGCCACGGTGGCAAAGTCGTCCGGATAGGCATGCACCTTGATCCCGAACGAGCCGCCAACGTCCTTGCAAATCACACGCACAGCGTGTTCCGGCAGATCGAACTGCCTTGCATACAGGTCCTGCATCATGTGCGGGGCCTGGAAAGAGTGGTAAACGGTCAGCTTCTGGTCAGCCACATTCCAGTCGGCAATCTGGCAGCGCGGCTCCAGCGTGACACCCGTATGACGACCGAATTCGAATGTCGTTTCAACAACAGCGTCGGCTTTGGCGAAGGCTTCATCAACCTGGCCTACGTCAAGGTGACGCGTAAAGCAAAGGTTATCGCCCAGGTCCGGGTGAATCAGGGGTGTGGCCGGATCCAGCGCAGTTTCCATGTCGACTACTGCCGGCAACTGCTCGAGCTCGACATGAAGGACCTGCAACGCATCTTCCGCCTGTTCCCGTGTCTCTGCGACGATGGCTACCACTGGCTCGCCCTGCCAGCAGGCACGCTCCAAGGCCAAGGGATACTGCGGCGCAGACTTCATGCCGGCCAGATGTCCCAGCACAGCCACCCATGGCTTGCAGATCTTGGCCAGGTCGTGGCCGTCTGCCACCAGAAGCACGCCCGGCATGCTGCGTGCTGCGGAGGAATCAATGCGGGTAATTCTGCAATGCGCGAGCGGACTGCGCCAATAGACAACGTGCGCCATACGAGGCAACTCGATGTCGTCAATGTAAGTGCCCTGGCCCTGCACCAACTTGCGGGCACTTGGACGCTCGATACTCTGCCCGATGTAGCGTGGGTCCTCGGTCAATGGATGCAAAGACTTTTGCTCGTGGCTGATTTCGGGCGGATCCTGGACCACTGGACCGGAGTGACCCAAAACGTTTGGTGCAATCGTGTTCATACGCTCACCTTTCCGGAAGGACGACCTGTGGCTTTCTTGGCGCGCTCGGCCAGGGTTTCGCAGATGGCATCGACAATCGCGTGGTAGCCCGTGCATCGGCAATAGTTGCCGCTCATCCACTCGCGCACCTCTTCCCGAGTTGCATCGGGCTTTTTCTCCAGAAGCTCCTTGGCAGCCATGACCATACCGGGGGTACAAAACCCGCACTGGAGAGCGTTATGACGCACAAAAGCCTCCTGCAGGTCGCGCACATCCCCATCGGCACTCAAGCCTTCGATGGTACGGACTTTGCCGCCTTGAGTTTGAACAGCCAGGGTCAGGCAACCGCGCACAATGCGACCGTTCACTTCAACGGTACATGCTCCACAAACACCATGTTCACACCCCAGATGCGAGCCCTTGAGACCCAGTTCGTTACGGATGAAATCGATGAGATGCTGACGAGGCATGACGCTGCGCGTTTGCGCCTGACCGTTGACCTCGACCTGAAGTGTCTGAATGGATGACATAAGTTTCTCCGTTTTAATCAGGCAGCAATGGCATTTCGGCTGGCATTGGCGGCCATCAACAGACGGCGCGCCAGAACAGTTGCCAGATGGCGTTTGGTTTCCGGGCTGTGGGTGAGATCGGGCAAGGGATCAAGCTCGGCCTTGAGGGACGCCACCGCGATTTCGATCGTGGCCGAGTCAAGGCTTTTGCCTGCCAGCAGGGCTTCGGTTCGACGTGCTCGCCACGGAATCGGGCCAATGCCCAAAAAAGCCAGATTCACCCGTTGAGCAACCGTACCCTGAAAGCGCGCAGCGACGGCCAAGCCTGCGACCGCGTAATCACCATGGCGCCGTGCAAGCTCATCGAATGCAAACCAGTCGGCCTGGCCAGCCAAGGGAACGTCCGCACCGGTGACGATCTCCCCAGGCTCCAGTGCCGTGGTGTAGAGATCCTTGAAAAAATCGGTGGCCAGCACCTTGCGACGGCCTTTCTGACTTTGCAGGTGAATCTGTCCGTCCATTGCGCACAAGCAGCATGGCCATTCTGCCGCCGGGTCTCCGTAGGCAATCGATCCACCCCAGGTACCGGCGTTGCGAATCGCCCGGTGAGCAATATGCGGCGCCGCCATAGCAAGCATGGGTGCATGCTGGCTGACCAGCGGACTGGATTCGATGTCGGTATGCGTCGTCAATGCACCTATGTAAAGCCGGTCTCCTTCCATACGGATACCTCTGAGCTCGTTCAAACCGGTGATATCGATCACCACTGCGGGCTCCGACAGGCGCATGTTGAGCGTAGCCAATAAGGTCTGTCCACCCGCCAATATGCGTGCGTCATCCCCGTAACTCTGCAACAGAGTAAAGAGTTCAGGAATGGTGTCAGGCTTGATGTAATCAAAAGCTGATGATTTCACGATAGAGCCTTCGGTCTTTCTGTCGTTTGCGTGCAGAACAATGCGCTTGCTATAGCCTCGAACCCAGCAATACGCCAACAGTTGTAGCCAGAACACCGAGCGCAAACCATTTGATACGCAACCATTCGGTTGAGTCAGAGGGTGTTTGGGCTGGAAGATGCGAGCTTCGGCCAGAGGTCAGGGCCATGGGTGCTGTCGACTCAGAGCTCTGTGCCAATGCACCGGCATCAGTATCCGAGCTTGCATCGGAGGGTGTTTGCAGCTCAACAGCATCGGGAGTTGCAGGCAAAAGCCGGGCATGGAAAGCATTGAAAAACTGATCGGCCATCTGCTTTGCGGCTGCATCGATCATGCGCCCGCCAACCTGACCAAGCTTGCCTGCCACCGAAGCCTGAACCGTATAGCGCAAACGCGTGCTCGTACCCTCGTCTCGGAGTTCTACCTGTGAACGACCACGGGCCATTCCCGCTGCGCCACCGGAACCCTCAAAGCTCATGGCGCATTGTTCAGCTTCTATCACTTCACTCATCACAATGCGACCACTAAATCGCGCACGAACTGGGCCGACTTTGACCAGCATGCGTGCGGTTTTTTCAGTGGGACTCACCAGTTCGACCGCCTCACAACCTGGGATACAGGCCGTCAGGACATCTGGATCGTTGAGCGCCGCCCATACTCGTGAGCGTTCAGCGCCAATCAGAACATCGCCTGTCAGTTCCATGGGACATCTTTGGGGTTTTTACGGGGTTGTTTTGTTTACCATGCGGTCAATAATCGTATTTCAAATTGACCAAACGGTAAATACAGTGCCCATACAGAAAAACCCTGATCGGGCGCGCATCCCCTCAAGAGGGATCGCATCCGAAGCGCCCCGCACACGGCGGCGCCTGGGTGTGGCCGAACGTGAGCGTCAGATCCTGGATGGCGCGATCGGTTTCTTCGCCGAAAACGGTTTTGATGCGCAGTTGCGGGATTTGGGTCGAAGCATGGGCGTCACGCACGCCCTTCTTTACCACTACTTTCCGACCAAGCAGGCGCTCATTGATCGTGTTTATCTCGAAGTCTTCGAGGGCCGCTGGAACGCCGAGTGGGAAACCCTGTTGGACGACCCCAAAAAATCGCCAGAAGACAAACTCACCGGCTTCTATGATGATTACGTGAATTCGGCACTCAGTCGTGAGTTCACGAGGATACTGGTATTTTCGGGTCTTTCTGATCACACCATCACTGACCGTTTCTTTTCTCTTCTGCGCCAGAGACTGTTTCCCCGTCTGATTCGAGAAACACGACGCTATCGTGGTGTCACCAGCCGAGCTAAGGCCACCGAGCGTGAGCTTGAATTGTTGATGGGGCTGCATGGCGGCTTCTTTTACATCACGATGCGACGCTGGATTTACGGCCAGGGCGTGGCCAGTAACCGGACGCCTGAACGCTTTAGCCACGCATTGGTGCGAGACCGAGTACGCGGCTATCTGATTGCCAGCCAATCCTTGTTCGGCAAGTCAGCAATTGAGACCGTCACACCTGGCAATAGTGTTGTGAGAAAAGCAAACACCAAATGAATTTTTTCAAGTTTTCACCCCGCTGCGGCCATCAGGTCGTGGCGTTTACAGCGCGCGGCTAATGGTTGCCGCCATTCAACCAAGAGGAGAACGCATGAAGCTCAACAAGTTTGCCCTTTCCGGGTTGTTCGCGCTCGGTTGCGCGGCAGCGGCTAGCACCGCTCTCGCGCAGCAGCGAATCAACGTCAACATCGGCTCAAGCCATCCAACTGCCAACATCTGGGCCTACGCCATGAAAGAGGTGTTTCAGCCAGAGGTGGATCGGCTGCTCAAGGAAGGTGGCGGCAAATACGAAGTTCGGTGGCGCGAGAGTTACGGTGGAACACTTTACAAATTCACCGAGACACGTGCAGCCGTCAAAGACGGTATTGTTGATGTGGGAATGGTTGGTACGGTGTGGGAAAACTCCGCCATGCCCTTGCAAAACGTCACTTACTACACGCCATTTGCCACCACCAACCACGAGATGCTGATCGACATCTTCGATAAGCTCAATGCCACCCATCCTGCACTGAAAGCCAGCTGGACATCGCAGAACATGGTGCCGCTGTCCTCACTCATTACCGACAGCTACGACATCTATGCCAACTTTCCGGTCACCAGCATGGCCGCCCTGCAAAACAAGAAAATCCATGCGCCCGGCACTTCTGCCAACTGGATGCGAGAAACAGGTGCCACGCCGGTCGAGGGTGCCCTGACCACTTACTACACCAACATCCAGACAGGCGTGACCCAAGGCGCCCTGAGCTTTGCGAGCGGCATTGGTCCGGCGCGCGTTTATGAGGTGGCCAAATACCTGACCAGGGTGGATGTTGGCGCCATGTATTTCGGCAGCGTAGCTGCCAACAAAAGCTTCTTTGACAAGCTGCCCAAGGAGGTTCAGGACGCTTTCATCAAGGCCGGCAAAGCCACCTCGGTCGCGCATGGCAAGCATGTGACCAGCTCCGCCGCAAAGGCAATGGAGACGATGAAGGCCGCTGGCCTGCAGGTCTCGGAACTGCCCGCAGCCGAGCGTGCGAAATGGATCAATGGCCTGCCCGACATCATCTCGCCCTGGCTCCAGACCACGGGCGACGCTGGTAAATCGGTGCTGCGCGCTTATTTTGACGAACTGCGTGCACGCGGCGTGAAGCCACTGCGTGACTGGGACAAGGCAGCCCGCTGACCAGCCCTTTCCCGCGCAAAGTCCTGCAGGGCCGCCATGTGGGGGCCCTGCAGGCTGATGTTGTGACCCCTCTGAGGACCTGATTGTGCATGTCGCTACCCCCACAGATGCCACGGCCAAGCAACGACATCCATTGGACTTTCCTGCCAATTTGCTTGCATCTCTCGGGACGGTCTGGATCTTCCTGATCATGGCGCTGGTGGTTGCCGATGTCGTTGGTCGCGACTTCCTCGATCGGCCCATCACGGGTGTTGCCGAGTTTTCATCGCGCTCGGTCGCGTCTATCGTTTTCCTTCAGCTGGCTGCGGCCGTTTGCAGCAACCGCATGACGCGCAGCGATTTTTTGCTCAGTCTGATCGGCAAAAAGTCCACAACAGCGGTCAAGGGGCTCGATGTTTTCAATGCGTTGATTGGTGCAGGATTGTTTGCAGCATTGGCCTGGATCGGCTGGTCGGAGTTCAGCGCATCCTGGACCAGCAATGAGTTCTACGGCGTACAGGGTGTCTACAGCGTTCCAGCGTGGCCATTTCGAGCACTGCTTGTGTGCGGCTCAGCAGCCGGGGCCTTGTGCTACATCCTGAGCATCCCGGGCATCCTGAAAAGACATATAGGCATCGCTTCGAGCAATGACTCCACAGGAGGCAGGGCATGAGCGACCTCGGCATGGGCGGCCTGCTGATCGGAGCCCTGGTCATCCTGGTTTTGCTGGGCATCCACATTGGCGTTGCTTTGCTTGCCGTTGGATTTGCTGGCGTCTGGCTGGTTCGAGACAACCTCGACATGGCCATCAAACTTTTCTACATGGCGGCCTACAACGGTGTAGCCGACTACGTCTTTGCAACCATTCCCCTTTTTGTATTGATGGGCCTGCTGGTCAGCATTTCCAACGTAGGCAAGGATACATTCACGGTTGCTGAAGTCTTGTTGCGCAAACTCAAGGGTGGTTTAGGTGTAGCCACGGTAGCCGCCAACACGGTTTTCGCAGCGGTCACAGGGGTTTCCATCGCGTCCGCAGCCGTGTTCACCCGGGTGGCTGTACCCGAAATGGTGCGACATGGTTATCGAACAACATTTGCAACAGGCACTGTGGCTGGCAGCTCCGTTTTGGGAATGATGATCCCGCCCAGCCTGCTGATGATCATTTATGGTGTGCTGGCCGAACAATCGATTGGTAAATTGTTTGTCGCTGGCGTCATCCCTGGTTTTTTGCTCGCACTGGTGTTCGCCCTGATGATCATGTTGATGGCCCGCTTCACGCCAGACCGGGTTTTCGATCTTCAGCAAGAGTCACTGCTGCTGCGTGAACGTCAGATTGAAATGACTCTGACTGGAGCACAGATGGCAGGCAAACTGGTCCCCATCGCCGCACTGGTTTTCCTTGTACTGGGGGGGTTGTACAGCGGTTTTTTCACACCGACTGAGGCTGGCGGGGTAGGGGCATTTGGTGCTCTGGTCATCGCCTTGCTGCGTCGCTCGCTGGGCAAAGGCAAACTTTGGCAGGTTCTGCATGAAACTGGCAGCGTCTCCTGCACCATCCTGATACTGCTGGTCGCTGCCAGCTTCTACAGTCGGATGCTCAGTGTGGCAGGCGTACCTGTCGCGATCAGCGATCTTGTACGTGACGCTGGTCTTGGGCCTTATGGATTTCTGGTCCTTTACATCATGATCGTGTTGTTCCTCGGGATGATCCTGGACTCCAGTTCCATTCTTTTGATCATGACGCCGGTGGCCGCCCCCATCGCCGCCAGTTTCGGTTTTGACCTGATCCATTTCGGAGTCATCACCGTGCTGGCCGTGGAAATGGGTCTGCTCACCCCCCCATTCGGCATATCGGTGTTCACAGTCAAATCAACTCTGAACGACCCCAAGATCCCTGTAGAAAGCATCTTCGCCGGAACGATGCCCTTTATCACCGCCATGCTCGCAGTGCTGGTGCTGATCTGCGTCTTCCCTTCGCTGTCCTTGCTGTTGATTTGAATCACCCCGTTTACTGACAAGTCTCAACGGGAATGCCGGACGGTCAGCACGAGACCCGTCAGTCTTACATCCCCGATAATCGAATTTTGTTTACACCTCCCCACCCTGGACCTCCAGGGAAGCGGGTTTGCTTCTGCAAAAGGACCCTCATGAGCACCTTCGTCACCACCGGCGCCCGCGCCACCGGCCTGGCCACTCTCGCTGCCGACGGCACCGTGCTGGACACCTGGTTCCCGGCCCCTGAGCTGGCCGATGGCATCACAGCCAGCGCCAGCACCCGCCTGACCGAGGCCGAAGCTGTCGCTGCTTTGGGTGCCGACGTGGCCAAGGCCCTGGCCCCCTGCGCTGTGCGCAATACCACCATGGTCGCCGTGCGCACCGAAATCAAGTCGCTGGCCGACGCGCCCGCCGACACGCACGACGCCTACCTGCGTCTGCACCTGCTGAGCCACCGCCTCGTGCAGCCACACGGCGCCAACGTGACCGGCATCTTTGGCCTGCTGGCCAACGTGGCCTGGACCAACTTTGGCCCCTGCGCCATTGCCGATGTGCCCGCGGCCCGCATCAAGGCCCGCGCCGCTGGCCGCATGCTCGAAGTCAAGGGCGTGGACAAGTTCCCGCAGATGACCGACTACGTGATCCCGAGCGGCGTGCGCATTGCCAATGCCGACCGTGTCCGCCTGGGCGCGCACCTGGCCAGCGGCACCACCGTCATGCACGAGGGCTTTTGCAACTTCAATGCCGGCACGCTGGGCGCCAGCATGGTCGAAGGCCGCATCAGCGCAGGCGTGGTCGTCGATGACGCGAGCGACATCGGCGGCGGCGCGTCCATCATGGGCACCCTGTCGGGTGGCGGCAAGGAAGTCATCAAGGTCGGAAAGCGCTGCCTGCTGGGCGCCAACGCCGGCATCGGCATTTCGCTGGGCGACGACTGCGTGGTCGAAGCCGGCTGCTACGTGACCGGCGGTAGCCGCGTGCAACTGCCCGACGGCAGCGTGATCAAGGCCAAGGAACTGTCGGGGAAAAACGGCATCCTGTTCCGCCGCGATTCACAATCGGGTGCATTACACGCAATCCCGCGCAACAAGAGCTGGGGCGAACTTAACGCCGAGTTGCACAAGAACTGATTTCGGTTTTTGCAAAAACAATCGGCGTGCCGCGCAAGCGCGCATGCCGATTGTTCAGGCCTTGGCCAAGTGTTGTTGGGCCAGGTTCACATACCAGTCCAGGCAGCCCGGATTGGCCATCGCGTCCTTGTTGACGACCTTCTCCAGCGGGTGTCCGAGCATGAGCTTCTTGATCGGCAGTTCCTGCTTCTTGCCCGAAAGCGTGCGCGGGATCTCGGCCACCTGGAAGATCTCGTTCGGAATGAAGCGCGGGCTCAATGCCGTCTTGATCGCATCATTGATGCGTTTTTTCAAGGCATCGTCGAGCGTGGTCCCCGCGCGCAGCACCACAAACAGTGGCATGTAGCTTTCCTTGCCCAGATATTCCAGGTCCACCACCATCGAGTCCATGACCTCGGGCAAGGCTTCGACCGCGCTGTAGAGCTCGCTGGTGCCCATGCGCAGGCCGTGGCGGTTGATGGTCGCATCGCTGCGGCCAAAGATCACGCAGCCCTCACCCTGGCCGTTCGCGTCACCGATGCGCAGCCAGTCGCCATGGCGCCAGACGCCGCCCATCTCGGCCGGGCCGTCGCCACCGCCCGGCTTGCGGCCGTGGCCGGCGGGGTACATCTCGAAGTAGCTGGCGAGGTAGCGGGCATTGTCCTTGTCGTTCCAGAAATACAGCGGCATGGACGGGATGGGCTGGGTGCAGACGAGTTCACCCACCTCACCGACCACCGGCTCACCGGCTTCGTTCCAGGCCTCGACCGCGCAGCCGAGTTCACGGCACTGCATGACACCGGGTTCCTGCGGCAGTTCGCGGTGGCCGCCAACAAAGGCCCCGGCGAAGTCGGTACCGCCGGAGATGTTGCACCACCAGATGTCGCCCCCACGATCGCCCACTGCCCCGTCTTCGCACTGGTAGGGATTGCCGTGTTTGGCACGCACCTGCCGGAACTGCTCGGTGCCCCAGACCTGCGTTTCGGGTGAGAGTGGCGAACCGGTGGTGCCCAGCGCGCGGATGTGCGAGAGGTCGCCGCATTGCGACAGGTCGATGCTGGCTTTCTGGCAGTTGGCGTAGAACGCCGCGCCAGCACCAAAGAAAGTGACGCCTTGTTCAGACGCAAAACGCCAGAGCAGGCCCCAGTCCGGGTTGTCCTTGTTGCCGGCGGGGTTGCCGTCGTAGATGACGCAGGTCACACCATTGAGCAGGCCGGCGACCTGCGCGTTCCACATGACCCAGCCGGTGGAGCTGTACCAGTGAAAGCGTTCACCCCAGCTGTTGGGGTGGTAGCTGCAGCCCACATCGTTGTGCATGATCTTGTTGGCCAGCGCCACGATCACGGTGCCGCCGTGGCCGTGCACGATGGGCTTGGGCAGGCCGGTGGTGCCACTGGAATAGACGATCCACAAGGGGTGGTCGAAGGGCAGCCACATCGGCTCGAAGGCATGCACCACGGCGTCGTCACGCGCCACCGTGGCGCTCATGTGCACACTGGCACCGATGTCGCAATTGGTGAGGTCGGCCGTACCCAGGTTCTCGTGCAGGATCACATGCTCTACGCTGGGCAGGGCATTCTTGAGCTCCTGCACCACGTTCATGCGGTCGAAGTCGCGCCCGCCATAGCTCACGCCATCGACTGCGATGAGCACCTTGGGCTCGATCTGCCTGAAGCGGTCGAGCACGGCGTGGGTGCCCATATCGGGCGCACAGATGCTCCACACGCCGCCAATGCTCACGGTGGCCAGAAAGGCCACCATGGCTTCAGGGATGTTGGGCAGGTAAGCAGCCACGCGGTCACCTGGCTGCACACCCTGGGCCTGCAGGTGCAGGGCCATGGACGCGACCTGGCGACGCAGTTCGGGCCAGCTGATTTCCCGGTGTTCGCCCTTTTCATTGCGGCTGATGATGGCCGGAAAGCCCGCCGTATGCGCCGACTGCACATGGCGCAGCACCTGGTGTGCGTAATTGGTCTTCGCTCCGGGAAACCAGACCGCACCAGGCATCACATTCTTCGCCAGCACCGCGGTGTGGGGTGTGGGCGAACGCAGGTCAAAGTAGTCCCAGATGCTTTGCCAGAACGCGTCCAGATCCGTGATCGACCAGCGCCAGAGTTCGTGGTAAGTCGGGAAAGTCAGGCCTCGCTGCTCTCGCAGCCAGTTCTGGTAAAGGCGGATCTGGGGCAGATAGGGTGGGCGGGTCATGGCGGGCTTGTTCATGCGGCGCAGATTAGCCGGCGCAAGCCTGAACGCGCTTGCACTTTGGTGACACGGCTTCAGGCCTCGTGCAAGGCTCGGCTACCACCAGGTCCCCAAGGCTGGACCTGCTGGGGCGGGGCCCGACTCAGGAGGGAGTTTGCAGGCGCTGGCTTTTCCAGTACACGTCATCACCCCCGTGCATGCGGTTGAGCACGCGGGCGAGCACGAACATCAGATCCGACAGGCGGTTGAGGTACTGGCGCGGGGTGTCGTTGAGCGCTTCTTCATTGCCGAGCGCCACCACATGGCGCTCGGCACGGCGCGCCACGGTGCGGCAGACATGGGCCTGTGACGCTGCGCGGTTGCCTGCCGGCAAGATGAACTCCTGCAGCTTGGGCAGCTGCGCGTTGTACCGCTCAAGCGCAGCGTCCAGGTCGGCCACAGCCTCGGCCTTGAGCAGCTCGAAACCGGGAATCGACAGTTCACCACCCAGATTGAAGAGCTGGTGCTGGATTTCCACCAGCAGCGCACGCACATCGTCGGGCATCTCCTCGCACAGCAGCAGGCCGATGTTCGAGTTGAGCTCGTCCACATCGCCCATGGCGTGCACACGCAGGCTGTTCTTGGAGACGCGCTGGTTGTTGCCCAGACCGGTGGTGCCGTTGTCGCCGGTGCGGGTGGCAATCTGGGTAAGTCGGTTGCCCATGTTCGTTTTGCAAGCGTTGATTGGTCAGCCTCCATTGTCGGCCATAGACCCTTGCGCTGTCTGACAATGGACACGCAGCCCTGCCGTGCGCAGGTAAACTGGCCGACATACCGTTTTCAGCCGGTCTCCAGGTACGAGGCCGGCCTGCCTGGAGAGCCCCCATGAACGCCCCCACCTCTGCTGCCCACCTGGCCATTGCCCAACGCGATGTGCCCGCCGCCTTTCTGCAAGCCCTCAAGGCCCGTTTTGGCGACAACTGTTCCACCGCACAGGTGATCCGCGAGCAGCACGGCCGCGACGAATCGGCCTTCACCACGGTGCCACCGCCGGCCGCTGTGGTGTTTGCAGAATCCACCCAGGACGTGCAGGACGCCGTCAGGCTGTGCGCGCAGCACAAGGTGCCTGTGATCCCGTTTGGCGTGGGCTCCTCCCTCGAAGGGCATTTGCTGGCAGTGCAGGGCGGCATCAGCATCGACCTCACGCGCATGAACAAGGTGCTGGCGATCAACCCCGAAGACCTGACGGTGACGGTGCAGCCGGGCGTGACACGCAAGCAGCTCAACGAGGAGATCAAGTCCACCGGCCTGTTCTTCCCGATCGATCCGGGCGCCGACGCCACCATTGGCGGCATGAGCGCCACGCGCGCCAGCGGCACCAACGCCGTGCGCTACGGAACCATGCGCGAGAACGTGCTGGCGCTCGAAGTGGTCACAGCCTCTGGCGACGTGATCCGCACCGGCACACGTGCCAAGAAGTCCAGCGCGGGCTACGACCTCACCCGCCTGATGGTCGGCAGCGAAGGCACGCTGGGTGTGCTGACCGAAATCACCGTGCGCCTGTACCCGCTGCCCGAGGCGATCTCGGCCGCGATCTGTTCCTTCCCGAGCATTGCCGACGCGGTGCACACCGTGATCGAAACCATCCAGCTGGGCGTGCCGATCGCGCGCGTGGAACTGATCGATGCCAACACAGTGCGTATGGTCAATGCGTACGCCAAGCTGGGCCTGCGTGAAGAACCAATGCTGCTGATGGAGTTCCACGGCTCGCCAGCAAGCGTCAAGGAGCAGGCCGAGACGGTGCAGGCGATCGCCAGCGAGCATGGCAGCCAGGCCTTTGAATGGGCCAGCACGCCTGAAGAGCGCAGCCGGCTGTGGACCGCGCGGCACAACGCGTATTTCGCGGCAATTCAAAGCAAGCCGGGCTGCCGGGCGATCAGCACCGACACCTGCGTGCCGATCAGCAAGCTGGCCGACTGCCTGCTGGACTCGGTGGCCGAGACCGATGCCAGCGGCATCCCGTACTTCCTGGTGGGCCACGTGGGCGACGGCAACTTCCACTTCGGTTACCTGATTGACCCGGACAACCCGGAAGAATTCGAAGCGGCCGAAAAACTCAACCACCAGCTGGTCAGCCGCGCCCTGCGCCTGGGCGGCACCTGCACCGGCGAACATGGCATCGGCCTGCACAAGATGGACTTTTTGCGCAGCGAAGCCGGTGACGGCGCGGTAGACATGATGCGCACGATCAAGCATGCGCTCGACCCGCACAACATCATGAACCCGGGCAAGATTTTCAGCTGGTGAGGCTGCCGCCAGACGCTGCTCGGCGTCAGTGCAGCAGCCAGTGCTCGACCTTGAGCGACAGCGGGCTTGGCTCCAGCGGCTTGAGCAGCACTTCGTTGAGTCCGGCTTCGCGAAATTCCTGCAGGTCGACCGGGTTGACGTTGGCCGTCAGGCCGAGCACCGGGAGGTGCTGCCAGGCGGCTTCGGCGCGGATGCGCCGGGTCGCTTCGATGCCATCCATGACCGGCATGACCATGTCCATCAGCACCAGGTCGACCGGGCCCTGCGCCAGCCTGTCCAGGCATTGCTGGCCATTGGCGGCTTCCAGAATCTCGGCCTGCGGCCAGCTGTTTTGCAGCACGCGCTTGACCAGCAGGCGGTTGACCGGGTGGTCGTCAACCACCAGCAGGCGCCAGGGCGTGGCCCGGGTCTGCAGCGGGTGCGGGTCGGTGTCCCCGTCGGCGCGGCGGGCTGGGGCGGCGCTGGCCTGCAGTGGCAACTGGAACCAGAAGCGTGAGCCTTGTCCGGGCGCACTCTCAAAACCGATCACGCCGCCGAGCAGCTCCACCAGCCTTTGCGAGATCGCCAGGCCCAGACCGTTGCCGCCGTAGCGTGCCTGGATCTCGCTGTCGGCCTGCGCAAAGCGCCGGAAGATGCGCGCATGCTGCTCCGCCTGAATGCCGATGCCGGTGTCCTGCACTGAAAACAGCACGCCCGGGCTCTGCCATTGCACGCGCAAGGTCACCGCGCCCTGGTGCGTGAACTTGAGCGCATTGCCCAGCAGGTTGACCAGCACCTGCATGATGCGGTGGCGGTCGCTGTGCACCCACTGCGGGAGCGCAGGGTCCAGCTCGATGCGGTAGTCGATCGTCATGCTGCGCACCTTGGGCTGGAACAGCTCGAAGGCGTGCGTGACCACTTCGCGCAGCTCGAACACCTCGGGCTGCACCACCAGGCTGCCGGTCTGCAGCTGCGAGTAATCCAGAATATCGTTGATCACCGTCATCAGGTGGTCGGCCGACTGACGGGTGTGCTTGAGCACCTTGAGCGCTTCGGGCTTGTCCTGCACGCGCGAGAGCAACAGCGCATTGAAGCCGAGGATGGCGTTCATCGGCGTGCGCAGCTCATGGCTCACGGTGGCGATGAAGTGTTCGCGCATCTGCAGCGTGTGCTCGAGCTCCTGACGCCTGGCCTCCAATTCGCGCTGGTAATCGCGGCTCTTGCGCAGGGCCGCAATGTGCATGCGGTCGTAGATCATTGGCACGATGATCAGCACCGCCGTGACCATGCTGAAGGTCACATACGAAGACAGGGCATGGATGAGATTGAGCTCGAAAACAGGCACCCACTGGGCCGCGCTGGCCAGTGCCAGTCCGGCCTGGATGGTCACAATGACGCCAAACCAGAACAGGCCCGCCAGGCGGCTGATCATGTAGAAGGGCGTGAGCGGCAGGATCAGCAGCCAGGCACAGCGCGGTGAAAAAATGCCGCCGGTCGACCAGATGGCCCAACCCAGCATCAACGCCCCGGCTGCGGTGCCCAGATGCACCCCCCACTGCAACGACATGCCGCGGTTGACCAGCAACACCAGCAACGCCAGAAAGGCCGACATGGCCAGATATTGCAAGCGCGAATCGTGGTACGGCGTGATGACGGTGTAGACCAGCAACACGCCGATGACCAGCGCCACAAACAGAAAGGCATAGGGCATCTTGCCCATCTGGAAGCGCTGCGGCAGCCGAACAATGATGTGGGCCAGCAATTCGGGCAGGGCGCCGCTTTGCCGGATGTCTTTCATGCGCGCCCCCTGGTCAGCAGAGCACTGACGCAGCGCAGCAGCTCGGCGGTATCGATGGGCTTATGCAGCACATCGTCCATGCCGGCCGCCAGGCAACGCTCGCGCTCGGCCGGGTGGGTGTTGGCGGTCAGCGCAATGATGGGCATGCGCGCGGTGATCTGCGCAAACTGCTGCCGCACCTGCCGCGTGAGCTGCATGCCATCCATGCCGGGCATGACCATGTCGACCAGGGCCAGGTCAAAGCCCTGGGCATCGAGCAGACGCAGCGCCTCGGGGCCACTGGTGGCGGGCGTAATGCACGCATTCGGCCAGATCTTCTGCAGCTGCAGCTGCGCCACCATCAGGTTGACCGCGTTATCATCGACCAGCAGGATCTGCAACGGCGCGTCTGCGGACAGGGTGTCGGGCGGGGGTGCAGGCGTGGCCTCCAGGGCGGGCACCAGCGGCAGCTCGAACCAGAACAGCGCACCCTGGCCGGGCTGGCTTCGCACCCCGATCTGTCCGCCCTGCAACTGCACCAGCCGCTCGCACAGCGTCAGGCCCAGGCCCGTGCCGCCGTAGGCGCGGTTGGTCTGCACATCGGCATGCTCGAAGCGGCGGAAGATGTGGGCCTGCCGGTCCGGCGCAATGCCGCGACCGGTGTCCTCCACCTCGAAGCGGATGCGGTCACCCACAGGGCCCACACGCAGCGTGACAGCGCCCTGCGCGGTGAACTTGACCGCGTTGTCGAGCAGATTGCCCAGCACCTGCTGCAGGCGCTGGCGGTCGGCGTGTACATGTTGAACCAGCTGTGGTTCGGTCTGGAGCACGAGCGCCAGGCCTTTTTCCTGGGCGCGGGGCTGCTGGCGCGCGATGGCCTCGTTCAGCAGCGCATGCAGGTCAAAGTCGGTCTGCCGCAAGGCCAGGCGTCCGGCCTGCAGCTGCGAAAAATCCAGAATGTCGTTGACCACCTGCAGCAGGTGCGTGGTGGAGCGGCGGATGTGGTCGACCACCTCGACCTGATCGGGCCGGTCGGCCAGTTCTTCGCGCAACACGCCGTTGAAGCCGAGGATGGCGTTCATGGGCGTGCGCAGCTCGTGGCCAACCGCCGCCACGAATTCGTCCTTGTGGGCCTGCGCCTGAATCAGGGCTTCGTGGATATTGCGCAGATCGGCGTTGCGCCCGTCGATGTCGCGCAGCTGCTGCTTGTGCAGATGGTCATACACAAAGACCGCCATCATCAGGCTGGCCAGTGTCAGCACATGGTTCATCATGGCCCAGGGCACGGCCTGCGGCGTCATCTGCGTCTCCGGCTGCAGGCTGCCATGGGCACTGCCCAGCCACAAACCCAGCAGGCATACCAGCTGAATGCCAATCCAGAGCAGCGTGGCAGGCGGCCCCAGCAACAGCAGCACAGGCACCGCCAGGACCGTCAGCCAGACCAGAGCGGTCGAGTTGATGCCCCCTGACTGACTGGCGATGTAGAGCACCAGCGTTACCGTGATGGCGGTCAGGCCATGCACCACCCACGGAAAGAACCGCGCCATGCGCGAGGCGGGCAACAGCAGCAAGGCCAGGACCGAGACCAGCAGGTTGGCATGGCGGTCATAGTAGCCCGGAGGAAACAGGAAAAAAACCCACGAGTTCAGGGCCACGGCGACGAGGTAAAGGGCCAGGATGCGGTTGCGGGTGAGGGGCAGCGTGTCGAGCACCTGCTGTACTTTGCCCGCCATCCGCCTGCATGCCTGCAACATGCCTACGCCCTTCAGCCGCGCAGCTTGTCGATCAGTCCGTTGAGCTCGTCAAGCGAGCCGAACTGGATGATCATCTCGCCCATCTCCTCGACCTTGCCCAGGCGCTTGACGCGTTTTTTCACCTTGACTTCGACCTGGGCCATCAGCAGGTCGGACAGTTCCTCTTCGACCCGTCGCACATCACGCGACTTCTCCTTTTTCGGCTTTTGCGTGACCAGATTGAACTCGGCACCGAGCTTCTTGGCCAGACTCTCGGCCTCGCGCACCGACATTTTCTTGGCAGCGATCTGGTTGGCCGCGGTGATCTGCGTGGCCTTGTCGAGCACCAGCAGGGCGCGCGCATGGCCCATGTCGAGGTCACCGGCCATCAGCATGGTCTGCACCGGTTCGGCCAGATTCAGCAAACGCAACAGGTTGCTCGCCGCGCTGCGCGAACGACCTACTGCCTGTGCCGCTGCTTCGTGGGTCAGGCCGAATTCGCGGATCAGGCGCTGCAGGCCCTGGGCTTCTTCGAGCGGGTTGAGGTCTTCACGCTGGATGTTCTCGATCAGCGCCATGGCGGCGGCGGCTTCGTTGGCCACCTCGCGCACCAGTACAGGCACCTTCTGCAGACCCGCCAGCCTGGATGCCCTGAAACGGCGTTCACCCGCGATGATTTCGTACTTGCCCGCATCCGGTCCGTCGGCCAGGCGCCGCACCAGGATCGGCTGCATGATGCCCTGCGCCTTGATGGATTCGGCCAGCTCATACAGCGCGCCCTCGTCCATGCGGGTGCGCGGCTGGTACATGCCCGGCACCATCTGGTCGAGTGACATCAGCATCGGTATGCCCGATTCGCTTGCCGGCGTGCCGCCATCGCTGGATTCGACTTTGGGGCCGAGCAGGGCTTCGAGGCCGCGTCCGAGTCCTTTGGGTTTCTTGGTCACCATGTTCATGCTTTCAGTGAATTCAAAAGATCATGCCCCTCTGGCCAGTCACCCAAACCAGATTCGCCGTTGATGTGGCCCGCCTCGCCCAGATCGACCCAGCGCGAGCCCCAGGCTTGGGCGAGTTCCTGGGCGCGCTCGACGCGGCAGTAAGGGTCATTTCGGCTACCCACAAGCACGCTGGCAAAGGGCAGGCGCCGCTGGCGAGGGATTGGGGCCCAGCGCTGCAGAGCCAGCGGCAGGTCGGCGCGTTCCACGTCGCAGGGGGCGACCAGCAGGGCGCCACGCACGCGGGCGGTGTGGCGCGAGACCGAAGCCCAGGCGGACGTCAGGACGCAGCCCAGGCTGTGGGCAGCCAAAACGATGCTGCTTTCGCCTCCGGGCGTGTCGGTGACGACCTCATCCAGTCGCGCCAGCCAGTCGCCACGCAGAGGCTGCTGCCAATCGTGCTGTTCGACCACGGTGTCGCCATGCTGGTGCGCCCAGCGCATCTGCCAGTGCTCCGGGCCGCTGCCTTGCCAGCCAGGCAGCAGGAGAACCGTCGGTGTACTCACAGCGTCGGTGCACGCACGACCAGCTCGCGCGCAAATTCGACAAAGGCCTGGCTGCCCTTGGCCGAGGGATCGAAGACCACACCCGGCAGACCGTAGCTCGGCGCCTCGGCCAGACGCACATTGCGCGGAATCACGGTGTTGAACACCTTGTCGCCAAAATGCGCCTTGAGCTGGTCACTGACCTGTTGCTGCAGTGTGATGCGCGGATCGAACATGACGCGCAGCAGACCGATGATCTTGAGGTCGCGGTTGAGGTTGGCATGCACCTGCTTGATGGTGTTGACCAGGTCGGTCAGGCCCTCGAGCGCAAAATATTCGCACTGCATCGGCACGATCACCCCGTGAGCCGCACACAGGCCATTGAGGGTGAGCATGGACAGAGAGGGCGGGCAGTCGATCAGCACAAAGTCAAAGTCCGCATCGACTAGTGCCAGCGCCCGCTTGAGGCGCTGTTCGCGGTGTTCAAGCTCGACCAGTTCGACCTCGGCGCCGGCCAGTTCGCGGTTGGCACCCAGCACACGGTACCCGCATTTTTCGGGGAGGATCGCCGCCTCGGCGATCGAGGCCGACTCCAGAAGCACGTCGTAGACGCTGAGTTCAAGCTCGCGCTTGTCGATGCCCGAGCCCATGGTGGCGTTGCCCTGCGGGTCCAGATCGACCAGCAGCACGCGCTGCCCCACCTTGGCCAGTCCCGCGGCCAGGTTCACCGTGGTGGTTGTCTTGCCCACGCCGCCCTTCTGGTTGGCAATGCAGAAAATCTTGGCCATGGTCGTCTCTCGTGGTTATTTGGAAATGGCCAGCTTGATGCCGAAACCGATCAGGAACACCCCGGCCAGTTTCTCCAGCACGCGGCCGATGACCGGATTGGCACGCATGCGCTCGGCCAGGTGGTGCGTGAGCAGGGTCATGCCCAGACCGTACAAAAAAGTGAGGGCGGCGATCGTCGCCGCCATCGCGGCAAAACTGATCAGCCCCAGGTGGTGTTTCGGATCCACAAACAGCGGGAAGAAGGCCATGTAGAACACAATGGCCTTGGGGTTGAGCAGCGTGATCGCCAGCGCCTGCTGGAAATACTGACGCGGGCGAATGTTGAGCACCGGCACATCGCCGGGTTTGGCCATCACCATCTTCCAGCCCAGCCAGGCGAGGTACACCGCGCCCAGCCACTGCACGGCCGTGAAAGCCGCTGGATAAGTGGCCAGCACCGCAGCCACGCCCGCCACCGCAGCCCACATCAGCACCTGGTCACCGGCAATCACACCAAACGTGGCCGCCAGTCCGCCACGGATGCCGCCCTTGCCGGTCGAGGTGATCAAGGCCAGATTGCCAGGGCCAGGAATGGCCAGGAAGAGCACGATGGCAGCAACGAAAGCACCGTAATCCGAAATACCGAAGAACATGGACAAGCTGAGGGGTTGGCCCGGAGACGGACCGGGAGATGCGAGTGTACGCCAAGGGCTTGGAGACAAGGCCATGCCTTGCTCTTCAGACAACGCCTGGCGCCCGGCAATCTCCAGCGCGGATAACCCAAAATCAGCAGGGCCCTTCAGGCCCCGGGCCGCATCCACACCATGCAGCGTTCCACATCCAGCCCCGGCACCTTGAGTGGTTCCACGTGAAACACCTGCACATCGGCCGGCAAGCCATCGATTTCGGACTGCGGGTGCTTGCCCTTCATGGCCATCCAGACGCCCTGCTTTGCCAGGGCCTCGCGCGACCAGCTCACAAAGTCCGGCAGTGAGGCAAAGGCACGGCAGCAAATCACATCGAAGGGCCCGGTCAGGGTTTCGACCCGGGCATGGATGCCGTGCAGGTTGGGCAACTTCAAGGTCGCGGCCACCTGCTGGATGAAGGCGGCTTTCTTGCCCACCGTGTCCACGCAGCTGACATCGAGTTCAGGCCGGCAGATCGCGAGCACAATGCCTGGCAGGCCACCGCCCGACCCCACGTCCAGCACCCTGGCCGACTGGCCGCTGGTGTGACGTACCAGCGGGGCCACCGCCGTCAGGCTGTCGAGCAGGTGATGCGTGAGCATTTCCTGCGGGTTGCGCACCGCCGTCAGGTTATAGACCTTGTTCCATTTCTGGATCAGGGCCAGGTAGCCCAGCAACTGTTCGAACTGGGCCTCGCTCAGACTCAGGCCGAGCTCCGCCGCCCCCGACTTCAGGCTTGCCAGCGCATCGCTCATGCCGGCTGGCTCTCTTCGGCCGGGGCGCGGAAGCCCTTGAAACCGCCCTTTTTCAGGTGGATCAACAGCAGAGAGATCGTGGCGGGTGTGATCCCCGAAATGCGGGAGGCCTGGCCCAGGGTTTCGGGCCGGTGCTTGGCCAGTTTCTGGCGCGCCTCGATCGACAGGGCCGAGACCTGCATGTAGTCCAGGTCGGCGGGCAACTTCAGACCCTCGTAATAGGCTGCGCGCTCGACCTCCTCTTTCTGGCGGTCGATATAACCCGAATACTTGGCCGCGATCTCGACCTGCTCGATCACCGCATCCGTCAGATCGCCCAGCGTTTCACGTGAAACATCGGGGCTGGTGTAGCGACCGCCGTTCATGCCGGTCAACTCGGCATAGCCCACACCTGGGCGACGCAGCAGGTCAAACAGGTTGTATTCGTGCTCGATGGCTTTGCCCAAGACGCGGGCCGTCTCTTCTGCCGGCAGATTGCGTGGGTTCACCCAGGTGGCCTTGAGGCGTTCTGTTTCACGTGAAACCGCATCGCGCTTGCGGCAGAACGCATCCCAGCGGGCGTCATCGACCAGGCCCATCTGGCGGCCGACTTCGGTCAGGCGCATGTCGGCGTTGTCCTCGCGCAGCTGCAAGCGGAACTCGGCGCGGCTGGTGAACATGCGGTAGGGCTCGGTCACACCCTTGGTGATCAGGTCGTCCACCAGCACGCCCAGGTAGGCCTGGTCGCGGCTGGGCGTCCAGGCCGCTTCGCCCCGGCACTGCAGCGCGGCGTTGATGCCCGCAAACAGGCCCTGGGCCGCCGCCTCTTCATAGCCAGTGGTGCCATTGATCTGGCCGGCAAAGAACAAGCCGTTGATCTGCCGGGTCTCGAAGCTGCTCTTGAGCGAACGGGGGTCGAAGTAGTCGTACTCGATGGCATAGCCCGGCCGCAGGATGTGCGCATCCTCCAGCCCGGGGATGGAATGCACCGCGGCCAACT